>Ga0256839_1000478_pt1 | contig 51858 bp, 55 predicted proteins | sample 354166metaG_FD_185968 | JGI IMG/M metagenome (GOLD analysis project Ga0256839, IMG submission 185968) | Hydrothermal vent microbial communities from Mid Atlantic Ridge, Atlantic Ocean - 354-166 | ecosystem: Environmental > Aquatic > Marine > Hydrothermal vents | place: Atlantic Ocean: Mid... | reverse complement strand
TGTCTATGTTGCAGGAAATAACGGAGAGTGAAGTTCCAAAAGACGTTGATATGCCGTGCGGTATACTCTCCAAGGTATCGCAGATAAAGCTTTTCCGGCGGCCTCTCCCGCCCCGCCGGCAATGTTTTAATGCCACTGTAAGGTTAAGGTAAAAGTGTTACAGATAAAAGGAGGGTTAATAAAAATGTGTGAGACAAATGCATACATTGAAAAAGACGGGAGTGAAGAACTGTACCTTGAAAACGTGGACATGCTGAAACCGGAAGACGGCAAAATCCTCATGAGGAACATCTTCGGCGAGCAGAAGCTTTTTGAAGGCTCGATAAAGGAGATTTCCCTGTCCGGTCACAAGATAATTCTGAGGAAAGAATAGAGGCAAGGGCTTCAACGCACAGCCCGCAACGCGAAACATGCAATTCATGCGCATCATCGTCCAGGGACCCAACCATGCCTTCTTCAACATGGCCCTTGACGAGGCCATATCGGAGGCCGTGAGGCGGAAGCTCTCGCCCCCCACACTGAGACTGTACGAGTGGAGCAGGCCGTCGCTGAGCATCGGGTACTTCCAGAGGACCTCGGACATAGACATCGACTACTGCAGGAAAATGGATTATCCGGTTGTAAGACGGCTGACCGGCGGCAGGGCGGTACTGCATGACTCGGAGCTCACATACAGTTTCTCGGCACCGGACGGCCTTCCCCTGTTCAGGGGCAGCCTGCTTGAGGACTATACGATCATCAGCAGGGCGCTTGTCCTGATGCTCAGGCTCAACGGCATAGATGCGGAGGCGTCGTTTGAAAAACGCCGGCATGCAGGCCGCAGGAGCCCTGCGTGTTTCAGGGCGCTGTCTTACGGCGAGATAACCGCAGGCGGCAGGAAAATCGTAGGCAGTGCCCAGAGGCGGTATCCCGACGGATTCATGCAGCACGGCTCTGTCCTGCTGAGTTTCGATGCAGGTGAGCTGTGCAATGTAACGGGACACGGCAGCGCAGATGACCTCGGGGAAATCAGCGCGGTCAGGGATTATGCCCCGGGGATAACCGTTGATGACCTGAAAAATTCATTTAAGGCGGCCTTTGAGAGAGAACTCGGCGTAAAGATGATATCAGACGTCCCCGCAGGATTCGAGGCGGCCCTTGCAAGAGAGCTCGAGAGGGATAAATATTCCTCAGCGGAGTGGAATTTCAGGCGGTGAAAAAGACGGCGGGGCAGGGTGATCCGCGCCTCTTATGTAATAAACGATAAGGCAGCCCCACATCACTACCATAAGGTAAGCCTGAAACACGATGTTCATAAGCGACAGGGCGATATTCATAACCGGCGCAAGCACGGGAATCACGCGGAAGGGCAATCCCAGGATGAAAAACACAAGGCTCGCTGCAACGATCCCGGCAATCAGGATTATGTAAAAGAGAAACGCCTCCGGCTTTTTCTTTAAAAAGACGAATGTACTCTTTACCGAATCAACCGCCCCCTTTTTCTCCACCACCGAAGCGACCATGCAGTAGACACTGAACACCGTGCCCGCAATAAAAATTATGATGGTGAAAACAATAATCGACACCAGTGCAAACGACCGGAGAAAGACCTCGATGGTTCTCTCCCCCCCGGAAAAGGTCTGCGCGGCCGCGGCCAGTATCCCCCCTGCCGCAACGGCTACGGTAAGCGCTACGGTGAGACATCCGAACAGGAGGGAGGCCAGCCACAACAGCCGGAGGAAATTGCCGTTGGCCTCACTGAAAAAAGACCGGAGGCTGAACCTGTAATGCACATCGAGGGCGGCATTTTTCAATACCCCGAGGATGCCGCTTAATGCGTACAGGAGCAGCAGGGAAGCAAATGTCAGATAAAAAACAAACGCCGTTCCGACAAGAAGGACGAGACCCAGGTACCTCGAGACAAACTCAAACGGGTTATCAATGAGGGAGGGCAGCAGGTCCCTTGCGTGCGTCAGGTCAATGCCCATGTAAGCCGCCGCGACCGCCACCGGGACCGCCATGAAGACAAAAAAACCGGAAACATTGATAATTGTCACGCCAACGCGGAGAAGGACGAGATGCAGATTCCTGCCGGCGATACTGAAGCCTTCCCTGATGGATTCGGTCATCATAATGAAAAACGCTTTCGCAATGGCCTATTTTAGACAGGGACATGCTAAAAGTCAATTTCGCTTGAATTTCCCCCTGCATTACCTTTAAAATCTTGCATATGAATATCCTTGATGACATCCTCAGATATAAAAAGGAAGAGCTGAAACTCACGAAATCCAGGATACCGCTGCCTGACCTAAAAGCCCGGATACGCGACATGGATGCCGTAAGGCCTTTCAGGGCCGCCGTCAAAAGAGAGCGGCAAGGCCCTGTAAGGCTCATAGCGGAAGTGAAAAAGGCATCTCCCTCGGAGGGCATCATAAGGGAGGATTTCGACCTTTCAGCGGTTGTCTCCGCTTATGAGCGGTCAAGTGCGGCGGCAATATCCGTTCTCACGGAAGGGCGTTTCTTCGCAGGCAGCCTTGAATATCTCGGTGAGGCGAGGCGGTTGACCCTCAAGCCCGTACTAAGGAAGGACTTTATCTTTGACGAGTACCAGGTTTACGAGACAAGGGCAAACCATGCGGACGCCGTTCTCCTGATAGCCGCGGCGCTTGAAAGGTCGCAACTGAGCGACCTCTACGCACTGGCATGCGAACTTTCACTGGACTGTCTCGTGGAAATCCGCACCCTTAAGGAGCTTGACACGGCCCTCTATTGCGGAGCCGGAATCATAGGGATAAACAACAGGGACCTCGGCACCCTTGACATAAGCCTGAAGACAACATTTGATTTCCTGAAGGATATCCCTGATGACAGGATCGTGGTAAGCGAAAGCGGCATAAATACAAGGGCCGATATCGAGGCGCTGGAGGCGACAAGGACGGATGCCGTGCTTGTGGGCACCGCCATCATGAAGGCACCGGATATCGAAGCCGGGATCAGGGAGCTGACGGGGCGGGAATGAAAAAATCAATAGAAAAGGCCGCTGTACTTGTTGAGTCGCTGCCGTATATCAGGCGGTTCTCCGGCAGGACCTTTGTCATCAAATACGGCGGAGCGGCCATGGTGGACGACAGACTGAAGGATACCTTCGCCAGCGACGTAGTGCTGCTGAACTTTATCGGGATCAAACCGGTGATAGTGCACGGCGGGGGCCCGAAGATAAACACGATAATGGAGAAGATGGGCAAAAAACCGACGTTTGTCCAGGGGCAGCGGGTCACGGATGAAGAGACGGTCGATATTGTCGAGATGGTTCTCGGCGGTCTTGTCAACAAGCAGATCGTCAGCCGGATCAACAGGCACGGGGGATTTGCAGTCGGCCTGAGCGGCAAGGACGGCAACCTCATAAAGGCCAGGAAAAAGATCATCAGGAAACTCTCGCCCGAGACAGGGGTGCCCGAGATAATCGACCTCGGACTTGTGGGAGAGGTGGAGAAGATCAACCCGAGGATTCTCGTCTCAATGGACGAGGGCGGTTTCATACCGGTGATCGCCCCCATAAGCGCAGGGCAAAAGAGCAGGACTCTCAACATCAACGCGGACTACGTGGCGGGAGCGGTCGCATCCGCGATAAAGGCGGAAAAACTGATACTGCTGACCGACGTGGAGGGCATCAAGGCGAAAAACGGCAGGTTAATCTCGACACTGAACCTGAAAAAACTCTCGGGCCTCATTTCAGACGGCACAATATCCGGCGGGATGCTCCCAAAGGTCCATGCGTGCCGGAACGCCCTCGAGGGGGGCGTCGGTAAAACGCACATAATAGACGGCCGTAAGCCCCACGCCCTGCTGCTGGAGATATTCACGGAGGAAGGAATAGGGACGGAGATAGTGAAGTAATCCTTAACATTGTATAAACCGGCAAGGCCGCCGATGTTTTTTGCCACTGAAGTATCCGCCGGCGGAGATATGGATGGAGGGAGAAGGCTTTTACTGCACGGCCTTTTCCGCTATCTCGTACTTCTTTATCTTGTACCCTATCTGCCTTGGAGTGATGCCGAGCAGGCGCGCCGCCCTTGCCTGCACCCAGCCGGTTTTTTCAAGGGCGTCAAGAATGTTCGCCTTTTCGATCTCCTCAACATTGGTTATCAGTGAGGCTGATTTGTCGGGGGTCTTCAAGCGGCGTATACTGAGCGACACAGGCAGGTCCGCGGCGGTGATCTTGTCCGAGGCGGACATGATCACCAGTCTCTCGATGGTGTTTTCAAGTTCCCTCACGTTGCCGGGCCAGTTGTAATTGAGGAATATCCTCAGGGCGTTCTTGTCGAATACGACAGAGCGGTTGTTTTCCCTGTTGAACTTCTCCAGAAAGTGGTCGATGAGTATGGGTATGTCTTCACCCCTTTCCCGCAAAGGCGGCAGGAAGAGGGGTATTACATTGAGCCTGTAATAGAGGTCTTCCCTGAATTTCCCCTGTGATACGAGATGCTCCAGGTTCCTGCTTGTGGCAGTGATGATCCTGACATCCACCTTGATGGTCTTTTCACTGCCCACGCGTTCAAACTCCCTTTCCTGCAGCACGCGCAGTATCTTCGGCTGGAGCGTTGTCGGCAGGTCGCCTATCTCGTCAAGGAAGATAGTGCCCTTGTGGGCAAGCTCGAACTTGCCTTTCCTTGAGGAGACGGCGCCCGTGAATGCGCCTTTCTCATGGCCGAAGAGCTCGGACTCCAGAAGGCCCTCAGGGATCGAGGCGCAGTTGAACTTGACGAACGGGCCCTTGCTTCTGGGGCTCATGTAGTGGATTGCCTTGGCCACAAGCTCTTTGCCGGTTCCGCTCTCCCCGCGCAGGAGCACGGTTGCCTTTGACGGGGCCACGCGGTAGACCGCCTCGAAGACCTCCTGCATCCTGTCGGACTGGCCGATGATGTTCTCTATACTGTATTTGCCCCTCAGCTCCCTCTTCAGATTCTCCTTCTCCTTCTCCACCTTCTCGTAACTCTCCCACAGCTTGACAAACTGCGCTATCAGCGATGAAACGATCTCCAGCACCCTCAGGTCGTCATCAACACCGCCGAGTTCTTTTGAGTATATCCTGTCCACACTCAATACGCCGAGCACTTCGTTTTTAAACTGTATGGGCACGCACAGGAAAGATATGCCGTCCTTTTCGGGCCTTGACCCTGTCCTGTTGAGAAAAAGGGGCTCCTTGCCTATATTCGGGATTACCATGGGGGTCTTTTTTTCAAGCACACGGCCAACGATACCTTCCCCGATCCGGTACTTCCCCCTCTCTATATTGTGCTTGGCGAGCCCGTGCGCGGCGACAATGCGCAACTCCCCTGACAGGCGGTCGAGCAGGAAGACACACCCCCTCTGCATCTCAAGGAGACTGCCGAGAGTCGACATCACCGAAGAGAGGTTTTTATCAAGGTTAAACGAAGTGGTGAGCACCTTGCTTACCTCAAGGATTGCGGTAAGCTCCCTGTTCTTGCGCACCACAAGGCTTGTTTTATGCACAGCGGATTTCATATTTCAGCAAGTACGGAACTTCTCATTGTTATCTCTGCAGAGACATAAGAATACCACCCGGGCGCAGGGGGGTCCTGAAGTTTTACGACGGACTCTCCTGCCGGCTTATGCAACATTAAGTTATTATAAGACATTGGAGCAGCAATAATGGAACTACGCGTGTGCCAGCGGAAATATTAACATCACGTGCAACCTTATATCAACAGGATTTTCCACCGTTTACGGATTCCTTGTTTTATAATCATTGTTAATTTACTGCTGAAAAGTTATAATTATAGGTGGTACCGATAGTCTTGTCAGAAGATACCGGTTTTATCAGAGTCGTCCTCATGTGAAACGGACGATTAAAAACCAAAAACCACAGGTGCTTATATAATATAATGCATTTGACATAAATTATTTTCAAGATGTAAATTAATTTAACGGAGCAACGGAATGGCTAAAGGCTGCTGTGATACGGGAAGAGAAGAAAGAATCAAAAAGTATAATCCTGCAGAGTGGAAAATCAAAGACCCCGATCTCAAATATTTCAGGGCGGATGATATCCTATACACCCCGGCGTATATCAAAAAACGCAGAAACGGAATCTCCCTCCTTATAGACCCGGAGTCGCCCAACTGGATCAGTGTAAACAGCACTGGCGCGTATATCCTCGGTCTATGTGACGGGAAGCATACACTGGCGGAGATACAGGACGCCGTGTGCAGGAAATACGGGGTATCATCCATCAAGGGCAAGGTCAGACAGGATGTCTCGGAGTTTCTCGGGGCGGCGGAGCTGCTTGACTTTGTATCCGACCACAGGTATGAAAAGCCCGAATATCCCGGCAGGAGCAAGGCCATTGCACCTTACAAACTGGATGAACTCTGGATATATTACACCCTTGCGTGCAATCTCAGGTGCAGGCACTGCCTTGTGAGCGCAGGGAAGGGGCTGAGAAAAGAACTGACCGATGAGGAGTTCAGGTCGCTTGTGGACGAAGCGGTCAGGCTGGGCGTCAAGCGGTTCTACATTACAGGGGGCGAGCCCTTCATAAAGGAAGGTGTTTTCGATCTAATAAAGTATATTACGAAGAGGAAGAGACGCGAGCTTATCATCCTCACAAACGCCACGCTCTTTGATGAGGAGAAGATAGCGGCTCTGAAAAAGGTGATGAGCCCCAGGCTTATCCTGCAGGTCAGCCTCGAAGGGCCGAATGCGGAGATTCACGACAGGCTCCGCGGAAAGGGCAGCTTTGATGCGGCGGTCAGGGGAATAAAGAACCTGATCGGCATCGGAATAATCCCCATCGTCTCCACAGCCGTGAGCAAGCTGAACGAGAATCACATTGCAAAGACCTCGCGCTTCCTGTCGAAACTCGGCATACAGGAGCACAATCTCCTGTGGATGCATGCCAAGGGCCGGGGCGCCAGCAATGCGGAGGAACTGTTCGTCCCTGCCGAGAATATTGCGGGGGTCATGAAAAAACTGAAAGGCCTCTACAGGGAGCAGGAGATCATACTGGACAACGTGGAGTCGTTGAAGGTCCGCGTGCGCACGAAGAGGGGGCGCAAGAACGACCTCTGCAACAACTGTTATGAAAAAATCTGCGTAAACGCAGACGGGCATGTCTATCCCTGCGCATCCCTTAACGGCGACAAACACTTTGATGCGGGCTCCATCCGGAAGAAATCCCTGAAGGATATCTGGCTGAATTCAAAGGTCATGGAAAGAGGCAGGCGGAACAGTGTTCGAAACAAGCCCGAATGCCGATCATGCTATCTCGAATATTTCTGCGGGGGCGGATGCACATCCCACAGTTACTATGCAAGCGAGGTTGACACGGGCAGGGGGTCCGTCACGGCGGTCGACCCTTACTGTCCGACCTACAAGGCCCTGTTCGAGGATATCATATGGGAGCTTGCATCAGAGGGCGTCACCCCTCAGAAAGGCAACGGGTATTTCGCGCCCCTTGTGTACAATGCCATGGACGCGAAACTCCCCGGTCACCTGGGTGCGGGCATCAGGAAGGTCGACAGGAATTTCGAGGTCGGCTGCTACCACTGCTCATGCGTTCTTTCGGTTGATGTGGAGGATGACGAAGAGGTCTGCAAGCCCGAGATAAAAGGTCATGTTACAAAGACCGTGAAGAAAAAATTTTCAAAGGCCGCCTATAATCCGGTGGCCAATTATTACTGCCCGACAGGCTATGACCCGAAAGACCTGGATCACATACCCAATGAGGTCCTCGAGGTCTCCTACGGCTGCGGCAATCCCGCTGCGCTGGCGGACATAAAGGAGGGAGAGACGATCGTGGACCTGGGCGCCGGCGGGGGCATCGACTGCTTTATAGCAGCCAGGAAACTCGGCAGCAGGGGAAAAGTGATCGGGATAGACATGACGGACGAGATGCTTGAGAAGGCGAGGGAGAATGCCAGGAAGGTCGGTGATGCGCTGGGATATGATATCGTCGAGTTCCGGAGCGGAAACATCATGGAACTGCCTGTCGATGACAATTCGGTCGATCTCGTCATATCCAACTGCGTTATCAATCTGACGGAGGACAAGGCCAAGGTGCTGAATGAGGTTTACCGGATATTAAAACCGGGAGGGAGGTTTATTATCTCGGATATAGTCTCCGACAAGCCCGTCCCCGGTTATCTGAAGAGAGACAAGGAACTGTGGAATGCGTGTCTGTCCGGTGCGCTTACGGACAAGAGATTCAGGGAACTGGCGGAGAATGCCGGATTTTCCAATATCCGATTAACTAAGAACTATCTTTACAAGAAGGTCGAATATATCAGGTTTCATTCGATCACGATAAGGGGCAGCAAACCGCGGAAGGTCCGTTCCCGGTGTCATGCCTGTTGCTGAGAAGATGAAGCTTTAATGTTGCATAAGCGGGCAGGAGAGTCCGGCGTAAAACCTCCCGACCCCGTGCCCGCAGGCGATGTTTTGATGCAACTGTATAAAATTAAAATTCAACATGAAAAGAGGTAGTGGATTATGAGAGTCACTTTAGTTAATTCACAGGTATTGGACGGCAATAACGTTGTACCGCCGCTGGGTCTCCTGTATATCGCCGCCGTTCTGGAAAAGGCGGGCCATGCGGTTCAGGTGTTCGACGCCGACCCGCAGTACCACGCAGGCATCATCAGGGAAATCAAGGAATTCGCCCCCGACCTCGTGGGACTGAGTTTCCTGACGGTCGGCTACCAGCGGGCATCCAATTTCTTGAAAGAGTTAAGGCGCGAGCTGCCCGACGTGGCATACTGCTCCGGAGGCGTGCACACCACGGTCAAGCCCGTTGAGACACTGAAAGACTTCGATCTCGACTTCATAGTGGTTGGGGAAGGTGAAGACACCATGGTCGAGGTATGCGGGAAACTCGAAAAAAACGAGGGTCTTGACGGTGTGAAGGGCGTCACCTACCGTAAAAACGGCGACATCATAGACAACGGCAGGCGAGAGCTGATAAAAGACCTGGACAGCATTCCGTTTCCCGCGCGCCACCTTATCGACATGAGGCCGTATCTCAAGCCGCCGGGAATTATAAGGGGCCATGCCGACAAGAACCAGACAACCATTGTGACGAGCAGGGGATGCCCGTTTAAGTGCATATACTGCGGCAGCCACAATATATTCGGCAGAAAGACGAGAAGGCGCTCCGTGAAGAACGTTGTCGACGAGATAGAATACCTGCATGAGACATTCGGCATCACCGGCATCTATTACTGCGACGATACATTTACACTGAGTCCGAAGTGGGTAAGGGAGTACTGCGAGGAATTAAAACGGAGGAAACTGAATATCAAGTGGGCCGGCCAGTCAAGGGTCGACCAGACGGACAGGGAACTGATGAAACTGATGAAGGAGTCCGGGCTTGTCCAGCTCGACTTCGGCGTCGAGAGCGGTTCGGAGAAGATACTGAAGGTCCTGGGCAAGGGCGGCGCCGGGGACAGGGCCGAGCAGATCAAGCATTCCTTCAAGCTGTGCAAAGAGCTTGATATCAGGACCCTGGCGACCTTTATAATCGGCAATCCCGAGGAGACCAAGGAAGACATACGGCAGAGCTTTGATCTGGCCAAGGAGATAGCGGCTGATTACACCGCATTTTATTTTCTCACGCCATATCCGGGAACGGCGATTTACGACATGGCCATTGAAAACGGATGGCTCGACCCGAATATGCCGTTTTCCGAGATATGGGCGCACAGGCAGCCCGAGCTTCCTCTCATGTCCATAACTTTCGGAAAAGAGGAACTGAGGGATATACGCAGGGAGATGCAGAACGCCTTTTTCCGCAGGAATTATCTCAGCAGTTCAGGCAATATAAGTTTCTACTCGATTCTCCTGAGCATATTATTCAGGCATCCGTGGGTATTTGTGGATGCCATGAGAAAATTCATCAGGACGCGCAGGCTGGATTATATTGTTGAGACACTGAATGCGGAATACTGGCGCATGAAGAAATACGAAGGCGTCTGACGGAAAAAGGGGAGCAGGTTAAGTGGCGGAGGAGGTAGGATTTGAACCTACGTCCCGACGGAATCGGGAAACGGTTTTCGAGACCGCCGCCTTAAGCCGCTCGGCCACTCCTCCGGGTATGATCTAATCAGTAATCAATACATTTCACCGTCTCAACGTTGCAGTTGCATAAAAACATCGCCCCCGCCTGCTTATGCAACATTAAGGTTCACAATCTTAATTTTACAAAAAACCGTCTTAAAATGTCTGCACATTCATTCTCCATGACCCCTGACACGACCCTCACCTGATGATTGAGCGCAGGGTCGTGGAGCAACTGGTACCGGCTCGCCACGGCCCCGTAACGTTCATCCCTGCATCCGTAAACGAGCCTTCCCAGCCTTGCATTGACCATGGCTCCCGCGCACATGACGCACGGCTCCTTGGTGACATAAAGCACTGCATCGGCCAGGCGCCAGTTTCCGGATTTTATCCCTCCTTCCCTCAGCACAGCGAGCTCGGCATGCGCGGTGGGATCATGGAACTGTTCCCTTCTGTTGTGCGATGCGGCGACAACCCGGTTGTCCCTTACGAGCACCGCACCCACGGGAATCTCATTTCCGGCAAAGGCCTTTTCGGCTTGCTCAAGGGCAAGGCGCATGAAGTATTCATCAGTCGTCATCGTCGCATTCCGGTGCTCCAGGCTGCGGGAGGCACACGGGGCAGTATGGCTCTCCATAATCAAGGCTGCATACATGCCCGCACCCGTCGCAGCACAGGCACCGTTCCACAGGGTTTTTACAGATGTTACAGACTTCGCCGTCTTTGGCCATGTGCAGAAATCATATACCCCCCTCACCCTTGACGCCTGCATGTGCATTACACGCACACGGGGTGGATGGCCGGCGTGGGGGTGAATTGTCCTTCACACAAACTGTTTCAGCATAACCCGGCGGCCCCGCGCAAATCAAGTGCGCCGCGGCCCCGGGGACTGAAAATTGACTTAACCGCACGCCATACTTTAATATTTCTACAATCATGAACTTTTCCTCGGAGACCGTGGATTTCCTTGTGATAGGCGGCGGGGTCGCCGGCCTGAGGGCCGCCATAGAGCTTGCCCCAAGGGGAAGCGTGCTTGTCCTGACAAAGGACAAGGCCACCGAGAGCACAACGGGATACGCCCAGGGCGGGGTGGCCGTTGCCCTGAGCGATGAAGACGAGGTATGCATCCACTATGAAGACACCGTGAAGGCCGGCGACGGCCTCTGCAATGAAGAGGCCGTGAAGGTCCTTGTCGAGGAAGGTCCCGCCTGCATACTTGAGCTCATGTCATGGGGCGCCGACTTTGACAAAGAAGGGAGCAAACTATCATTCACCATAGAGGCTGCGCACACGAGAAAGAGGATACTTCATTCCCACGGTGATTCGACCGGCAAGGAGATAGAGCGCGTGCTCATCAAAAAGGCCAGCTCCTTCCCGTCCGTCAGGAGATATGATTTCGCATTCACCCTCGACCTGCTTACGGATGAGGACAGGTGTATCGGCGCAACAGTGCTCAGGGGAGACTCCATCATCAATGTTTTTGCAAGGGCCGTGATCCTGGCCACGGGCGGCGCCGGACAGCTTTACTCCAGGACCACAAACCCCGTGATATCCACCGGCGACGGCATAGCAATCGCATACAGGGCCGGGGCACTGATAACGGACATGGAGTTCATACAGTTCCACCCGACAACGCTCTATTCCCCCGGTGCGCCCCAGTTCCTGCTGAGCGAGGCGATGAGGGGCGAGGGGGCGGTTCTGAGAAACATCCACGGGCAGCGGTTCATGCATCGATACCACGAAATGTCGGAGCTTGCATCCAGGGACACAGTGGCAAGGGCTATCGTATCGGAAATGGTCAAGACGGGCGCAAGGCATGTCTACCTTGACCTCAGGCACCTTGACGGGGATTTTGTGAAAAAACGTTTCCCGCAGATATACACCACGTGCCTCCAGTACGACATCGACATCACCGAAGACATGGTCCCGGTCTGTCCCGCGGCCCACTATATCATGGGCGGCGTCAGCACCGGCCTTGCCGGCGAAACCGGCGTCAGGGGGCTCTTTGCAGCAGGCGAGGTTGCATGCACCGGGGTGCACGGCGCAAACCGCCTGGCCTCCAACAGCCTGCTCGAGGGCCTGGTCTTCGGCGCAAGGGCGGGCAGGGGCGCGCTGAAATACGCGGAGGCCGGCACCGGAGGGAGTAAGACGGACACTGATTCATATCACGGACACGCGGCTCAGGACAGCACGCCCGGGGAGATGCCCGTTGAAATGGAAAAGATCAGGAGATCCCTCAGGCAGTTGATGTGGAACAAGGCGGGTATCATAAGGTGTGAGAAGTCGCTCGTGGACGCAAAGAGATGGCTCATGAAGAGGGAACACATAATGAAGGGACGGTTTCAGGGCAGGAGGGAGTCTGAGCTTAGGAACATGATAACCGTCGCCAACCTGATTATCGACTCGGCCATACTGAGAAGGGGCAGCGTGGGGGCCCACTACCGTTCCGACTTCAGGGAAAGGGGCGAAAACTGGCGGAGCCACACCGCCTGCCGTATGGGTGAAGGGGTGAAGTGGATTGGTTAATCTTAATGTGGGATAAACGCGCGGGGACACCCTTTTGTATCCCGGTAACGGAGTGATTTCATGCGCAAGGCAAAGATAGTCTGCACGATAGGGCCGGCGAGCAGTTCCGAAGGCACGATCCGCCGGCTCGTAAGGTCCGGGATGGATGTCGCAAGGCTTAACTTCTCGCACGGCACATATGCAGAGCACGAAAAGGCGGTGCAGTTCATAAGGGCGGCTGCCCGCAGGTATGACAGGCCCGTTGCCGTGCTTCAGGACCTGAAGGGTCTGAAGATAAGGATAGGCTCCGTCAAAGGAGGGGCGGTCCACATCAAGGAAGGCTCCACCCTTGCCCTTACCCCCGGGAATACCCCCGGCGATGCCGGATTGATCCAGGTCGTGTATCCCCGCTTGCTCAGTGATGTCAACCCCGGCGACAGGATACTGATAGACGACGGGCTGATACAGTTGAAGGTGGTGCGCAGGGAAAAGGACAGGCTGATCACCAAAGTCACGGAGGGCGGGCTGCTTAAGGAGAAAAAGGGCGTTAACCTCCCGGGTGTCAGGGTCTCTGCGCCGACTTTTACGGAAGGCGACAAGAGGGACCTTGCGTTCGGCATAAGGACAGGTGTCGATTATGCGGCGCTTTCGTTTGTGCGTTCCGGAAGCGACATCCTGAGAGTAAAGAAATGGCTGAAGAAAAACGGCTCCGACCTTCCGGTAATCGCAAAGATAGAAAACAGGCACGCCCTTTTAAACATGGACGGGATCATCGAGGCCTCCGACGGCATCATGATTGCAAGGGGGGACCTCGGCGTCGAGGTGCCGCCCGAGGAAGTGCCGCTGATCCAGAAGCGTCTGATAGAGAAATGCAATTCAGCCTTGAAACCGGTCATCACGGCCACGCAGATGCTGGAGTCCATGACAGCGCACATGCGGCCCACAAGGGCCGAGGCCGCGGATGTGGCCAACGCAGTGCTTGACGGCACCGATGCGCTCATGCTTTCCGCGGAGACGGCGGTCGGCAGGTATCCCGTCAGGGCACTGAGGATGATGCACAGGATTATAAGCTACACGGAGAAACACAGGATCAGCGGCCATGCCGCGGATATCGCCTCAAAGGGCTTTGCGCGGGCCGTTGCAGGGGCCGCATGCTCCTCGGCGGCGGATATAAACGCAAAGACGATAGTCGCATTCAGCCGCAGCGGTTTTACAGCCCTTCTTGTGTCGAAGTTCAGGCCGCGGGTGCCTGTTACCGGTTTTACCGTAAGTGAAGACATACGCAGGAGAATGAACCTCTACTGGGGAATCACACCCCATGTGATGAAATTTCCCGGGAACACGGATGAGATGATTGCAGAGTCTGAAAAGGCCCTGCTTGAACATGGTATCGCGCGAAAGGGTGATTCCGTTGCGATTATTGCGTCATCGCCCTTTGCATCCGGCGGAAAGACAAACATAATGAAGCTTCACACCGTGGGGGTATGATTTTTCCGCCGGGGCGCCCCCTCCGGACATGAAGCATCACTTTTTCCCCCCGGCCATGGGGCTGTAAAAGGAATCCTGTTTATACGCCTTGGTGAAATACTCCCTAGCCTTGTCCAGTTGTTTCATTTCATAATAGGCATACCCGAGGAAATAGAACGCCCGCGCGTCGGGATGGTCCCTGACATAGTCCTCCATCATCTTTATTGCCGTATCCTTTTTCCCCTTGTAATACAGTGAATAGGCCTTTTCGAGGGGGATCTCCTGGGCCGGGCACAGAGACACGAATGTGAACAATATCAGGACCGTTAAAGACAGGATTATTACCTTCATGACAACCTCCCCGTTAATTTGATTATGTAAGAATAACATCTGCCGGTCAATAACTCAATAACATTATTGCTCGTTACCTTGCAGCGGCATAAAAACACCGCCAGCGGGCAGGAGGGTGTGCGGCAGGTTTTACGGCGGACCCTCCTGCCGGTTTTATGCAACATTAAGGATTATTATCCTCTGTTTTCTTTATTTTCTCAAGCGCTTTTTTCTGGAGCATTATCAGGTCCCTGTAGAATTCCGTGGAGTAGACTTTCGGGACGGTGCCTTCCTTGAAAAACTCCACCATCTTTTCCGTCTCGCTGGTGGCAAGCAGCCCGGTCACCGGATCAATCACAGCCGTAACAATACCGTCCGGGATACTGAAGTCCCTCTTTTCACCCGCCCCGGCAAGCGCCTTTTTCATGAAAGACACCCATATGGGAGCCGCGGCCTTTGAACCCGTCTCTCCGTCCCCGAGGGTTCTGACATCGTCAAATCCCACCCACACGCCTGCAACCAGCCCCGGGGTGTAGCCTATGAACCAGGCGTCCCTGTATTCATTGGTCGTGCCCGTCTTGCCCGCAACCGGCCTGCCGAGCGCCCTTGCACGCCAGCCCGTGCCGTATTTCACAACATCCTCGAGCATCGAAGTCGTGAGAAACGCCGTCTGGGGGCTTATCACCCTCACGCCCTTCGGTTCGTTGTTTTCGAGCACGTTTCCGTCCGAGTCGATGATATACTTGATGGCGATCGGCTCCCTCCTGATGCCGCCCTGTGCAAAGACGCTGAAGGCCGAGGTCATCTCAAGGGGGCTTATGCTCAGGCTGCCGAGACCGAGGGTCAGGTTGCGCGGAAGCTCTCCCCTGATCCCGATCCTGCGGGCGAACCTTATAACATTGCTCACGCCTATCTGCTCGAGGAGCTTTACGGTGACGATATTCCTTGAGTGAACCAGGGCCTCCCTGAGCCGTGTGGCACCGTGGTATTTCCCGTCGTAATTCTCCGGCTCCCAGTCCCCGAAGCGTTTGCTCTCATAGATCAGCGGCTCATCTATTATTATGCTTGCGGGGGTATAGCCATGGTCCATGGCCGCTGCAAATATAACGGGCTTGAAGGCAGAGCCTGCCTGCCTCCTTGCAAAGACCGCCCTGTTGAACTCGCTTTTCCTGAAATCATACCCCCCCACTATGGCCCGTATGTATCCTGTGGAGCCCTCTATGGCCACAACCGCGCCCTGCACAAGCGGCTCCTGGTCGAGGCTGAACACAGGATATCTGCCCTTTGTCTTCTTGACCCTTACATTGATAATGTCGCCGGGTTTCAATATGGCCGAAAGCCTGGGTCTCCTGAATTTCCTGACCAGCCTGCCCTCCGAATCTATAACCTTCCTGACCCACCACCTCGCATCCGGCAGGAAGAGCTTGCCGATCACGCCCCTTGTCTTGACGGTGGCCTGGGAGGCGGACACGCGGAGCACCGTGGCGGTCATGATGTCGCCCTTTCTCATGACCACCTTTTCAAAGGATTCACCTGTCTTCATCTCCTCTTTCACGTCGATATCCTTATGGCCGATAGGCCCCCTGAAGCCCTGTCTTTTGTCCAGCCTCCTGAGACCTGCCTTCAAAGAATTTACGGCGGCGATCTGCATGTCCTTGTCCAGGGTTGTATAGACCCTGAGACCCCCCTTGTAAATCATCTCTATGCCGTATTTCTCCTCCAGATACTTCCTGACGTATTCGAGGAAATAATTCGGGGAAAACTTCTCCTGTCTCACGCTGGAAAGATAAAGGGGCTGCTCGTACGCCTCTTTCACCTGCTCCCCGGTTATGTAGCCGACCTCCTTCATCCTTTTAAGGACAATGAGCTGCCTCTCCTTTGCCCTGTGAATGTTGTTGTAGGGGGAGTACCTGCTCGGGGCCTTGATAAGGCCGCCGAGGAGCGCGGCCTCGGCAAGCGTGACATCAGAGACGGGCTTGCCGAAATATGCCTTGGCGGCGGACTCGACGCCGTAGGCGCCGTGGCCGAAATATATCTTGTTGAGGTAGAGTTCAAGAATCTCTTCCTTGGTCAGGTTTTTTTCGAGCCTGAAGGCCAGGGTGGCCTCCTTTAATTTTCTTGCGATCGTCCTCTCCGGGGAGAGAAAGACCACCTTTGCCAGTTGCTGGGTGATCGTGCTCGCGCCCTCCTTGATGCGCCTGGCCCGTATATCCCTTGTCAGCGCCCTTACGATTGCAATAAAATCTATGCCCTCGTGGACCCAGAACCTGGAGTCTTCAACAGCCACCACCGCCCTTATGAGATTCTCCGGTATCCTGGAAAGCGGGACATATTCCCCCTTTTCGATCTTGAACTCGCCTATAAGGGTGTCATCGTCCGCATAGACCTTTGTGCCGTTTGCCGGCCTGTAGCCTTTAATCTCCTCTATGCGGGGAACGCCCCTTGTAAGGGCGAGGAAGCCGCCGAGGGCAACGCCCGTGGCTATGACGATGATGAGAACAAAGGCCCTGAGAGCAAATCCCTTATGCATCTTCCTCAAGGGTTATCGCCTCTGCCGGGCAGTTCTCGGCCGCTGCCTCGCAGCATTCGGAAAAATCGCACGCTCCAGGGTCGACCACAACGGATTTTTCGTCGATGAGCTGGAAGACGCTCGGGCAGATCTCCTCGCAGTTTCCGCAGCCTATGCACAGGTCCGGGTTGACGACGGGGATCATATCTTCTCCATCACCGCGGCGGCCAGGAGCGGAAACATTATTTCATGGTGGCCTGTGAGGGCGTATGACCTGCCGCCGGAGAGGACGGGGCGTCTCAGGACATTTTCACGGCTCCTGTAGTGTTGTATAAAGTCCATGTTCACGGTTGTGAAGTCTCTGACATTATATTTCAGGTTTCTTGTGACGGCTACCGCCTTCAGAAAAACCTCCGGCATGATCACGGCGGAGCCGAGGTTGATATACACGCCGCCCCTGAGGTCCGAGACGACCGATGAAAAAAGCCTGAAGTCCCTCATGCTCCCTTCGCCGATGCAGGAACCGTCCGCCTCAGGGTGCATGTGGATGATATCAGTGCCCACGGCAACGTGCACGGTTGCCGCGATATCCAGTCTTGAAGCCGCTGACAGGATACTCAGGTCTTTGTAAGCTGCATTGCTTTGCATGATATATTCTCCGACGGCCCTGCCGATGCCGTATCCTTTTTTCACACCATCGTTAATCGCCGTGTTCAGCCGCCTGCCGGTCTCCTCCGCCATGCCGAAGGTCCCCCGGCAGAGCTCGGCATCCACGTCCTCTGATGTCCGGCCAGTCAGGCTCAACTCGTAGTCGTGCACAATACAGGCGCCGTTCATGGCAACGGCCGTAATCACGTTATTCTCCATTAAATTAATAATAACCGGGGTAAGGCCGACTTTTACCGGATGCGCCCCCATGCCGAGGATTACCGGCCTGTCTTTTTCCCGTGCCCTGACAACGGCGTTGACAACCGCCTTGAGATCGCTTGCAGCGAGGATATCAGGGAGGCTGTTGAGAAAACAATCAAAACCGCCTTTTTTTATGAAGGGTTTGCCGAGTTTTTCGAGACCGACCTTGCTCTTTCTCGCCTCAAGTCTGCGGGTTTTTATTCCGTCAAACAGCAGCGGCTTGTATTTCAGGGACATACAAAAATATAACGTGCATGGGATTAATAGTCAAGAAGTGTGAAGGGTGCACGGATAATCACCTTAATGTTGCATAAACCGGGCGGTGTTTTTTACCTGTAATTAGGGGGTGCAGGCGGAATGAGACAATGGAAGCAAGAGAGATACCCGATGGATCAGACGCTGATTTGAGATCGAATGCCGGCTATTTGCTTTGCAAGGTCTGCAAGGGTCTCGTCACGGGCGCCGAAGATAACAAGGGTTCGGTATTTATCCGGCAACTTAAAGACATCGTCTCTCTTTTCCATCACTTCCGCTGATTTGCCGCCCGCCTTTATTCCTGCCGCAAGGTCGTGGCTCGATATGTCCCCGGCGGCTGTTCCGCCCGCATAATACACGGGAAGGATGACAAGATGGTCCCGGTCGCGGAGGTTTTCCCTGAATGCCTCGATGTATTCGTCCTTCATCATCCTTGTGGGAGCGAATCCGTGAGGCTGAAATATGTAACACACGCTCTCTCTAAACCGGCCGGCCGTCTTCATAAGGGATGATATCTTGTGGGGATTGTGGGCATAGTCATCAATGACGAGTCTCTCGCCGTCATTCAGGTGAATGTCAAAGCGCCTCTCAATGCCCTGAAACCGCGGCAGCAGGCGTGCAATGTCATCAAGCGGTATCCCTGTTTCAGCAAGCAGGGCAATACACGAGAGGGCATTGTAGAGGTTGTGTTCGCCGGGCAGCGCAAGGCTGAAGCTGGTCCCGTGCAGCGAGAAATCAGTGCTGAACTGCCTGTATTCAATATTCCCGGGCCTGTAATGTGAGGGGTTGCGTATGGAAAACGTGACGGAATCTTTGCCTCTTATTTCAGAGAGGTTTTTGTCATCGGCATTTACAATGGTCTTTTCCGAGGTGTTCTCCATGAGCGCCCTGAACATGGCGGCGGTTTTATCAACAGGGTGATGGTCAAGGGCGAGATTCAGAAGGATCGAGTGCCGAGGCCTGTAATTTACAATGCTGCCGTCCGACTCGCATGCCTCTATAACGAGATAATCCGACTCACCCGCCAGGAAGTTACCGGGGTTTGATGATGTCCTGAACTGTTTCACCCTTCCTCCGCCTATGAAGTTCGGACTGAGACCCAACCCCCTCATAAGAAAGGCCAGCAGTCCCGAGGCGGTTGATTTGCCGCTTGTTCCCGAAACCGCAGTTGTCCTGAAAGATTCCGCGATTTCGCAAAGACAGGCGGGACGCGTCCTCACGGGGATTTCAAGCGCCCGGGCCTTTGATACCTCCGGCATCCCGGCTTCCACGGCGGTGCTGAAGACCGCCAGATCAAAGCTGTTGTCCAGAGCATGACCGTCCTGCGGCACAATGGCGATTCCAGCGGACATGAAAGTCTTTTTAAGGGGATGATCAGGGTTTTTGTCAAACACCCTGTCCGAGCCGGCGACGATATGTCCTTTGGACGACATGAAGCCGGCTATCGCAGATACGCCGCTTCCGGCCATGCCTGAAAAGAATATCTTCAACTGCCTGTTCTTCATTGATTTAATCCTTTCAGCGGCATAGGAATACCGCCTGCGGACTCCACAGCCGTATTACAGTATAACTCTCTTTGATGATTTCAGCCAACAAAACATAACCGTGAGTCATAATTTTGACATGTTCAGCTTTCCGCAACTCATTATTTTCGGGGGGTTACGGCAGGCACGATACTTGTATATATGGCGGAAGTTATTCGTTGCATGGCTGTCCGGTTTTCGTATGTCACGGGCGGGTAACGGTTGAGATTCAGCAGTCAGAAACAGAAAGGGAGGATATCTGCAATGGCGGATGAAAACAATGAACTGCAGGACGGCGCTCCTGACGTGCCGAAGAAAAAAGGCAGCAGCAAAAAGCTGCTTATCATTATAATTGCAGCCGCTGTCGTGCTCGGCGCCGGCGGGTTTGTCGGTTTCAAGCTCGTGGCCGGCAAGGGCGGTGAAGAAAACACCGCTGCCAGCGAGGAAAAGAAAAACACGTCCATCGTCGCCCTTGACCCGTTTGTCCTGAATCTCTCCGACCGCGGCAGGTATCTGAAGGTGACCATACAGTTCGAGGTATCGGATGAAACCTATACGGAACTCGTAAAGGAGAAAACGCCCCAGCTCAGGGACACCATAATAACCCTCATAAGCAGCAAGTCCATAAATGCCATATCAAGCCCCGAGGGCAAGTTTCAGCTCAAGGACGAACTCCTCTTCAGGGCCAACCAGGTTATGGGTCTGGATAAGGACGTGCTGATAAATCTTTATTTTACGGAATTCGTGATGCAATGACGGACAAGGTTCTCTCACAGGATGAAGTGGATGCCCTGCTGAAGGGCGTGGCTTCCGGCGATATCGACACTGAAGAGGCCAAGGAAAAGATAATAAACGGCGTCAGGGTCTATGATTTCACGAGCCAGGAACGCATTATCCGCGGCAAGATGCCGGGGCTTGAGATGATCAACGACGCATATTCAAGACTGCTCAGGAGCTCGATTTCTTCGCTCATCATGAAATATATCGATATAACGATACAGAACGTGGAGACGGTAAAGTACAGTGATTTCATGAGGACCATTCCCATGCCGTCCAGTATAAACATCATTACAATGGAGCCTCTCAAGGGCCTTGCCCTGCTCGTGCTGGAGGCCCCGCTCGTGTTTGCCTTTGTGGAATTCTTTTTCGGCGGCACCAGCGCCAAGTATACAAAATCCGAGGGCAGGGCGTTTACCCAGATCGAGCAGAGGGTCATCCGCAAGGTGGTTGATGTGGCGCTGAGGGATATGGCCGCCGCCTGGAAGGCGATATCGCCGATCAAGCCGGAGTTCAACAGTTCCGAGATAAATCCGCAGTTTGTATCAATCGTCACGCCCGGCGAGATCGTGATTAACATCGAAGTGCAACTGGAGATAGAGGATTTTACGGGCAGGCTTTTTCTGTGTATCCCCTATTCCATGGTGGAGCCGATCAAGGAAAAGCTCTATTCAGGCATACACGGCGATAAGTTCGAGACCGACCACAGGTGGGCCGAGGTTATGAAGAGCGCCATCAAACAGACCTATGTGCGGCTGTCCGCGGAAATAGGCAGGGCGGAAATCAGCTTCGGCGACCTGCTGGATTTCGAGGTCGGCAACGTGATCGGCCTTGACACGTCGGTGTCGGATGAACTCGTTGTAAGGGTTGAAGGAATTCCGAAATTCAGGGGCATACCCGGTTACAGCAGGGGGAGCCAGGCGATAAAACTGACGGGAGTCATTGAATAGGAGGGGATGGTTATGCCGGAGGGGGCACAGCAACAGGAAAAGACACAGGCACGGGAGAATGTCCAGCAGCATGAATTTGAAAACCTGAAGGAAGAAAACAGCCGGTCCGCACCGCGGGACATAGAGTTCCTGCTTGACATACCCATCGAGGTGACCGTCCAGCTCGGGACCACGAAGATGCTGATCAAGGAACTGCTTCAGCTCGGCCAGGGCTCTGTCGTGGAGCTGGAAAAGCTGGCTGGCGAACCCATGGAAATACTGGCGAACAATAAACTTATTGCAAGGGGAGAGGTCGTGGTCGTAAATGAGAAATTCGGCGTCAGGCTTACTGATATCGCCAGCCCCACGGAGAGGCTGTCGCAACTGAAATGACCGGAACGTATCTGCAGATGGCGGGCGCCCTTGTCTTTGTGATAATCCTGATCGTCGCGGCGGGATATGTGCTGAAGAGAAAACAGAACAGGTTCGGTCTCATGAGCATTGTCGGTTACCAGCCGTTCGGGAACAGGAAGGGGGTTGCGGCGTTGAAGATAGGAAACGACATATTGATACTGGGTCTCACACCTAATGATATGAGGCTGCTGAAGGTTTACAGGGATGATGAACTCGACCTGAAAGAGCCCGGGAGTTTCCGGGACAGGCTGGCAAAATTCAGAAGGATTGGAGGGGTTGAAAATTGAAGATTTCGGGTTTCGGATACCGGATACCGGATTTCAAAAGCGACGCCCCCCCGGAGTACAAGTCACGGCGTAATCTTGGAGCGCCGGCTCCGGGTTGCCGGAGGGCGGCCGGTTTTCTGAAGCCGCCTGCATTGTGCGCCCTTATCCTGCTGTCCGTTCCTGCGATCCCGTCCACTGCATGCGCCGTTGACCTGAAGGATATCAACAGCCCGCTTATCGAGACGTTCCTCATTATAAGTTTTCTTTCTTTCCTGCCCGCAATCCTGATAATGTTCACCTCGTTTACGAGGATTGTCGTCGTGCTGTCTTTCCTGCGCCATGCCTTCGGCGGACAGCAGATACCGCCGAATCCCGTGATAATCGGGCTTTCGCTGTTTCTGACGTTCTTTGTCATGTCGCCGACGCTTAATGCGATCAACAAGAACGCGGTGACGCCGTACATACAGGAAGAGCTGAGCCTCGGAGAGGCCATTGAGCAGGCGCAGCCGCCGCTCAAGAAGTTCATGCTGAAACAGACGAGAAAAAAGGATATAGCCCTGTTCTCGGGTATAGCGAATAAGCCTCTCCCTGAAACACCCGCCGACCTGTCGATGACCGTGCTTATCCCGGCCTTTGCAATAAGCGAGCTCAAGACCGCTTTCGAGATAGGCTTCCTGCTGTTTCTGCCTTTTCTCATAGTGGACATGGTGATAGCGAGCATCCTTCTGAGCATGGGCATGATGATGCTTCCGCCTGTCATGATATCGCTTCCGTTCAAGCTGCTCCTGTTCGTGCTTGTGGACGGCTGGAACCTGATCGTCGGTTCAATGATGAGGAGCTTTTGATGACCCTGGAGATGATAAACGGCATAACCGCGCAGGTGTTCAAGGTAGTGCTTTTTGTGGCAGGCCCCCCCCTTCTCGTGGGCCTGGTTGTCGGACTGCTCGTCGGCCTTTTCCAGTCGGTGACGCAGATACAGGAATTCACACTGATATTCGTGCCGAAAATGCTGGCGGTGTTTGCATGTATCTTCCTGCTCATGCCGTGGATGTCAGAGAAGATGCTGTCGTTCACCGCAAACCTTATACAGCAGATACCGTTTTACATTAAATGAAGGACTTCTGATTCATGGTCAACAATGCGGATATGAACCTGGGCGTTTTCTCCGGCTATATAACGGGCTTCCTGTTCATCCTTCTCAGGACGAGCATATTCGTGGCCCTGCTTCCGGTCATAGGCGGGAGGCAGTTGCCCATGCAGTTCAGGATAGGATTTGCGGTGTTTATAGCCGTCCTCCTGACGCCTGTGGTCACGTTTCAGATATCCGAGAATGATGCGGCCATGCTGGTATTGAAGGAGGCCTTTATAGGCATCGCCCTCGGGTTCAGTGTCAGGCTGGTTTTCTATGCCGTAAACATGGCGGGGCTGTTTGTGAGCTATGCAATGGGTCTGGCGATGGGGATAGTCTACAACCCGGAGATGGGACAATCCACGTACATAGCCGAGGTTTACGGAATCATGACCATGATGTTTTTCCTTGTGACAAACGCCCATCACGACCTTATCTACGTATTCGTTAAGAGTTTTGAACTGCTGCCCGGCGGCCGCGCGGACATCACCGCCCTGGCGCCGCTGTTGCTGTCCATGATGGGCAAGCTGTTTGTCATTGCACTGAAGATATCGGCCCCGGTGCTTGTCGGCCTCCTGATAACCAATATACTGTCGGGGTTTTTATACAAGGTCGCGCCGCAGCTCAATATCTTTTTCATTACACTGCCGCTGAACATTTTTCTGGGTTTCCTGCTGATGGCGGTGAGCATTCCCGTGTTTGAGTATGTGCTGGGGATGAATTTCGCCAACCTGCGGGGTGAGATGGCGCGCATTATCATGATGGCGAAGGGATAGGAAGAACCTTAATGCGGCATAAAGGAGCAGAGGGGTCCGCCGCCGTATTTTATGCAGCTGTAGGGGGGAATTAAAGGGTTGAGGGTCGGAGATGCCGGATGAGTTTCAGGAGAAAACGGAACAGGCGACGCCGCGAAAGCGCGAAAAGGCAAGGGAGAAAGGCCAGGTCTCAAGGAGCCGCGACCTTTCCTCCATGGCGGTCATCGGCGGGATTATCATGATATTTTACTTCGGCGGGGAATATATATTTCAAAAGTGGCTTGATATGACAGGGGCGATTCTAAGCCTCAGGTACGGCAGCGACCCCGTGCATGTGGCCGCTGTAGCGGTCCGGCAGGGCGGCATGCTGCTTGCGCCGTTTTTCATCGTTTCCCTTGTCCTGGCCCTGGGGGCAAGCGTGGCCCAGGGTGGATTTGTAATAAAACCCTTTAAATTCGATATTGAAAAGCTTGACCCTGTCAAGGGCCTCAGGAAAATATTTTCTTCAAACGGACTGGTTGAACTGGTAAAGAGCATCCTTAAGGTCGCCATAGGATGCTGGATCGTATATTACATCGTCAGGAAAGACCTGGAAGTGTTCCCCGCCCTTTCCGCAATGGATATAAGGGATATTGCGCGGGTCTCGGGCGGCATGGTTATGGATGCGGTCCTGATCGCGTTCTGCTATTTCTTGGCCGTCTCCGTCGTGAGCGCCTTGCTCGAGAAATGGCAGTTTGAGAAGAGCCTCCGGATGACGAAACAGGAGATAAAGGAAGAGCATAAAGAGTCCGAAGGCGACCCGCTTATAAAGTCGAGGATCAGGAGCATACAGAGGGAGGCCGCAAGGAAGCGCATGATGCAGGAGGTGCCCACGGCAACAGCGGTGATCACCAACCCGCAGCATCTTGCAGTGGCGATCAGGTACGAAGATAAAAAGATGCCGGCCCCCAAGGTCGTGGCAAAGGGCGCGGGCATACTGGCCGCAAGGATAAAGGAGATCGCGGCGGAACACGGTGTCCCGGTTATTGAGGACAAGCCCCTTGCAAGGTCTCTTTTCAGGCTTGAGCTGAATTCATTCATACCCGAGGAGCTTTACGTGGCGGTTGCCAGGATACTTGCACATATCTACAGGATGAAAGGCAGGATATGATGAAGCTGCTGTCCCTGCTGAAGGAAAGAGAGGATGTGGCCGTCGCCCTGATGGCGGTGTCGGTTATCGGGGTGATGCTTCTTCCCATGCCGCCTTTCATGCTCGATCTGCTGCTGACACTCTCGATCTCGCTTTCCGTGACGATACTCATAACGGCCATTTACGTGAAAAAGCCGCTTGATTTCTCGGTCCTGCCCTCGCTGCTGCTTATGGCCACGCTTTACAGGCTTTCGCTCAATGTCGCCTCCACGAGGCTGATACTCCTGAAGGGCAATGAAGGCACGGACGCCGCAGGGCAGGTTATCAAGTCATTCGGAAGCTTTGTGGTCGGAGGCAACTATGCGGTGGGGATAATAGTCTTTCTCATACTGGTTATCGTTAATTTCGTGGTCATAACAAAAGGCTCGGGAAGGATAGCCGAGGTCGCGGCAAGGTTTACACTAGATGCAATGCCGGGCAAGCAGATGGCGATAGACGCGGACCTGAACTCCGGGCTCATAGACGACGCCGAGGCCCGCCTGCGCAGGGAACTTATCGCACAGGAGGCGGACTATTACGGGTCCATGGACGGTGCAAGCAAGTTTGTAAGGGGCGATGCCGTTGCAGGCCTGGTCATAACCGCAATAAATATAATCGGCGGGCTCATTATCGGTGTCCTCCAGAAAGGCATGCCGGTGGTCGATGCCGCAACGACGTACACCATACTGACGATAGGCGACGGCCTCGTCTCGCAGATCCCGGCGCTCCTTATATCCACCGCCGCAGGTATCGTCGTCAGCCGCGCGGGCAAGGAAAGCGACATAGGAAAGGATATCACAAGCCAGGTGCTGGTGAATCCCAAGGCCATGTTTACGGTGTCCGGCGTACTGCTGGCCCTGGGTTTCGTGCCCGGACTTCCGCACATGCCGTTTTTTCTCATCGCGGCCGCGTCGGGAGGATTAGGATATATACTGACAAGGATGCCTTCCGGGGAAGAGACAGCCGAGGAGCCGGAGGAATCGGAGGCTGAAGAGCCGAAGATAGAATCCTTCCTTGAGCTTGACCCGCTCAGCCTCGAGATAGGGTACGGCCTTATCCCTCTCGTTGATGAATCAGGGGGTGAATTGCTCGGAAAGATAAAGGCCATGAGGAGGCAGCTCGCGGCGGAGCTCGGCTTTGTTGTGCCCCCGATACATATAAAAGACAACCTGCAGTTGAGACCCCATGAATACAGTTTCCTGATCCGCGGGGTGGAGATCGCCAGGGGAGAGGTCATGATGGGGAGCTGGCTTGCCGTTGCCTCGGGAGATGCCGGGAGGATAGAGGGCATTCCCACAAAGGAGCCGGCCTTCGGCCTTCCTGCCTACTGGATTGACGAAAGGCAGGTGGAAAAGGCGCAGGCGTCCGGCTTTATGGTGGTCGACCCGGCCACCGTCATCGGCACGCATATAACCGAGCTCGTGAGGGAACACGCATGGGAGCTGCTGACAAGAGGGGAGACCCAGAAGCTGCTGGACAACATTTCAAAGACTTATCCGAAGATCGTCGAGGAGCTTGTCCCTGCAAACCTCACTCTCGGCGGCGTCCAGCGGGTCCTGCAGAACCTCCTGAAAGAGAGAATCCCGATCAAGGACATTATAACCATCCTTGATACACTGCTTGACTACTCTCCTAATGTGAAAGACCCGGAGGCGCTCACTGAATATGTGCGGCGGGCACTGTCAAGGATGATTACAAAGCAGTATGTCAACGAGGACGGCAAACTGCCGGTGTTTACCCTGGATCCCGCATACGAGAACATGATATCACAGGCCCAGGCAGGAAGTGTAAACCCCGAGATCGTCGGCAGGCTGGCAAAAAGTATTGAATCAATACTCACATCCGGGAGGCTCAGGGGGTCGCAGCTTATCATCCTGTGCTCCGCGAATGTCAGAAGGTACCTGAGAAAGATCGTGGAGGGTATAGCCGCTTCCATCGTGGTCATCTCGAGCGCGGAGATCATACCTTCCACGAACCTGGATATCAGGGGGATGGTGAAGTATGAAAATTAAAAAGATACGCGGAAGAAACTTCAGTGAAGCGCTTGCACTGGTCAAGAAAGAGCTGGGAAAGGACGCCGTGATTCTGTCATCGGAAGATAAGAACGGCGCCAGGCCCTACGTGGAGGTTACGGCAGCCGTTGATTACGACCTGGAGCCTGTTGACAGGGAGTACGGCGGGCCCGCGGAGCCTGAATTGCGCGGCAACGGCGGTTTGCCGGTGAAGCCGCTGGCGGGGCTGGCCCCGGGGGAGTTCCTTGAGCTGAAGCAGGAGATAAAGAGCCTGAGGCGAAGCATCGAGACCATGAAGAACAGCGGCTTTGAGCTCAACTTGCCGGAAGACAGGAAAAGGATGTTTTTCTTTCTGAAGGAGATATCGATAAAAGAGGAGTTCGCACTCAGGCTCGTGCAGAGGGCCTCCGCCATAGAGGACATTGAAACGGTCATGTCAGGAGATATCGATACCGCTGGGCCCCCGGACGGCAAGGCGGCGGATTCCGTCAACATCCCGGCACAGGCGGGCAGGAGGATAGTGATGCTTATAGGGCCCACCGGAGTGGGCAAGACAACCACTATCGCAAAACTCGCATCAAGGGCGATAAAGCAGGGCAAAAAGGTCGCGATGATAAGCATCGACACCTACAAGATAGGGGCCGCGGAGCAGATAAGGATATATTCGAGGATGATAGGCATACCCCTTGACATAGTTTCAAACACGGAGAACCTGAAGAACAGCATAAAGAGATTTTCCGACAGGGATGTCATATTGATAGACACCACGGGGCAGAACCCGGGCGACAGCGGCTACATCAGCGGGCTCAAGGATGTATACAGGGCCGGGTTGCCGATAGAGACCCAGCTCCTGCTGAGCACCTCGAGCGACTGTGATTTTCTCATGGGCACCTACAGGCACTACAAGTCCCTCCCGGTGGATTATATCGCCTTCACAAAGACGGACGAGGCCGTGAAACTGGGCTCCATATACAACCTCTGCTGCGTTTACAGGAAGCCCGTCGCCTATATAACCACGGGGCAGAGAGTGCCGGGGAATATCGAGTTTGTCGACACGAGGCAACTGACAAATCTTATTTTAAGAACTGGGAGCGCATAATGAACACCGCCGAAGGAAAGACCGTTAGGACAATAGCCGTGGCAAGCGGCAAGGGGGGGGTCGGTAAGACGAACATCACGGCGAACCTCGCCATCGGGTTCAGCATGCTTAATAAAAAGGTGATGGTCTTTGATGCGGACCTCGGATTAAGCAACATCGATGTCATACTGAACCTGGCCACCAGGTACAACATCAAGGACCTGCTGAAGGGCGAGAAGAAGCTGGAAGACCTTATCGTGGAAGGTCCCCAGGGTATAAAGATACTGCCCGCAAGCTCCGGCATACAGGAACTGACTTCGCTTGACGAGTTCCAGAGGTTGAGGCTTATCGAGGAGTTTGAATCGTACAACGGCAACCTCGATTACCTGCTGATAGACACGTCATCCGGGATATCCGAAAACGTCTCCTTCTTCTGCATGGCCGCCCAGGAGATCATCATCGTGACATCGGCTGAGCCCACTTCAATGACGGATGCATACGCGCTGATCAAGGTGCTCTTTACCAAGTACCAGGAAAAGGATTTCAGGGTGCTGATCAATAATGTGAAGAACTCCCATGAGGCGACAGAGGTCTACAAGAGGCTTTCCACGGCAGCGGAGAGATTTCTGAGCATATCGCTTGACTACATAGGTTTTGTGCCCCATGACAGCTCGGTGCCCAGGGCCGTGAGGCAGCAGAAGGCTTTGATGGATGTTTACCCCGAGAGCGAAGCGGCCAGGAGCCTGATGGAAATCGCCGGGAGAATCTCCGGTGAGAGCAACAGCAACGTAAAGGGGACACTTCAGTTTTTTCTCGGAGGTCTTTTGAAAGCGAAATGTTAAAGTACAAGACAAAGGTGAAGGAAGAGACAAAAGAGGAGATAATAAAGGAATTCCTGCCTTATATCAGGTACACGGCCTACAGGCTGTCGTGGAAGCTTCCGCCCCATATCACCATTGACGACCTTATAAGCGTGGGCCTTATGGGGCTGATGGATGCCGTCGACAGGTTCGAGCCGGGCAAGGTAAAGCTAAAGACATATGCGGAATTAAGGATAAAGGGCGCAATGATCGACGAGCTGAGGGCGACGGCGTGGATACCGAGGTCCATGAGGAAGAAGATTGACGAGATCAACAAGGCCCGCGCAAGGCTTGAGAAAAAGCTCGGCAGAATGCCTGATGACGCGGATGTGGCGAAATCCTTGAAGATGCCGCTTGACGAGTACTTCAAAATACTCAAGTACGCGACGGTCGCCAATCCCATCAGCCTGGAGGACTTCCGGAACAATAAATTCTCGGACAGCAATCTCAACATCACGGAATGCATAGCAGACCCTTCGGCCAAGACACCGCTCTATCTCCTTGAGGAAAAGGACAACAGGAGAAAGCTTGCCGAACTCATAGACACGCTGCCGGAAAAAGAAAAACTGGTGCTGGCGCTTTATTACTGGGAAGAGCTTACAATGCAGGAGATAGGAAAGGTGCTGAGCATTACCGAGTCAAGGGTCTGCCAGATACACAGCCAGGCCATTATAAAGCTCAAGGCAAAGCTTAAGGAGTCGGGTTAGCATGTCATGGCGGTTGAAGGTCTGAACAATATATACGGGGTGCCCCCGGTCGGAAAGGAGCAGGGGCCCGGCCTTGACCGGAGAAAAAAGAAGGATAAGGCGCGCAGGAAGGAAAGGAAGGATGAGGACGGTAAAGCACGGAAACCCGGGAAGGGAAGAATCGATATCAGGATATAGGGCATCTCTTTCCCTGCGGGAAAATATTGCCTGCGTGCCTTGCGGATGATAGAGGGGGATATGCATGTTGCAGGGACGGGCGGACATTCGGACAATGCTGAATACTGTTTTATTATCAGGCGGTTGCATGCAACCCGGCACGGCGGACGGCGAGTACGGGGGAAGCCACGGCCTCCGGGCACGGGGATTGCTTTAAAACAGTGGAAGTTTTAAGGACGGGAAATAATGTATAAAGGGATTTACATAGCGCTTTCAGGGGCGCTTCTCAAACAGAAGCAGATGGATATACTGGCCCAGAATATGGCCAATGCAGCCACGTCCGGATATAAAAGGGAGAGGATATCCTTCATGAACAGCCTGATCCCGGTTGACAACAAACCGGCCAATGCCCCGGACGGCAGGTCGATGAGCGATGTGTCCGAGATTGTAACCGATTTTTCCCCGGGCGCCATGATGAGGACCGGCAATCCCCTTGACCTGGCGATAAACGGGGAGGGGTTTTTCGCACTCGATGGGAACACCTACACGCGGAACGGCAATTTCAGGATAGACGCTGAGGGCTATCTGGTTACGCAGGACGGCAGGAGGGTTCTCGGCAGCGGCGGCCCCGTGCCGGTGCAGGGAGGCAGGGTTGACGTGAGCGCTTCAGGGGAGATATTTGTTGACGGCGTATCGGCCGGAACATTGAAGATAGTCGATTTCCCGGATAAAAACGTCCTTGAAAAACGAAGCGGCGGGGTGTTTTACACCAGGGCCTCGGGCACAGAGACGGACACGCAGGTCAGCCAGGGGTACCTGGAGGCGTCGAATGTCGAGGCGGTCAGGGAGATGGTGCGGATGATGGTTTCCCTCCGGGAGTTCGAGGCATACCAGAAGATGATAACTGCATTTGACGAGGCATCATCAAAGACAGTGAACCAGATGGGGAAATGATAATAAATCGTAATGTTGCATAAACGGACACAGGAGAATCTGCCGGGAAACCTTTATAAAGCGATTGGATATCGGAATATGTTATTGTTGCAGGAAGTAACGGAAAGTGAAGTTCAAAAAGACGTGGATATGCCGTGCGTAATATTTCCTGAAGGTATCGCGGATAAAGCTCCCCCGCCAGACTCCTGTACCCCACGGGCGGTAATTTTATGCCCCTGTAAGGTTAATGCAGTTGTGATGAAAAGGATTTGATATCAAAAGGAGGTGTTGAGGGATGCAGCGCTCAATGTTTATAGCGGCGACGGGGATGGAGGCGCAGAAACTGAATATAGATGTAATCGCCAACAATCTCGCAAATGTGAATACAAACGGATTCAAAAAGAGCAGGGCGGATTTCCAGGAACTGCTGTACCAGGGCATAAAGAGCGCGGGCGCCGCATCTGCTGAGGGCACGGAGGTCCCCACGGGAATCCAGGTGGGCCTCGGCGTCAAGCCTGCCGCGGTGCAGAAGATATTCTTGCAGGGTGATTTCGTATCCACCAACAATCCACTTGACATAGTTATAGAAGGAGACGGTTTCTTCCAGATATCCATGCCGGACGGTGATATTGCATACACAAGGTCAGGCTCTTTCAAGCTGGACAGCGAGGGCAGGATAGTGAATTCCGACGGCTATCCGCTTGAGCCGGCCATAAGCATCCCGGCCAATACACTGGATATCACGATCAGCCCTGACGGCACGGTGTCGGTCATCCAGCCCGACAGCCCGACGGCCGTGGGAGTGGGGCAGATAGAACTGGCCCAGTTCATCAACCCCGGCGGCCTTCAGGCACTCGGCAAAAACCTGTTCAAGCCCACAGGCTCCTCGGGTGAGGCAGCCACCGCGGCGCCGGGCTCCGAGGGTCTCGGCACGCTCAGCCAGGGCTTTCTCGAGCTCAGCAATGTGAATATTGTCGAAGAGATGGTCAACATGATCGTCAGTCAGAGGGCCTATGAGCTTAATTCAAAGGTGGTGCAGGCATCGGACGAAATGCTCCGCATGGCCAATAACATAAAGAGATGATCTCAGGCTGAAACCTGAAATGTATGAGGAGGAAAATGAACAGAAAGGCTGTTGAAAGGCATACAGCATCAATTGCGGTCAGGTTGCTGCTCGCCGCCTTCTGCCTTCTGCCCGCCCCTGCGGCTGTGGCCGGAGCATGGGATGCCGAACCGGCGCTGACCGCGCACCTGAGGAGTAATTATCCGTGGAAAGAGATAGAGATTGATAATGTGCGCGTGTTCGGTAAGCTTCCAGCCGGCGCACCGGAGAAGATAGAAACCAGGAAAGGACCGCTCGGCAGGGCTGTTTTTGCATTTGTATACAGGCGGGACAGGACGGTCATTGTAAAGGCGGATGTGAAGGCCCTCGGCAATGTTGTCAAAAGCAGGAGACCCTTCAGAAAGGGGCATGTCATCACCGGAGAGGATATATATATCGCGAAAATGGATATAAGAAGGATGCCGAACAGCTCCGTCAGAAACGCGGATGCCGTGGTGGGCAAGTCCCTGAGAAGGTCTATCGCCGCAAATATTCCCATCCTGGAGGACATGATCGAAAAATCGCGCGTGGTGAAGAGGGGAAAGAACGTGGTGCTCCTGATAAGACACGGCGGCCTGAATATCACGGCCGCAGGCAGGACCAGCGAAAAAGGCTATGTGGGGATGCCGGTGAAGGCAATCAACCTGTCGTCAAGAAAAGAAGTAACAGGGGTGCTTATAGATGAAAACACTGTCAGGCTGGAGCTTTAGGATGTTCGGGTTGCGGGTTTCGGCGCCGTGTTGTGTGGTCGGTGCGGCGGTTTTTATGTCGGCCTGTGCTTCACCTTCCGTAAAGCTGCCGCCTCCTCCTCCGAAATACGTTTACCACATGAAGGAGCATAAGAGCGCGGGGACGGTTAATTCGCTCTGGAGTGATACGGCGAACATTTTCGGCGACAGGAAGGCGGGAAGGCTTAACGACCTTGTGACAATAAAGATAGCGGAGAGCCTGTCCGGCTCCGGCAAGGCCGACACCAGCACCAGCCGCGATTCATCGCTGGACGTCGGGCTCGATGAGTTGCTGGGCATGAACACTGATTTCAATATCCAGGACTGGGCTTTGCTGAACGGCCTGTACAGGGACGCCAATGTATTCAAACCGGCGGTCAAGGGGAGTGCGAAATCCCGGTTCAAGGGCAAGGGCGACACTAACAGGGAAGGCGAGCTCATGGCGACCATAACGGCAAAGGTAGTGGAGGTCCTGCCCAACGGCAATCTTGTTCTGGAGGCGAGGAAGGAACTGACCATTAACAATGAAAAGCAGATACTTGTGCTTTCGGGCATGGTGAGACCTGATGATATTGATGCCGACAATACGGTTTCAAGCACCAAGATAGCCGATGCAAGGGTTTACTATGTGGGTGACGGCGTAATACAGGACAAGCAGAAACCGGGATGGCTCGTGAGAATTCTTGATAATGTGTGGCCTTTTTAGAAAAGTTCCGGGTTCGACGGTTCAGGGCTGAAGAATTGAAGGATTAACCTTAATGTTGCACAAGCCGGCAGGGGAGTCCGCCGTAAAACCTTTATAAAGCGAAGGGATATCGGAAATATGTCTTTATTGCAGGACGTAACGGAGAGTGAAATTCCAAAGGATGTCGATATGCCGTGCGGAATACTTCCTGAAGGTATCGCGGATAAAGCTTTTCCGCCGGACTCCCCTGCCCGCGGGCGGCATTTTTATGACACTGTAAGGTAAAAAAATGAGAAACGGATATATGAAGAGAACGATATTGTCTGTGGTTCTGATTTCACTTTTCACTTTCCACTTTTCACTTTCCGCTTATTCCTTTGCCGAGCGCATCAAGGATATCGCGAGTTTTGAAGGAGTCAGGGATAATCAGCTCATCGGCTACGGCGTGGTGGTCGGGCTCGACGGTTCCGGCGACAAGGGACGGGCCGCGGTACAGAGCATTGTGAACATGCTGAGAAGAATGGGGCTTACACTGAACCCCGCCGACCTTAAAAGCAAAAGCATTGCGGCGGTTGTGATTACAGCCACGTTGCCGCCGTTTGCAAAGCCGGGTATAAAGATTGACGCCCTTGTTTCAACAATCGGGGATGCCAAAAGCATCCAGGGCGGCACTCTCCTTCTCACCCCCCTCAAAGGCCCTGACGGCAAGGTTTACGGCCTTGCCCAGGGTCCCGTCTCAATCGGCGGCTTTGCCGCGGAAGGCGGCGCGGCCTCGGTGCAGAAGAATCATCCGACGGCAGGTAGAATCCCGGCGGGCGTGACAATAGAAAGGGAGCCTGCCTTCACCCTCGGCAACGGCAGGGATATAAGGCTCTTTCTGCACAAGGCTGATTTCGCTGTCGCAAACGAGATATCAAAAAGAATAAACGCCGCCCTCGGCGGCGACTATGCCTCAGCCGTTGATCCGTCCGCTGTAAGGCTTTTGATTCCCGATGAATACAGGGACAACCTCGTGGCCCTTATTACAAAGGTCGATATGCTGGACGTCGGGATGGATATGCCGGCAAGGATTGTTATCAATGAAAGGACGGGCACCGTGATTATCGGCAAGAATGTGACGATTTCCCCTGTGGCGATCGCGCACGGCTCCCTTGCAATTGACATCACAGAGCAACCCAAGGTTTCCCAGCCGCCGCCGTTTGCGCCGGGAGGGGCCGAGACCACTGTTGTGCCGCGGACGGATATCAATGTCCGGGAGCAGAAGGCTTCCCTAGTCGAGGTCTCGGGCGTTACACTGGGTGAAGTGGTAAAGGCCCTGAATCTCCTTGGCGTGACACCGCGCGACCTGATCTCGATACTTCAGGCATTAAAGGCGGCAGGCGCACTGCAGGCCGAGCTGGAGATAATATGATCAATCTCATACCGGGAATCGGCGCCGGGCCGGCGGCCGGAACGGACAGGATAACGGAATATAAAAAAGTTGCGAAAGAGATGGAGTCTCTCTTTGCATACCGCTTGATAAAGGTGATGAGGGAGACGGCGGAGAGCATGTCTTCCGACAAAAAGGGCCCAGGATACGATACGTACATGAGTCTTTTTGATATGGAGGTCTCAAGGCTTCTGGCTGACAGGGGGCTCGGCCTCAGTGAAGCGATAGTCAGGTGGATGCAGAGAATACCGGGGACAAAGGGGGAAGGAACCGGAAGGGATTAAAGTTTTTACGGGGAAAGGCCGATAAAATAAGCAAGAAATGTAAAAAAACTTGACACTGCAATTAGGTATACAACAAGCAGGTGGGAGGAACATGCTGGAAATGCTGAAAACAGGTGTTAAATAAAATGACAAGGTTTGATACAGGGGGCTTTCAGCCCCGGGTTGATAACCGGTGATGCAGGCAGTAAAATCCATTAGAGAAAGGGGGGAAAGACATGAAGATACAGGGAACAAATCCGGTTGAAGGACAAGACGTATACAACAGGGTCAAGGACATCAACAAGAATCACGATACGGAACAGAAGGACAATGCCAACAAGGCCGATGACAGCAGGGACAGGATAACTCTTTCCGGTAAGGCAAAAGAGATAAACGAACTGAAGAGCCTTATAGACCGGATGCCTGAGATAAGAACTGACAGGGTTGAGTCCATTAAAAAGGCGATTGATGCCGGGACATATAATATCGACTTGCTGAATGTGGCAAAGAAAATACTGGAAGAAATATGACATCCGAACTGGCTGTTGAAAGTATTCTGAAAGAACAGGTAAATACTTACAGGGCACTTCATGATCTCCTTGGGAGGGAGAGGAAGTGTCTGCTCAACATTGACGCGGAAAAGCTCGAAGAGATATCAAAGGAGAAAGACACCATCGTCATGAGGTTGAGACTCCTTGAAGAGGAGCGCCGGAGACTCGTGGCGGAGATTGCCGGAGACAGGGGGGTGAGTGCTGACATCAATCTCAGGGAACTGGCCGGAATCACGGGCAATAATGTATTTTCGGAGCTGCGCTCCACTCTGTTGTCTCTCCTTCAGGGCATAGAGGAGATGAACAGGTTCAACTCGATACTGATAGACCGCTCCATAACTTATATAAGGACAAACATGAATTTTCTCAGACCGTTTACAAAGGAGGATGTCCCCCTGACCAGCGGGACCCTCCTGTCAAAGGAGACTTGAAATGTCCCTCTTAGGACTTTTCGATATAGGCAGATCCGGAATTTATGCAAACCAGAAGGCCCTCCGTGTGGCAAGCAATAATATCGCAAACGTGAACACCCCGGGCTACAGCCGCCAGGACGTAGTAATGCAGATAGCCAACCCTGTTGAGCTGAACGGGAATTATCTGGGCAGGGGTGTTGGAAAGATCGAGATAAGAAGGGCGTTCGACGGTTTCATCTTTTACCAGATTCTCGGGCAGAGCTCGAGCTATGGAAAGTCATTCTCGGTTGACCGGGGGCTGAGCCATGTCGAGCAGATTTTCAATGAGGCCCAGGACTTCGGGCTGTCGAACGCCATGACCGATTATTTCAATGCATGGCAGGAAGTCGCCGCCAATCCCCATGAAACAGCCCAGAGGTCGATGCTGCTGGTAAAGGCCGAGGCCTTTGTCAACACGGCCAGACAGATGGAAAACGATCTCAAGAATACCCTGAATTTCGTGAATGACGAAATCAAGGATGTAGTGGACCAGGTGAATGTCCTGACAAAGAATATCGCCACGGTAAACGGAAAGATAATAGAGGTTGAGGCAGGGGGCGTCGAGACGGCGAACGTATTCAGGGACCAGAGGGAGCGGATGATGAAGGAGCTTGCCGAGCTCATAGATTATGACTGGTACGAGGACAAGGACGGTTCCGTCTCGATCGTTGCGGGCAGGGGGGGGATTGTGGCGGGTGTGCAGTCATACGAGCTGTCGACGGCCCTCACCCTTGAGGGGGACAGAAACGTATACCTCGGCAAAACGGATATAACATCTTTTTTTCACAGCGGAAGGCTCGGCGGGTATGTTTCCCTCAGGGATGACATCAAGTCAAATCCGCTGCTCAGCCTGAGAAAGCTCGTTGCATCAATCATTGAAGAGACGAATTACCTTCATAAAAGCTCCGCTTCAAGGCCCACTTATGACCTGGACGGTAACGCAGGCACGGATTTTTTCGACGCGATGAAGATCTATACACGTGATGATACAACAGGCGGCTCGGGTGCGGTCATAACATCAGCGGAGATTTACGACCATGACCCCTCCGTGCTGGCGCTTAATGAATATGACATAACATTTGCGGATGTCTCCGGAACATTGAATTACCAGGTGCGCAATCATGAAACGGGCGCGCTTGTGAAGCAGGGCGCATATACTTCGGGAAGCAACATCGATTTCAACGGGATAAGGGTGGTTATCACGGACGGCTCCTCCGCGCCTACCGTGAATGACAGCTTTTTCATAAGCCCACTGAAGGACGTGATCGGGAATTTCAAAGTGGCCGTAACAAGCGGCAGGCAGGTCGCGGCTGCGAAATCATCGTCCGCACTGCCGGGTGACAACACCAATGCACTGGATATTATAGACAAGTACAGCTCACAGATATCCAATCTCGGAACCGTTACGTACGAGGATTATTACGCGGAGACGGTTTCAACCGTCGGGTCGCTCTCGCAGTCGGCTTCAGCCAGCCTTGAATTTGAGGACAACCTGTTGTTTGAGCTGAAAAACAGGCGGGAGTCCCTCTCGGGTGTGTCCCTTGATGAGGAGGCGGCCAATCTTATCAGGTACCAGCGCGCATTTGAAGCGGGGGCGAGGATCATAAAACTGACGGACGAGCTCCTGGAGATGATTATCAACATATGAGAATTACCGCGTTCATGCTCTACAACCAGTTCTCCAAATCCCTGAGCAGGAACCTCAGCGAACTCGGGAAGGTCCAGCAGCAATTGAGCTCCGGCAGGAAGCTCACAAAGCCTTCGGACGACGTGATAGCGCTGCGCGGCGCCATGTCTTACAAGGTCTCCATCAATGCCATAGAACAGTTCAACAGGAACATAGATGAAGGATTAAGCACACTCGGTCTTACAGAAAACCTCCTGAGCTCTTCTGAAAACATTCTCAGCAGGGCGAGGGAGCTTGCCGTTTCCGCAAGCAGCGATACCTCCACCGCCGCCACAAGGAAGATGACCTTTTACGAGGTCCGAAACCTGTTCAGCGAGCTTCTCGACATCGGCAACACCAGGCTGAGAAACAAGTACGTATTTTCCGGATATAAAACCGGCACGCGGTCTTTCAGCTCTTCAGGCACGTACCAGGGAGACTCCAACACGATGGAGATTTATGTGAGCGACGGGATAAAGACCAGGATAAACGTGCCGGGTGATACGGCGTTCAGCGACCCGACAAAACTGGTGACTTCGGACCTGACGGGACAGACGCTCACAGGCACGCTCCGGATTACAACGGGTTCAGGGAATCCCGTGGATGTTCCGGTCAAGGACGGCTCGACCAGCGCCTCCCCGGAGGAGATCAGGGACACCATAAATGCGCCGATGACGGGTTTCTACTCCGGCAGTGGCAGCACGGTGGGTACGGGCACGTTAACTATTAAAGTGGGGACGGATGATGCGGTAACGGTGGAAGTGAATTCAGGCAACGGCAATACCACTGTCTCAACCCTTGCCGCTTATATCAATAACAATGTCCCGGGCATGGATGCGCGGATCGCCACTGATGCAACCACCGGGCAGGTAAGGCTGTTTTTCAGGCCTGCAACAGCCGGCACCCCCTTTAGCATCGAGGTATCGGACAGCGACGGAAACGATACGGATACCGGCGGTCTCTCGGCGCTTCTTCATACCGACCTGAAATCAAACCTTACAGCCAATGCCCTGGGAATAGAGGCGTTTGTGATAAACGGCGATTCCGACAAGAGGCTGCTCTTTGCGCCTGTTGTGGCCGGTACGGGTTTCACCATAGCAGTGGATGAAGACGGAAACGGCAATTTTTCAGACGCTGCTGATACGGACGGCACCGGCCTTTCGCTGCTTTACCATGCATCTTCCACCTCGACCAATCTGACCGGTTCCATCAGTTTTTTCAAGATTATCGAGCACTTTGCAAATTCACTGTTGAACAATGATACGACGGGCATCCGGGGAAGCATTTACCTGCTTGACGGCGCCATAGACTCGGTTGTAAATACGACCGCGGATGTGGGTTCCCGTCTGAAGTACCTGGAGGATCAGAAAAAAAGGCTGGAGGAGAACAACATTTCCTACCAGCAGAGCCTTTCCGCGCTGCAGGATGCCGATATAGCGGAAGTGGCGCTGTCAATGACAAAGATCCAGTCCACCCTCCAGGCAATGAGGATATCTTCGATGAAGAGCCTGTCGCAGTCGCTGTTTGATTTTCTGAGATAAATAAAGCACCCCTCTGCTCCCTCCCTGCCGGGAGAAATTAAAGACGGGTGACAAAGGAAGAGAAATTTTACAATGCTCGTCTTGACACGGAAGCCGGGAGAAGTCGTAAGAATAGGCCAGGAAATAACCATCAGGATAGTTGACATAAGGGGCAGGCAGGTAAAGATCGGGATAGAGGCCGGTGCGGAGCTTCCGATATACAGAGAGGAGATATATGAAAAGATCCGGGCTGAAAACCGTCTCTCATCCGAATTGTCCATGGATGAATTCGGCAGGATAAAGGAGGCCTTCAGGAGCAGATGATATCCTTTGATACAACAAGATTCGGCAGACTCGATGTCGCCGGGGACAAGATTATATATTTTCCCAACGGCCTCATAGGGTTTCCGGATGTGAAGAGATATGTCCTCATGGATTATAAGGACACCCTGCTGAAGTGGCTCCAGGCCGTGGACGCAAAGGATGTTGCATTCATCGTGGCGCCGACATATGAGTTCTTCCCCGATTATTCCGTGAGGATCGATAATCAGACCGGTGATCTTCTCGAAATCAAAAATGAAGAGGACGTGATCATTCTGACAATACTGAGGGTTGAAGGAAAGGATGTCACCGCGAACCTCCAGGGGCCGCTTGTAATAAATTCCATCAACAAGAAGGGCATACAGGTCGTAAACGAAGACAGCCGGTTTTCCTGCAGGACGCCGCTGAGATCATTATCAGCATCTGAATCAGAATAGTTCAGGCCCTCGCATGCCGCTTCAGGAAGTGTCGGAATTTCTTACTCGAATAAAAATTTTTTACAGCATGATGGGTATCGGAATTTTGTGTCGACTCCATAAATTTCCATTGAAATCAGTAAGTTATATAGCCCCGACCTTTCAGGGTGTCCAGACTTGAAAATATTCCCGTTAAAAACATTTACAGTGTCCATGCTTAAATTTCAAATCATGAGTACCGTGGCAATGAGATAATCGTCTTTTTTTCCGAAGGGATACATTTTTTCCCGGTAAACCGGCATATTATTTGCTTAATACAGGTTAACCCATGCATGAGTGTTCCCCGGCTGTTCGCGTATTTCGGAACATCGTGAAATTCTTATCCGGAAATCTGAAGAACATATAAAAAGGAGAAAGAATCATGTCGAAAAGAACACACTTGCTGAGCCTCGTTTCAGCAACAGTCCTGCTGTTTGCTTCAAATGCCGCGGCCCTTCCGATTGCGGGCAGCAGCAGCGGTATATTCATAAATCCTGTGGGTCCGTCCACAATGGTCGTGACCGGCGCGGGCACGGACTATTTTACGTGGGGGGACGGCCCTGTAACCGGGCCGAGCTCGCTGGACTTTGACGGCGTCACGTTCTCCGTGGAAACGGACCAGGTCTTCAGTTTCGGCCTGCTGACCTTTTTCAACGGAAGCATTTACAGCGGTACACAGGCGGATGCAGTCGACCTCAGCGTTACGCTTTCCCTTACCACGCCGTCGGGTATAAACAAGGACTTTGTCTATAACCTGGGGCTGATAAACACGCTGAATACGAACGATGCCGCTGCAAGCGCGGATATCGTTTATTTCCCCGCGTCGGTCCCGGATACCTATTTCACGGCGGACGGCATCAATTATACACTGGAATTCCTGGGGTTCGGCAGCACAACAAGTTCAGGTTTCACGACGATAGACCAATTCCATGTGTATGAAGGGGAAAGCGCGTCAGCCGAGCTGCTCGGGCGCATCACCGCCAGTACGGTCCCGGAACCTTCGACGATACTCCTTCTCGGCCTGGGGCTGGCCGGCCTGATTGTTCTCAGGTTCAGGTCCCGGGCGGGAAGTCTGAAAGCTGGCCGGCGCTTGTAAGCACTATCTTGGGCTTTCCGTATTCATTCGGCGGATAGAGGCTTGCCCTGCCGCTGACATAGACGTAGCCGCGTCCCCTGCCCGCATAACGGTTTTCTATAAGGTTCAGTATCTTCTGTGAGGAGGGAGAGTCCACCTCCGGGATCCAGAGGTTGAACTTGTGCCTTACGGAGCCGGCATAAATAAGCGCTCCGTTGCCGGCCCGTTTGTGTATGCCGCCCTGCAGGTCGCAGAACACGGTTATCTCATAACCTTTTTTCGCCGTTTCGGCTATCTCCCCGTAATCGAGCCTTACGGACTTTACGCCGGACTCTACCGCCGGCTTATGCAACATCAATATTAAGCTACTCGACTGAGAACGCAACCGTCTCCAGGATATTACCGGCGGCATCCTGCAGCTCCACTTTCCAGTCGCCTTTCAATCCACCCAGTTTCTTGCTCGAATATGTCCTCCATCTCGAGCCTTTGCGGAGCGGCAGTGTGACGGTCGCCATCTTTTTATCACCGTGATACCAGACGAAGCTCACCGTTGTGTCCCTTGTGATATTCCCCGCCTCAAGAAAGCAGTACACCTTCTCCGTAGTGAATGCGAAGGCATTGACGACACCCACAGGCTCTCTGTCTTCAACGCTCCCGGCGATAACGAAACGCTGAATGGTGAATACCGGCTCATCCGCTGCGGTTTCCCCTTCAGCGGCAAACGCCGCCCGGGCAAACGATGTCATGAAAAGTGTCAAACTCAGAGCCGCTATCCATACGGGAATCTTTCTCATCATGAACGTTCCTCCTCAAATCAACCTTCACCTTACAGTGCCATAAATACCGCCCGCGTGCAGTGGAGTCCGGAGGTTTTACGGCGGACTCCACTGCCGGCTTATGCAACATTAAAAGTAAATAAGGATAACACCAGATTAAGCCAAAAAAGGCCGCCTGTCAAGCGGTACAGTTTCAGTTTCAGTGCTTTCCGACTAAAACCGAACACGGCGCGTGGTTGAGTATATATCTCGATACACTGCCCAGCAGTCCCCTTATTCCCCTCATGCCGCTGCTCCCGACGGCGATTATGTCCGCATTCAATTTCTCTGCCGCATTCAGTATCTCAAGGGAAGGATCTCCGAATCTGATCATCTCTTCTATATTCGAGAACCTGCGGCTTAAGTGCCCGCGGGCTTTCCCGATTATTTTTTCCGACTGCTTCACCTCTGTCTCCCTTGTGCCGGCCACGATTTTTTTTATCCTGTCGTCTATTTCCATCACAAACCTCTCCGGAATGTCTTCAAAAGAGGTTCCCGTAACATTCAGGATCGACAGTTCCGTGCCAGCTGGAAACGGTATCGAGGCCAGCACTTTCCCCATGGCGTCGGAATAAACCGAGCCGTCCGTGGCAAACAGGATTTTCATGTTCCCTGCCTTTTTCTTTTCAGTAGTTTTAATAATCAGGACGGGCTTCGGCGACTTGATCGCCACCGCCTTTGTTACGCTTCCCACGATGAGGGATGTCGCGCCCCTCAGGCCCCTTGCCCCCATAACCACGAGGTCCGCATCTTTTTCCCCGGCAGTATCGATTATGACCTTGTCGGCATAACCGTCCACCAGCAGCCTGGTGATTCGTGCCCCGACGGGTTTTAAAATATCCTCTGTCGCATCAAGTATCTTCGGGGCTATTTCGTATCTTATCTCCTTGAAGTCGGCATAAAGCGATTCCCATTCGCTCAGTATGGGAGTCCAGCTCAGTGCATGCAGAACGACAATTTCGTCATCCGCGGACAGATTAAGCTTTGTCAGGAATCGTGCCGCCTCATCGGAATAAACCGAACCGTCCGTGGCAAGCAGTATCTTCATTGTTCACCTCTCCATTTAAGGATAAAAATTCTTTTTTTATACCATATAGGGAATACACAAAAAATGCAAGGCATAAAGCCTTGCACGGAAATCATCGCCTGCCGGGTTGAACCTGCCGGAAAAAACCCGGCAGGTTTTTTCCGGCAGGCCCGCCTGTCAACGGGCTGTCTATCCCGTCATCGCTTTTATATCCTCCTGCGCGGTGCCTGTAAGCTTCAGGTTGAATGTGTCCTGCAGCACCTTGAGCACACCCGGCGTTATAAAGGCAGGGGGCCTGGGCCCGAGGCGGATGTTTTTTACACCAAGGCTGAACAGCCCCAGGAGAATGGCCACGGCCTTCTGCTCGAACCATGAGAGCACTATGCTCAACGGCAGCTCGTTCACCTGGCAGTTGAACGCCTCTGCAAGCGCCAGGGCGATCTTGACGGCCGAGATGGAGTTGTTGCACTGCCCGAGGTCTATATAACGGGGGATGCCGTCTATATCGCCGAAATCCATGTCATTGAACCTGAACTTGCCGCATGACGTGGTGAGTATCACGCAGTCTTCCGGCACGAGCCCGGCCAGTTCCCTGAAATACCCGCCTCCCTCACCCGGCGCGTCACAGCCTGCTATCACGAAGAACCTCTTTATCTTTCCGGCCTTCACCGCCTCGATTATCTGCGGTGCAAGCTTCAGTACATTTTCATGGTGAAACCCCGTGGTCAACGTCTTCTCCGAAGGGACATTCGCGTCGGGAAGCGAGAGGGCCTTCTCTATAAGGGGGGTGAAATCGTTGTTCTCGATTTTTTTCACTCCCTCAAGGCCCGCCACATCATAGGAGAACATCCTCTCCGCGTAGCCGCCCCTGATGATGGGCATTACACAGTTGGTTGTGGCGAGGACGGCTCCGGGGAAATCCTCGAAGACCCTTCTCTGGTCATACCATGCCTTGCCCACATTACCCTTCAGATGCTTGTATTTTTTAAGCCCGGGGTAGCCGTGGGCCGGCAGCATCTCGGAATGTGTGTAAACGTTGATGCCCTTGCCCTCGGTCTGCCTGAGCAGTTCCTCAAGGGCGTACAGGTTGTGGCCTGTAACGAGAATGCTCTTGCCCTCGATCCTGTCCTCGGATACGGTAACAGGCTCGGGTATGCCGAGTCTGGACGTGTGTGCTTTGTCAAGGAGTTCCATTGCCCTTATGGTCGCATCGCCGACCCGGAGGGCCGACCTGACGGTTTCGCCGGTGTTGAAATTGACGTTTGTGAGCGTGGAATAAAGCGCCTCATGGGTGATCCTGTCGACTTCCGGGTCGGTAAAGCCGAGCTCCCTTGCATGGTGAGCATAAGCCGCCACTCCCTTCAGGCCGAATACGATAATATCCTGAAGACTGGCGATGTCTTCATTCTTTCCGCAAACCCCGATCTTTTTGCTGCATCCGCCTTCCATGGTCTGTTCGCACTGATAACAAAACATTTGTGATACCTCCTTTTTTTATGAAACTCAATTTACTCTATTAAATAGTCTGGCGGGAAAAGTTTCAATGATATAAATCATAATCTTGGCCGCTTTGACCTGAGGATAACCCCGCCGGCCCCTTTCAGACCGGGAGGAAAGGTATTGATAATCCCTTATTTGCTGCTTTAAACTAAGTGCCTGTAGATAGATTATTGATGAGGAGGTTGCGGTCATGGCGGAACATTCGTTTGATATTGTCAGCAGGGTGGACCTTCAGGAGGTCTCCAATGCCGTTCAGCAGGCGATGAAGGAAATCGGCCAGCGGTTTGACTTCAGGGGCAGCAAAACCAGCATAGACCTTGACAGGGGAAAAAACGAGATGATTATTGTATCCGATGATGAATATAAGCTGAAGAGTGTAATCGATATACTTCATGGAAAGCTGGTCAAGCGCAAGGTCCCGTTGAAGGCCCTGAATTACGGAAAGGTCGAATCAGCGCTTTCAGGCACCGTCAGGCAGGTTGTAACACTCCAGCAGGGCATCCCGGCTGAAAAGGCCAGGGAAATAGTAAAAATGATAAAGGGCACGAAACTCAAGGTCCAGGCGGAGATACAGAAGGAGCAGCTCCGTGTGAGGGCCAGGAAAATAGACGACCTGCAGGCGGTAATGAAGATGCTCAGGGAAAAGGATATCGGGATCCATATAGAGTTTGTGAATTACAGGTAGTACGATGGGGTTATGGGACGACATAAGGCATGACTTCAGGGCCGTTTTCAGGATGGACCCGGCTGCCGGAAGCGCCCTTGAAGTGATAACTTCCTATTCGGGGTTCCATGCCATCCTGGCGCACAGGGTCAATCACCTCCTGTGGAAGATGAAGATTCCCGTGCTGCCCCGTTTTCTCTCGCAGGTGGCGAGATTTCTCACGGGCATCGAGATACACCCCGGGGCCCGCATAGGGAAAGGGTTTTTCATTGACCACGGCATGGGCGTCGTGATCGGGGAAACGGCGGAGATAGGGGAGAACGTGCTTCTGTACCAGGGGGTCACTCTCGGGGGCACGGGAAAGCAGAAAGGCAAGAGGCATCCCACCATCGGCAACAACGTGGTTGTCGGCGCGGGCACCAAGGTGCTCGGGGCAATAAAAATAGGCGATAATGTTAAAATAGGCGCTAACTCCGTGGTGCTGCATTCCGTGCCGGAGAATTCCATTGTCGTCGGCGTGCCCGGGCGGGTGATCAAGAAAAGGGTCGTGAAAATATACGCCGAGGGGCCGGTGGAAATGCTTGACCACGTGCATATCCCCGATCCGCTTGAAGAGAAATTCGGGGAGATTAGATCATATATCAACGAACTTGAAAGGAGAATCGACAGTTTGGAAGGCAAAGGCGAGACCATAAAGATCTACAACACGATGAGCGGCAGGAAGGAGGATTTTGTTCCCCTCGTCCCCCGGAAAGTCGGCATGTACGTGTGCGGCATAACGGCATACGACGTCTGCCATCTCGGCCACGCGCGGAGCGCCGTTGTGTTTGACATTATCAAGAGGTACCTCAGGTACAGGGGATACGATGTAATCCACGTCAGGAACATAACCGACATCGACGACAAGATTATTGCGCGCGCCGCCGGGGAGAATGTTTCCACGGAAGAAGTCGCGAAAAAGTATACAGAGGAGTATTACAGGGACATGGACCTGCTCGGTGTGAGCAGGGCCGATATAGAGCCGAAGGCCACGGACCACATAGAAGAGATGAAGGAGATCATTCAGGGTCTCATTGACAGGGGCTATGCATACCATGTCGACGGAGACGTTTATTTCGAGGTAGGCAGGTTCCCCGGCTACGGAAAGCTTTCAAAAAAGAATATCGAAGAGCTTATGGCCGGCGCGAGGATAGACGTGGATGAGAGAAAGAAGAGCCCCCTGGATTTCGTCCTGTGGAAGGCTTCGAAACCGGGAGAGCCTTCGTGGGACAGCCCGTGGGGCCGGGGGAGGCCGGGGTGGCATATAGAATGCACCGCCATGTCGTCCAAATATCTCGGCGATAGCTTTGATATCCACGGCGGCGGGGCCGACCTTATTTTCCCCCACCATGAAAACGAGATTGCGCAGAGCGAGGCATACTCGGGCAAAACGTTCGTAAGGTACTGGATGCACAACGGGTTTATAACGGTTGATAAAGAGAAGATGTCGAAATCCCTGGGAAACTTTTTTACGATCAAGGAGATACTCGCCGAATATGACCCCGAGGTTGTGAGATACTTTCTCCTTTCAGCACATTACAGGAGTCCCATAGAGTTCTCGGACTCCCAGCTTAACGAGGCCGAGCTGTCGATCGACAGGTACTACACCACCGTGATGAGGATCAACGACTTCATCAGGGACTCCGGCGGGGAGGACAGGCCTGCTCCTTCGTCCGGCCTTGAGAACCTCCTGTCTTCCTTCATGGACAGATTCCTTCATGCAATGGATGATGACTTCAACACCGCCTCGGCCCTGGGCAATATATTCGAGCTCATAAGGGAGGTCAACAGGTTTCTCGACTCCCGGCCTTCCGGCGGAAAGGCGAGGGAGCTTGTCACCCGTACAAGGGATATGCTTGCAGAGGCCGGAGCCGTTTTAAACATATTCAACAGGACCCCGCAGGAGTGGTACAGCGCCCTGATGAAAGTGAAGAATATCGGTCTCTCGGAAGGAGAGCTTCAGGAGAAAATCCTCCGGAGACAGAAGGCGAGAGAGGCAAAAGACTGGGCGACCGCAGACAGGATCAGAAACGAGCTGTCCGCACAGGGAATCATCCTTGAAGATAAGAAAGACGGGACAGTGTGGAAGATCAGGGCCGGCAGATAAGAAAAATAACCGTAGAGGTCGCCGGTCCTGCATACGGAGGGTTATTCATAGGAAGGCATGAAGGAAAGGTCGTGATGATAAGAGGCGCCGTCCTGCCGGGTGAAACCGTGGAGGCGGCTGTCGAAGATGAAAGGAAGGACTATCTTTCGGCATCGGTTGAAAGAATCCTCAGGCCTTCGGCGGAAAGGATATCCCCTGCGTGTGAATTTTTCGGGAAGTGCGGGGGATGCCATTTTCAGCACATTCCGTATGACCGGCAGATAGAAATAAAAGAACGGATTCTCCTGGACTGCCTGAAGAGGCTGGCGGGGACGGAGACGGAACTCTCCGCGCCTGTCGTCAGCGACAAACGGTGGAATTACAGGTTAAGGGGACAGTTCAAGGTATCCGGTGAAGGGACGGGATTCTACAGGGAAGGCACGAGGGAGACGGTCGATATAGACGGCTGCCGGCTCATGACCCCGGAAATCAACACCTTCTTCCGGAAGGCAAAGACACTGGTTAAAGGCCCCGGCGTTAAGGAGATTCACATAACCTGCGGTGATTGTGTTATTGCACTGATCAGGACCCGGGCGCGCTCCGTGTCGCCCGCGGACAGGGACATGCTCGCCTCGCGATTCCTTGATTCCGGGTTTTCAGGACTGCTTATCGGGACAGCGGGCGGAGAGGTCTTTCGGTACGGCAGGGGCTTTGTCGCACTGAATCTGGGAACACTGAGATACACCGTATCACCGATGAGCTTTTTTCAGAGCAACTGGAGTCTGAACCAGGCCGTTGTCCGCATTATCAGGGAGACCCTGCAGCCTCTCGGAGGCGGAAGGATACTGGACCTGTACGCAGGCGCCGGCAACTTTTCACTGCCGCTTGCAATGGATGCAGAGGTAACCGCGGTCGAGGAGAATCCGTACGCCGTGCAGGACGGCGTGCGGAATCTGGAAATCAACAACATTAAAGACTGCCGCTTTGTCCGCTCATCCGCCGAGGATTTTCAGCCGGAGGGCCGGTTTGACATTGCAATACTTGATCCGCCGAGGCCGGGATTAACAAACCGGGCCATGAGCAAAGTGCTTGCGGCAATGCCCGAAAGGATTGTTTATATATCCTGCAATCCCGCAACCCTTGCGAGGGATGTGAAGAAGCTGTCGGTGAGATACGTGATCGAATCAGTAAGGATAGCCGACCTCTTCCCGCAGACATTCCACATAGAGGCAGTGGTTTTCCTGAGGCTGAAGTGAATCTTATCCGTAAGCCTTGGAAATCTTCTCATCCACAAACGCCCCGAACTCTCTGCGGAATCTTTCGATGCCGAATCTCTCGGCGTTTTTTCTTATCTCCGAAGGATTGAATCCGTCCTCTGAAGCCTCAAACTCCTTGACGGCCTTGATCAGTGCTTCCGGCGTCTGCTCGTGGAAGAATATGCCGGTCGGCGATGCCGGTCCGGACTCCGGGGCCCGGTGGCCGGACCCTGAACTGGTTGCAGGTATGACCGTCTCGGTCACCCCGCCCCTGCCGAATGCTATCACGGGCGTTCCGCACGCCTGGGCCTCAACAGGTACTATGCCGAAGTCCTCTTCCGCTGCAAATATAAATGCCCGGGCTTTTTGCATATAGTCCTGCAGTATATTGCCTTCCCGGAATCCGAGAAACTCGATATTTTGCCTTGCCCTGCTTTTGACTTTTTCAAAATCAGGCCCGTCTCCGATAACCACAAGCCGCAGCCCCAGTTCTGAAAATGCCTCGACTATCAGATCCATTTTTTTATAGGGAACCATTCTTGAAACGGCCAGGAAAAAATCATCCTTTCTTTCCTTGAGACGAAATGCATTGACATCAACAGGCGGGTAAATGACCGTCGCCTCCCTGCCGTAGGAGCGTTTTATCCTGTTTTTTATATAACGGGAATTTGCAATAAAGTGATCGACCCGCCGGGCCGTGTTATAATCCCACTTCCTGAGCCGGTTGAGAACGGTTTTTACCACCGCCCCCTTTATGCCGGAATTCAGCCCGGATTCATCCAGATACTGGTCCCTCAGGTCCCATGCATAACGCATGGGCGTATGGCAGTAGCAGATCTGGAGCTGCCCCGGATTTTTTTTTACTCCCTTGGCAACCGAATGGGAGTTTGAAATAATTACATCATAGGCGGAGACGTCGAGCCGCGCAACGGCAAAGGGCATCAGGGGGAGGTAGTTGCGGTATTTCTTTTTTGCAAACGGGAGATTCTGGATTAACGATGTCTTTGACTTCTTGTTGAGGATGAAACTTCTCTCTTCATCTGCGAGGAAGTCGACCTGACAGAAAAGATCGGCCTCGGGGTAAAGCTTTACAATCTGCTCAAGCACCCTCTCGGAGCCTGCGTAATTTACAAGCCACTCGTGGATGACGGCAATTTTCATATTTTATTTTCTGGTAACACTTCGGAAAGTGCGACAGGATATAGTGATATTTTTTAAACCAGTTCCTTGCGCAAGTGTGCTAAGAAATCTCTTGCTTCCTCCGCAAACTTTTCTGATACTTTGTCAAATTTATCAGCAAGATAATCTATCCGGTCACCCTTTAGCTCGAATCCATATATATTTCTGAACAGGTGCCTGAAGGCCAAGAATTCATCGAGGTCTGCTGCAAGCTCTTCGGAAATAATTTGCGGCCTTAATCCTTCCAATGGAATAGTCATCCTGTAAAGAAGGTTTTTATGCCATTTTTCCGAGTCCTCGTATCCACCATTCATCTCTATGGCAATTTTTTTGAAAATTCTTTCGCAGCAGTTGTAAAAGTCGTGCAGAATGGATCCTTTTGATCTTTTAAAGATAATGTCCTTTTCCGCTTTTATTCTTTTTAATTCTGAACGCAAGCCCTGAAGGTTCTCCAATTCCCATTCGATTTCAGCGATAATTTCAATAAGCCGCTCTTTCAATAGAGTACTCTCCCTTCCTTTTCTATTTTGAATTTGCTATCCTTATCTAATTCCTCATATGGTTTAAGATCAATATTAAAAGCGCTTTTGGACATTAGCAGGGAAAGGGCTTTAAAAAACAAGTCTTTCTTTAACCCCTTTATTACAAAATCTATGTCAGAGCGCCGGGTAAAATTTTTCTCTTTGATTACCGACCCTATAAGAAATAGGGTGTCGAATTCAAACTTTTCTCTTAATAGTTTTGCAAGACGTTCAGCTTCTGTCAGCGCCTTCTCTCTGAGAAGCTCTTTTTCTTTTTCCCTTTCTTTTAGCAGATCAAGGTATTCCGTCATAAGGCGGATTCATGAAATTTTGTCATGATTTTATCAATTTTTTCAGAGACTTCCGGTGTATAGTAAGCCTCGCCGCATTCTTCACAGATGTATCCGGAAACATCTTTTATAGAAAGCAGTTCTTCCCCACTCCTGTCTTCTGAATTCTTGTTAAGCATTTTCCATAGGTGAACTGTTACATGAAGTCCTGTTCATGAATTCAGGCCATTCATGGATGACGGCGGTTTTCATATGGTAAAGCCATCCCTTAATGTTAAGATGTCAGTAACTGTTCACAGGGTGCGGAATGAAGTTCGAAGATTCAGATATGTGGAAAAGAGCAGCACGGTTGAGTACCGATATTTACAAAGAGCTACGACGTAAGAACTATCAGCCATGCTGGTTGGTTTAAAAAAACATCCAAGAAGAACCCGACATGTTCTTTCTGCACCCCGTGAACGGTTACAATATTATTCAGAGTCTGTCCATAAACTCAAACATTGAGCTGTCATTCCCGCAGGTCTTTGAGCGGAAATCCGGTCTTTTCAATATGTTCCGGATGCCCGATTGCTGACTTCGGGCATGACGAAAATAAAAAAGCACTTTATAGACAGACTCTATTTATCAGACTTTCAGTCCCGATTTCTTCAGATACGCCTTGCTTCCCTTGATAAACTCTCCGGCTTCCTTTACAGCAGTACGTGCAGTTTCTTTATCAACCTTACAGTGGCATAAAAATGCCGGCTTGTGCAACATTAAGGTCAATATATGAAAATATCTCGTAATCTCCGCTCTCCCTGTCATCTTTCAGGTTTGCCAGGTATTTACCATAATTCCTGCTGAATTTCCCTGTCTTAACAAAGAGAAGACCGAAGCAGGGCCTGTGCTGCATGAAATACAGCGTAATACGATCTTGAAACAGAATCTTCATAATCACCTGATCGTAGAAGTTTTTTTGCAACTTCCAGTTTCTTGACGGCTTTCTGAAAATATCCGCTAATGAGTTCTTTGGAAATAGTTTCCAAGTCTTACCCCGTCATTTAAGACATTGCATATAAAAGGAGAAGGGATTGATTTCAGACGGTTAAATTCCGACAGACTGAAAACTTTAAGCGAGATCAGTCTTCCCGTATCAAGCAGTATATCCATAACCGCATCGTATAATCTGCTGATAACATCTCTTTCTTTTTTATCCACAATTATCAGAAAATCATAATCGGAATCAGGACGCCAATCATCCCGGCATCTTGAACCGAAAAGATAAACTTCTTTTATATTCCCTTTGAGGGGCTTAAGCAAATCCATGAACCGTTCAGTAATGCCGTCGCAGTTTAATTTTTCCCTTTTTGATGCGGTTTTCTTCATTCTTATTCACTCGAAAAATAATATTGGCATGAGCCTCTTGCAAAAGTATGAAAATGCCTGCATATGTCATTTCGACCGGAGGGAGAAATCTTTTGGTATCGATGAGTTATAAGACCTCTCTCTCCGTTCGAGGT
>Ga0256839_1000477_pt1 | contig 51898 bp, 47 predicted proteins | sample 354166metaG_FD_185968 | JGI IMG/M metagenome (GOLD analysis project Ga0256839, IMG submission 185968) | Hydrothermal vent microbial communities from Mid Atlantic Ridge, Atlantic Ocean - 354-166 | ecosystem: Environmental > Aquatic > Marine > Hydrothermal vents | place: Atlantic Ocean: Mid... | reverse complement strand
ATCGGCAACAAATTTATGATTGACAGTCAGATTAAAGAGTTTTCGATATTGGTTTTTAGAAAACCAGGTGCAGAAGACACTCGAATTATCACTCCTGATGAACAGGAGCTTCTTTATCAGAAGGCAATAGACAATGTAAATTGGCTGCATGAAAAAAATTATGATCTAGTGACAGTAAAAAAGCCAGAGCCTGGACAATGGAGAATAGTGGCTGAAACAGATCCGGATAATCAGATTATGATTGTTACTGATCTAAAACTTGAAATGCAAGAGGTGGCCAATTCAGTCGGGAAAGATGAGACGTTAGATATTCAAGTTTTTTTGACTGACCAAGGCCAGCTAATCACACGGGCTAATTTTCTGAACATGCTCGATATTCAGTTGCAGCAAAAAATACCAGATGGACAAACTAAGCAATGGCCGTTATTGCCAAATCAAGAAAAAGCAGGATTTTTTAGTCGTCAGTTAAAAGAATCCCGGGTTTCGGGAAAATACGAGATAGTAGTGGATGTCGATGGCAATACTTTTAAAAGGCAAATAAAACGATCATTTGAAGTTATTGATTCACCGATAAAAGTAGTCACAAAAGTCGATAAAAAAAACCACAGCGTAACCCTGCAACTCATTCCAGACAAAAACATACTAGATACTTCTTTCATGAGTATTCAAGCTTTTATCACAGAGCCACCAAAACAGGAAAGGACTATCGATATTGAAGAACAACAAGGGCAGTGGCAACTGAAATTAAAGGAACCGAAAGCAGGCAAACGTCTTTTGGTTAATTTTTCTGTGACGGTTAAAACACTTGAAGGTAATCCTGTCATGCCCAATATTAAACCCGTTTTTATTGATTCAAGCTTGTTTGGCGATAACACTGTAAAAGCGAAAAAAACTCAACCGAAATCAAACCAAGCAGAGGTAAACAATGAAGTTACAGAAACTGAAAATGGAGCAGGCCAGGAAGATGAGGTAGAAGAGGAAGTTCAGGAGACAACCCATTGGATGATGATTAGCCTGATAGTTGCCGGAGGGAATATTATTCTTGTTGGACTTGGTTTTCTCATATATCGCTGGCAGAAAAAAAGCACCCTAAAGCAGCAAGAAAAATTATTGGAAAGACTGGAATGATTGAATTAAGCCCTGTTGTTGTCATCATTTTACTTGAATCCTTGTTGATTTTGATTTTACTGGTTTTAATTGTCCCTTTTCTGTCTCATAGGAAAAAGGCCGCTACTCAAAATGCAGCACAGTCTTTAGTCAAAAAACTGAAAAAAAATAAAACCAACAGGAATGAACAACTGGACAAAATTTTGACGGAATCTACCAATTTGCAAGATGAACAGCGTAATGATTTTCTTGAAGAAATAGCCGGTACTGAAAAAACATTCTACCAGTACCTATTACGGATGTTTTTTAATCGCGATACAGAGTTGCTAAAAAAAATTGATAAACAAGTACAGAGCATCTCAGAGCCTTATTGCAAAATACTCAGCAATATCGCTCCAGTGGTTGACGATGATGCTTTAAAGCAGGCACAAAAAGAAATCGATCTTCTAAAAAAAGAGCTTCAGAAACAATCGCAACAAATGGACACAGCCATGCGAACCATGAATGAACTTAGTGTTGAATATACTCAAATATTTGCAGGCCGGCGAACAGAACTTGAATTACAAAACAGTAGCAAAAAAATGTTGGGGCTTTTTTATGAAAGTATGCAACAGATTAAAAAGATAAATGAGGTAAAAACATCATGATGCTAATTATTCTGATTAATTTAGTGATTGTTCTGATTTTACTGTTAGGTTTTGTGTTGTTTCTCAATGGCCGAGACAAAAAGCGGAAAAAAACTGAAATGGAACGTTTGTTAACAGAAATTGAAGCAAACGAAACTGCCAGGCAAAAACAAATAGTCAATATTTTGACAACACAAATAGAAATGTCTGAACAAGTTGTGTTGGAAAAGGTAGAAAATTTTGTAGCTGCTGAAAAACAATTAACCCATAAATTTCTGGAAATTCTGATGGATCAACAACCTGTCACAAATTTTTATCAATACTGTTGCGATTGTCTGGATGAATATATACAGCTGATTGGCGAGAATTTGAATATGTCATCCACTGAAGATAAGCCAGTTGAAAAACAATCTGTTTCTGAGTCGCAAAACGATCCTTCTTCAGAGCAAACAATCAACCTAGAAGATAATCAGATAGAAATTTCAGACTCCGAGCTAGAAGAAATCAACGATACAAAAAATGATATAACGCCAGCAGCTGATGATTCTACCGAAAAATCTGAGAAAAATGAGGCTGAGGAAGATGAGTTTTCTGAAGAACCGGATTGGGGTGATGCTTTTGCTGAAGCTGGGGTTGAGATAGAAGACAAAGCCCAAAAGCAGGATGATTAATACAAAACTAAGAAAGTTCTGAATTTTTTTCATCATTGTCTTTCTTTATCGACTAGGTTTTCTGCCTAATCTTTAACCCTTTAATTTTATTGTTCAGATTGGCCTAAACATTGCTTTTAGGATGTAGAGCAAGTTTTTTTGGCACAGGCATTTTTTATTCCAATGCTATTTTAAAAAAAAATGGAAATTAAGCATTTAACAAAGTATGTTCTTGGCCGGTTATTTAATAGGAAGTAAAAAATGAACGAAACATATAGCCACCGATTTCAAGTTGTTCCTTTCATGAACACTTATGAAATCAGAGCAATTATGGAAAGTATTGAATTGTTTGATTTTCCTATTCGAGTCCTTGAGTGGGGAAGTGGCGCTAGTACCATATTTTTTTCCGGGTTGGTTCAACCTCAAAGTACTTGGCTGGCCTTGGAACACAATCATGAATGGTATGAGGAAGTAGGCCAGATGCTAGAAAAATTTTCTACTCAAGGAGTTTTAGTCAAACATATTCAAAATGATCAGGATTACAATGAAGGTAAAGATGATGGAACGTATAAGCAGTTTGAGAATTATATTACTTATCCAGCCAAATCTAATTTACCGCCTTTTAATATTGTGATTGTTGATGGTCGAGCTCGAGTTGAGTGTATGAGAACCGGTTGGAATATTTTGGACGACAATGGAATCATGATCCTGCATGATGCCCAACGGAAGGAGTATACGCCGGGAATACCTGATCAAGCATTTACAGTTCGAATTACAAATCCCGAAGAATACTCTGAAGGATATCTTTCTACTTTATTTATGTGTAAGTCAAAGATTTTTGCCAAGAAATTATTAAATAAATTGCGGCAACAATTACCTGCTTCAATTTTGATAGAAACTTCTTTTTCTGTCGCTAGACAAGAAAGCCACAGTATTCATTTAAATAAAAAGCCTGTTTGTTTGTTTCTGAACACATATTATTCAGGTTTTCTTCATAAACACTATCAACAAAATCCGGAACTTGATAACAAAACTTATCGAAAGCAATTGCAATCATTACTGTTAGAAAAATTTGGAGATAGTGATTTTTATTCTAAAGGCATCCAGAATGCAGGATGGGATGCAGAAGACTCGATAATAAACTGCGAGCCACTGCAATTAGCATGGGCAAAAGAAAATGGTTGTCACCAATATAATCTGCTGGATATTTTAATTGAACAAATAAAACAATTACGGCCAGATGTTGTTTATTTTCAGGATTTGAACTATGCAACACCAGAAATACTTAGAGCGATCAAAGTTTATACTCGATTAATTGTTGGTCAAATCGCTTCACCGATTCCACCAAGCGCAGATTTACAAACAATTGATATTGTTATTTCATCATTTCCTCATTTTGTAGAGCGGTTCCGCAGTCAGGGTATCACAGCCTATTACCAGTCTTTGGCATTTAGTGAGGAATTACAGGGAAAAAATGGCTGGCAATCACGAGAACACGATGTAAGTTTTGTTGGTGGTATTTCTATTGCCCATACCACAGGAACAAAATTACTTGAACAACTTGCCTTGAATACTCCTATAGAATTTTGGGGCTACGGGATGGAGACTCTTCCACCGGATTCGCCTATTAAAGAAAAACATCATGGTGAAGTGTGGGGGAAAGATATGTTTAATGTGTTGCAAAACTCCAAAATAACTATCAACCGGCATATTGATGTTGCGGAAAATTATGCAAACAATATGCGATTATTTGAAGCGACTGGAAGTGGGACTTTATTGATCACTGATTATAAAGATAATCTTGACGAACTGTTCGAAATTGGCAAGGAAATTGTGGTTTATAGATCTACTGACGAATGTATCGCGCTGATTCATTTTTTCTTGACGCACCCGGAACAGGCCGCTCAAATTGCAGCAAGAGGCCAACAAAGAACTTTAAGGGATCATAATTATCAAGCAAGATTAATCAAAACAGCAGAGCTACTGGACAGGCATTTAAGATATAAATGGTTTGAACAACCATTGACTATCAATAATCAGGCTATTTCCAGCAATTATTCAGATGCTTCAATTTCCGAGATCACTGAAAGCCAGGAACTGGCGTGGAAAAGTGACATGATACCAATCAGACAAAGAGCTTTGATTCAGCGGGAACTAAAAGGGTTGTACGAAAACAATATTCCATTTCATTACCGGGTTCTTTCTGAAAGCCTGAAAGCAATCGCCGGTAATCATTGCAAAATTGCCGAGATCGGTTGTGCCAGCGGCTATTATTATGAAATTCTTGAGTATCTGCTTGGTTTGGAAATTGATTATACAGGTATTGATTTTTCAAAACCTTTGCTGGATATGGCAAAAAACTATTATCCGAAAGCTAAGTTTTGCAATGCAGATGGTGCAAATACGCCATTTGTCGACCGTCATTTTGATATTGTTATTTCTTCTTGTGTGTTACTGCATGTTAAACAATATTTTTCACATCTTATAGAAACAACCCGAATTGCTGATAAATTTGTGGTGTTGCATCGGACCCCCGTTTCAAGACAAAGAGAGACTCGTTTTTACAATAAAACTGCTTATGGTATTGATACTTTTGAAATCAGATTTAATGAAAATGAGATTGTTCTAGCTGTGATAAATCTGGGTTTTGAACTGATCGGATGTTATGAAATTGCAGTCAATGAAATGAGTGATGAATATGATGTAACTTATGTATTTAAAAGAACATCCAAATAAGATGGACGAATAAATTCAAATTCCATAATGACGACAAAATACACTAAATTACATTTTTGGATTACAAAAAGACTCCCAGCTCAGGAAATGTTATGAAACGATTCTATTGTACCTATTTTGACAAAGCTTATCTGGTGCGAGCCTTAGCACTGATCGATTCCCTTAAAAGAAATGAAAAAAAAGATTTTGTAATATTTTGTGTGTGTATGGATGAGATTTCACGGATACTCCTTGAAGAGATAAAATTTGAACAAGTTGTTGTTATTCCATTTCACCGTATTGAGAAAAGAGACACAGCGCTTTTGTCCAGTCGAAAAGGCAGAACTCTTGTTGAGTATTACTGGACTGCAACACCAACGATTATCTTAAGAATTTTGGAGGATAATCCTGAGATTGATTTTTTGACTTACCTTGATGCAGATTTATTCTTCTTTTCTTCAACTGATGCCATTTTTCAAGAGGCAGAAGCAGCTTCGGTATTTATTCATGGTCATAATTATTCTCCTGAACTTAAGCACCTGGAGGAAAGTTGTGGCAAGTTTAATGTCGGTCTGCTTGGCTTCAGGCGTGACAGCAATGCTTTTAAGGTTTTACGCTGGTGGCGGGAAAAATGTATCGATTGGTGTTTTCTGAAGTTTGAAAAAGATCGAATGGGGGATCAAAAATACCTCGATGCTTGGCCTGAGCAGTTTTCAGGTGTAAGAATCGCAAAGAATCCTGGTGTTGGGCTTGCACCCTGGAATTATGGTCAGTATCGATATGAAACGAATACCCTTAAGCAATTGACCGTCGATCAAAATCCAGTAGTGTTTTTTCATTACAGTGCATTCGCAATGGTCAACAATAATATTTTTGTTCCCTTGGTCCATAATCATTACCCTTTAAATCAGTACTTAATTAAGCAAATATATTTACCATATTGCAAAACCCTCAGGGATATGATGACAAGGGTAACAACTACCTTGCCTTCATTCCAGTTTGGTCTTGATAATAAAGTAAGCCTGATCGAACATAGTTTTCTTATTTATAACGGGGATCACCCAAAACAACAGGAACTGTCAAATTTTAATGTTGAGCAACTGAGTTCTCAATGGGGATTTTGTCTGAACAAACAACCGGAAAGTACAGAAAATATTGAAGCCAGCAATTGGATATTAGCACCTGAGCAGAGTCTGGAAGATTTTCTTGAAAACAAACACATTGCTTCAGTAATTAAAACTGTTTTTTTTGTTGGTTGCCATTTATTTCAAGAACAAGACTGGTTTAACAAAACCTTTATTAATTTGAAAAAGTTATTTTTGTTTGAACCAGTACCACAAATTGAAGAAATGTTGAGACAAAAACTGGCCTGTGATACCAGGGTGCAAATTTATCCTTTTGCGGTATCTGATGAAATGGGCCAGACAAGCTTCAACATTGCTAATAATTTCCAATCGAGTTCTTTGTTGCCTTTAGCGGAACATAAAAGAATATTTCCCTCTGTTGATTTCACAGATCAGATCCAGGTTCAACAAATTACTCTACATCAATTTATTCAGGAGCACGATAATGTTATTCCTGATTTGTTGTATATTGATGTTCAGGGAGCTGAATACAAAGTTTTATCGGGCTTAAGTAACGAACAACTCAGTAAGGTCAAGATTATATATACAGAGGTTAGTTTGATAGAGATGTATCAAGGGGCTAGGTTACTTGCTGATATCAAAGCACTTTTATCAGATGATTTTGAGTTTATTGGTTTTAGGGATATGTTGAATACCGGGGTTCATGGCGATGCTCTTTTTATTAACAAACGTTTCTTATCCCAATTAACCAGCCAGAAACCAATACAAGAGAATGTATCTAATCAGATATTTAATAACCTAGAAAAAGAAATTTCAGAAATTGCCAATCTCTATCAATCTGGGCAAAAACGGACTGCAATCCTTGCTCTCGACGGTTTGTTGAAGGAAAATGCCAACCATTCAGAGTTAAAAAACCTCAAAGCCGAGTTCCAGTATAGTCTTGGTCAAGATTATGTTAACGAATCATTGAAAACCTGGGAGACTTTGACCAAGGAAAATCCTGAAGATGTTCTATATCTTAACAATCTGGGTGTAGCTGCCTGGGAAAGCAACCGGCGAACCCTGGGATTAGCGGCAACTTCAAAAGCATTAACACTGGATCCTGAAAATTCTTCAGCAATTGCCAATATCAATGAAATTACTTCGACCATTGCAAGCGAAGCAGATCAGCTTCCCAAATTATTTACGAATCTTGATCAACAGCACTTTTCGTTTACCGATACCGAAAACAAGCAAGATCTACTCAATGATAACCTTGAGGAAAACTATCCAAGCAATCAGACAGATCCGATAGTTTCTGTAATTGTCTCAACTTATGCATCTGAAGCATTTATGACAGAATGTCTTGATGATTTGGTTAGTCAAACGATTTTTTCACAAATGGAAATTATTATTGTTGACGCCAATTCACCAGAGAATGAAAAATCGATTGTCAAGTCTTATCAGCAACAATTTTCTAATATCAAATATATTCGGACAAGGGAAAGAATAGGTATCTATGCTGCATGGAACATTGCTATTCAGGCGGCTTCCGGTGAATTTATCATGCCAATGAGTACCAATGACCGATTAAGTAAGGAAGCTTGTGAAAATCTGTTAAAAGCATTATATGATTCTCCTGGCGTCATGCTGGTTTATGGCGATAGCTACATGACTCAGATTCCCCATCAAACATTTGAAAACCATACGTTATCAGGCATGATGAAATGGCCAGATTACAGTTTTGAGGAGTTGAAGGAAAAGTGCCTGGTTGGTCCAAACCCTATGTGGAGAAAATCAGTCCATGATACTGTTGGTTATTTTGATGAACAGTTTCAGGCAATTGGAGACCAGGATTTCTGGATCAGAATCGGGGAACAATATGATTTGAGACATATTCCTGTTGTAACCGGCTTGTTCTGGAATACTACCGAATCTTTGTCAGGAAACTCACAGGTAGCAACTGATGAAATTAGACGAATAAGATTTAAGTATAATAAAAGGTATCAGTTACCCGTTTTACTGACTGATTCTTGGTCGTCTGATGATTTACTGGATCAGGCGTTGGTTATTCATAAAATGACGAAGATCAGTTTGCCCACAATAGCCAGACAAATTATTTCAGCACAAAATTCACTTGATAAGCTATATAAACAGCAATTCTTGGTTTCAATGGCTGAATTTCTTGTAGGACAAATTGAAGATAATGAGCACGCTCTTTGTAACACGACTTATGGAAGTCTTGATGAAATGATTTCAGTTATGCGTGAAAAGTATGATTTTAACGAAACTGACGAAAATTATTTGCAAGCCATTTGGTCTGTTGAACAATTCAAATACAACCGAGAATATCAAAACTGGGTAAAAGCCCATGATTTACTGGAAATTGATGGGCAATTATTTGCAGAAAGGATGTCGGTGTCCTGGAAAACTCAACCAGTTTTTCACTTCATCATGTTTTTGTATCCCGATGAGCAGGCATTGTTGGCTGATACCATTGATTCATTTGCAGCGCAACTATATAAAAATTGGCGATTAACCATTATTGCTGACGGGCCAGAGCCTGACCCTATATTTTCAGAGCAGGAACAATTGAGTTGGGTTCGCTTTGCCGGAGAGGAATCGCCTTATGATTTATTAAACAAGACAATAAAACAAGTTGATTCAGACTGGGTTTGTTTGATTGAAGCTGGTACTAGGTTACCTTACCATGCAATGTTGTTGTTTGGTGATTATATCAATCTTGAGCCTGAATGGAAATTGATCTATACCGATGAAGATGAAATTGAAGAAAATAACAAATGGTTAAATCCCAAATTTAAACCTGATTTTAATTTGGATTTGTTGAGATCAACATCTTATGTGGGTAATTTTGGTCTCATTGAAAAAAAGTGTTTATTGGAATTGGGTGGTTTTGAAAGTGTTCCTAATGCCGAGTTTTACGATGCTGTATTTAAGGTATTTGATCTACATGGAGAACAGGCAATAGGTCATATAGCAGAAGTTTTATTCCATAAATCAATATATTCAAAACGGACAATTCTGGAGGTCGATCTACAAAACACCATCAATCGGCATCTGCAAAGAAACTCAATTAATGCTTCTATTATCCCAGGTTACTTTAGCAATAGTTTCAGAGTTGATTACCATCACCTATCGAAACCAAAAGTTTCCATAATCATCCCAACCAAGGACAAACTAGAATTTTTGGCTCCTTGTATTGAATCAGTTTTAAGTAAGACTGATTACCCAGACTATGAAATTATTATTGTTGATAATCAAAGCAGTGACCCAGATGTTTTCGGTTTTTATTCTGAATTAAAGGAAAAATATGATGATCAAATAAAGGTGATTGAATACCCATATGATTTCGATTTTTCGGCTATTTGTAATATGGCAGCCAAACAAGCCAATGGCGATTATTTGTTACTACTGAATAATGATACAGAAGTGCTCCATAAAGAATGGCTTGATAGAATGATGAATCTTGCAATGCGTGATGATGTGGGCATTGTTGGGTCAAGGTTGGTTTTTCCTGAAACTGGAATTTTACAACATGCAGGTATTATTTTAGGAATGACTTCCGTTGCCGACCATCCTTTTGCTGGTTTACTTAATATTAAGGAACCTGGGTATATGGGGCGTGCACAGTTAGTTCAAAATTATAGTGCTGTAACCGGAGCATGCTTACTAGTTTCAACGAAGATTTTTCATTCGGTTGGAGGGATGGACGAAAACCATTTTTCAATATCAAATAATGATATTGATTTTTGTCTGAAAGTTAGAAGTGCAGGATATCTTATCGTATGGACTCCATTTTCCACTTTGATTCATTATGGCAGTATCACACAATTACGTTCAGCTCAATCTGAACAAAATATTTTACGTTTTAAAAATGAACAGGATGCATTATTTAAAAAATGGCTAAATATTATTAGTTATGATCCGGCCTTTAATCGTCATCTAAATTTAACAAAACGTGATTTTAGTGTCGCTTCTTCATTAGTAAGTAATTGGGATGTAAATTTTCATGATCGATTGCGAATCTTAGGCGTTCCACTTGATGGTGGAGCAGGGGACTATAGGGTAATTCAGCCTTTTAGAAACTTACGAAAAGTGGGGCTTGCCCAATGTGAATATGTACGACTTTCAGGGACAGAGAAAAAGACTTTTTCAGTAACTGAAATAGCCCGGTTAAAACCTGATGTGTTAGTCATGCATTCGGTGTTAAGCGATCAGCAACTGGAACTTTTGCAGCAATGTAAGCAATTACTTCCTGAAATATTTATTGTTTACATGATTGACGACCTGGTTAATCAAATACCCGAAAAAAGTGCCGCTTATAAGACCATGAAACGAAATTTCAGGGACGCAAAATCAAGGGTAAGAAAAGCATTGTCTTTTTGTGACAGAGCGGTTGTTTCAACTAAGCCATTGGCTGAATTTTGTCAGGATATGATAAGTGATGTCATCATTGTACCGAATTCACTGGAAAAGAATGCTTGGCTTGAGCTTGAATCTAAAAGACGTCAAAGTAATAAATTGAGGGTTGGTTGGGCGGGAGCTTTGCAACACCAGGGAGATCTGGAAATCATTATTGATGTAGTCAAACAAACTGCCGGCGAAGTCGACTGGATTTTTATGGGAATGTGCCCCGACGAAATCAAACCCTATATTAAAGAATTTCATGAGCCGGTCAATATTTCTGATTATCCAAAAGTTTTAGCAAGTTTAAATCTGGATTTGGCAATCGCGCCATTGGAAGATAACCGTTTCAATGAGGCAAAAAGTAATTTACGTTTGTTGGAATATGGTATTTTGGGCTGGCCTGTTATTTGCTCTGATATTTTTCCCTATCAGAACGCACCTGTAACCCGGGTTGAAAATACTACCCAATCATGGCTTTCTGCCATTCGTCAAGCTATTGACAACCAGGAATTATTATCTAGCCAGGGAAACATGCTTCGTCAATGGGTCGTCAAAAATTACCTGCTTGAAGATAAGCTTGAGCAATGGTTTGATGCGTTAAGTCCAGGAATCAAATCACCAGAAAAGTAGGCAAAAAATTGCCATGTAAGGTGGCAAACATTTGACAATTAACTTTTAATCCACTTCCTATATATTGTAACTTTTTGATTATTATTATATTAAAATAAATGGCATAGAGATAGCATTATTTTTGTCAAGTTTGTTTTAAATAAATAATCGTTCAGTTATATAGAGGAAAATATTATGGCGTTAATTGTCAATACCAACATGGCATCCTTAAATGCGCAAAGAAATTTAGGCAAATCTCAGGGTGACTTGAATATTGCTATGCAGCGATTATCTTCCGGGTTGCGAGTCAATAGTGCTAAAGATGATGCATCGGGCCTGTATTCCAGTGAGCTAATGACTTCTGACATCAGAGGGCTAAATCAGGCGATACGAAATGCCGCAGACGGAATATCCATGGCTCAAACTGCAGAAGGAGCCTTGGCAGAAATAGCCAATAATATTCAACGAATTAGGGAAGTTGCAGTTCAGGCTGCTAATGATACAACAGAAAACCGATCTGGGTTACAGAAGGAAGTCGATCAGTTGACACAGGAAATTTCAAGAATTATTCAAACTACAGAATTCAATGGCAAGTTTGTACTTAGCGCTGGTAATACATTAACATTTCAAGTTGGTGCAGATGGCAAGGCAACCAATCAAGTCACTGTTTCAGGAACTGCCATCCAAGACATTATTGGTGTATCAGGTGGCTACAGTGCTGATTTAAGTGCTACTGGAACGGTAGATATTACAACCTCCGCTAATGCTTTTGGTGTCTTGGATAACCTGGATACTGCAATTGCAAAAATTGCTGAAACCCGAGCAACCTATGGTGCCGTACAAAATCGTTTTGAGGCGGTGATATCAAATCTACAGAATTATTCCGAGAATTTATCAGCGGCACGAAGCCGAATTATGGATGCTGATTTTGCCCAGGAAACAGCAAAATTGACCCGAGCACAAATTATGCAGCAGGCGGGTACCTCGATTTTGGCACAGGCAAATCAGATACCACAAGGGGCTTTGTCATTACTTCAGTAAAATAATCCAGAAAATACCTGATTGGGTTAAAAAGTGAGAAGATTTTCACAGTTATTAATTTTGCAAGAGGAGAAACCAACAATTTCCTAAAGTTATTTATTTTATGGCCGTTACCTTGTTTGAAATTAATATCGCATTAAAAATTTAATGTGAATCTAGACTCAACAGGAGAAATATAATGGCTTTAATTGTAAATTCGAATATCGCATCCCTAAATGCACAAAGAAATCTGGGAAAATCGCAAATGGATCTTTCCACCTCAATGCAACGTTTGTCTTCAGGTTTGCGTATTAATAGTGCAAAAGATGATGCGGCTGGTCTTTTCTCGGCAGAACTAATGACTTCCGATATTCGGGGATTGAACCAGGCAGTTCGAAATGCAGCAGATGGCATATCCTTAGCCCAAACGGCCGAAGGGGCAATGTCTGAAATTGGCAATAACTTGCAACGTCTTCGTGAGATTGCGGTTCAATCAGCTAACGCCACGACTGAAAACCGAGCAGGCTTACAATTAGAGGTCGATCAGTTAACTCAGGAAATCTCCAGAATAGTGACAACGACTGAGTATAACGGAAAATTTGTTCTTAGTGGAGGAAATAATCTGACTTTTCAGGTGGGGGCCAAAGGACAAGCTAATAACCAAATCACCGTGACTGGGGTGGCTCTGGAAACAACGTTATCTGCAGGAGGAGGATTTTCTGCAGATCTTGCCGCAACGGGAATTGTAGATGTCGATGATGCGGCAAATGCTTCTGCGGCAATTGCTAAGCTGGATACTGCTATTGAAGCTCTTGCTTCCACAAGATCAACCTACGGGGCGGTACAAAATAGATTTGATGCCGTGATTTCCAACTTGCAGAATTATTCTGAAAATCTTGCAGCAGGAAGAAGTCGAATTCAGGATGCAGATTTTGCCGCAGAAACATCGAAACTGACTAGAGCACAAATTCTGTCTCAGGCTGGTACTTCGATTGTTGCTCAAGCGAATCAGTTACCACAGGCAGCCTTGTCATTGTTGGGTTAAGGGTGAGAGCTGGAAACAACAAGTTTCTATTTAATACATTCGTAACACAATGGTGAATATAATGGCGGGTGATATAACAGGTACACAAGCTGCTTCGCCGGTAAAGATTCAACAACGATTTAATCCTGATCGGGTTGCAAGTCAACCCGGTATGGGGCCAAAAAACCTAGTCAAAGAATCGATTTCAGATTCTAAACTGAGTAATGAAGGTCTTAACAAGGTTAAAGATAAACTTGCTGAAGAAAAAAAACTGGCTTCAACACCTTTGGAAGCAAGGGAAGAAGAAGCAGAAAATAAAAATCAATTAACTGAAAAAATAGCCCAATTAAATGACTATAGTCAAAAAATTAATCGTGAAATTCAATTTAGTGTTGATGAAGGAACGGATAGGACTGTGGTCAAAGTAATTGATTCTGAAACCGATAAAGTCATCAGACAAATACCGTCTGAAGAGGTGTTAAAGATTGCTGAATCATTGGAAAACTTTTCAGGCATGTTACTGCAAGAGCAGGCTTAATTGAATATAAGAGGCAGATAAATGGCTGGCATACAAGCACCGGGTATTGGTTCTGGGCTAGATATTAATGGTATCGTTTCCAAGTTAATGGAACTGGAACGTCAGCCAATCAGACAACTGGATAGAAAAGAATCAACCATTAATAATCAAATCAGCGCATATGGACAGTTAAAAAGTAAAGTTGCTGATTTTCAGACAGCGATGGCGAATTTGGGGACGGCCGATAAATTCAGAATTTATGCGGCTAATTCAACTGATGAAGACATATTAGGTATCACTGCATCTAAAGATGCTGCGAAAGGTGTTTTTTCTGTTGAAGTAAAACGTATCGCCGAAAATCACAAACTTGCTTCTGAAGCTCAGATTGATTCAGATTCAACCAGGTTTAATTCTGCTTCTCCAATGACCATACAGGTCGGCGATAATTCTTTTGATGTTGCTGTCGATGGCAAGACCTTGCAGGAAATCAGGGATGAAATTAACAAAGCTACTGATAATAAAGGGGTCACTGCTTCAATTTTACATGATGATCAAGGATATCGGTTGCTTTTAACAGGAAATGAAACCGGCAGCAAAAACTTTGTTCAATTAAACAATTCCCCGTTTGCAATGAACACAATTAATGAAGATCGTGACGGCAGTAGTACATTTGAAGCCGCTGATCTGGATGCAGTCATGTTGTTTGAGAATAACTTTACTGTCACCCGCTCTTCCAATTCGGTAAGTGATTTGATTGACGGGGTAACTTTGGACATTAAAAAACCGGGATCAGTTGTTATTGATATTAATCGAGATGATGAAGCGATTAAAGAAAATGTTCAAGCGTTTGCCGATGCTTTTAATGCATTAAAAGACGAAATAAAAAACCAGAGGCAAGGGCAGCTTGAAGCTGATAGTACATTAAGCAGTATTGAATCACGTATGTTGAGCGTACTGAATTCTGGAAACTCTATTACTGATTCGAGTTTCAATTTTTTGTCAGAAGTAGGCTTGGCAGTTGATAAAGAAGGTCAAATGAAACTGGATAGTGGTCTGTTTACCAAACAGATGAATGCAGATTTTTCATCGGTCGTAAACTTGTTTTCGGTAAAAGATGAGGGTTTTGCATCGCGGTTGGAATCCGTTGCAAAATCAATATTAGAGTCTGATGGTTTGATCGATGGACGGGAAGATGGCTTGAAAAAAAGGCTTGATCGTATTAGTGATAGAAAAATTCAAATGGAAGCAAGATTGGAAAGCACTGAAAGGAGGCTAAGAAAACAATTTGCTGCGATGGATTCATTTGTTGCCCAAATGAATTCAACAGGATCTTATTTAACCCAGCAGCTTTCTTTAATCGGCAATATCGGTAAAAAATAATTGTAAAGAGGTAAAAAATGGTAGCTTTAAGCAGTGCAATCGAATCGTATAGTAAACATGCCGTTGCTTCAGAAGCAATCGAAGCTTCTCCACATCGGATTATTCAGATGTTAATGGATGGTTTTATGGAAAGAGTGGCTTATGCCAAAGGGCATATTGAAAGAGGTGATCTACCTGAAAAAAGTAAATATATTAGTAAAGCAATAGGAATTGTCAATGGCTTGAGAAGTTGTTTGGACATGGAAAAAGGAGATGAAATTGCGCGAAATTTGAATGAGTTATATGATTATATGAATCGTCGTTTAATTGAAGCAAATTCTAATAATGATGTTGCCATACTATCGGAAGTTCAGTCTTTGATGGCTGAAGTCAAGCAAGGATGGGATGCTATTCCTGAAGAGTATAAATATCGCCAAAAAATGGGATAATTAAGTGAATCAGGAAACCTTTAATCAGATATTGGAATTGACGGATCAAATGTTAAACAGTGCAAAAGAAGAGCAGTGGGATGATTTATTTACTCTCGAAAAAACCCGGGATGGTTTAATTAAGAAATACTTTGTTGATTCTCTGTTAAAAGATGAAAATTTAGCTGATGCTGTTCGTCAGGTGTTGAGTAAAGATCAGCAAATACAAAATGAAGTTCGTCAGGAACGTGATCGCTTGGCCCAGGAATTAAAAAAGGTAACGCAAGGTAAAAATGCCGTAAAAAGCTATGCTAATGCGGGTTAATGTATTACTGAAGAATAAATTCATACACCAGCTTGCTGCCAAAGTAGGCCAGCAGTAATGCGGCAAACCCAAGCAATGTCCATCGTATTGCGGTTTGGCTGCGCCAGCCATAAAGAGATCGCCCAGCGAGTAATCCAGAAAAGATAATCCAGGCCAGAATAGAGAGTATGGTTTTGTGACCCAGGTGTTGAGCAAACAAATCTTCGACAAAAAGAAAACCACTCACCAATGATATCGTTAAAAAGGCTAGCCCCGTAGCAATCATTTGAAATAATAATGATTCCATGGTTTGCAATGGTGGCAGGGACAGGACAAACCACTTTGGCTGATGTTTTTTGAGTTGGTAATCTTGATAAGCCAAAAGCAATGCCTGAAATGCTGCAATATTTAACAAACTGAAAGCAATAATTGAGCTGAAAATATGGATATGCATTTTCCAGTCTGAAGATTGTAGATGATGAGAGCTTTCTGGAAATATTATGCTGCCGCCCAGCAGAATTACAGATAATGGAAAAACAGCCAAGCCTAGTTTTTCAACCGGTTGTGAGATGGCGGCAATCAATAATATCAAAGAAACTAAAAGTGACACAATGGAAGCTGTGTAAAAAAAACTAAAGCTAACAGTGCCAAATAGCAGGATATTATTTGCGTGATAACCAAAATGAAGAACAACGGCAAGCCAGGCAATATACAGGGAAACAGGCTTGCCAGATTTTTTTTTAATCTCAAAAAAAATCAACAGGCTGCTAATTAAGTAAGCAAAGCAAGCAAAACTACCAAGCGATAAAGGATTCATTGTTGAGTATTAAATAACTAAATCTTTCTCAAATAATACTCATTTTGCAATATTGATGCATTAGACAATAGTTTTTTTTGCCTTCAATGACGCAAGTATTTGTTCACTGGTGTTTTTTTCTGTATCAAATTGCATATCCAGCAACTTTTCAGGACATTCTGGGCATAACACTATTAGACCCGCATGTTTGATAACTTCAATATACTTAGCCTGGTTTTCCCCTTGATTTTCAAGAATCGTTGCCACATGACCTGAAACAAACAACTTTCTTTCAAGCTGATAGGCGACTTCACCGGCTTTTGCGCCTGTCAGTCCAATTGCAACAGCTTTTTGGCCAAATCGGGCGCTGCGTTCTTCGGGGGTAACATGAGTAAAACTGGATTTGTCACTGACACCTGAAATCATCCCTGCGCCAACTGTGACATTAGTTAATCGATCAATAATAATGAAAGACCCTGTTCCCTTACTTTTTTGATAAGGATCAAAAACCACGGGAGCATTGACAGAAACAGTACAAGAAGCAATTTCGTTAAGATGCAGTTCCGTTGCGCTAAACCGTTCAAGGGTATTAACGTCAATCCGGTAATCAATTTTTGAAATAGAACCGGGAACACTTCGAGTTGCCTGCTTAATTATGTATTGTCGACCTGGCGTCATAGTCTGTTCAGCCATCCAGACGATAGTAGCCTGAAATGAATCGGCAATTTCCGGCAGGGTACTGCTGGTAATCAAATCACCCCGGCTGACATCAATTTCATCTTCCAAAGTAAGCGTGACGGCCATCGGCGGGAAAGCTTGTTGTAGTTCGCCATCATAGGTTACGATGGATTTGATTTTGCTGGTTTTACCTGATGGTAATACGGTAATATTATCGCCCTTATGAAATACACCTGCGGCAATAGTTCCACAAAACCCTCGAAAATCCAGATTGGGACGATTAACATATTGAACTGGCATACGGGGGTCAGTAAAATTCTTGTCACTGTTAATTTCGATGGTGTTTAAAGTTTCCATCATTGGCTTTCCAGTAAACCAAGGCATGTTGTCACTTTTATTGACAACATTATCGCCTTGTAATGCTGACATCGGGATAAAATAAATGTCGGACAAATTTAGTTTTTCAGCAAATTCCAGATAGTCTTTTTTGATTTTTTCGTAAGTACCTTCACTAAAATTTACCAGATCCATTTTATTAATGGCGACGATAATGTGTTTAATACCCAGTAACGACGCAATAAAACTATGCCGCCGGGTTTGAGTTTGAACACCATAGCGCGCATCAATCAAAATTACCGCAAGGTCACAAGTAGAGGCGCCAGTAGCCATGTTGCGTGTGTATTGCTCATGGCCAGGCGTATCGGCAATAATAAATTTTCTTGTCGATGTGGAAAAATACCGATAGGCAACATCAATGGTAATCCCTTGTTCACGTTCTGCCTGCAAACCATCGACCAGCAATGCCAAATCAATGGTTCCGGTTCCTGTCGTACCAGATTTTACACTGTCAGCTTTAACGGCGGCCAATTGATCTTCATAGATCATTTTGGAATCGTGCAGCAAACGACCAATTAAGGTGCTTTTGCCATCATCGACATTACCACAGGTTAAAAAACGTAATAATTCCTTACGCTCATGTTGATCCAGATAAGCATTGATATCGGTACTGATTAAATCTGATTGATGTGACATTTTTATGGAATAAACCTGTTTTTTTTGTGTTTGTGCTTGTTGATTTTCAATGATATAGATGGTTTAGCGAAGCATAACCCAACGGAAAATGTTAGATTTTGATATTTTTCGTAAAATAATTATTTCAAAAATAACCTTCGCGTTTTTTTTGCTCCATCGACCCCGCCTGATCATGATCAATCAAACGTCCCTGTCGTTCTGAAGTTGTAGTCAGTAACATTTCCTGAATAATTTCCGGCAGAGTTGTGGCAGTTGATTCAACAGCCCCGGTTAATGGATAGCATCCTAGAGTTCGGAAGCGAACCATTTTCATTTCGATCTTATCACTTGCTTCAATTGGCATTCTCTCATCATCCACCATGATTAACATGCCATCTTTATTGACGACTGGGCGTTGTTTGGCAAAATAGAGCGGTACGATAGGAATATTTTCAAGGTGAATATACTGCCAGATATCAAGTTCTGTCCAGTTTGATAAAGGAAAAACGCGAATACTTTCGCCCTTATCAATTCTGCCATTATAGATGTTCCATAGTTCCGGGCGCTGATTTTTGGGATCCCAGCGATGGTTTTTGTCCCGGAATGAATAAACCCGCTCTTTAGCGCGGGATTTTTCTTCATCACGTCGTGCGCCTCCAAAAGCTGCATCAAACTGATGTTTATCCAATGCTTGCTTTAGGGAATCGGTTTTCATCACATCCGTATGTTTTTTACTGCCATGAGTAAAGGGACCAATCCCTTGTTTAACGCCCTCTTCATTAATATGGACAATGAGGTCCAGTCCGAGATCATGAATCAGTTTGTCCCGAAATTTGATCATTTCCTTGAACTTCCATGTGGTATCTACATGCATGAGTGGAAATGGAGGTTTGCCCGGGTAAAACGCTTTCATCGCCAGATGCAACATTACAGCTGAATCTTTTCCGATCGAATACAGCATGACTGGTCGATCAAATTCAGCTGCAACTTCACGAATAATATGGATGCTTTCCGCTTCTAATTGTTTTAGGTGGGTTAATTTATAATCAGTCATCAGGAAATAATTTAATGGGTAAATCAGTTTGGCTTAAGGCACGCCAAAGAAAGGCAGAGAGGGTAAAAAATTACTGGACAGTGTGAACTGCCATAACCATATGCCAATGTACGTTTTTTTCATTATAAAATTATAGTTATACTTAGGCAATTGTAATTTGAACGATATTGATTGCAATTCAAATTGTACATTTTCCCCGTCTTTTTTAAATATACAAAAATCATAAGATTAAAACCCTCTAAGCATGTAAAAGGCCAGGAAAAATATTAGCAGGTTTTTTTAATGTACCCTTTCTGTAAGCTGGCGTTAGCAGGTATAATTAAAGGTTTATTTTTTAACTGCTTTGCGGGAGGTGTTGTTAGTTTGCTACTGACAGGCTTGTACGTTCAGGGCACTCTAATACGGTGAAAAACCAGTAAGAATTTTATGTCAGATGTTAATTTAGCTAATGAAATCAATAGGCGCAGAACTTTTGCCATTATTTCCCACCCCGATGCCGGTAAAACCACGATCACTGAAAAACTTTTGTTATATGGCGGCGCCATTCAGATGGCAGGCTCTGTAAAGGGCCGTAAAGCAGCGCGTCATGCAACTTCGGATTGGATGGAAATGGAAAAAGAGCGGGGTATTTCGGTAACCACTTCTGTAATGCAATTTGAACATAAAGACTGTATTCTCAATTTATTGGATACTCCGGGTCACGAAGATTTTTCCGAAGATACTTATCGAACCTTGACTGCTGTTGATTCTGCGCTGATGGTGATTGATGTTGCCAAAGGGGTTGAGGATCGTACCATCAAGCTGATGGAGGTTTGCCGACTTAGAGATACGCCGATTTTGACGTTTATCAATAAGCTGGATAGAGAGGGCCGTGAACCGATTGAGTTATTGGATGAAGTAGAAACTGTTTTGAAAATCAATTGTGCGCCCATGACCTGGCCGATCGGTATGGGTAAGCGTTTTAAAGGTGTTTATCACTTGCACACTGATACCACGCATTTGTTTAGTCCTACTCATGGCGGCAAAATTGCGGAAGCTGAGGTGATTCAAGGGCTTGATTCACCCAAAATGGATGAGTTGCTTGGCGATCAGGCGCAAGAGTTGCGGGAAGAAATAGAGTTGGTGAAAGGGGCCAGTCATGAATTTGATCTTGACAGCTATCTGGAAGGAACCCAAACGCCGGTTTTTTTTGGATCGGCAATTAATAATTTCGGCATTCTTGAGCTTTTGGATGCATTTGCTGATTTTGCACCGCCACCAAAATCCAGGGAAGCGGAGCAGCGTACCGTTCTGCCTGATGAGCCGAAATTCACTGGCTTTGTTTTTAAAGTCCAGGCTAACATGGATCCTGCGCACCGTGATCGGGTTGCCTTTGTTCGGGTTTGCTCAGGAAAATTTGATAAAGGCATGAAAATAAATCATGTCCGTATCGGTAAAAATATTCAGGTTGGTAATGCCATCACTTTTCAGGCAGCTAGTAGAAAAAATATCGAGGAAGCATACTCTGGCGATATTATTGGTTTGCACAATCACGGTACTATTCAGGTGGGAGACACATTTTCTCAGGGAGAGGTTTTAAAATTTGGTGGTATCCCTTATTTTGCGCCAGAATTGTTCAGGCGTGTGGTTCTTAAAGACCCTCTGCGCTCCAAAGCTTTGCAAAAAGGTTTGGTTCAGTTGACTGAAGAAGGAGCAACCCAGCTTTTTAAACCCTTAAAAAACAATAATTTGATTCTGGGTGCTGTTGGGGTCTTACAATTTGATGTGACCGCGCATCGTTTAAAGACTGAATATAATGTTGAGTGCGTGTATGACAATATTTCAATAACAACAGCGCGTTGGGTAACTGCCGATGACCCTGCCAAACTTGAGGAATTCAAGAAAAAAGCATTCGATAATTTGGCTGAAGATGGCGGTGGCTTTTTGGTTTATCTGGCAACTAGCCGGGTTAACCTGCAATTAACTGAGGAACGCTGGCCCGACATCAATTTTAGTGCAACACGTGAATTATAGGGAGGATAATTTGCTGGAAGAGAGATAAAGAGAGATACAAAGGCAATCAATAAAAATATTTCAGGGTACACAAAAAATGGATAGTTACATCGTAAGAAAAAAAACTATTGCCGCTTTGAATGGAAAAAAAAAGACTCATTTTCTAAATTCCAAAGCAAAAAGACTGGACAAATCGTTGGGTGATTTCACTGGACTGACTGGACTGGGGTTTCATCTGGTTGAAATTAAACCAGGTTGTGAATCATCAGAATATCATCGCCATTTATACGAAGATGAATGTGTTTATATTTTGCAAGGCGAAGCAACGGTAAGGATAGGCGATCACAAAAGAAAAGTCGGTGTCGGTGATTTTATCGGTTTTCGAGCCAATGGGATGGCCCATCAATTAATCAATGATGGCCATGTTATTCTTAAATACATCGTTATTGGTCAGCGACTTGACCATGATATTGTGGAATATCCTGAGAAAAGAAAGCGCTTGTTCCGAAAAAACGGACAGTCCGTTAATTTGGTCGATCTCAAGCGTGCTTGTAGCCAGGTAAAAAAAGACGTTGAACAAAGCATTTAAACGTAACTTTTGCGTTGCGCCTATGCTCGATTGGACTGATCGACACTGTCGTTTTTTTTACCGGATTATGTCGAAACATGCTGTTTTATATACCGAAATGGTGACTACTGGAGCTCTAATCTATGGAGACTGGAAGCGATTTTTACAATTTAATTCAGAGGAGCATCCAGTTGCTCTGCAATTAGGTGGCAGTGAACCGGCTGATTTGCAGACATGTGTAAAAATGGCAGAGGACTTTGGATATGATGAGGTGAATCTAAATATCGGCTGCCCCAGTGATCGAGTGCAAAATGGCCGTTTTGGTGCTTGTTTGATGGCTGAACCTGATCGAGTTGCTGATTGTGTTGCGGCGATGAAAGATGCGGTTTCAATTCCTGTAACCGTTAAATCACGAATTGGCATCGATGATCAGGATTCCTGCGCCGATTTGACAAGATTCGTTGCCATTGTGTCTAATGCTGGCTGCAAGACATTCATTATTCATGCCCGTAAAGCATGGCTGAACGGCCTGTCTCCAAAACAAAATCGGGAAATACCTCCATTGCGATACGACAGAGTTTTTCAAATCAAACAGGATTTTCCTGATCTGGAAATCATAATCAACGGCGGAATTGTGTCATTAGAGCAAGGCAAATCAATGCTGGAAACAGTTGACGGAGTGATGATTGGCCGTGAAGTTTATCAAAATCCTTTCCTGCTTGCTGATGTCGATCATGTTTTTTTTCAGGATACTGAAAAAGTCCATTCTCGAGTAGAAGTAGTTTTGCAATTAATTCCCTATATTCAAAAGCAACTTAAACAGGGGGTCCGATTAAACAGTATTTCAAGGCATATTCTGGGTCTTTTTCATGGTCAGCCTGGAGCAAAAAACTGGCGGCGCTGTATCAGTGAAAATGCCTGCAAACCTGGTGCTGATGAAAATGTTATTCTGGCAGCATTAAATTTTGTCCGGTGATACGTTATACTGGTCCGCTATTATTTTTTACAGAGATGAGTAAATGGAAGAATATTTTTCCAAGATTATTGAAGCAATTGGCGAAGATATAACCCGGGAAGGATTGGTTGACACCCCTAAACGGGCGGCTACTGCCTTCAAGTTTTTGAATGATGGTTATGAAAAAAATCTGGATGATGTGTTAAACGGAGCAATTTTTGAGGCGGATACCGAGGATATGGTCATCGTTAAAGACATTGAGCTATTTTCCTTGTGTGAGCATCATTTGTTGCCGTTTATTGGTAAATGCCATATTGCTTATTTGCCTAATGGCAAAGTTTTAGGTTTATCCAAACTGGCCCGGATTGTCGATATGTTTGCCAAACGACTCCAAATTCAGGAAAAATTGACCAAACAAATTGCTGATACGGTTTCTGAAGCTATAGGCGCAAAAGGAGTAGCCGTGGTTATTGAAGCTAAACATTTATGCATGATGATGCGCGGCGTGGAAAAACAAAATTCAGTCATGACTACATCTGTCATGTTGGGTCAATTCCGTGCCAGTAGCAGTACCCGGTCTGAGTTTTTAAGCCTGATTAGTCGATAAATTTGTGGTGGCCGGTCCAGCAACAACAATAACAAAAACAGGGGTGTTGCTGGTGAATTTGGGTTCGCCAGCGATGCCCACCCGGGCTGCCGTCAAACGTTATTTGAAAGATTTCCTATCTGATCCCCGGGTGGTTAATTTGCCTCGTGTTTTATGGTGGTTAATTTTACATTTTCTGGTATTGCCTTTTCGCTCAGGTAAATCAGCAAAATCCTACCGAAAAATTTGGACTGAACAAGGAGCGCCATTAATCTTATATACTCGCCAGTTAACTGAAAAACTTTCCTCGAACTTTAACGGTAAGTCCATCCATGTTGAAATGGCAATGCGTTACGGCCAACCAGAAATTGCCAAAAAACTAAAACTTTTCCAGCAGCAAGGCGTAACCAAACTAATCGTCGTTCCTTTATATCCTCAGTATTCATCAACAACAACGGCTTCTGTGTTTGATGTGATATCTGATTTTTATCGTCAGGAAAAATTTATCCCTGAGCTTCATTTTTTCAATGACTATCATCAAAATTTTCATTATATCAAGGCGATAACTGATAAAATTAAAGTGCAATGGTCACAAAAGGGAAAAGCAGGATTGCTGCTTATGTCATTTCATGGCTTGCCAGCAAAACTCTCGGAATGGGGGGATCCCTATGCTGAACAATGTCATCGCACTGCACAATTGATTGCCGAAAAACTGCAACTTACTGAAAATGAATGGAAAATTGTATTTCAGTCGCGATTTGGCAAAGCCGAATGGCTGCAGCCTTATTGTGTGGATACTCTGCTCGAGCTACCAGAACAGGGAATCAAAAGTGTAGATATTGTTTGCCCTGGTTTCGCCGTAGATTGCTTAGAAACTCTGGAAGAAATTAATATGACTAATAAGAAAATTTTTCTTGATGCAGGTGGGGAATCCTATCAGTATATCCCTGCGTTGAATGCAGATGCAAATCATGTAGAAATGCTAAAAAGCTTGGTTTCATCCAATATTTAGGTACAAAAATGTCCAGAGCATATCCTGAAAACTGCCCATTTTGTCGTTTAATGAGAAGTCTTGCTTTTACGGGGGTTGGAATGGGTTTGGGAGGAGGCGTGGCCTATTTGCTTGGCGCATCAAAAGAAAACATTATGATGTCGGGCATTTTTGTTGCTGCCGTTATTGTGTTTGGTCTGATGGGGAAAAAATAATGAAAAAAACCATCTTGCAAAATTGGACTGGAGAATGGCCTGAAATTCGATGCACTAAGCCTTTACCTACTGGTGAAGGCGTGATTGACGAAGCAACATTTAGAACGATAGAAGTTGATGAGCTTTTTGAAAATGTTAACCATGCCGAGACAATGGTCGGTCAATCCATTTTATATCGTTCCTTGTCGCGCCCGGCTGATAACCTTGAGCAGGTCAAGGAAAAACAAGAGGCCGTTAAAGAAATACAAAACAACCCAGAACTCCAGAGCAATTTACAGGGTCTTGTCAGTCATACAGCTGATGGTGAAAAAAACTTCTATTTATTGTTGTATGGCCAGTTTCTTGGCGCTATGGGTACTGCGCGCGAAGAAAATGAAATAGAAGGATTCGGCTATGTGCAATTTATAAGGGGTACACGGTTTTTACAGGAATTTGTTGCTCACGCGAAAGCCTTGCAAACCCCGGAAAGCACTTACTTAAAGCAGGTGCTGCAAAAAATTCATGGATTTTCAAGCAGCAGAAGTTTTGAGCTTGCAGTTGGACCTGCCTATATCTCTGAACAGGGAATCCAAAGTAAAACTGAGAGAAAAGGGAAATTTAATCCCGCGGTCATTTTTAGGCCTACACTATTTAAGCCATTGTTTATGCTATCGGTGTTCGCCATTATCTGGTTTTTCTTGAATATTTTCCCTAGCGACATGTTCAGTTTTTCTAAGGAATCAATTCCGGTTGCTTCAATTTTCTTCATCCCATTATTACTGGTTTATATCCCGGTTGTTGGAGGATTTGACCGGGATCATGCCATCATCCCCTTGCGAGATATTTTCAGACAATCCGAGGAGGTAGCCGAAGCCTTAGATGCCTTGGGTCAACTTGATGAATTATTGGCTTTTACCAAATACGCAGAAGCTTTTGGCAGTGAAATGGTATTACCCGAATTAATGACTGCTCCCCATCATAAGCTTGAATTGCAGAATGCCAAAAACCCAATTTTAGGGAAAGCCAATCCTGATTATGTCGGAAATGATCTGAGTTTGGATAAGGATCGGCTGATTTTTATTACTGGCCCGAATAGCGGTGGAAAAACGGCCTTTTGTAAAACCGTAACCCAAATACAATTGCTTACCCAAATTGGATGTTTTGTTCCTGCTGACCGTGCCGTTTTAACCGTAGCAGATAGAATTTTTTACCAGGCGCCAGAAATTAGTCACCTGGATGATGGAGAAGGGCGGTTCGGTACGGAACTGAAACGTACTAAAAACATTTTTTTAAGCTGCACAGCACAAAGTCTTGTAGTGCTTGATGAATTATCAGAGGGAACGACATTTGAGGAAAAAATGGCGACTTCGATCACTGTTCTTGAGGGTTTTGTCAAAAAAGGCTGTAGTACTTTACTAATTACCCATAATCATCAGTTAGTCGATCACTTTATTAATCAAAAAACAGGTCAGGCAAGGCAAGTAGAATTCAAGGGTGACGCACCAACCTATAGATTGATTAAAGGAATTTCCAGGGTTAGTCACGCAGAACGAATTGCAAAAAAAATCGGTTTTGCCAAAGCGGATATTGAAAAATATCTGAAAAGACAATAGCAAATTATTTTGTCTGAAAAACATACAAACATCTGCCCATAATCACACTATTTGTTTCAAGATTGTGACATTAGTCTTTTAATAGGCATTTAATCTTCTAGTGCATCGATAATTACTTTTTTTTGTACTAGCCTTAGTTAAAGTTATTAGTAGACTTTGATTGTCCATGATGCCTAAATTACTTCTAAGCAAAATATTTTTTGTATCCGGTATGTTTTTCAGCGGGTTGGCGAGTGCTGATGTATACAAATACGTCACCCATGACGGCCGTGTGTTTTTTTCAGATAGTCCTAAGCATTCTGGATATAAGCGGGTGATTAAAAGCAGAAAAATAACATCTAAAAAGGTAAGAAAACCCTACCGGGCTTTTAATAAAAACAAAAAAAAATTTGACCTGCTGATTAAAAAAATTGCATCAAAGCATAAAATCGACCCGAAATTATTACATGCTATTATTCGAGCAGAGTCTGCTTACAATCCTAATGCGGTTTCCAGAGTCGGTGCAGTTGGCTTGATGCAGCTCATGCCTGCCACTGCAAAACGTTACGGTGTAAAAAATCGCCGCAATCCGAAACAAAATATTACTGGTGGGACGCGTTATTTAAAGGATTTATTGAAAATGTTTAATTCCAATCTGAAATTAGCAGTAGCCGCTTATAATGCTGGAGAGAACGCGGTCATTAAATACCGAAATTCTATTCCTCCTTATCGGGAAACTCGTAATTATGTAAAAAAAGTTCTACGCTTTTATCAGCAAACCAGTTGAATATGAATCAGCAAACCATAGAGCTTTTTTCTCTTCCAGATACTTTTTTTCAGCTGAGTAAAATGCTGAATGATCCACGCTATTCCGTCGAAGATTTTGGCCATGTAATTAGTAAAGACCCAGCACTTAGCGTGAGGCTATTAAAAATCGTTAATAGCCCTTATTACGGTTTTCCATCTCGAATTGATACAATCAGTCGCGCAATAACTGTTGTTGGTATTGATGATTTGCAGAACTTGATTTTGGCCACATCTGTTGTTGACAATTTCGATAGTATTCCTGATGATTTGGCGGATATGACCAGCTTTTGGTTTCGTAGTGTTAATTGTGCAGTCATAGCAAAAATTTTAGCCGAAAAGTGCGCTGTTCTTCACGCTGAACGATTGTTTATAGCTGGTTTGTTACATGATATTGGTTCTTTGATTATCTATTCGCAGTTTCCTGATGAATCGAAAAAAATTCTGGAAAAATCAAATTATGACCGGCAGCAAATCGTTGCCTTGGAAAATCAAATGATTGGATTCAGCCACATTGATGTAGGTGCTGAATTACTAAGACATTGGGGGCTTCCAGACTCTTTGTCTGAAAGTGTCATGAATTACATGGAACCTGAAAAAGCAGGTCAATACAAATATGATGCCAGTATTTTAAATTTGGCAGCATTTTTGTGTGATTTGGTTACACCTTTTGAGAAAATTTCTGAAATCGTGGAAAAAATATCTAATCAGGTGTTATCGATACTTTCTATTAGTGAAGAGGATATTGAAGATGTATTGCTAAAAGCCGAGAAAGAATTATCTTTGGTATTTTCTATGCTGGTTCCAAATCAAAATTTTACTTAAAAAATTGCATTAATAACTACCTGAATCCGTGACTTCACTACGGCACAGGTGGCAAGTTCTTGATTCATCATGGATTGAAAAAAATGCCCGCTTAACCTGAGGGTGGAACTAAGATTTTTTCAAATTCCGTGCTAAACCAATTCAGGTATTTAAAACCTTTACTCCAAATTCCGCAAGCAAATCAATTAGTTTGATTATTGGCAACCCAATCAGTGAGTTGGGGTCATCGCCATCAATTTTTTTAATTAAAGCAATGCCTAACCCTTCTGATTTGAACGAGCCAGCGCAATGGTATGGCTTGTCTAAATCCACATAATTTTCTATTTCTGCCAATGATAAATCTCTAAACGTCACTGTACTACAATCTATATCCTTTTTGATCTTCCAAGTTTGTGAGTCAAAAACACAAATAGCGGTATAAAATTTTACGGTATTTCCAGCAATCATTTCTAATTGCTGGATCGAGTGTACCCGATTTCCAGGTTTGTTCAGCTGCTGTCCATTACAGTAGGCAACTTGGTCAGAGCCAATAATCAAATGTTGATTAAATTGTTGTTGCAGTGCCAATGCTTTTTCTTGTGCCAAACGTAATGCCTGTTGTTGCGGCGATTCATGGTTTTTTGCTGTCTCATCAATTTCTGGGGCAGCAGCAGTAAATTTTATATTGATTTTATTTAACAATTGTTGACGGTACTGCGAACTGGATGCCAAAATTATTCTTTTATCTTTGTTCATTTATAGTTTTTTAAATTGACCTGGCTAATAAATCCATATACTATTAGACAGTTATGTTAGATCGATTACCTAGATTCATTGATCCGCTACTTTATGCTGAAAGAGCAAGAGAGCTGGGGGGTGAAATTGAATTGAATCAATTTGAACGCTTGGAAGATATTCTAGCAAATCAAAATGGTAAGGTGATCATTGAATTGTCGTTTTACAAAGAAAAAAAACTTGCCTCTATTGTTGGAAAAATAAGCGCAAATTTAAATCTTGAATGCCAAAATTGCTTAAAAGTGATGTCATGGGATTGTCAAACCACATTTATGTTGGGTTTGGTGCAATCTCTGGATGAGGTAAATCGCTTACCTTCTGGCTATGAGCCATTGCTGGTTAAAAATCAAGAAAAAATTGCCCTATCTGCCATTATTGAGGAAGAGCTATTGTTGGCAATCCCGGAATATCCTAAACATGGACATAATTGTCTGGATATTGCTCAGTATGGCGATAAAGATGTAAGTATAGATATTGAAACGAAGCAATCTGACAACCCATTTGCAATTTTAGAAACTTTAAAAAAATCTGGAGATTAATTCATGGCTGTACAAAAAAGTAAGGTGACTCGCTCAAGACGAGGACAACGTCGCTCGCATGATTCTTTAACAAGTCAAACACTTTCACAAGATCCTTTAACAGGCGAAACACATTTGCGTCATCATGTTACCCCCGATGGCATGTATAAAGGCAGACAGATAATTCCTAGCAAAGAAGATTAATTTGCTGTCATTTGTCGTTTAGAGCTTGCTACAAGAAACGCAGTCAATAATCAAAAGGTTAATGAAAGTTTATTCAGTTAACTTTGCAAAGAATGCTATTTTATACTGCGTTTTTTCTTAAATTCTTGAACCTAGCAAGATTTTCCAGGCAGAACTCTCTGGCTATAAATCTATATTTTTCTGAGTAGATCCTAACGGTGCGTTTAATTATTGCTGTAGATGCAATGGGGGGTGACTTTGGTCCTGAAGTGACTATTCCCGCATCACTTAATTGCCTGAAAAAAAATGCAAATCTTTCTTTAATTTTAGTAGGGGATGAGCAGGTACTAAAAAGTTCCCTTGCTGACAAGACTGATGATTTTTCAGGAAGGTTAAGTATCCAACATGCCTCACAATGTGTCGAAATGCATGAATCACCTTCGAAAGCACTCAAAAACAAGAAAGATTCATCGATGCGTGTCGCCATTAATTTAGTCCGTGATGACAAAGCTGCAGCTTGTGTTAGTGCTGGAAATACCGGAGCTTTGATGGCAACGGCGCGGTTTGTTTTGAAAATGATTCCAGGGATTGATCGCCCGGCTATAATTTCCACTATTCCTTCAATCCATGGTCATACGCACGTTTTAGACCTTGGCGGTAATGTCGATTCTTCAGCCGAACAATTATTTCAGTTTGGAATTATGGGGGCTGAGGTTGTAAAAGCGGTCGATAACATTGATAATCCTGAAGTAGGTTTGCTCAATATTGGCGAAGAAGAGACTAAAGGCAATGAACAAGTCAAGGCTGCTTCAAAGTTAATGGAAAATTCTGATTTGAATTATATCGGCTATGTTGAGGGAAATTCACTTTGCGCGGGGAATGATGTTGATCTAATTGTGACCGATGGCTTTGTCGGCAATGTCGCGCTTAAAACAATTGAAGGTACTGCAACGATGATCAGTCAACTGATGAAAGAGGAATTTGGTAAAAATATTTTTACCAGATTGGCTGCGTTTTTTTCATTCCCGGTACTTAAGGCATTTAAAAATAGGATTGATCCTCGGCTTTATAATGGCGCTAGTTTTGTCGGTTTGCGAGGACTTGTCATTAAAAGTCATGGTGGCGCTGATTCCTTAGCATTTGAAACAGCCCTGCAATTGGCTGTTGTTGAAGCAGAAAAAAATGTAACTCAGAAAATCAGTGATAAAGTTGCTTCAATTCTGGCTGCTAGGAAAATCAAGTGAGTTTTTTTTCAAAAGTAATTGGAACCGGTGGCTATTTACCTGAACAGATCCGCACCAATGATGAAATTTCTCAAACAGTAGATACTTCTGACAGTTGGATTTTTGAACGAACTGGAATTAAAAGTCGACGAATTGCTGCTGAACATGAAACCGCATCCAGTATGGGAGAAATCGCTGCCCGTCAAGCAATAGAAGCGGCACAAATCGAACCCCGAGAAATCGATTTAATTATTGTCGCAACGGGAGCCGCTGATCGAATTTACCCCAGCACCGGATGTCTGATTCAGCATCGCCTGGGTGTTAAAGATTGTGTGGCATTTGATGTGCAGGCAGCATGCTCGGGTTCAATTTTTGCGCTCAGTATTGCTGATCAGTATATTAAATCTGGTGCAGCAAAAAAGGTGTTGGTTATTGGTAGCGAAATTTGCTCCCGTTTTGTGGACTGGCAAGATCGTGGAACCTGTATTTTATTTGGAGACGGCGCTGGCGCGGTTTTACTTGAACAATCAGAACAGCCAGGTATTCTGTCAACACATATTCATTCTGATGGTCGTTTTGAAGAATTACTAAATTTGCCTAACCCCCAGGCATTGGGGAATCCTGATCCGAAAGGATTTATCCAAATGCGTGGCAATGAAGTTTTTAAGGTGGCTGTTAATACGCTTGGAAACATCGTTGATGAGACACTGGCAGCAAATAACTTGGATAAATCTGATATTGACTGGCTGGTTCCTCATCAAGCTAATACGCGTATTATTGCTGCAACGGCCAAAAAATTAAAAATGTCCCTGGATCAAGTGATTCTGACACTACAGGAACAAGGAAACACCTCTTCTGCTTCCGTGTTACTTGCATTTAATGAAGGCATTCGCGATGGCCGCATTCAAAAAAATCAGTTAGTACTACTTGAAGCTTTTGGCGCCGGTTTTACCTGGGGTTCGGCATTAATAAGACTTTAGTTTTGAACAATCAAGAAAACCTTAAACCTTAATATGAGTGACAAAAATTATAACTTGGCCTTTGTTTTCCCTGGTCAAGGATCACAATCAGTTGCCATGCTGAACGATTTATCGGAAGCATATCCAATTATAAAACAGACATTTGAACGAGCTTCCGATGTTCTTGGCAAAAACCTATGGAACCTTGCATCAGAAGGACCGGCTGATCAGCTAAATCAAACTCAAAATACGCAACCGGTAATGCTTACCTCTGGTTTTGCTATTTGGCAACTCTGGCGTGAAAATTCTTCTATAAAACCCGCCTGGATGGCAGGTCATAGCTTGGGCGAGTATACAGCTTTGGTTTGCTCTAATGCAATGAAATTTGAGGATGCAGTCAAGTTGGTTGCTGATAGAGGCCAATACATGCAGGAAGCAGTTTTAGAAACAGGCGGAGCAATGGCTGCAATTTTAGGACTGGATGATCCGAAAGTAATTGAAATTTGCAACGCATCGGGACACGGACAAGTTGTTTCGGCAGTAAATTTTAATTCACCCGGACAGGTTGTTATCGCAGGAGATTCTGATGCCGTTGAAAGAGCATTGATTGCCGCAAAAGAAGCTGGGGCCAAACGTGCTGTGAAATTACCCGTTAGTGTTCCATCCCATTGTTCATTAATGAAGCCTGCAGCAGAAAAGCTGGAACAACGATTACATGAGATAGAAATTGAATCACCGGATGTTACCTTGATACATAATGTTGATGTGGCCTCCCATAATGCTCCTGATGTCATTCGTAATGCTTTGGCAGAACAACTTTATAAACCCGTACGATGGGTAGATACGATTAAATTTATGCATGAACAAGGAGTTAACCAATTTGTAGAATGCGGGCCTGGTAAAGTTCTGATGGGTTTAAACAAGCGTATTGCGAAGAATGCCGATCATTTCTCAATTTTTAATTCAGAGACTTTAGAAAACGTTTTGGAGCACATCAATGGATAAACAAGTTGCTTTAGTTACCGGTGCAAGCCGTGGTATTGGCAGAGCAATCACCGAAAGATTAGCAAATGACGGTTTTTTTGTTATAGGCACTGCTACCTCAGAATCAGGTGCCGATTCAATTTCCAGTTATTTGGGTAAGAATGGAATTGGAATGAAACTTAATGTTGCAGTTCCTGAATCAATTAATCAGGTGATTAAGGATATCGGTGAAAAGTTTAAAGCCCCGATTGTGTTGGTCAATAACGCTGGAATCACTAGGGATAACCTGTTGATGCGGATGAAAGATGATGAATGGGATGAAATCATCAATACCAATCTGAGTTCTGTTTTTAGAATGAGCAAAGCCGTTCTGCGCGGCATGATGAAAGCCAAAACTGGTCGTATTATCAATATTTCGTCTGTTGTTGGCTCTACAGGAAATGCCGGGCAAGCCAATTATGCAGCCGCCAAGGCTGGAATGGTTGGTTTTGCAAAATCCATGGCTAAAGAAGTGGGTTCCCGTAATATCACAGTCAATACTGTAGCGCCTGGCTTTATAGATACTGATATGACTCGTGATTTGCCTGAACAGAACAAGCAATCCCTTCTCAGCGCAATACCTCTGGCTCGTCTTGGAAATACTGATGAAATTGCACATGCTGTTTCTTTTTTGGCTTCCGAGGGAGCGGCTTATATCACCGGCGAAACCTTGCATGTTAATGGCGGGATGTATATGGCTTAAGGCTTATCATTATCTGTGATTGAATACTTGTGGTTTTTAATTAATTTCAAGTATAATTCGCCAACCGTTTGGAATTTCCGATTGGTTATTTACAAATAAACTATTATTATGAATTCTTGTTTGTATTTTGAATAACTTCTAAGCAAGCATTAATTGAGGAAAAAAAATTATGAGTGACGTTGAAGAACGTGTAAAAAAAATTGTTGCTGAGCAACTGGGTGTAAAAGAGGATATTGCAAATGAAGCCTCTTTCGTTGATGATCTGGGTGCTGATTCCCTTGATACTGTTGAATTGGTAATGGCGCTAGAAGAAGAATTCGAATGTGAAATTCCAGATGATGAAGCAGAAAAAATTACCACTGTACAACAAGCAATCGATTACGTAAAAAATAACGCGTAAGCTTCTTATCCTTAGTGGATGGATATTATTCATCCACTATGTCACGATCCAAATACAAGGTACCCCAAATTGAGCACACGTCGAGTTGTAATAACTGGATTAGGCGCTATTACGCCTTTAGCTAATACCGTTTCTGAAACCTGGGATGGCATTATTAATGGGAAAAGTGGTATAAGCAATATCGATTCTTTTGATATTTCCCCTTTTGCAACAAGATTTGGCGGGGTTATCAGAAATCTGGATATTAGCCAATACATTCCTGTCAAAGATGCGAAACGCATGGACGGCTTTATTCATTATGGGATTGCTGCGGGTTGTCAGGCAATTGATGATTCAGGTCTTGAAATTACTGAGCAAAATGCAGAACGTATAGGGGTTGCTATTGGTGCCGGAATAGGCGGTGTTACCGGCATTGAAGAATGTTATGCCACTTACGAAAAGAGTGGCCCAAGACGAATCTCCCCGTTTTTTGTTCCTGGGAATATCATTAATATGATTTCCGGAAATCTATCAATCAAATACGGATTAAAAGGACCCAATTTCGCCATTGTGACAGCCTGTACAACTGGCACACATAATATTGGCGATGCGGCCAGACTAATCAAATATGGTGATGCGGATGTCATGGTTGCTGGTGGAGCTGAACGTTGCACCACCTCACCGACAGCAATGGGCGGCTTTATTTCTGCTAAAGCCTTGTCACGCCGTAATGATGATCCCGAAGCAGCAAGTCGTCCTTGGGATAATGACCGCGACGGCTTTGTTTTGAGTGATGGAGCAGGCGTAGTCGTTCTCGAAGAATTAGAACACGCAAAAGCGCGTGGTGCAAAGGTTTATGCTGAAATTGTTGGTTATGGGATGAGCGCTGATGCTTATCACATGACTTCACCCTCTGAAGGAGGAGAGGGAGCTGCACGATGCATGAAAAATGCGCTACGGGATGCTCAATTAAACCCGGCTGATGTAGATTATATTAACGCTCATGGCACATCAACGCCTGCAGGAGATATTTGTGAAACACAAGGAATGAAAGCTGCATTAGGGGATCATGCCTATAAAGTAGCAATTAGCTCGACAAAATCCATGATTGGCCACATGCTCGGTGCTGCTGGCGGAATTGAAGCGGTTTTTTCGGCATTAGCAATTGAAAAACAAATTGCCCCGCCAACGATTAACCTGGAAAACCCTGATCCTGCATGCGATCTGGATTATGTGCCTAATACAGCAAGGGAAATGAAAATTGATATTGCTATATCCAATTCATTTGGTTTTGGTGGTACCAATGGAACATTGGTTTTCAAAAAGTTTTCATAAAAAACAGTGCCATTGATAGTTTATGATACTGATCAATGGCAAAAAGACTTCCCAACTGGAACTATCTGACCGAGGCTTTCATTATGGGGATGGTCTTTTTGAAACCATTGAGGTGATTAATGGCCACTGTGTATTCTTAAAGTTACATTTGGAGCGTTTAGCACAAGGCTGTGAAACACTGGAGATTCCTTTTAAATCATTCGATTTACTGAGAGAAGAAATAAAAACTCTTACTCACCATCAACGTCATGCAGTTTTAAAAATTATCGTAACTCGTGGATCAGGTGGCAGAGGGTATCAACAACCGACTAAAATCAACCCAACCAGGGTTGTCTTATTATATCCATTTCCTGATTTTCCTGACGTTTTTAAAACTGAAGGCATAAAATTACGATTTTGCGCAAACAGACTGGGATTAAATCCACGTTTGGCAGGAATAAAACATCTTAATCGTCTTGACCAGGTTTTAGCGCGTGCTGAATGGCACTCGGCTGATTATCAGGAGGGATTAATGCTGGATATTAATAATAATGTCATGGAAGGTACGATGAGCAACCTGTTTATTGTAAAAAAAAATCATCTATATACCCCAAAGCTGAATATGTGCGGGATAAAAGGAATTATTCGACAGCTTGTTTTTCTGGCAGCGCAAGACTTGGGTATTAATTTGACTGAAACTGACCTGAGCAAGCAGCAGTGCCTTGAAGCCGATGAATTATTTTTGACGAATTCAGTTATTAATCTCTGGCCCGTCAGTCAGCTTGTGGAAAAAAGCTATCGACCCGGCGCGATCACCCAAAAAATTCAACGTTGGCTTGAAGACTTTAAAACCCAGGATTTATGTCAAATTTCGTAAAAATCATCAGCATCATTTTAATAGTCTTCTGTGCGATTGCAGGCTGGACATTTATCGATTACCAACGTTTTCTAAAAAAACCAGTCATTGATCAACAATCAATTTTGTTAGAAATTGAAAAAGGTCAATCTTTTCGACAAATAACCGACAAACTAAGACAAAAGGGCGTGGCTATTAAACCTGTTTGGTTCAGGCTGTTGGCTTATCAGAAAAACCTTACCCAAAAAATTAAAACAGGTGAATTTGTTTTAAATCCAGGAATAACCCCAACTGAACTATTAGCTATTTTGGTTGCTGGCAAGAGCAAGCAATATGCAATTACTTTTCCAGAGGGCTGGACTTTTACCCAAATCAGACATGAAATAGAAAAGGCCTCTAATATCAAACAAACTCTTAAGGGGCTTGATGAAAAAACTGTTTTAAAACAAATTGGGGCAAAGGAAGATCATCCTGAAGGATTATTTTTTCCAGATACGTATTATTTTGAAAAAAACATGACTGATGTTGCTTTGTTAAAACGCGCTTACCAGAAAATGCATCAAGTCCTTGAACAGGAATGGCAAAATCGAGAAAAAAACCTACCTTTGAAAAGTGCTTATGAAGCTTTAATTTTGGCATCAATTATTGAAAAGGAAACCGGCAAAGTTTCCGAGCGGCCTACCATTGCAGGCGTTTTTATTCGCAGGCTTCGTAAAGGCATGTTGCTTCAAACTGATCCCACCGTTATTTACGGAATGGGCAAAGCATACAAAGGTAATATTCGTTATAAAGATTTAAAAAAACCGACACCTTATAATACCTACGTTATTAAAGGATTACCGCCAACGCCAATTGCTATGCCAGGAAAAGCTGCTATCCATGCCGCACTTCATCCTGAACCAGGCGATAGTCTGTATTTTGTTTCCCGTGGTGACGGCTCCCATGTTTTTTCTGCAACTCTCAGCAAACATAATAAGGCTGTTAATATCTACCAAAGGAAAAAATAATGGCTGGCAAATTTATTACTTTAGAAGGCGGGGAAGGGGTTGGTAAAACTACAAATATTGAATTTATTAAAGAATATTTTCTGCAACTTAATATTCCTGTTGTAGTAACTCGTGAACCAGGCGGCACACCCATTGCCGAAACACTTCGGAAAATATTACTAGCCAAGCACGAAGAAACCATTTCCGGGCAAACAGAATTATTGTTAATGTTTGCTGCACGTTCACAACATCTTTCTGAAGTGATTTACCCAAATCTAAAAAAGGGAAACTGGGTACTTTGTGATCGTTTCACAGATGCCACTTATGCCTATCAAGGTGGGGGTAGAAAAGTTGCTGACAATAAAATTGCCTGTCTAGAAAATCTGGTGCAAGGGGATTTCAGGCCTGATTTAACGCTATTGCTTGATGCCCCTGTCGAAGTAGGATTGGTTCGTGCTAAAACGAGAAATGAGCTTGATCGTTTTGAGATGGAACAAATCGATTTTTTTAAATCAGTCAGAGAAACATACCTGAACAGAGCTAAACAATATCCAGAAAGAATCAAAATCATTCAGGCAGATCAAGTTCTTGAACAAGTACAAAAACAAATCGCCGAACAACTTGAACAAATTGTCAAAGGTAATGACTAGTAACAAAGATCTCTACTCCTGGTTACATGGCTCCTGGTCTCAGCTTGCGGCTTATCTTGCGCAACAGCGAATTCCCCAGTCACTGTTAATTACTGGGAAAAAGGGATTGGGAAAACAACAATTAGCTCAGAATTTTGTAAAAGCTTTGTTATGTGAACAAAGATCAATAGAGTCACTTGCTTGTGGCCATTGTTCAAGTTGTCAATTATTTAATGCAAATACCCATCCAGATTTTACTGTCATTCAGCCTGAGGAAGCTGGAAAAAGTATTACTATTAGTCAAATTCGAGGGCTGACTGATTTTTTATTGCTATCATCACAATTTAATAGTTATCGTGCGCTGATCATCAATGATGCCCATCGTTTAACTCATGCCGCTGCCAACAGTTTTTTGAAAAGCCTTGAAGAACCAGTAGAAAAAACCTGTATTATTCTTATTTCTGATATGCCCACAGCATTACCAGCAACTATTCGCAGCCGCTGCCAAAAGCTTTTTGTTGAAGCTCCTGACTCCGAAGTTGCAAAGCAATGGCTACAACAGCAGCAGATTTCAGAAGATCTTGATATTTTGCTCAATATGGCACATGGTGTGCCGTTGACAGCCCAGCAATATGCAAATGAAGGGATTTTGGCAAGCAGGAAGTCATGTTTTAATGATTGGTTAAAAATTTCTCGGCAGCAAGTCAGCCCTGTTTTTATCGCCGAGCAATGGCAGAAAGTTTCTGATTCCCTGATATTATTTTGGATGACAACCTGGGTAACGGACACTTTAAAATGTTATTTTAATCAAAATCCTGATAAATGCTACAATCCAGATTTCAAGCCTTCCTTGCAAGAACTGGCGCAACGACTAGAATTGAAAAGGCTCTTCAAATTTTATGATTTATTGTTAAGACAAAAAAAACGTCTTTCCAGTCAATTAAACAAACAATTAATTTTTGAAGAAATTTTAATCAATTGGGCACGACTCAGTAGAAAATAATTATGGCAGAAGCTCCAGCAAAACAAGGCATATTATCCCTTTCCATCAAAGACAAAAACGCATTATATGCCGCCTATATGCCTTTTGTTATTAATGGCGGCTTGTTTATCCCAACAAATAGAGAATATGACATGGGCGATGAAGTGTTTATGTTACTCAGTTTGATGGAAGAAACTGAACGCATTCCAATAGCGGGTAAAATTATCTGGAAAACGCCTCCAGGCTCTGAAGGCTACCGTGCAACTGGGATTGGCGTACAATTTAGTGACCAGGACGGCGGCACAGCCAGAAATAAAATTGAAACCTATCTGGCTGGTGCATTGGAATCGTCACGCTCAACACATACGATGTAATTTTAGGACAAAATGTTTATTGATTCCCATTGCCATCTTGATCGAATTGATCTAAAACCTTATCAAGATGATTTTTCCTGTTTTATGACTGAAGCAGCCAGCTGCCAGATTGAGCATTTGCTGTGCATCAGTATTGATATGGAATCATTTCCTGAAATGCGTCAGATGGTCTCAAACTATGACAATATTTCTTTAACGGTTGGAGTCCATCCAAACGTGACGGATGGACATGAACCAGACTCAGCTGAATTGATTGACATTGCCCAGGATCCAAAAATTGTTGGAATAGGGGAGACTGGACTCGATTATTTTCGTAGTGAAGGGGATTTAGCATGGCAACATGAGCGTTTCAGGGTGCATATTGATGCTGCAAAACAACTCAAAAAGCCTCTGATTATTCATACTCGCGCAGCCAAACAAGATACACTCAAAATTTTGGCTGAAGAACATGCCGAAGAAGCTGGTGGAGTTATCCATTGTTTTACCGAAGACTGGGAATTTGCAAAAAAGGCAATGGATCTAAATTTTTACATCTCATTTTCCGGGATTGTTACTTTTAAAAATGCGCAGGAAATTAAAGAAGCGGCAAAAAAGATACCAAGCGACAGATTTTTAATTGAAACTGATTCTCCATATCTGGCACCAGTTCCCTTTCGAGGTAAGCCCAATTACCCGACTTATGTAAAATTTGTCGCAGAACACCTCGCTGAATTAAGAAATACTAGTATCAACGAAATTGCCAAGCAAAGCCGGGAAAATTTCTATCGGTTATTTCAAATTCAAAATTGACTGACGTCCAGAAAATTTACTAGGGCTGTCGGGCTAAGGAGTTCGAAGCGAAGCAAGTGGGAAATTGAGCGCTTTTTTTAATCTTTTGGAGCGCCTAGTCGTACTAGGCAACGAAAGAGACCAGAAAAAAAGATAATTCCCCATTGTTGCAGTAAAATCCTTAACCAGACAGTCTCCTAGATGAAAAAGAGCTAACTTATTATCATTTTGTTCCTGAAACAACAAATACATTCATAGAACAAAAAAAGTAGCCTTGTTCATTGCGATTTTGCAATTGCTCCCGCCACTTGGCTAGTTCCTGTTTGCTAATGGCGTTGGCAGACAAAGCCTGTTCTTCAATATATTCTAACCTTACCAAATCGCTAAATGCGGACAAATCTGTCGTGAAAATCGGGAAAATCTTGATATCAATTTCTGAAAACCCTGTGCTTCGGAAAAACCTGAATAGGCTACGGCCTGCATAACCACTAGCCATGATTTTATCTCGATGATATTGGAATATTTTTTTTTCGGTTCCAACTGTATCACAATCAATAGATAAGCTGCTCCAGTCTGATTCAGCTACGACTACCCGCCCATTGGTTTTAGTGATGCGATGCATTTCTTGCAGGGTAGCCAAAGGATTCTGCAAATGCATAAAAACCCTTTCGCTTCGGCAACTGTCAAAACAATTATTGTCAAAGGGCAGGGAAGTGACATCATTAACATGAAATTTAACCCTTTCAGTAATATTTTCTGATTCAGCCAATGATTTGGCTTCAGTGATCATTTGGGCGTCATGGTCAATACCGACGGCCAGACCTCTCGGCCCAACCTGTTTTGCAAGTTGTAAAACATCTATACCCGGACCACAGCCAACATCAAGTACACAGTTTCCAGCATCAATCGCCATCATTTCATAACTGTATGCTTTGATAGCTTTAAAAGTCTGAGCTGCTTGTTCGAGATATTTTTTGTTGACATAACCTTGATTATTATTCATATGACATTTCCTCAGAAAAAATTTTTTTTTGATCTACACTTCAAAGTGTAGATCAATTTTTTTGAACTACGTCATATTTTTTAAATAAAATTAAAAAGAGGGGAACTTTATGCTTAATCATTATAAAAAATATTTTTATACCGTGGCTGCTGATACGCCCGAATTAAAAAAATTAGCTTATCAGCTTCGATATCAGGTTTATGCAGATAAGTATGGTGATGATGTTTTCAAGGATAACGATGACAGTAAAATTGAGACTGACGATTATGATGATTATGCCTTGCATGGTTTGTTATTTCATCGGCCGACTGATGCATTAATAGGGTGTATACGGGTTGTTCCCTTTAATGAAAATCGCCATAAACATCTTCCATTGGAAAAAATCACCACTCAATTTGATTCACAAATCATTTCACCATCCGATTTACGGACTCCGTGGGTTGGTGAAGTTTCGAGAATGGCGATCGAGTCATCGTTCCGCCGCCGAGCGTATGACATCACTTTTCAACTCAGAGATAATGTTAGTGGCGGTATAAAAAATAAACGCCTTAAAATCAACTATCTGCCTTTATGTTTAACCTTGATAGGCATTAACTTGTGCAAGGAAGCAAATCTGGATTTTTCAGTTGCGTTAATGGAACCCAAATTAGCGAAATTACTTTCCATGTTTGGTGTTCAATTAACAAAAATGGGAGAAATTGTTGATTTTCATGGCTCACGAGCTCCTTATAAAATGCTGCCGGATGCCTCCTATAACCACTTAAGACCAGAGTCACAAGAACTCTATCATCTTATAGGCCAGGAATTAAATGTTACCCACACTGTTCCGCAATGGCCAATGCCTGATCCAGTTCAGCAACCGAATTATAGAAATGCGGGGAAAAACGAATTCCTCCCGCTCGCAGTGCGCACATAACATCATTTTTTTGTAGATGTAGGAATAATTGTTTATTAGGAATCTGTTTATGGCCAAATAATACAATCCCTGATTTTAAAGGACTTGTTGAACCTGAAAGGAGTGTTAGCGACTTTGATGCCTTGATTTTTTTAACTAAGTAATCCGCATTAGCTAATACTTTTTGCTCAATTTTTGTCATGCTGATTCCGAGCAAGATTTCAAGACTTGCAGAAAGCGCATGAATGCCCAACATATTGGGGCTACCACATTCAAAACGACGAGCCGTAGGATGAATTTCCCAGGGTTGGTTTTCATAGCCGTGTATGTCTTTAAGCATATGCCAGCCGTACTGAGTCAGCCGGAGCATATCTCTAGACTTTGGTGTGGAGTAAAAAAAACCTAAACCTTCAGGTCCTAGCATCCATTTATGACCATCTGCCATTACAAAATCCGCCTGATACTCCTGAACATCAAATTCTAAAGCGCCGATACTTTGAATAGCATCGATACAAAAAAGAATATCCCGTTTTTTACAGAATTCGCCGATAATTTGTAAGTTTGTTCTGAAACCGCTGGAAAATTGAACAGAGCTGATAGTGATTAATCGTGTTTTTTGATCAACTAAATCAAACAGTGCTAGCTCAGGAGATGAATTTGAAGAGAGGTCTGCTTCTCTAAATTCTACGCCCTGATGGCATAATGACTGCCATGGAATTCGATTAGAAGGAAATTCTTCACGACTGGAAACTATGTTGTCACCATTTTTCCAATGCAATCCATAAGCAACGAAAGATAAAGCCTCAGATGTGTTTTTCACTAAAGCGACATCATCGCTTGAAGGCGCATTAATTAAAGATTTTATCTGATGCCTTAATTCTGTTTGTTTTTGTAACCAGTCCAGATAAAATTTGCTCCCATATTGTGCATTTTGTTTAGCAAAATTAAGCACAGCTTCAGAAGTTCTAATGGGCCAAGGCGAGACAGCCGCATGATTAAGATAAATAAGTTTGTCGGAAAGCTCAAATAACGATCGGTATTGTTGATTCATGAAGAAAAAATACATGAATTAAAAATGATTGGCAAACAGAATAAATTTACTTCGCATAATGTATATTATGTTAAATTATAAACATTATTTCCAATAACGCCTTCAGGTATACTTGTCATCTATGGTTACATAAAGTTTTTACAATCACCCTTCATGATTTTATGGCTAGTAACGAAACTTTAAAAATACGCAGAATTGGAATTGATACTTATCACGAAAATGTTGCTTATCTGAATCGTGATTGTGAGTTATATCGAGCCGAGGGATTTCAGGCTTTATCGAAAATAAAAATAAGTTCAGATGGTCATCGAGTGCTTGCGGTACTCAATGTCGTCGATGATCACTCAATCGTTAATTCTGATGAACTTGGTTTGTCAGAACAAGCATTTAGTCAATTGAATATTGAAGCAGGAAGTTCTGTTACTGTTGATCATGCCGAACCTCCGAAATCCATGGATGCGGTCCGAAGAAAAATCAATGGCGAGCGATTATCGGAGCAAGATTTTATTGATATCGCAACCGACATCGTCGAAAGCCGCTATTCCAAAATGGAAATGGCTGCATTTTTAGTTGCTACCGGTCAAAATAACCTTGATCGCGATGAATTACTATTTCTTACCAAAGCCATGTTGTTTTCAGGCGAACGCATGAACTGGCATGAATCGTTAGTCGCTGATAAACACTGCATTGGCGGTATTCCTGGAAATAGAACATCAATGCTTGTGGTACCCATTGTTGCTGCACACGGCATGCTGATTCCCAAAACATCCAGCAGAGCCATCACCTCCCCTTCCGGTACTGCGGATACCATGGAATTAATTGCCAAGGTTGATTTGGCTCCGGAAAAGCTTCTTGAAATTGTCCAACAAGAAAGGGGTTGTCTTGCTTGGGGAGGAACAGCAAAATTAGCGCCTGTTGATGATATGTTGATTTCCGTTGAACGGCCGTTAGGGATTGACTCACAAGGCCAGATGGTAGCTTCGATTTTATCAAAAAAATTAGCGGCAGGTTCTACACACTTATTGATTGATATTCCGGTTGGTCCTACGGCCAAAGTCAGACACATGCGGCAAGCTTTGGCATTACGAAAATTATTTGAATATGTTGGAGATCAGCTGAATATTCACCTGGAAGTTATTATAACCGATGGTCGTCAACCCATAGGAAGAGGTATTGGTCCAGCTCTAGAAGCCCGAGATGTTATGCAGGTTCTAGAAAATGACCCAGCCGCTCCTTTTGAACTAAGACAAAAATCTTTGCAGCTTGCAGGAAGAATTATCGAATTTGATCCAGATGTCCGAGGCGGACAAGGTTACGCCATCGCCAGGGATATTCTGGATTCTGGTCGAGCTTTGGCAAAAATGAAAGCCATTGTGAAAGCTCAGGGCGAAAAAATTATTGACCTTACTCCTGGCAAGCTCAACTATCAAGTTATTGCAGAAAAAGCTGGTATTGTGGCAAATATTGATAATTTACAAATGGCCAAAATCGCCAGAATTGCCGGTGCACCGATGGATAAAAAAGCAGGTGTTGATATAGTTAAAAAACTTGGGGATGCTGTTGAAAAAGGCGAGGTTTTATACAAAATATTTGCTGAATTCCCATCAGATTTTAAATTTTCCACAACATTGGCTAGCCAAAACAATGGCTACACAATTGGAACGAAAGAACAAATTCTTGAATCATTTGTCCCCTATTAATCTTGGATATTGAAAATGTTAATACTCGCTTTTCCAGATTATTTACCGCAGGCCAAACGGCTGGCTGCTCGCCTTGAAGTAAAATTAAAAGAGATTTCAATCCACCATTTTCCTGATCAGGAAAGCCTGGTAAGACTCCCTACAGATATTCCAGAACATGTTCTATTTGTTCGAAGTCTTAATCAACCAAATGAAAAACTGGTGGAATTACTATTTGCGGCAAAAACTGCCCGAAGATTAGGAGCCAAGCGCATTACACTCATTGCGCCCTATTTGTGTTATATGCGGCAGGATATTGAAAACCATCCGGGTGAAGCTATAAGTCAGCAAATTATTGGCAAATGGTTTGCTGATTTATTTGATGATTTGATAACTGTTGATCCCCACTTGCATCGTATTTCATCGTTAGATGAAGCTTTTCCGATGAAAAATGCGATTGCTTTATCTGCCCGTCCAGTTATTACCGCCCTGCTCCAGAAAAAATTTGATCATGCTATTCTTATAGGGCCGGATAGTGAATCAAAACAGTGGGTTGCCAGTCTTGCTGAGAAAATCGGCTTTGATTATGGTATTGCGAGCAAAATTCGTCAAGGCGATAAACAAGTGAAGATAAGCCTCCCGAAAACCGATTTTCAAAACCAAACAATTGTTATTGTAGACGACATGGCGAGTACAGGAAGAACAATTTCAGAAACGACCAAGCTGCTACGCTCTCAAGGAGCCACTGATATTTTTGCAGTCGTAACACACCCGTTATTTTTCAATGATGCAGAGCAATTACTGAGGCAATCTGGGATAAAAGCTATTTGGAGTACTGATAGCATCACTCACCCAACGACAATTATGTATCTCGATGAATTGCTGGCCGAAGCAATCAAAAAAATTTGTTGAATTAATAGTCTGTTGCTTCGGCATACAATCAAAGATTTCGGTGAGGTGCATTACCACAAGCCATAGAAATAGCTATACCTATACTTCGCTTACTCGCATTTAGAAATTTAGCTTTTGCCGATAATGTTTATTATTTCACACCTCTGATTACATGACTAAACTATACTCAGTGATATTTCTTCAAATTCTTTTTTTATGTCAAATCAACAACAATACCAAACATTAAAAAGCTTACTCAGTCATAATGAGTTTAAAGAAAATATTCACTGGAAAATTAAACATTTATCCGCTAATCAAACAGTCATTGTAGAAGGAGAATCGCATCAGCAAATTTTCGTTGTTTTAGAAGGTTGTCTAATGGTGTCTGGCGATATAGAAATATCTGATAGGAAACGTATTTCTCCGGGATTATATAAACTTAAGGAAGGAGAAGAGTTTGGGCATTTTTGTTTTTTCGATGATCATCCACATTGTGCAACAGTCAAAACCCTCTCCGCGTGTAAATTAGCCATTGTTGATGTCACCAAACTAAAATTTTTCTTTGAAAAACACCCAGAAATCGGCTACTTGATTGTTCAAAGCTGGATGACAGCTTTATTACCGAGGCTTCGAGAAGGAAATAAACGTATCGTTAATTTACTGGGCTGGGGTTTAAAGGCCCACAATATAGATAAAGAACTCGCTTGATTTTCAGTAAAACAAGAGCTTCTTTCGGTTATGGAAGTTCTTGTTTTTTACCTGGTCATTTCTGACAATAGCACCATTTGAGCCTGAAAAGGCTTTTCTCCCTTTGGCTGCATTTGCTGATAACTACCATCATTTTGTAATATCCAGGCTTGGGAGTCGTCTTTAAGATAACAGTCCAGATCATACATAATCCGTTCACGGAGCTTGGGGTTTTCGATAGGAAAACATGTTTCTACACGACTAAACATATTTCGATTCATTAAATCTGCACTCGCACAATAAATTTCTGGATTACCATCATTTTCAAAAACATAAACTCTCGTATGTTCGAGAAATCGTCCAATAATGGAACGTACTTCAATTTTTTCTGATACCCCAGGTATTTCAGGTTTTAAGCAACAAATTCCTCGAACTATCAATTTTATTTCAACTCCTGCTTGCGATGCCCGGTACAACGCCTGAATTGTTTGGTCTTCAACGATTGCATTTACTTTGATAATAATTCGAGCAGGTTTTCCAAGTTTGGCGTTTTTAGCTTCTCTTTCAATTTTTTCGATTAGCCCTTTATGTAAAGTAAAAGGTGATTGCAGAAGTTTATTCAAACGAGTGACCTTTCCCAAACTCGTTAACTGAACAAAGATTTTTCGAACATCCTCACCCAATTCCTTATTACAAGAAAAAAGACCGTAATCAGTATAGAGCCGGGCAGTTTTAGAATGATAATTTCCGGTTCCCAAATGGATGTAATTTCGTAATTTCTTGCCCTCTTTGCGCAGTACCAGACACATTTTTGCATGGGTTTTATAACCCACTACACCATAAACCACATGAACAGCAGCATCTTGCAAACGCTCAGCCAAATCAATATTTGCCTGCTCATCAAAACGAGCGCGCAGTTCAATAACCACCGTAACTTCTTTACCTTCGCGGGCTGCTTTTACCAAAGCCGCAACAATGGCTGAATCAGTTCCGGTCCGATACAGGGTTTGTTTAATCGCCAAAACATTTGGATCCACTGCTGCCTGACGCACAAATTCTATGACTGGCGTGAAGGATTCAAAAGGGTGATGCAATAAAATATCCTGCTTTTTGATAGCATCAAAGATATTTTTGTTTTTAGCAAGAATTGATGGTATCGAGGGCTTAAAAGGTTGGAATTTCAAATCAGGACGGTCAATTAAACTATATATTGCCTGCAATCGATTCAAATTTACCGGACCATTAACTCTAAAAACCCGTTCCTTGTTCATAGCAAACAAGGATCGCAAAAATTCAGTGGTATCTTCAGGACAATTGGCATCAATTTCCAATCTGACTTCATCACCATAATTACGCATAGCGAGCTTTCCCTCGAGGGCATCCAGTAAATCATCAATGGCTTCATCATCCACAAATAAATCACTGTTACGAGTAACACGAAATTGGTAACAGCCTTTTACTGTCATACCCGTAAATAATTCATCAACAAATTCGTGAATAATTGATGATAAAAAAACAAAATCATGCGGTCCGCAATCAGTTAAATCTTCCGGCAGTTGAATAATTCTGGGTAATGCCCGGGGAGCTTGTAAAATTGCTCTGCCACTGTTACGACCAAAAGCATCCTTGCCGGTTAAAGAAATAATAAAAGTTAAACTTTTATTTAATATTCGCGGGAAAGGATGCGCTGAGTCCAGGCCAACAGGGGTTAAAATCGGCATTAAAGCCTCATAAAAATATTGCTGTAACCAGGAGCGTTGTGAGTCTGTCCAGTCTCTACGCCTAATGAAACGGATATTTTCAGTTTCCAGCGCAGGTAGCAATACTTCATTGAGTATTCGGTATTGATTTTCCACCAATACATTGGCTTTTCTCGAAATCAAAGACAACTGTTCAGCAGGTTTTAGCCCATCAATACTGACCGAATCTGGATCCATTTTGGCCATCTGTAATACACTAGCCACCCGAACCTCATAAAACTCATCCAGATTTGAACTGGAAATGCACAGATAATTTAGTCTTTCTAGCAGTGGAATCGATTCTATTTCCGCTTGTGCCAAAACCCGCAAATTAAACTCTAATAAGCTGGCCTCGCGGTTGAGATAATATTCCGGCTTAAACAATTCATTGTCTTCATTCATATTGTCTTTCAAGTTACTCTTCCTTTAATTAAAACGTGTCGATCACTCACTTGTTGGATATTTAAAGTTAACTCCGCTTCAGCAAATTGCAAATTAATTTCATCCAGTGTAAAGGCAGCCAGCAAGGAATGATAAAAATCATGCTTAAGAATATCCGGTTCATTATTTGCATATTGTTCGACTAGTTGTAGCGCTATTTTTTCATCCATTGGTCTCAATAGATCCATCACAATAACACTGCCATCCTTTCCAGCACATTGTTTTATCGTTTGCCAAAGCACTTGCGGGTCGGGTAAATGATGCAGCAAACTATTACTGAAAATTAGATCATAAATCGCTGGAGGTTTTGATAATGGTAATTTTGCATGAATAAAGTTAATTTGCTTAATCAAAGCATTTGGGCAGGTATTTTTTCCATAATCAAGCATCGGCTTGGAACCATCCAGCGCGTCAATTTGGCATCTTGGAAATGTTTTTGCAAATTGAAAACTAATGTTTCCAGGCCCACATCCCAAGTCCAAAGCTTTGCCAGAAAAATCAAACCCGATATGTTCACATATTCGTGTTACAAAATTATGATGAGGCTCAGAAAAATCCGCTTCGGCATAAGCCTGAACCTGCTTCCAGTCTTCCATAAGTTCAGGTTCAAGTTTTCTATCCATTTACAAACCCTCTGTTCCCTTGCAGTCCTCCCGTATGGATCGCAATAATTCGTTGTCCTGTTTTGAAGAATCCCTGTTTGACTAAATCGTAAATACCATAAAGCATTTTTCCAGTATAAACGGGTTCCAGTTCGATTCCAGTTTGTTGTTGAAAAAAACTGATGAAATTTATTAGCTCAGGTCGAGTTTTAGCAAATCCGCCAAAATAATAATCATGGTTAATTACCCAAGAACAATTGGACATAATATTTCCAGCTAGCAATTGATCAACATTTTGCTCCAAAAATCCACGCCCTTTTAATGCGGCAAAGCCCACTACGATTTTTTGATCCGGAGCGGTGGCAACCAAGCCCGCCAAAGTTGTAGCCGTTCCACAAGGAACACATAACACATCATAGGAAATATCAATCTCTTCAATAATTTTTGCAACACCCTGCAAGGCATATTTTACCGCTCCACCTTCAGGCAGCCAATATTCGTTAATTTGTTGCATTGGTAATTTGCGAACATCTCTTAATTCCCGGTATGCTGAACGAGCAATAAATTTCAGTTGCATACCCCATTCATGACAATCTTTGAGTGTTGGGCTTAACGATTCCGGTCTTTCACCTCGAACAAAAGCAGATGTAGAAATATCCAAAACCTTGCCTATATAAGCTAATGCATGAAGATGGTTAGAAAACTGCCCCCCCATAGTGACAATCGAATTCTTTTCATTTAATAGAGTATGTTGTAAAACAAACTTCAACTTACGCCACTTATTTCCTGAAATAATGGGGTGCAATAGATCATCACGCTTTATCCACAGTTCAATTTTGCGTTGCTGTAGAAAAGGATCACAAACTCTGGTGAGCAAAGAAGGCTGTAGTTGCTGCTCAAACTTTTCCAGTGCGGCTAGCAAGTTAATTTCATTCAATTTGCTGTTGTGACTGCTTGATCGTCCAGGCGATATCCGCAGCCTGACGATTTTCCTTTACATCATGAACCCGAAACATTTGCACACCATTCATAACAGCTAACGCAGTGGTTACTGCCGTTGCTGTTACCAGTTTTGTTGGGTCTGAAATATCACAGATTTTACCCAGAAATCCTTTACGGCTGGTGCCGAGCAACACTGGAAAATCAGTGTCAACAAATCGCTGCAGACCAGCAAGCAAGTCAAAATTATCCTGTTTGCGTTTGCCAAAACCAATGCCGGGATCGATGGCAATATTCGATTTTTGAACGCCAGCTTTTAATGCGGCCTGAATTCGCTGCTCAAGAAACACCAATACTTCATCAATGACTTCATTATAGAAAGGTTTGTCCTGCATATTCTTGGGTTGTCCCTGCATATGCATCAAGATAATTGGCACATCCCGTTCCGCTGCCAGCGTAAAAATTGCTTGATCATCGCGACCTGCCGAAACATCATTAATTATATTTGCGCCCGCATCAAGTGCGGCCAAGGCAACTGTACTTTGGGTGGTATCAATGCTGATTGGTATTTCAACTGAAATATTTTCCCGTATCGCTTCAATTACCGGCACTACCCTTCTGATTTGTTCGTTAACGGAAACCGGTTCAGATCCGGGCTGTGTCGATTCGCCGCCAATATCAATAATATCTGCGCCTTCTTCAATCATGGATACAGCTTGTCTAATTGCAGCACCAACGCCAGTAAATTGCCCCCCATCAGAAAAACTGTCTGGTGTGGCATTTAAAATACCCATAATCATTGGCTTCTCTAATTTTTTAAACATACCCACGCCTCGCAGCAAAGCTGTAATTTTAAAAATAGATCATTAGTATATACTTTTCACGCTTAAAAAAATCCATCTTCAGCTGGCATTTTCCCCCTTGGTCATTGCTGTAAAATCATGCCAATGGATTGAATTTTTTATGGTTTCAGAGCTAACTCCACATGGAAAACTGCTCGCTCAAAACAGACATTCTTAGGCGTGAAAAGTATATAATACCAGCCCAGTTAATATTGATGACGCACATGGGAAAATCACGCCTCGCTTGGGCCATTACCGGTTCAGGCCATTATATTGAAGAATGCTTGGATTATATACTTACCCTGGAAAATGTAGATCTCTATATCAGCCAGGCAGGTGAGGAAGTTTTAAAAATGTATGGCATTGATATAAAAAAACTCCGTGAAAATATGCCGATTTATCGCGATAAGGCTGCTTCTGCCCCACCTGTCGGGCTGTTTTACAAAGGTTATTATCACACCTTTGTAATGGCGCCAACTACTTCCAACACTGTTGCGAAATGTGTTTTAGGCATTGCCGATTCTCTGGCAACCAATCTTTACTCACAAGCTGGTAAGTGCCGGATTCCCAGCATTGTTTATCCTTGCGATATCGCTGCAGAAATGGAAACCACGGCCCCAGGGGGAAAAGTTATGGTTTATCCCCGCAAAGTGGATTTAGAAGCCACTGATAAATTACGTAGTTTTGAATATACACAGGTTGTCGAAAGCGTTGAGGAACTCATCAAAGCGGTTGATCAAAGATTACAAGCACTGGCACTCCCCCACAGCAATAAAAGTGAAAAACCTGCATGAGTGAACACATCCTGTTTCTGACCGGCAAACTGGCTGAAAAACAGTTACGCCAGATTCTTGAGAAAATGCAGCCTGAATTTTCCTGGACTATTCATCAACTTGGTGTCAAAGTTGCTGCCCTGATGACAGCTGAAATGATTGGTAGACGTTTGAAAGATACCTTTTCAGCTGATCGAATCATTGTTCCAGGGCGTTGCCGCGGCGATCTGGAAGCATTGTCTGAAAAATTTGGCCTACCAGTTGAACGTGGCCCGGATGAATTAAAGGATTTACCGCTATTTTTCGGGGAAGAGGCTCATAAACCAGATCTTTCCCAATATAAAGTCAAAATTTTTGCTGAAATTGTTGACGCGCCCAAAAGCAGCATCGAAAAAATAATCGAACGCGCTTACTATTATCAATCCAATGGCGCAGATGTGATTGATATTGGCTGCTTGCCTGATACTGAATTTCCGCATCTTGAAGAAACCATTCAAGAACTTAAGCAAGAAGGATTTAAAGTCAGTATTGATTCCCTGGAAGCCGATGATTTACTACGCGGCAGCAAGGCAGGTGCAGATTTTATGCTGAGTCTTCATGAATCAACTTTGTGGATTGCCGATCAGGTTCAGGCTACCCCCATTGTTATTCCTGAAAAGCATGCTGACCTCGCATCCCTGGATCGAGCCATTGAAATATTACAAAAAAACAATCATACTTTTATAGTTGACCCAATTCTTGATCCCTTGCATTTTGGTTTCACTGAATCCATTGTACGTTACCATCAA
>Ga0256839_1000476_pt1 | contig 51932 bp, 49 predicted proteins | sample 354166metaG_FD_185968 | JGI IMG/M metagenome (GOLD analysis project Ga0256839, IMG submission 185968) | Hydrothermal vent microbial communities from Mid Atlantic Ridge, Atlantic Ocean - 354-166 | ecosystem: Environmental > Aquatic > Marine > Hydrothermal vents | place: Atlantic Ocean: Mid... | reverse complement strand
GCCTGCGCAACCATTAAGGTGAGCTACTGCGTGATGAGAGCTTAGCGAGTAGGCCATCAATGCCGCTTTTACGAATCTCACTGGAGAAGCTGGTGCGGTAATTGGTCACCAGGCTAATACCATCTATATTAACATCGTACACCTTCCAGCCATTATCATTCAGGTGCATTTTGTAGTTGATCGGAATCGGGAATCCGCCATCCTGAGGGATCTCGGTACTCACCGTCACATCAACGGCACCCGCTTTGGCGCGCAGTGGCAGATACTCTACAGATTGGTCTACATTTTCCAATAGCGCCTTAGCGTAGGTGCGCACCAGTAACTGACGAAACTCATATACAAATTGCTGCCGCTGAGCTTGGTCTGCCTTGCGCCAATATTTACCCAACACCCACTTCGACATTTTCTCAAAATCGAAGTGAGGAAGTACCACCTCATCGACCAAGCTATAGAGGCGATCCGGGTCGCTTTGAATCGACTCCCTCTCAGCTTTTATTTTTTGCATAATAATTTCTGTGGTCTGCTTCACCAACTCATCAGGCGCAACATTTGCGGCAGCCAGGGTTGGAAATGATAAAACCATCAATAGCACGCCAATCATTCCGTTTCGCAACATTTAACTCTCTCCGCTCACAACTGATAACGTTTTAACCTGCATATTGTATTCGTACACCGCCTGCAAATATTGACTGTACGCCAGCACATAAGCTTGCAGTGCGGTTACTACCTTATTGGCCGTTTCCAGGCCCGCTTCAAAGTCAGCATAACTGGCAATCATCCAGCGCCGTGATTCTCGGGCTGCCGTCTCCAGTGAGGCAACCATTTCCGAATAGCCTTGAACTTGGTAGTAGCTCTCTGCCACTTGAAATGGAATACCTTGACGTGCAAACGCGGCAATCGAGAGTGTCGCATCCAGTTCGGCTTGTGCCTGTGCCACTCTCGCCGGTTGAGCACCGTAGGAGAACGACCACTGCAAACCCAGCACCGGCGTTGCCGCCTCATAGTTAAATGGATCATAAATATGTGGGTTATCCAGCTGATCCCGCCCAGGCGAGAAAGCCGCACCGGCAATAATCCCGGCATAAATATTAGGCTTCCCTTCCGACTTCTTTGCTTCAATCAGTGCTTTTCTCGCCAACAAACCCGCCTCAACCTGCTTCATTTCAGGGCGTTGCTCAAGCGCTTGCTGTTGCAGCTCAGGAAGCAGTAGTACAGGTTTGGGCAGTGGCCGAATACGCCGCTCAATCAACTCCAACGATTCACCCACAGGCCACTGAGTGAGTGTTTTTAAACCCGTCATTGCGACCTTTTCCAAGGCATTGGCTTTGGCAAAATAGCCCTTGGCTAGCGCGTGGCCCGCCTTAAGGGCGTAGAGGTCAGACTGTTTCGCTTCACCACTCCCCTCTTCTAGCCAACCTTCAACCAACTCGGTGGCACTTTGCAGCCGTTTGCTAACATCCAGCATCAGTTTGCGGGTGTCACGGGCTGCAAGATAGCCGTAATACGCTTTACTCACATCCAGTGTTGTTTTACCACGCTGAACAGCAACATCGCCCTGCTTTAAGGCAATATTGCCGGTGGCCGCCTTTTCGTAGTTTTCGATTTTACCAAAGGTATAGAGTGGTTTAATCAGGCTCAGCTGCAAATTAAACCAAGGGGTGACATTATCAAGGTCGCGATTATCATCTCTTGGTACACAGCTTCCGGTGCAGCCTTCACCATTTTCACCATAAAACCCGCCCTCTATTCTTGGGGTAAGCCCAACAAAGGTATTCAGACTGATCAGAAGATCATCACTACCACTCGCCTCATCCTTGCGTGCACGCGCCGCCGTCACATAGTGTTCGCGCTCTTTGATTCTATTATCCACATCAAGTGCTCGCTCAAGCACCTGATCAAAGCCAAGCGGCTCGGCAACTGCCATGCTGGAAACCAGCCAGCAGAGAGCACCCAATAAAATAAATATCCGTTTCATTCATCCGCCTTGCTAAATAGGAACTGTCCAATCAGCTGCTCCAGTATCACCGCCGACTGAACCAACTTAATCTGGTCACCACTTTTCAAGACCTCATCGCTACCACCCGGCTCTAGGCTGATATACTGCTCACCCAGAAGGCCCGAGGTGAAGATGCTGGCCGAGGTGTCTTCAGGAAAAGCATCATATTTGTTATCAATCAGCAGGGTCACTCGCGCCTCGAAATTCTCCATATCATAGCTAATCGCTTCGACACGCCCCACCTTGACTCCAGAAACTGAAACCGGTGAGCGAACTTTCAAGCCACCAACATTCTCAAAGCTGGCCTCAATGGTATAACCACTATCCACCGAAAACTTGTTCAAGCTGCTGACTTGCATGGAGAGAAAAAAGAGCGCGGCTATCGCCACCACCATGAATAGCCCAACCCAGATCTCTACTGATTTTTTATGCATCTCAATTACTCTCCAAACATCAGTGCGGTCAGCATAAAGTCGAGCGCTAGAACCGCCAGCGCCGAATGCACCACAGTGCGTGTTGTTGCACGACTCACCCCCTCCGAAGTAGGAATAGCATCGTACCCTTCATAAACCGCAATCCAGCTCACCACCACGCCGAAAACAATGCTTTTGATAACACCGTTTAGAATATCTTCTGTCAGATCAACCTTCGATTGCATCTGGGACCAAAAAGCCCCCGCATCAATGCCCAGTAAACCAACGCCAACGATGTAACCACCCACCACGCCTATGGCGCTAAAAATAGCCGCCAGCAGTGGCATCGAAATCACACCGGCCCAAAAGCGGGGTGCCACAATACGTTTAATGGGATCAACCGCCATCATCTCCATGCCAGAGAGTTGTTCGGTCGCCTTCATCAAACCTATTTCAGCGGTTAAGGCTGAACCCGCCCGCCCCGCAAATAGAAGTGCGGTCACCACCGGACCCAGCTCTCTTACCAAAGAGAGCGACACCATCACCCCAAGCGACTCTTCAGCACCAAAGTCAATCAAGGTATAGTAGCCCTGAAGCCCCAATACCATACCAACAAACAGCCCAGAGACAAATATTATCAGAAAGGATAGTACGCCAATCGAATAGAGCTGTTGAACCAGCAGGGGAGCGCGAGTGACCACATTTGGCAATGCGGCTATCAGCTGAATAAAGAAAAGAAACCCTCGCCCCAAGCGCTCCAGCACTGAAATTGTCGAACGCCCTAGCTGTTGTACTTTACTTAGCATCCGCAGGCCCCTCTAGCAGATCATCCAGATAATCACCCGCCTCGAAGTGAAATGGCACCGGGCCATCGGGCTCACCCTTTAGGAACTGTTTCACCCACGGAGAGGTTGAGTTGTTCAGCTGTTCGGGCGTGCCGTGCTCAACCACCTTGCCGTTTGAAATCAGATAGACGTGATCGGCAATTTCTGTTGCCTCAGCCACATCGTGACTCACCACAATACTCGATAGCCCCAACGCGCTGTTAAGTTTGCGAATCAACGACACCAGCACGCCCATTGAAATAGGATCCTGCCCGGTAAAAGGCTCATCATACATAATCATCATCGGGTCGAGGGCAATCGCTCTGGCCATAGCAACACGCCTTGCCATCCCCCCCGACAGCTCACTGGGCATCAGCTCTCTTGCGCCACGAAGCCCTACCGCTTCCAGCTTCATCAAAACCAAGTTGCGGATCATGGAGGGGGAGAGCTTGGTGTGTTCACGCAACGGAAAGGCAACATTTTCGTATACGGTCATATCCGTCAGCAGCGCACCACTTTGAAACAACATACCCATGCGTTTGCGCAACTGGTAGAGCGCACGGCGTGACAATGTCGTTACCTCTTCGCCATCAACGCGGATAGAGCCTGAATCTGGACGCAACTGACCACCAATCAAGCGCAGAAGTGTGGTTTTTCCGGTGCCGCTCGGCCCCATGATAGTGGTCACTTCACCTCGGGCAATATCCATATCAATATCGTCAAAAATCACCCGCTCTCCACGAGAGAAGGTCAGGCCTCGAATCTCGATCAGCGGTGTGGTTGAATTTTGTTTACTCATTCAGCTTCCGTTTTCCAGTTACCAATCGGTCAAGTTAATAGCAAACAAGAAGGCTACACCAAACTCCCACGCAATTCGACCTTACGACGAACTGCTTTGAATTATAGCGATTAAATTTATTTTGACTGTTGCGGTTATGTGCGCTCTTTGTATCGAAATGTAACGGCGCTCTATACGACCCTAGGTCCTCGATAATAGCGTCCACCAAACCACAATAATGTGCTGACAATCAACACCCATATTGGCCAGTTACCCCACATCACATAGGGTGTTGCACCACTGCGGGGCTGTATTTCACCGCTCACCACATAAACTTCGTTTTGTGGGCTAACTTCGCGGATGTCGCCATTATCATCAATAATCGCTGAAATCCCGGTATTTGTGGCCCGCACGATCCAACGCTCGCTCTCTAGTGCACGCATCCGTGCCATTTGCAGGTGTTGGTAGGGTGCCAGCGAGCCATCAAACCAGGTGTCGTTACTAACATTAACCAGTAGATTAGCCTTGGGCAGTGATTGAATCATCTCTTCTGCAAAAGCGATTTCATAGCAGATCGAAGCCCCAATATCTAAACCCGCACCTCGCAAGGTATCTTGGTGATCGCTTCCTGCAGTGAAGCTCGACATTGGAATACTCATAAACTCAAGCAACCGCCCCAATACCGACTCAAAGGGGATATATTCACCAAAAGGCACTAGATGACGTTTGTAGTAAAGCGCACTCTGCCCCTCATTAAAAGCCACCAGCGCATTGTAATATTTGTCACTCGCTTGATCGTAGACCGGAATACCGGTAATCAGTGTGGTTTCGGTATCCTGCGCTGTGGCAATAAAGGGATCAATCTGCCCATCCACCTGATGAAGAAATGCGGTCATCGCGGTCTCTGGCCACAGCACCAGGTCACTTTGCCAGTGCGCCTCGGTCAAGCCGGCATAGATATTGAAATTTTCACTGCGCTGCTCAGGTAGCCACTTAACATCCAGGCCCACATTACCTTGCATGGCACTCACCTGAATCGGCTCCCCCTGCGCTTCAGTCCATTCAATACTCTGCAATAGACCCGCACTCAGCCACAGCAGTATAAAAACGACCCCAAAGCGCCAGCCTTGTTGTCGCTGGTAAACCCAAAACAACAGCAAACCCGCGCTAAGCGCAACCAACCAACTTACACCATAGACACCCAGCAGTGGGGCGAATCCGGACAGAGGCATTTCAAGCTGGCTGGTGCCGCTGTTAAGCCAGGAAAAACCGGTCAGAAACCAGCCGCGAAACATCTCACACCCTGCCCATAGCGATGCGAGCAGCAGTAGTTGCTGCCACGGCCTGTGACAATAATCACGCAACTTAACCGCCAACCAGCTAGCGCCTGCCGGATAGAGCGCCAGAATAGCTACAAAGATGGCGGTGGCTAAAAGACTGCCCGCCATTCCCAAGCCACCATAGTTGTACATGCTGACAAAAACCCATGAGCAACCCACACCAAATAGGCCAAGACCAAACAGATAGCCGCTGCGTAACGCTTGTTTGGGGGGTAGTGTCAGCCAGTGGTGAAACAGCACCATCAAAGCCGGAAAGATAAGTAGTGAGAATCCAAAAGGGGCGAAGGCTAACGGTGTCATGGCACCCGCAATTAGGGGAGCAATCCAGATCATTGGCCCACGGTTCAGGAGATTAGCTAATACCACCAGCATGCTCTGTGGTGTTATCTTTTACCGATTTTGATGTGGGTGACGTTTCGCCATTCAATAGAGTCATACGCAGCAGATGTATGCGCCGTTTGTCAGAGCGGACAACGGTAAAACTGAAGTTACCCACAACAATGACATCGTCGCGCTTTGGCATATTGCCGTGCTGATTCACCACATAACCACCAATGGTGTCAAACTCGTCACCGTTCAAATCAGCCCCGAAATAGTGGTTAAACTCCTCTATTTCAGTAATCGCCTTGATGGTGTAACTTGCATCATTGTTTTTTACAATTAGCAGATCTTCATCCACATCGTGTTCATCTTCGATTTCACCGACAATCTGCTCGAGCACATCCTCGATGGTAATCAAACCCGAAACACCACCGTATTCATCGACCACGACGGCCATATGGTTGCGACTGGCGCGAAATTCGCGCAGTAACACGTTCAACCGCTTGCTTTCCGGGATAAATACAACAGGACGCAGCAGCTCACGAATATCAAAACTCTCCTCTTTGCAGACGAAATATTTCAACATATCTTTTGCCAGTAAAATACCCGCAACTTCATCTTTATTATCACCGATCACTGGAAAACGGGAGTGTGCAGATTCGATCATCACCGGTAGAAACTCTTCAGGCGAAGCGTCACGATCCACAGTGATCATCTGGTTGCGAGGGAGCATGACATCACGAACCCGCATCTGCGAAACGGCTAATACCCCTTCAATCATCTCGAGGGCATCGGCATCCAGCAGGTCGCGATTTTGTGCATCACGGAGGATATTAATCAGTTGGTGTCTATCTTGGGGTTCTCGCAGTAGCGCATCACCCAGTCGCTCTATCCAGGACCGCTGCCCATCATTGGCAGGGTCGTTCGTAAGGGGGCCGTCGTTCATTGTGTTCCATTTTCTATGTAAGGATCGCTATAGCCTAGACTGGCTAATAGCTCAATTTCAAGTTTTTCCATCACTGCCGCATCAACATCTTCAATATGGTCGTAACCCAGCAGGTGCAATACACCGTGAATAACCATATGCGCCCAGTGGGCATGTAACGCTTTATGCTGCTCTTTAGCCTCACGGGCGACTACTGTAGCGCAGATTACCAGATCACCCAGCAGTGGCAGTGGCGTGATGCCTTCAGGTGCTTCAAAGGGGAATGAGAGCACATTGGTGGCTGTTTTTTTATTGCGATAGGTATCATTCAGCGCCGCACTCTCTGCCACCTCAACAATACGTATCACCAGCTCTGTCACACCCGATTTATCACCTAGCGCCATTAATACCCAGCGCTTAAGCTGGGCATCACTGGGCAGCGTGGTATTCAATGGGTTGTTTTCATCGAGTGCTCGCTGGCACTCAATATCCAGCACTGTTTTAGTCATGATCAGGTTCGTGCTTCGCCTCATAAGCCTCAACAATGCGTTGTACCAGTGGGTGACGAACCACATCTTTGGATTTGAAAAAGGTAAAGCTGATACCATCCACTTCGCCCAAAACTTCAGTTGCGTGACGTAGGCCAGACTTGACCTTATTCGGTAGATCAACCTGTGTCACATCACCGGTAATCACCGCTTTGGAGGCGAAGCCAATGCGCGTCAGAAACATTTTCATCTGCTCAACCGTGGTATTTTGCGCCTCATCCAGAATAATAAAACAGTCATTCAGGGTGCGGCCACGCATGTAGGCCAGTGGTGCGACTTCAATTACATTACGCTCCATTAACTTAGCCACCGTTTCATTACCCAGCATCTCATAAAGCGCATCGTACAGCGGGCGCAGATACGGGTCTATTTTCTGCTCTAGGTCACCGGGCAAAAAACCCAGGCGCTCACCCGCCTCGACTGCGGGACGTGTTAATACGATACGTGCGACTTCATCGCGCTCCAGTGCAGCTACAGCACAGGCGACGGCCAGATAGGTTTTGCCGGTACCCGCAGGACCAATACCAAAGCTCACATCATGTGTCAGAACATTTTGCAGATAACGACGTTGGTTCGGCCCACGCCCTTTTACCTGTTTACGCTTCGCCTGTACAACAGGATCCGGCGCACCTTCAATACTGCTCGGAATATCATCAGCTTTGATCTCCTGCAATAGCAGGTGGACTCGCGCCGGTGTTATCTCATCGCCGTGTTCTGTTTCCGCATAGAGGCGCTCCAGCAGCCGTGCGCTGCTTTCAAGTGCCTCGCCCTCACCGGCAATACGAAAACTCCAACCGTGATTACTGATAGTGACACCCATACGACGTTCGATCAGGCGTAGATTATCACCCACTTGGCCACATAGCGCAGCAAGACGCTGGTTATCCTCTGGTACCAGCGTTAACTCATAATATTCACTCAATGGTGTATCCCTCAGTGTGTGGCAAGCTATAGCGCAGCAACTGTTGAGTCCTCTGCGACCAACTCTCCACGCAGTGAATTTGGAAAGGCTGCGGTGATATTAACATTTACAAACTGCCCTACCCGCTCCTTTGCCCCACAAAAATTCACCACACGATTATTTTCGGTGCGCCCCGCCATCTCTGCTGGATTTTTTCGTGAAGGGCCCTCCACCAGAATACGCTGAACTGTACCTACCATGGCTCGACTGAATTCAGCGGTCTGCTGGTTAATACGATCTTGCAGAATTTTCAGGCGCTGTTTTTTAACTTCAAGCGGAACATCATCAGGCAAGCTTGATGCGGGAGTACCCGGGCGAGGGCTGTATATGAAGCTATATGAGAGGTCGTAGTTAATCTCTGCAATCAGGTTCATGGTCGCTTCAAAATCAGCATCTGTCTCACCGGGGAAACCAATAATAAAATCGGATGACATACTTAATTCAGGGCGGATTGCACGAATTTTTCGAATGATCGACTTATACTCCAACACCGTGTGGTTGCGCTTCATCAGCGCTAAAATACGGTCTGACCCCGACTGCACCGGCAGGTGCAGGTGACTCACCAAAGCAGGCACCTCTTTATACACTTCAATCAGACTATCGCTCATCTCCATGGGGTGTGAGGTGGTATAACGAATACGATCAATGCCATCGATAGCCGCCACATAGCGAATCAACAGTGCTAAATCAGCCACATCACCGTCATGCATGGGACCGCGATAAGCATTAACATTCTGACCCAGCAAGTTCACTTCGCGCACCCCCTGCTCTGCTAACTGAGCAACTTCTGAGATGACATCATCAAATGGTCGGCTCACCTCTTCGCCCCGGGTAAACGGAACCACACAAAAAGTACAGTACTTGGAGCAACCCTCCATGATTGAGACAAACGCAGTAGGGCCATCCGCCCGAGGCGCTGGCAAATGGTCAAACTTCTCAATTTCAGGAAAAGAGACATCCACCACTTTGGCTCGCCGCTCAATCACCTCGGTAAGCATCGCAGGTAGGCGGTGCAGCGTTTGCGGACCAAAAATAACATCCACACAAGGGGCTCGTTTGCGGATGGCCTCTCCCTCCTGGCTCGCCACACACCCGCCCACACAGATAATAGTGCCCGGGTGCTTATCCTTCTGTTTACGCCATCGACCCAGTAGAGAAAACACCTTCTCTTGCGCCTTTTCGCGCACCGAGCAGGTATTCAACAGCAAAATATCCGCCTCTTCCGGTGTCTCCACCAAGACCACACCATGGGATTTATCCAGTAGATCCGCGATCTTGCTCGAATCGTACTCATTCATCTGACAACCAAAGGTCTTTATAAACAGTTTACGCGCCATGAAACACCACAAAATTAAAGCTGAATAAAACCGGGAACTATAACACACCCCTTACCGCCTGTTGCGAGTTTTACTCTCCGCGCACACTCGCTCGGTATCGGCTTGCAGATTATTTTGAGCGGAAAGAAGTGCTGAGTTAATTCTCTTTTACAGCAGGCTGAGTCGCGTTATTTTTTACTCGATTTAATATCTGCCTGAGAGTATTCAAATTTTCGAATAATAATGCCTTTAACATTAAGCTTTTTTTCGATAGTGGGGACAATTTTTTCTGCTGTTTCAATATCCGCATAATGCCCAACCAGTAAAACAAACCAGCGGCCACTTTTTCGCATCGCTTGATAATAGGCGGCTTTATCTGCAAGGTCTTTCTCTACAATAAAATCACGCAGGCTTTGTTCATTGCGCACACTCATCACATGAAGGGTATACGCCTGTGAGGGTTGCGACAGTATCCAGCTTTCTGTGTTTAGCTTAGGGCTCTCATTAGCCACAGCCAGGCCCGCCGGGGTTGGTGTTTCAGCGACCACTGCGGGTTCTACTGCCACAGGCACTAACTTGTTTAGACTCTCTTCAGCGTGCGGCTCAGGGTTGGGCTTTTTTTCTACACTGCTCGCGGTATCTATATTCGAAACCACCCCGCTAGAGAGCGCTTGACTCACCTCTACAAGCTCTTTTGGCAGCCGCTCACTTTCAACATCATGACGCACCACACCACTCTCCTCACTTGGCTTTATTATCAGTGGCGGATCAGATTCAAACTCCACTTCTGCCGTAGTGGGCTCAGGGCTGGCTATCCAGTTGTTTATTGCTTGCTGAAAAAAAAGCAGAGCCAACAATAATATTACAACGATTATCAAATAGGCATTTCGAAGCAGTGGTACTGTTTTTTTCTGCGGAGGATGGCTGGGATCAAGCGGTTTATTTTTATCTGGATTTACGGCAGGTTGACCATCAGATCCACGGTTGAGGGTATGACAGAGAACGGGGAGGGCGGCTGAGGTGAAAAACCTATCACACTGTTCATTTAAGCGTGGCGCTTCGTCACTGAGCAACAAACCAATTCGACCATTGCCCAGCTTGCAGAGTGTAGACAGCAGCTGCCACACCTCATCAGACAAAGCCTCTGCACTTTCAACCAATAATAGATAACGAACAGAGCTGCCTTCTCTTTTTTCTATGCACTCAACAACGGCCGCTATACCATCATCGAGACTTCCCCTAGCCAAAGCCCATTCGGTAGCCAATAACGCCGTAAGTGAAGCTTCATCAAGGTGAGCGAGCGGGTCAACTTGTGCGAACTTATGTGACTGAGCCAGGCTGGGTTTAATACACTTGAGGGCAGATGCAACACTCGCCTTATCGCCACGCAAGCAGATCACTGATGAGGAGAATGCCCATGCGACTGCTATTGCTTGATATTCTGTAACATCGACACAGCCAGCACCCTTTATTGATAAAGCCATTGCATCAATTGCACGGCTTTGTTTCGGTGTTTTTTTCTCGTTATTCATCCACTATTGGCTCTTGAGCGGGGCCTGCCCTTGCACATACATGACGCTATAGCCTCGTTTAATCTGTAAATCTCTCATTTGCATCAAGCGCTCAAGCGCATCATCCCAATTTGAAAAATGCTCGCGACGCATACGCCCGGCACTACCTTGCGCACCATTTTCAACCAGCAAGCTCCACCCTTCAATCAGATCCTCTTGCAGAACCAATTGGTAATAACGGGCAGTTTTTTGGCTTCCAGGCTGACTTTGCATATAGATACGCATAACATTACGCCATTAAGTAGGAGTCATTAAGGAAGCTCTGATCAAGTCATGAATATTTTATGCTGGCTGAAATCGCCCTCATTTATCCCGAAAATTGCACCAATAGAACAACTATTACTGCGCATTTCAGAACAAATGAGAGCAATTTCCTCTCAGCCTAAATTCATCCAGACTTAATCAGAGATTCCTTAAGGAGACTCTGATCAAGTTATGAGTGCTTTATACTGAGCTGCACAGAATAAAAAACAGCAATCACACTCACGCTGAGATAGCGTGGTGTGCATCAAGCGTCTCTTCAAGCAACTCATATGAGAAATCAGAGCTTATAGTTGAGTCACCCAAGCCTCGCATCAAAACCAGTCGCAAATGGCCATCTTCCACTTTTTTATCCACTGACATTAAACTGAGAAAGTGCTGCTTAGTCATCTCAAGCGGCGCTCGGGTTGGCAGACCGGCACGATCCAATAAATTGTCGATCTGGTGTACATCGTCAGCAGTTACCCAGCCCATTCGCATCGAGAGATCCGCTGCCATCAACATCCCCACCGCCACGGCTTCACCGTGCAGCCAGGCACCATACCCCATGCCTGTCTCTATCGCGTGGCCAAATGTATGACCCAAATTAAGCAGCGCTCTCACACCACCCTCGCGTTCATCTGCGGCGACTATTTTAGCCTTATCTTGGCAAGAGCGCTCAATGGCGTAGGCCAGCGCTTGATGGTCACAAGCTAACAATTTTTCGATATTTTTCTCAAGCCACGAAAAGAGCGGCTTATCATTAATCAAACCGTATTTAATCACTTCAGCAAGCCCGGAACTAAGCTGGCGCTCATCGAGGGTATTCAGGGTATCCGTATCGGCGATTACACATTGAGGCTGGTGAAAAGCCCCAATCATATTTTTACCCATCGGGTGATTAACACCGGTTTTCCCACCAACCGAAGAGTCAACCTGGGAAAGCAGTGTGGTTGGAATTTGAATAAATGCCACACCCCGTTGATAACACGCCGCAGCAAACCCTGTCATATCACCCACAACACCACCACCCAGGGCAACCAGAGTCACTTTACGGCCAAAGCGAGATTCAAGTAGTGCATCAAAAATCCGGTTCAACACCTCAAGGTTTTTATAGCACTCACCATCAGGCAATATAACTTTTTTGATGTTTTTTCCATCCAGTGACTGTAATACCCGCTCTAAATAGAGTGGTGCGACCGTCTCATTACTAACAACTAGGACTTCACTACCGACAATATGCGACTGCAATAACGTAGCATTGGAGAGAAGGTTCTGACCAATATAGATTGGATAACTTCGATCACCCAAATCAACTGTTAGTGTTTTCATCATAAGAGTTCAGCTCGGCTATCGTAACGGTTATCTCCTGTACCCAGTAGAGGCAAAGAGGAAGGACAGAAGTGGTGTGATCAACACCACCACTGGCATAGGAGGGTCATAATAATTGAACAAGTATGAAGGTACCCGTATTAACGCCTATCTACAGATAAAATTTAATTTGCTAGGTTAGCCCCACTAATCAACAATCTGCTCGACGATCTCGTTTATCACCGTTTTTACACTTCGACCACCCGTATCGACTGTAAAGTCGGCCACTTCTCGATACAGCGGCTCCCTAAGCGTCAGAAGTTCTCGCATACGCCCCCTAGGATCTTCCGTTTTTAACAGTGGTCGCTTGCTATCTTTCCCAGTGCGTTTAAGCAGATGATCAATACTAGCGCTCAAATAGACCACAACACCATTAAGGCGCATCAACTCTCTACTACGCGGATCTAGAACGGCGCCTCCGCCCGTCGCCAGAACCAGGTCAGCTTTTGAAGTGAGTTCCTCAATCATTAACGATTCTCGTTTGCGAAAACCCTCTTCGCCTTCAAGCTCGAAAATCAGTGGGATATCCACCCCGGTCCGATGCTCAATTTCATGGTCACTATCAACGAAACGCATTTTCAGGCTTTTAGCCAGCTGACGGCCAATCGTTGATTTACCCGCCCCCATTGGGCCTACCAACACAACATTCAAGCGACCATGAAGCAGTTTCGACAAAACCCAACCCCTATCCAAGGATAGCTAAACAAAACACAAACGAGCTAACTCAACGGCTACTGAAGGCGTCCACCCTCTTTCAAAATCTTTGGTGTTACAAAGATCAGCAGCTCAACTTTATCATCTTGCTTAGAGGTGTTGCGGAACAGCGCACCTATAATGGGGATATCACCCAGCAGTGGAACCTTGCTGACACCTTCCATTTTGGTCTGTTCATACACCCCACCCAAAACAACCGTATCGCCGTTATTGACCAAAACTTGGCTGCTCACCTCTTTTGTATCAACACTTGGCACATCATTAAATACCTCACCCACCGAGTCTTTGCTAACCCGTAAATCCATTAACACACGGTCATCGGGGGTGATTTGAGGGGTAACTGTCAAACTAAGAACCGCCTTTTTAAATGAGACAGTCGCCGCGCCGCTGGATGAGGCTTCGCGGTAAGGAATTTCAGTACCCTGCTCTATCAATGCCTCTTTACCATTAGAGGTCACAACACGCGGGCTTGAAATGACCTCACCGCGACCCTCTGCCTGTAGCGCTGAAATCTCGAGATCGAGCAAAGAGCCACCGCTCAAAATAGATAAGGCAAATCGCCCGGCATTTACGGCGGTAACCGGCATATTCACATTCAAACGATCAGTATATGTGGATGGGCCAGTAGGAACTTCGATACCACTGGTAGAGGTATCCAGAGCAGAACCCACCATGGTTGATGCAACACCACGCGATGTACCCGAGGTCATAAACAGGTTATCCCCTGCCTGATCAACATTGGTAACACCGAAACGAGCACCCAAGTCTCGCGAGAAGTTGCTGGTTGCAATCACAATACGAGAATCGATCATTACCTGGCGAATAGGAACATCCAAGGTTTTGATTAATTCACGAATATTTTGACGCTTTTCTGCGATATCGCTTATCAATAGCGTATTGGTACGCTCATCAACACTTATTTTACCACGGGATGAAAGCAAGCCTTCACCTCCAGATAGCAGCTCAGCAAACTCAGTTGCTTTGGCGTAGTTAACCTGTAGCAACTCAGTTCTCACCATCTCAAGATCTTTCAGTTGCTGCTGTGACTCCAGCTCCATTTTCTCGCGTGCGGCCACCTCTTCACCGGGGGCAATCAAAATGACATTACCCTCCTGTCGCATCGCCAACCCTTTTATACGCAATATAATTCCCAGCGCTTGATCCCACGGCACGTTCTTAAGGCGAAGTGTCAAATTTCCGCTCACGGTGTCACTTGCAACCATGTTCAAGCCTGTAAAGTCAGCAATCAGCTGCAATACTGCGCGCACTTCAATATCCTGAAAATTCAGTGAAAGTTTATCGCCAATATATTCACCATCCACACCGCTAATCTGTTGACTGCTTTCGGGTGACTTCACCTCGAGAACAAACTCGTTTTCCGCCTGAAATGCCATGTGATCAAACTCTTCATTCATGGTGATAATCAGACGCGCATAACCGTCACCGACGTTAGCATCAATAGATTCCACCGGGGTAGCAAAATCTAAAACATCATAGCGTTGGGCCAACTTCGCTGGAATAGCTGTACCCATAAAATCAACAATAACTTTTTTACCCACTAACCGGGTATCAGTGACAATATTTTGATCGGACAACTTCACGATTACGCGGCCTTGACCCTCTTCGCCACGACGGAAATCAATGGCATTTATTTCATAGCCACCCGTTGAAGAGGTATATTTATTACTCGAATTAGGGTTATCAAATGTGATAAACAGCTCGCTACCCACTGGCTTAACCTCATAATTTACCGAGTCAACCATATTGATAACAACCCGCGTCCGATCACCCACCTCAACCGTTTCGATACTTTTGATGACACCCACACCCAGCTCAATATTGTTGTTCGCTAGCTCACTACTCACACCTTCTAGGTCAAAAACCAATCTGGGTGGGTTATCAATAGAAAACTCACTCACCTTTGGTGTATCACCATCAAAAATCAATCGAAGCTGCAATTTTCGGTCAGCAATGGTTTGTTGCTTGATTTGAAGCAGCGAACGCTTTGCAATCGCACTATTACTCGCAGCCACATCAACGACCGTATCGATTACACTCTCTGCTTCATCCTGTAAGGGTGAGGAGGAGGCTACGGCCTCCTCTGAGTTAAGCTTTATAAACAAGCTTCCATTCTCAATCCGGCTCTCATATCCAACCAGCTCATCCAGATTGATGACAACCCGAGTTCGGCCACTGGCCTCTACTGCGGTCACGCTATGGGCATTCACACCACCCTTAATTTTTAATGGCAGCGTCCAAGGCAGTTGGTTATCAACGCCTTCAAAATCGAAAGTGATGCGTGCTGGGGATGTTGTGGTGAAATAACTGGGCTCGGGAATATCCCCCTGAAAGCTCAACTGAAGCTCCACCGGAGCCCCCTTCTCTGCTTTATACCCTATGTAGACCAACGAACTCTTTGCCTCTGCCGCATGCAGTGATGCAGAAAGCCCAGAGAAAGAAATTAGCAGTATGAATAAAATTATTTGTCTCATACTATAGCACCCCAGTTTGCATGAACAATTACGCATGATTTCCCCATTATTACGACCCTCAATCATCCGTTAAGAACCAAAGAGACAGCCCGCTGTTCCCAGCCACCCATTCCATCAGGAATAAGCTCCAACAACTCAATTTTCTCAGAATCCACTAATGTGACACGACCATAATCCTGCCCCATATAATCACCTAATCTAACCCGAACAATCTCCCCATCGGGTGTCTTGATCAACCCCCAGGATACCGCCCCCCGTTGTAAGTTACCGATATAGCGCAGTGTATCAATCGGAAATGACTCCAACTGATTGCGTTCACGATCCAAATTAGGACCACCAATACCGCTCCCTTTTGTGGTAGGTGCCATTTTATTTTGGGTAAATGACGGCTTGAATGGATCACGCCGAGAGTCTGACTGATACTCATAGGTTTCATATTCAACAGGGTCACGCAACGGCTCTACACTCCCGGCAGGGCGCGCCTTTACTGACTCCACATAGGCTCTCAAATCTTCCGTTGAGCCGCCACTACATGCTGTCATTCCCAGCACGGCAACGACGAGTGAAGCCAGCTTCAAAATACTATTAAACTTAAATTCCACATTACGATACAACATAAATAGCCCCTATCGTCTCCTTGCGGTACGTTTACCCGCTTTTTTCTTCTCTTTGGCGACTTGTTCAATCTCTTCATCGTCTAGGTAGCGGTATGTTTTTGCTTGCGCGGTCATCAAAAAAACGCCTTCATTTCCGCTACTGATTTTAAAATCGTGCAACGTCACAATACGCGGTAATTGAGCCACATCACTTACAAACCGGCCAAACTGATGATACTCACCCGCCACCTCAAGCTGAATTGGTAATTCAGCATAGAACTCCAAGGGCTTCTCTTTTTCAGGTTGAAACAGTTTAAAATCCAATCCATTCGCAGCACCCACCGACGAAACCTCAGAGAGTAGATCAGCTACTTCAGTTTTACTGGGCAATTGACGCAAAAGCGCCCCAAAAGATCTTTCAATCTCCTTCATCTGCTCCTGATATTCATCCAAGTTGGCCGCTTTAGACTGATTTATTTCAAACTCACTCTTCAAGCTAATCTCTTTAGCTTCAGCTGCTGCTAGGCGATCAAGTTCTGGTTTGATGATAACCATATACCCTATAACAAAAACAACGACACAAATAATGCCAATCGCGACACTTCGAACCCAGACAGGCCAAGAGCCGACATTATTAAAATCTAGGTTGAGGTTTTGCATGTCAGTTGAAAGACTCATTTCTCCTCCTCCTCTTCATGCCCAACAACATCCACCTGATTTACTGTCAGTGAAAAACGGTGCCCTCGACCGGGTTCTTTTTTGCCTGACGAATCAATCACAATCAAGCGTGGGTCATCAAACCAAATTGAAGCGTCAAGGTTTCTCATAAAGTTCGACACACGAGCATTGGACTGAGCTCGTCCATCAATCGTGACAACATTACCGCTGCGGGTCACCGATGTAAAATAGACACCCTCGGGAATGGCAAAAACCAGCTCATCAAACATATGGACGATTCCGGGGCGGCTTCGCTGCAGCTTTTGAATCACATCCATACGCTGAACCAGCCCCTCTTTCTCATCCTCCAGCACTCTAATTTGCGCAATCATATCCTGGAAAACAGTTATTTCACGCTCAAGATAGCTGTTTCTCGACTCCTGAGCGCCCACTGAGCTTTTAACCTGAACCAGTACGGCACCTACAATGACGGCCATTAGAATGGCGGCCAAGACTGCCAACTGGATAAAATCTTTCTGTTTCTCTTTTCGTTGACTCTCTCGCCACGGCAGAAGATTTATACTTGCCATCAGTCAAAACTCCTCATTGCAAGGCCACAGGCAATCATTAAAGACGGTGCATCATTACTCAATGCCTGCGCTTTAACCCGCGATGCCAGTGACATATTTGCAAATGGATTCGCAATCGCCGCAGGCGTACCCAAATGCCCTTCAAGCAACTCATCAACACCCGCAACAGAAGCGCAACCACCCGCCAAAACGACATAATCTACGCTATTGTAATGACTTGAAGAGAAGAAAAACTGGAGTGATCGACTCACCTGTTGAACCATCGCCTCTTTGAAGGGCTGCAGCACTTCGGGAATGTAGTTATCTGGAAGCCCACCCTGACGCTTTGCCATGCCAGCCTCTTCATAGGTCAAGCCATAGCGTCGCTGTATCTCTTCCGTCAACTGCTTACCACCAAACACCTGCTCCCGAGTATAGATAATCTGATTATTATGCATCACATTAAGGGTTGTCATGGTTGCGCCAATATCGGCCACGGCAATCGTCATATCATTGAAATTATCAGGCAGTTGCGGCCCCAGCAGTGCAAATGCATTTTCCATGGCATAAGCCTCCACATCGACAACTTTTGCAGTCAGCCCTGCCAACTCCAGCGCCGCAACTCGCATATCAATATTTTCACTTCGCGATGCTGCCAGCAAAACATCGACCATATTCGGGTTTTTTTCGGATGGACCCAGCACTTCAAAGTCCATATTAACTTCATCAAGAGGGTAAGGTATGTATTGGTCTGCTTCTAACTGAATCTGCACCTCCATATCTTCATCACTCAGTGATGACGGCATGGCAATGACCTTCGTTATAACCGCAGAACCCGAAACACCAACAGCAGCATATTTTGCACGCGCACCTGAGCGTTTCACTGCCCGGCGTATCGCTTCACCTACCGCTTCAACATCGCTGATATTTTTTTCAACCACTGAACCAGGTGCCAATGCCTCAACGGCATAGTTTTCAACACGAAAACCCGTAGCTTGCTGGCTCAACTCCAATAATTTAACCGCTGAAGAGCTGATATCAATTCCAAGAATAGGAGCTTTCCGCTTCTTAAACAGCTCTGAGAGAGACGATTGCACGACAGTATCCTTATAATTAACAAGTGGTGCTACTCTTGCACCAACCTATATATCGACCAGACTAGCATTTATTTATTTAAAAATATAACCTAATCAAGTAATTTGCAAAACAAGCAAATGCAAAACATTAACATTGCAATGCACTACAATGGCGTTTTCCTGAGGAATCTCTGATTAAGTCTGGATGAATTTAGGCTGAGAGGAAATCGCTCTCATTTGTTCCGAAATGCGCAGTAATAGTTGTTCTATTGGTGCAATTTTCGGGATAAATGAGGGCAATTTCAGCCAGCATAAAACATTCATAACTTGATCAGAGCTTCCCTGAGTAGCACCCACCCTCGAGTCACGACACATAATGGTTAAAAAATTCATCATTCCGCTTCTCAAGCTATTTTTTTTGCTAACACTGGTTATTGCTCTGGGTGTCAGCGCTTATATTTACTTCGTTGTCATGCCAAAACTTCCCAGCATCGACTCCGTTAAAGAGGTGCAACTTCAAGTACCCATGCGCATTTACACATACGACCGCAAGCTGATTGCGGAGTATGGTGAGAAAAAACGCGTACCGCTCCAGTTTGAAAATACCCCGGAAAATATGATCAATGCCATATTGGCGGCAGAAGACGACCGTTTCTTTAAACATCCTGGCGTTGATTACCAAGGTATTATGCGCGCCCTCTACTCTTTGGCGCTCACCGGGGAAAAAAGTCAGGGTGGTAGCACCATTACCATGCAGGTTATTCGCAACTATTTTCTGACACGGGAAAAAACCTACATAAGAAAGCTCAATGAGATCTTACTCTCCTTGAAAATCGAGAAATCCCTCAGCAAAGAGGAGATTTTGGAGCTCTATATCAATAAGATATTTCTTGGCCATCGTGCTTATGGGTTCGGTGCGGCATCACATATCTACTATGGAAAACCAATTGATGAACTCACTCTGCCACAGATGGCAATGCTGGCAGGACTACCCAAAGCGCCCTCTGCTTACAATCCCATATCCAATTTAGCGCGAGCCACATTGCGGCGAAATTATGTGTTACGCCGCATGCATCAGCTCGGCTTCATCACCCAAGAGGAACACCAACAAGCCACCGACACTATTGATGACGCTATCTTACATCATAGTCAGATCAAAGTATCAGCACCCTACGTTGCCGAAATGGTGCGCTCTAAGCTCTATAAACAGTACGGCAGGGAGATATACACCCAAGGAATGAAAGTTTACACAACCCTCAACAGCACCCGCCAAATTGCCGCTAATCACGCACTACAGAATGCACTGCTCAACTATGAACGCCGCAAAGGGTATCGAGGCCCGCTTGATCATATAGGGATCGATGACGAACTTGAGCCAGAGGCGCTGAAAGAGAGACTTTCAAGTTACAAAACATATGAGCCACTCACCATCGCACTCGTTATCAACGTGAGCGACACCAGTGCCACACTTCAACACCCGCTCGATGGTGAGATCCATATTGCCTGGGAAAATTTAAAATGGGCAAGATCTCTTGATAAACAGAGCGGGCATCGCGGCGCTATTCCGAAGAGGGCGACCGATATACTCAGCACGGGTGATGTGGTAGAAATTCAACAGATAAATAATGGCGAGTGGTCGTTAGCACAAACACCCGAAATAGAGGGTGCTTTTGTTGCGCTAAACCCTAACAGCGGTGCCATCCAAGCACTGGTTGGTGGCTATGATTATTATCGCAGCAAGTTTAATCGCGCCTTCCAAGGAGCGCGCCAGCCAGGCTCAAACTTCAAACCTTTCTTCTATACAGCCGCATTAGATAAAGGCTACACACCCGCCACTCTAATTAATGATGCTCCCGTAGTATTTGAAGATGATGCCCTCGAAACCACCTGGCGACCTGAAAACTATAGCGGCAAATTCTTTGGCCCGACCCGAATGCGAGAAGCGCTCATTCACTCACGAAACCTCGTATCGATACGGGTTCTTCAAGATATTGGTATCCGCTACGCCATCAACTACAGCAAGCGGTTTGGCATCAATACTGACCATCTGCCTAGCGATCTATCACTGGCCTTGGGCAGCGCCTCCTTCTCACCCCTCGAAATAGCGACCGGTTACGCGGTATTTGCTAATGGGGGTTTTAAGGTGGAACCCTATTTTATTTCGCAAGTTATGAATGGCCGTGACGAACTGCTCTATCAGGCATCACCCCGACTCGCCTGCACCGACTGCCTGCCCGATGAACGTAAAACTGTTGATACGCCGTTTTCATCTCAAGCAATATCACCCCAAACCATTTATCAAATCAGCTCTATTCTAAAAGATGTTGTCAAACGAGGAACCGGGCGACAAGCACTACGCCTAGGGCGAGATGACCTGCATGGAAAAACAGGCACTACCAATGATCAATTCGATGCCTGGTTTTCGGGTTATAGCCCATCACAAGTCGCCACCGCCTGGGTCGGCTTTGATCAACCTCGAGCACTCGGCCACGGAGAGACAGGTGGGCGTACCGCACTGCCCATGTGGATCGACTATATGGAAGAGGCGCTGCGCGGCATTCCCAACATGGATCTACCACAACCGCCCGGCATGTTGACGGTACGGATTGATCCGGTCAGTGGCAAACTCGCCCACAGCAGTGATAGTAAAGCGATATTTGAAACATTTCGCGCAGAATTCGCCCCCAAGGAGGTCGCCTCTCCTCCCACAGCCACCATGAACGCGACCACGGAAGGTGATAACAGTGCCGACTCGGCCCCTCTTAACGAAGGAGCTGATGAACTGTTTTAGTACATCACAAAGCGGGGGGATAGTGGTCAGGATAAGGGAGAGCTGCAACACCGCTCTCCACCGCCGCCTGCGCAACTGCACTGGCCACATAATCCATCAAACGAGCGTCCATTGGTTTAGGAATAATGTAATCCGCACCAAAACTCATAGCTTCGACCTGATAAGCTTTCAACACCTCGTCTGGCACAGGCTCGTGAGCTAACGCACAGAGTGCCTTCACCGCAGCTACCTTCATCTCTTCATTGATCATTCTGGCTCGAACATCCAAAGCACCCCGAAAAATAAACGGGAACCCCAGGACATTATTCACCTGATTCGGGTAGTCACTGCGACCGGTCGCCATAATCAAATCACTACGCACCGAGTGCGCGAGCTCAGGGCTGATTTCGGGATCTGGGTTTGAGAGTGCAAAAACAGTGGGGTTATCTGCCATGCTGGCCAACATCTCTTTACTCACCAGATTCGGCCCAGAGACACCAATAAAAACATCTGCATTATTCATGGCATCCTCAAGCGTCACATCATCCGTTTCGATGGCGAATGCCTGCTTATATTCATTTAAACCACTACGTGCGCTACGAATCACACCCTGTCGGTCAATCAAGCGCAGGTTTTCCCGTTGCGCGCCCAGTGAAATTAATAGCCTCATGGAAGCGATACCGGCCGCACCCGCACCGAGACAGACAATTTTAGCCGTCTCAATCGCCTTGCCTTGCAGCTCCAACGCATTCATCAAACCAGCGGCGATAATAATGGCCGTGCCGTGCTGATCATCATGAAAAACCGGAATATCCAGTTTTTCAACCAGGCGTTTTTCAATCTCAAAACAGTGCGGTGCCGCAATATCTTCCAGATTGATGCCACCAAAAGTGCTCGCAATACGCTCAACCGTCTCGATAAACTGCTCAGGGGTCTCACTATCAACCTCAATATCAAACACGTCGATATTTGCAAAACGCTTAAATAAAACTGCCTTACCCTCCATCACCGGCTTTCCAGCCAGCGCGCCCACATTGCCCAATCCTAAAACTGCTGTGCCATCGGTCACTACCGCAACCAAATTCCCTTTGATCGTATATTTGTAAGCGCTCTCTTTATCCGCAGCAATGGCTCTTACAGGCTCTGCAACACCGGGGGTATACGCCAGTGAGAGATCAAGCTGACTTTCACAGGGTTTGGTAATCGCAATACCGATTTTTCCGGGTGCCGGTAAAGCGTGATAATCAAGCGCAGCCTGTTTCAGCTCTTTAGTCATGGCGGTTGTTCCTTTCACTATAAGGTTCGATAAGTACGCCTGTTAGCGTCACAATTGAATATTTCATAATGGATCTCAAACTGGTAATTTGTGTAGCCTAAAAGAAAAAAGGCGCCACATGGGCGCCTTTTCGTATAACAGCCGAAATGAAGGCTGATTACATTCCGTATTTTTGACGGAACTTATCAACACGACCCGCCGTATCGACCAGTCGCTGCTTACCCGTGTAGAACGGATGACAAGCAGAGCAAACCTCTAGCGACAAATCTTTCGACATCGTAGAACGTGTCTTGAAACTATTGCCACAGCTGCAGCTTACTGTGATCTCTTCGTATGCTGGATGAATATCAGCCTTCATTTTGATGCCCTCATAATATTCTTTGGGTTACGCCGCCACCTGAGCACTACGCCAAGCACCACATAACAAGAACCGCGTATCTTACAGAATCAGCCTACATTGTCAATAGCCGTTAGTCGCCATAACGCATTCGAGTCCCGTGGACGAGTGAAAGCGCGATTTCATCACTGCTCAGCGCCTTAGGAAAATAAGCACCCGAGATCATCGCGCCATGGATGCTAGCTCCCTCCAGGCGCGTATCGTGAAGATCGACACCACGTAAGTCTGTCTGTCGAAAGTAGCCATTACTCAGGTCGAGACCCTGTGCATTCATTTCGCGCAGGTCTAAGCCACGAAAATCACACCCAGTGAGGTCGCAGCTTTCGCCGGCCGCCATACGTTGGTTAAACTCGGCAACATGGCCAATCCGCAATAGTTGATAGAGTTCATCTTTCTTGATTTTAGGTTTATTGCTCATTTAGTTAACACCTTATTGCCTATCAATTTTCAAGCCCCGCCTGGAGCCACAGATGACCCAAACAATCTTTATGGCAACACCAGCCAGCGGCCAGATACGTAGTTGAAACCGGGTCACTGATTAAAGCTGGCCCCTGAATAACCTGATCGACAGACAACTGTTCGCGTTGCCACAGCGCCACCCCAGCACTGTTCACCACGGGCGTAGGGAGTGGTGATAAATCCGGCTGCGGGAATTGTGGTCGATCAACCTCACAATCTACTTTTACCCGCAGATTAACCACTTCAATCGGAAGATCCAGCACATGCCCAAGGCGCTGCTGGTGCCGTTGATGAAATTGCACTGCCAGCTGCTCACGGGAACCCCATGGGATGTTTAAGTAGGCATTTTGTCCATGGTAGCGTACATCCACACTATAGCTCACCATAATTTGCTCGTCCAAAACACCTTCAACTATTAACTCTGCACGACCATCTTCTGCCATTTCACTGTAAAGCTGCTCAACCACAGAGGGCGTTATTTCTGATAACAGCTGATTCAAAGTACGGGAAAGCCAGCGCTGTTTTGGAGCCACCAGCATACCCAGTGCAGAGAGCACTCCTGCGTGAAGGGGCACCATGGCTCGATCCATACCTAAAGAGTCTGCAAGTGCGCAAACATGCAACCCACCGGCTCCGCCAAATGATGTCAGCGTTAACGAACGAGGATCAACGCCCCGCTGCACCGACATCACCCGCAGCGCTCGTGCCATATGCTCATTGGCAACATCAATAACACCCTGCGCCGCTACCACTCGGCTCGTCTCCATCCGTGCTGCCAAAAGATCCATTTCACGCTCAGCCGCAGCCACATCTAACCGCATACCACCCCCCAAAAAAGCATCGGGTAATAAGCGACCCAAAATCAGGTTGGCATCACTGACCGTTATCTCACGCCCGCCATTGCCATAACAGACAGGGCCAGGCTCTGCCCCTGCCGATGCTGGCCCCACTTGCAACATACCCCCCTCATCAATAGAGGCGATGGAGCCGCCCCCCGCACCAATGGTATGCATATCAACCATGGGTACCGCGACCGGATAGGGGCCAATTCGCCCCTCATTGGTGAGTGCAATATCACCATCAACCAATGCAACATCGGTTGAGGTTCCGCCCATATCGAAGGTCAGCATACGCGCACAACCTGTCTGTTCACCAATAAACTTAGCCGCCGCCAGCCCCCCAGCGGGGCCTGACAGCAGCAGATGCACCGCTCTACTCGCAGCCTGATCGATATCAATCGTCCCACCAGAACTCTGCATCACCGAGAGAGTCGCCACATCCAGTGATCCCCTGAGACGGGTGAGGTAGCGCTGCATCAACGGCCCAACCCAGGCATTTAACCAGGTGGCCAAGCCGCGCTCATACTCACGATATTCGGGCAGGATGCGGGATGAACGGGAGACAAAAATCCCATCAGGAATAATCGCCTCGATTCGCTGCTCAAATTGATCATCAACAAATGAGAAGAGCAGGTTAATCGCCACCGCTTCAGGGTTAAGTACCCGCAGCTGTTGGCGCAAGCGTTCCAGCTCTGCATCCGTCAGCCCTTCGACCACACGACCATCCGCAGCCAAACGCCCGCCAACCTCCAGACAGAGATCCCTCGGCACCGGAGCAGAGCGGGGTTGCGGTGAAAAGTTGTAGAGCTCAGCACGATTTTGTCGGCCAATCGTCAGTAGGTCAGCTAGGCCATAATTGGTGATGTAAACAGTCCGAACACCCTTCCCCTCCAGCACCGCATTGGTGGCTACTGTGGAGCCGTGTACGATCACGAGCCTCTCCAAACTCTCTCGGTCACTCAGCCCGAGATCTTCGATACCTTGTATGATCGCCACCTCGGGTGCAGCGGGCGTTGAAAGCACCTTATGCACCCGCAGCTGTTCGCCATCGAATAACAGGAAATCGGTAAACGTGCCCCCAGTGTCAATGCCTAGCCACATTTTCTCTCTCTTCACTCAGTTAAGACTATGAACTTTTGATGTTCCAATCTATCATAGAAAACCAATCTCAACCTGATCAGTAAACTTAAAAAATGGATCAACCCACAGCACCGTTATTACAAGTCAACGCGCTTTCTCGTCACTATGGGCCGATTAAAGCGGTTGATGAAATTAGCTTCTCTCTCAAGCGTGGCGAAGTCCTCGGCTTCCTTGGCCCCAACGGTGCCGGCAAGTCCACCACCATGAAGATGATCACCGGCAATCTAGCGCCCACTTCGGGCAGTGTAACCATTGATGGCTACGATATATTAAATGAACCCAAGCAGGCCAAAGCAGCCCTAGGGTTTTTACCTGAAAATCCGCCGCTCTATAAAGAGCTTACCGTTGATGAATACCTCAACTACGCGGCACGACTCAATCGCATTGCCAAGCCGCACATCAGTGCCGCCGTGGATAACTGCAAGCAACGCTGTGGCCTTGAGCAGATGGGAAGACGGCTGATTGCTAACCTATCCAAGGGTTACCAGCAGCGGGTCGGCATTGCCCAAGCGATTATCCACAGCCCCGCGTTAGTACTGCTTGATGAACCTACCGTTGGCCTCGACCCCATCCAGATCCGTGAAATCAGACAACTTATTCGTGACTTGGGTCAAACGCACAGTGTCATTCTTTCCACCCATATTCTACCTGAGGTGCAAGCCACCTGTGACCGTGTACAGATCATCAATCAGGGCGAGCTTGTCTTCAATGACAGCATAGAAAACTTGAGCCAACGGATGCAAACCACCGCTCTATTGCTACGCTTCAAGCGCCCGCCATCAACCACTGAATTACTCTCACTAACGGGGGTTCAGGAGGTTGAATCGGTAGATGAAAATACGCGACGAATTCATTTTTTAGCCGAGCAAGATCCAACAGAAAGTTTGGTCAACACCTCGGTAAGCGAAGGGTGGGGAGTCTATGAGCTAACCCCTGAACGCATGAGCTTAGAAGAGGTCTTTGTCGATCTCACCTGCCGCGAACCCCATCATGCTGAGGCCACCCAACCATGATGATATTCACCTTGGCTGGGCGTGAACTGCGCAGCCTATTTTTATCACCCCTCGCGTGGGCAATATTAGCCGTTGTTCAACTGATTTTAGGCTTTATGTTTCTCTCTCAGCTCGATACCTTTCTCCAGTGGCAGGCACAAATCGCGCTGCTCGAAAACGCACCAGGAACCACCGAAATCATTGTCGCCCCACTCCTAGGCAATGCGGCCATTGTATTGCTGCTGGTCGTCCCCCTGCTCACCATGCGCCTCATCAGTGAAGAGCGCCGTAACCAGACACTGCCACTGCTCTTCTCTGCACCGATCTCCATGAGTGAGATTGTAATTGGAAAATATCTGGGCATTCTCAGCTTTATGTTGATCATGGTGGTGTTAATCGCACTGATGCCACTCTCCCTGCTGCTGGGTGGCGAACTGGATATCGGCATGTTGGCCGCAGGGCTGCTCGGCCTTGCCCTCATGCTGGCAAGCTTCTCCGCCATCGGCCTCTACATCTCCAGCCTCACCCGCCACCCCACGGTTGCGGCGGTTATCACCTTTGGCGCGCTGTTACTGCTGTGGATTATCAACTGGGCAAGCAACAGTGACCCCAACGGGGTGTTGGCCTATCTCTCGATGCTGCACCACTTGCAACCACTTTTAAGGGGGGTCGTTAACAGTGCTGATATCGCCTATTTCTTACTCTTCATTTTCTCTTTTCTGGTATTGGCGATTCGTCGTCTGGATGCCGACCGTCTGCAACCTTAAAGCTGAATCGATATGGCTAATTCACACCCCACAAAAAACCAGCTACGCCTACAGAACCTGATATTTATAGTACTGTTTCTCTCCATTATTATCCTGTTGGGCTGGCTCAGCAATCGCTACGCATTGGAATCAGATTGGACAAGCAACAACCGCAACACCCTCTCTGAAGCCTCTATTCAGTTAATAGCCACCCTCGATAAACCAGTGGAGATAGAAGCCTTTGTCCGAGAAGGCGATCTGGAGCGCGAAGCCATCAGCGACCTAATCTCCCGTTACCAACGCAATAAAGCCGATATCACCCTACGCTTCATCAACCCCGATACCGAGCCACAAAAAGTCCGTGAACAAGGCATTACGGTAATGGGTGAGCTGGTCATTCACTACGATAAACAGCGTGAAAATATCAAGCTCATCTCTGAAGAGAACATCACCAACGCCCTTCAGCGCCTGGCACGTGCCGATGAGCGCTGGATCGTCTTTCTATCCGGCCATGGCGAACGAGACCCCCTGGGTGAAGCCAACTTCCACGTCGGCGAATGGGGATCACAGCTACAGAAAAAGGGTTTCCAGCTACAAAGAATCAACCTCAGCACTCACCCTGAAATCCCGTCCAACACCTCAGCCCTAGTCATTGCTGACCCACAAACCCCGCTATTACCCGGCGAAATAACAATGATACAACGCTATATTGAACAGGGCGGTAACCTGCTATGGCTACTGGAACCCGAGCAGCCAACCAACCTGCAACCCCTAGCTGAGCAACTAAACATTGAGATACAGCCAGGAACAGTGGTCGACCCAACAGGACAACTGCTCGGCATTAGCGACCCCCGCTTTGCCATTGTCAGCGAATATTCACAACACCCCATCACCGCGCAGATGGAGGCGCTCACTCTCTTCCCGCAAGCGGGGGGACTGCTGATCGAACAAGAGAGCCACTGGAAAACCGACACACTGCTCACCACCCTGGCACGCAGTTGGCTCGAGCAGGATGAGATCGTTGAGGTTGTCGATTTCAATAGCGGAAAAGATTACCCAGGCCCCATCATCTTGGGCCTTACCATGACTCGACAGCTAGCCGAGCGTGAACAGCGTGTGGTGGTTATTCATGATGCCGACTTTATCTCCAACAGCTATTTAGGCAATGGCGGCAACCTTGACCTTGGCATCAACATCATCAACTGGCTCAGCCACGACGACCGTTTTGTCGCCATCCCAACCAAAAGCAGCCATGATAACCATCTGGAACTCAGCACCCTTGATCAAGCCATTATTGGTTTTAGTTTCTTACTGACCATTCCGGGTGGATTACTGGTGGCTGGCATCTGGATCTGGCTAAGACGTAGGAAGCGCTAATGCAAGCCAAAAACCTACTCAATATTTCTCTTTTATTCACACTGGCGCTGCTGCTAACCATCACCTTCTGGCCAGCCGAGACACCCACACCCGGCGCACCGACCACAGTTGCAAGCTCGCTAGATCGTGAATCGATCAACACCCTAACCGTAACTCGACAAGGCTACCCCAGCATCGTACTGCATAAAAAAGAGCAACAGTGGTGGCTACAAAGCCCACCGCTACCCGCCAAAAAAAACCTAGTGACCGAACTCTTGGCTCTACTAGAGAGTCAAAGCCTTATTCGATATCCACTCAATGAGGTAAACCCTCAACAGATTGGCCTAGAAAAACCATCACTCTGCATCACATACAATCAAAAGCCAGCCTGCTTTGGTGATCGTAACCCGTTAAATCAATTACGTTACCTCCAGTTTGGCACTCATGTTCACATGATCTACGACACCCTCTCTCACCAACTCAGCGGCTCACCATCTGACTATATATCACCCCGTCTGCTACCCGATGGCGCACGGATTACCGCGCTCACACTGGATAATTTAACCCTACAGCACAACCAAGGCAGATGGCAGCTCACACCGCAACCAGAGAACTACTCAGCAGATCAGACCCAGCAACTGCTCGGCAACTGGCAGCGCGCCCGCGCACTATTGGTCGCCCCCTATCAAGCAACCGACAGTGAAGCCACTATAGAAGTCGCCCTTGAAAACCAGAAGCCCATCCAGTTTGAACTGGTCAGCAGCGACCCAGAGCTGATCCTTGCCCGCCCGGAGATGGGCATTCAATATCACCTGAGTGAAGGTAGCCTGGCTCAATTGACTCGCCTCCCCAGCATAAAAACAGAAAGCGAATAGAGCGTGCCTGAATTACCAGAAGTAGAGACGGTTCGTCGCGGAATCACTCCCCACATGAAAGGAGAACGTGTAAAAGAGGTGATTATTCGCCACCCCACACTGCGCTGGCCAATCCCCATAGAGTTAATACAACTATTGCCCGGAAAGAGGCTGCATAGCATTGAACGAAGAGCCAAATATCTGCTACTAAACTTCTCCCACGGCACCCTGATACTTCACCTTGGCATGTCAGGCACCCTGCGCATATTGCCACCACAAACCCCACTGAAAAAACATGATCACTTTGACCTGATAATGGATAATAATCAGTGCCTGCGCCTAAATGACCCACGCCGTTTTGGTGCCGTGCTCTGGAGCAAAGCGCCTGCCTCACAACACCCCCTTATAAAAAGCCTTGGCCCAGAGCCTCTCGAAGAAGAATTCGATGGCAACCACTTATATCAAAGATCACGGAAACGAAAAATAGCCATCAAACCGTTTTTAATGGACAACAAAGTCGTGGTGGGAGTCGGTAACATTTATGCCAATGAGTCACTGTTTCTCTGTGGAATCGATCCACGACGAAAGGCTGCCAGCATCAGTAAAAGCCACTACCATCAATTAGCCGTCATCATAAAAACAGTACTGAACAGCGCAATAAAACAGGGTGGAACCACCCTAAATGACTTCACCCAAAGTGATGGAAAACCGGGCTATTTCCAACAGCAACTGCAAGTCTACGGACGTAGCAACCAGCCTTGCACCCACTGCCACACACCCATTAAGCAGATCACCCAAGGGCAACGATCAAGCTTTTTTTGCCCGCAATGTCAGGGCTAGGAGGCTGCCCGAGAATAGGAATCTCGTCGCGAGGGAAAACCACCTCAGTGGAGCCAAGTTGTTTGGGGTTAACCATACAAACGAGATACAGCTTAAACTACTGCCCGGAATCTGGGGTCCACTTTACGGGGATTAAACACAGCTCAATCCAGATCATTCAAAGAGTGCCGAAGCAGCACCCGCAATTTACGCAGCTGATCGGTGTCTCCACTATCGGGTAGTAGCACCAGATAGTGTCTGCGAGTGAAGTTCAGCACAATCAACAGGGGGTGGTTAACACTTTGCAGCAGCTGCAAGTGGGCAATATGCTCCCCGCCCATCTGCCATAAACTCCACTCCCCCTCACCGTGCCATATCAACCACTGGACTGCTTGCGCTTCAACCCGCGAAACATAACGTCGCCAGTGTCGCCGACCATCCCAAATTAACAGGATAGAGAGCCCTAGCTTAATCCAGACGGAGATCGGCACTATCCAGAGGAGAATCAGAGCCCCAAGGTAGAATAGGAGTAGCAGCGCACCCAAGTAGCGTGAGGGCTGTACCTTAAGGTAGAAGTGGTTGGTTTTTGATACGCTCGACGACATCGGCAATCCCTGCCTGTTCTGATATGATTTGGTTAAACAGTAGCTCTTGAAGTGTCTGATCTGAAAGTGCCAGCAAGGCACAAAAAGCATCTTGTACCGCCTCACTCTCCTGCTCATAGCGGTTATCTAGAAAACCACGCAGCAGTAACTCTAGCTCAAGCATGCTACGTCGACACTGCCATTGAAGGCGGGATATTTCACTCATATGGAGTGTTTCAACATCAGTTTCTTGATGTTGCCAATCGCCTCGGTCGGATTAAGCTGTTTTGGGCAAACATTCATACAGTTCATGATGGTATGGCAACGAAACAGTCGATAGGGACCTTCCAGCTCATCTAGGCGCATCGCTGTGGCTTGGTCCCGGCTATCCGCAAGAAAGCGCCACGCTTGCAACAGCGCCGCCGGGCCTCTGAATTTGTCGGGATTCCACCAGAAAGAGGGGCAGGCGGTGGAGCAGCAGCCACACAAGATACACTCGTATAAACCATCCAGCTTGTCGCGCTCTTCGGGGGATTGCAGCACTTCCATCTCCGGCTCAGGGTCGTGGCGAATAAGGTAGGGTTTAACGGCACGGTATTGGTGATAAAACTGGCTCATATCAACAATCAAGTCACGAATAATAGGCATTCCGGGCACCGGATTTACCGTTACCGGCTCCTTCAGCTCGGCTAATGGGGTAATACAGGAGAGGCCGTTAACACCATTAATGTTAACCGCATCAGAACCACAGACACCTTCGCCACAGGAGTAACGAATCGCCAAGCTCTCGTCTTGCTCTTTGATTGCCTTGAACGCATCAAGCAGCATCATGTCTGGAGTGACGGTGATTTCATACTCCTGCATGTAGGGCTTTTTGTCTGTTTCCGGGTTAAATCGTTGAATCAGAAAGCGCATGATTACCTCATCATATTCTCAGAAGATCAATAGACCCGTGGTTTAGGTGGGAAAGAGTCAACCGTCAGCGGTTTCATACGCACCGGCTTGTACTCCAGTCGCAAATCAGTGGTGAAACAGAGGCTATGCTTTAACCAGTGCACATCATCACGCTCTGGATGATCGGTGCGAGAGTGCGCGCCACGACTCTCTTTGCGGTTGGCTGCCGAAACCACCGTTGCCAATGCCACTTCAACCAGATTTTCTAACTCAAGGGCTTCGATACGCGCGGTGTTAAAGATCTGACTATGATCCTGTAGGCGTACATTTTGTAGTCGCTGGCGAATATCTTTGACTCGCTCAATACCTTGATCAAGGATCTCCTGATTCCTGAAGACCCCGCAATACTCCTCCATGGTCTTTTGCAGCTCCGCTTTTAGCGTCTGCACCGACTCACCTTCACCTTTCAAATCCCAACGGGCAAGGCGCGCCAGTGCGCGATCGACACTCGCCATATCCAGTGGACGGTGCTGGCGGTGCTCTTTAAGGTATTTGATGATGTGATTACCCGCCGCTCGGCCAAAAACCACAATATCCAACAGCGAATTGCCACCCAAGCGGTTTGCGCCATGCACCGAAACACAGGCACATTCACCCGCCGCATAAAGCCCGGCCACCTGCTCTTCTGAGGTGTTGGCCATCGGCACCACCACCTGTCCATGGCGATTGGTCGGAATGCCACCCATGGTGTAGTGGGCGGTAGGGTAGATAGGAATCGCCTCATAGGCGGGATCGATGTGGAGGAATGTTTTTACTGTTTGGCGAATGCCGGGGAGGCGCTTTTGCACGACCTCTTCCCCGAGATGATCCAGCTTCAATAAAACATGATCACCCTTAGGGCCGCAGCCGCGCCCCTCTTTCACTTCCGTATAGATGGCTCGACTGACCACATCCCGCGAGGCCAAATCTTTGGCGTGTGGTGCATAACGCTCCATAAAGCGCTCGCCATCTTTATTCAGCAGATACCCCCCCTCACCTCGCGCACCTTCGGTAATCAACATCCCCTTCCCCGCTATACCGGTAGGGTGGAACTGAAAAAACTCCATATCTTGCAGAGGAATACCGGCACGCAAGGCCATGCCAAGGCCATCACCAGTATTAATGCGTGCGTTAGTATTGGTGCGGAAAATCTGCCCAGCGCCACCCGTGGCCAACAGGGTTGTTTTCGCCTCGATAATCAGTGGCTCACCCGTTTCGATCTCCAGAACAACCGCACCCAACACCGCACCCTTTTCGTCACGAATCAGATCAATCGCAAAGTACTCGTCAAAAAAGTGTGTTTTCGCTTGGATGTTTTGCTGGTAGAGGGTATGTAACATAGCATGGCCGGTTCGATCCGCCGCCGCACAGGTACGTGCCGCTTGATCTCCGCCAAAGTTCTGGCTCTGTCCACCGAAGGGGCGTTGATAAATCTTGCCATTATCCAGTCGCGAAAAGGGAACACCAGCGTGCTCTAGCTCGACCACTAAATGGGAGGCGGCTCGGCACATATACTCAATCGCATCCTGATCACCCAGGTAGTCACTCCCCTTGATGGTGTCATACATATGCCAATGCCAGTTATCCGGCACCACATTGGCCAGCGCTGCGTTAATACCACCTTGCGCGGCAACAGTATGTGAGCGGGTTGGAAACACCTTGGAGACCACCGCCACATTAGCGTCTGCTTTTGCCAGTTGCAGTGCCGCACGCAGACCACCACCACCTGAACCAATGACCAGCGTATCGAATTTTCTTCTTGCCACACTCATAATAAAACCACTGTAAAGAGAGCCTTAAAGACCCACAGGATCAGGCTGATCAAAAAAATACCCAAGCCAACTAAAACAACCAAGCGAACCGGTACGCTGTGGAGATAGTCGAGAATGACATCTCGTAGGCCAATCCAGACATGGAGAAAGAGGCTAACAAAAAATATTGCCGTCGCCATCCACATGACCGGATGAGCAAACCACGCTTGCCACGCTTGATAATCCGAGGGCGGACAAGCGAAAATCGCCAGCATAAAAAACAGCAAAAACCCCAACATGTAAACCGCACTTACACGCTGAAAAAGCCACGGTCTAAAACCACCTAAGCCCCATCTCATAACCAGATCACCACAATTGCCAGCAATAGAATTAATGTTGTTAGCCCATGGGTTATCCATGCACTTCTACGGGCCGCTGTTTTCAGCACCCCGATATCAAGGTCGATCAATAAAAAGCGGATACCTGCCACTAAGTGGTGCGCCAATGCCCAAGCCCCTACTGTGAGCAGCAGTTTCAGCAGTGGCAATTGCAACAGCTGTTGTGCCTCGGAAAAACCTTGGGCACTGCGTAACGACAGATCAAACAGATAGATCAACAACGGAATAGAGAGCGCCAGAAAAAGGCCAGAGAGTCGATGAAAAATTGAGACCACACCGGTGACGGGCAAGCTGATCTTAGTTAAGTTCAGAAAAACTGGTCGCTGATTTTTTTTATTCATAATTTAACCCGAATAATTCATAAATTATGCACAATCTCACTTGTCTATATGATTCTACAGGAAATATTCACTCTCTCGTCCGTAATCACTGACACGGCACTTTTTCGGTAATTTCCCTGTAAAACCATTATCCTGCGCAAGCTTCGCGCAAATTCATGAAATATCCGGGTTAATGACTTGTTATTAGAATTGCCTTGCCACACCCGTCCAGACAAGTAAATATAGTAATATCACACCACTGAATTTTGTCCACATTAAATTATCTCAGCAGGCACAACATATATGAAAGATAACTGGAAAGAGTACCTTGAGCACGATGCAGGTGCGATCTTTAACGACATTGCCGTTGAGCACTTTGGCAATCCGGAGCGTGAATCCCGGGTATCCACCGCCGGCAATACCATCATGGATCTCAGCCAATTCGGGCTGATTGTCATTCATGGTGAAGAGGCCGCCACCTTCATGCAAAACCTATTTTGCAATGACATCCGAGAGGTCGACAGTAACACCAGTCAACTCAGTGCCATTTGTAGTGCTAAGGGGCGTGTTATTGCCAATTTTCGCATTTTCATGCGCGGTGACAGCTACTATCTTCAACTGCCCATGGATCAGGTTGAAGGGGTATTGAAGAGATTACAGATGTACAAGATGATGTCCAACGTCGACATCCTTGATGCCAGCGACAGCTTTGTACGCATCGGTTGCTGCGGCCCCACTATTGAGCAAGAGTTGGCCACGGTCTCTGCACAACTGCCCACACAAGCCAATGATGTCGTTCAGCAGCAAAAAATAACCCTCATTCGCCTGCCTGGCACACCTAGCCGCTTTGAGTTAATCGGCGAATTTGAAGAGATTAAAAAGGCTTGGCAGCGGCTCAATGTTCAAGCTGCACCGGTGGGCAGCTACCAATGGCAACTACATGACATTCTCAATGGCCTCCCCAATATTGGACAAGCCGTCAGTGAAGCGTTTGTGCCTCAAATGGTAAACATGCACAAAATAGGCGCACTCAGTTTTACCAAAGGTTGCTACCCCGGCCAAGAGATTGTTGCTCGCTCACAATATCTGGGGAAATTGAAACGCCAGATGTATCTGGCCCACACCGACAGCGACACGCCGGCCCGGCCGGGTGATGAAATTTTTAATAGCCAGAGTGGCGAAGTGGCGGGGAAGGTCGTTGATTGCCAACTCTCCGCAGGCCAAGGGTACGATCTGTTGGCGGTATTACGCATTGCTGATGCCGAAATAGGTGGGCTGGTGCTCGGCTCATCCGATGGCGTATCGATCAAAATAGGTAAACTTCCCTACCAAGAGTCCGATGAATCCGCCTAGTGACAGAAAACAATCAAGTTCGCTGCCGTAATGGACAAAAAAGGAAATACTGTGAGCACCACCGTTGAATTTATTGATAGCCTGCTAAAAGACTTAGAGACGAACTCGCTGGTACTCCCTGTCCTTCCTGATGTTGCGCTGAAAGTGCATAAGCTGCTTAATAACCCACAAGCGAGCGTTACTGATATCGCCAAGGCGCTAGGCATGGATGCCGCCATTTCGGCGCGCATCATTCAAGTGGCCAACAGCCCGATCTTTCGTGGTCAAGATCCTATCGAAGATCTGAATACCGCCATCATCCGCATGGGGCAGTCCTTGGTGCGAAGTTTAGTCACCGTGATGTTGGTTGAGCAATCTCACCGCCCCAAATCCCCCCTGCTACGCCAGCGCACCTCGCGCCTCTGGAAGCACAACACACAAGTGGCCGCACTCAGCTATGTGCTGGCACGCAACCACACTTTTCTAAAACCTGATGAGGCGATGTTAGCAGGACTTATTCACGATATTGGAGTACTCCCTATTTTGGAGCATGCCCTGCAATTCCCCGAAATAATTAACGATCAGGATGCGCTGGATGAAGCACTCAAAGAGACTCATACGATTATCGGCAAACGTATTCTTGAGATCTGGAAATTCCCGGAAGCCTTTATTCTCACAGCAGCAGAGCATGAAAACCTTGGCCGAGAGTCGGCTAACACACCCGAACTGATTGATGTGGTGACCGTAGCCAACCTGCACAGCACCGTCACCGTCTGCGGCCCACGTAGCAAGGTAAACTGGGGTGAAATATCTGCTTTCAAAACCTTGAAATTAACACCCGAAGAGAGCGTCAATACCCTTAAACAAGCCGCCAGCGAAATCAGAGACATTCTCCACTTCTTCCGCGCCTGATGCTGTTAACCCAGACTTCAGTGATCTCTCAGCTTGAGCGCTCAACCGGCCCCATATCAATACCTAGGCGGCTGGCAACATCGAGGTAGGCTTCAACAACGCCGCCTAAGCCTTGGCGAAAGCGATCTTTGTCCAGCTTTTCGCGGCTCTCTTTGTCCCACAAACGACAACCATCAGGGGAGAACTCGTCCCCCAGCATGATTTCCCCTTTAAACAGACCAAACTCCAGCTTGTAATCCACCAGCAACATACCCGCGTCATCAAAAAGCTGGCTCAACACCTTGTTTACCGTGAGGGTCAGCTCTCTCATTTTTGTTAGCTGTGGTTGCGTTGCCCAGCCAAACGTTATCGCAAGTGACTCGTTCAACATAGGGTCGTGTAACGCATCGTTTTTAAGAAATAGCTCGAAGGTAGGTGGTTGCAAATCCAGCCCCTCTTCCACACCCAGGCGGCGACAGAGACTACCCGCTGAAATATTACGCACTACGCACTCAACCGGGATCATCTCTAAACGCTTCACCACCGATTCGGTATCTGAAAGCAGAGACTCCACTTGTGTCGGAATTCCTGCGGCTTCAAGCTTCTGCATAATAAAGTGGTTAAATTTATTGTTAACTTCACCTTTTCGTTCAAGCTGCTCAATTTTTTCGCCATCAAAGGCCGACGTATCGTTGCGGAACGACATAATCAGGTAGTCTGGGTGATCAGTATTGTAAACTGACTTGGCTTTTCCGGCGTAGAGTTCGGTGGTTTTTTGCATGGTGTTCCTCAAGGAGTCTCTGATTAAGTCTGAATGAATTTAAGCTGAGAGGAAATTGTTCTCATTTGTTCCGAAATGCGCAGTAATAGTCGCTCTATGGGTGTAATTTTCGGGATAAATGAGGGCGATTTAAGCCAGTATAAAATATTCATGACTTGATCGGAGCTTCCTCAATTAAACACGTGTCATTTAAATGGAGTCAGGCGACATCTCGCCAGGCCAGGCCTTGCTGCTGCTCCGCAACAGAGATCCACTCTGGCTGGCAGTTCAAAACGTCACTCAAGGCGTTGCGAGCCAGTTGCGGTGTGTTGTGTTTTTCACTCAAGTGCGCCGCAACAATATGCTGAAGCCTTGAATTATCTAATTTCGCTAACAAATTGGCCGCTTGTTGGTTACTCAGGTGACCATGATCACCACTCACCCGGCGCTTTAAATAGGCTGGATACTCACCATTCAGCAGCATCGCCAGATCATGATTACACTCCAGCACCAGCGCATCACAGCCACTCAACTGTTCAATGACATGAGGAGTTTCGCAGCCAAAATCGGTGGCCAGACCCAACTTTTCCGCGCCATTTGAGAAGGTAAATTGACACGGCTCGTGTGCATCATGGGGAACGGGGAATGGATTTATCTCCAAGTCACCAATGGAGAGTGCCTGGTGGGTATTCATCAAACAGAAGGTCGGTAGTTCGCCAGTACGTTCAGCGCGCAGCGTACCTGCACTTAGCCACACATGCAGGTTGTGCTTGCGTGCCAAGCGCCCGACACCATTGATATGATCACCATGCTCGTGTGTCACCAAAATACCCGCTAATTGGCTGGCTGTTTTCCCCAGAGTAGCCAAGCGGCGCTCACACTCTTTTGCCGAGAAGCCACAGTCAACCAGTAGGCAGGTGTTACCCTGTTCAACTAAAAAACCATTGCCGCCACTGCCGCTACCCAGATATGCAAATCGCATTAAGAGTGACTATTCACTGAGTGCCTGCTCCAACTCCGAGATCACCCGCTTAGCACGCTCACTTGAGGTGGCTTTTCCTTGCAGATTCTGAATCTGAACCTCAGTGCTGTTTTCACCTCGAATGAAAAATTCGATACGAAAGCGCCCCTCAGCATGTTTTTCAGAGGGTATCAGCACACTACCCATCCACGAACTCCGGCGAGCTTTGGCGGCTTCACTTTTATCCTCAAAGCGTGCAATCAGGAAGCGTTGGTTAATTGAGCGCTCCTCTATATGATTACCACTCTCTTCAATCGCGCGAAGAGTGCGCCGCCACGCATCATCAAAGCCATGATTAATCACCAGACTTAGCCCGCCTTTTTTGCCCCGGTCGTGAAGAGCCACCTCGGTTTCGGCGGTTGGCACTTCCGAAAATTCAACCTCACTATCACCCAGATAGCGTGCCAAACGCTTCAACATCTCAATTTCAAGCTCTACATCTGTTTCACGGGGCTGCCATTCACCGTCGGACAAGCGCTCACCACGAAGGCTCAAATAAATTTCACTACTGCCCGCCGTTTTTCCATATTCAAAACGGAGACGGTATTTGTCGCGCAACGAGTGACCATCCTCCTGATACTCAAACCAGTCACTCTCCAATATACCCAGGTCGTCATCATCACGAGCGATGCCAAAGCCCTTCTTCTTCAAGAAAGAGCGTGCTGCCCCCCATAACTGTTCTGGATTGGTATTGGCGTGAAGCCAGATAAAGTCCCCTTCACGCACCACAGAGAGATCTTTCTGAGCGACCATATTCAGCGTCGATGGATCTTGTTTGCAATCGCCACTATAACTTGAGTAGGTTGCCGTGCCGTCAGCCGCCTTGGGCAAGGTCATATCCAAACGCTCTACCGGACGGTCTAAACCCGGGGGAATCTCCAGCTTGGCCTCAGGACGCGCCTTGTAGTACTCATGGCTGGCCGAGTAATTTGAGCAACCGCTCAGCATCACGGAGAGTAACAGCGCCAAACCAAGCAAGAAAAAACGATGACTCATAAACTAACTCCGGCCTGACACATCGCATCTGCCACGCGGTTATGGTGCTGTTCAGAAAGCGTTGTCAACGGCAGGCGAATAGCCGACTCAATCAAGCCAATACGCGCCACAGCCCACTTCACTGGGATTGGGTTCGCCTCCAGAAACAGGTTTTCATGCAGCCCCACCAAAGAGCCGTCCAGCGCTTCCGCTGTAGGCAAGTCACCCGCCAGTGCCGCCGCACACATATCGTGCATCAATCGAGGAGCAACATTTGCGGTTACCGATATCGCCCCCTTGCCACCCAACAGGATAAACTCACGGCTGGTAAAATCGTCACCACTGTATAGGTCTAATTTAGACCCACACAACGCTAAAATATCTTTGGCGCGCTGCAAGTCGCCGGTCGCCTCTTTAATACCGACTATATTTGGAATTTCAGCAAGCCGGGCAACCGTTTCCGGCAACAGATCCACCGCGGTTCTCCCCGGCACATTATAAAGGATCTGCGGAATAGCCACCGCCTCAGCGATCGACTTATAGTGCTGGTAGAGTCCCTCTTGCGTGGGTTTAATATAATAAGGTGTCACTAGCAGACAGGCATCCGCACCCGCTTCCATAGCGGACTGCGTCAGGGCGGTGGCTTCACGGGTACAGTTTGAGCCACTCCCAGCGATCACCGGAACACGCCCTTTCACCAGCTCCACGGTGCGGCGAACGACGCGGGTATGCTCCTCTTCACTGAGCGTTGCCGACTCGCCCGTTGTGCCCACCGAGACAATGGCATCGGTTTTGTTCTCTATGTGGAACTCAACCAATCGAGCCAACCCCTCAAAATCGATGCTGCCATCCGCATGCATCGGGGTTACTAGTGCCACCATACTACCGTGAAACATGTTGATCTCCGCAAAAACGCTCAAAAGGGTGCAATCTTACTGGGGGGCGTGAAATAACTCAAGCCGCGCTTGAAAAACAGACACTGGCCAACCTCGGAAATATTCAACAAAATTCGCCTACAAAGCGAATCTTATTTAGCTTACAATCAACTGACTCCAGCCAGAAAGCAACCTAAACTATGTTGACACTCTTTGGTATAAAACAGTGTGATACCGTCAAAAAAGCCCTCAACTGGCTCACAGAAAATGATGTGGAGCACACCTTTCACGACATTCGAAAAGATGGCCTCGATGAGCAGATGATCCAACGCTGGGCTGATGCCGTTGGCTGGCAGATCATGGTGAACAAGCGTTCCACCACATGGCGCAACCTGAGCGATGATGTTAAAAACAACTTATCTGCCGAAAATGCCTTGGCACTCTTACTGAAGAATCCGACCCTGATCAAACGACCTGTGGTCGAACACCAAGGGGGAGTCATTATCGGTTTCAAAGCAGCCGATTTCGCAGCGGCATTCACTCCGACAAAAAACCAACCCAGACATTAAAGCGTTACCAGCGATAGAGTCTCTTGGCACTTATTCCCAGCACCATTCCCAATAAAATAAACGGCGATAACTGAACAATAGCATTGTGTCCAGCCAAGTTGACCTCACAAGTCAGGCGCAAGCCAATCCAGGCAAAACCAGCGATCGCAAACACCCCCATAAGCGCAGAGAGATAAGGGTGAGTGGTAGAGCCTGAACGCTGGGTCATCACCAAGGCAACCGTTGGCAGAGTGGCCAGATAGAGGCTGTGTAGATAACACGAAACAAAAGCACTAACAGATGCAAGCGAGACCCCTTCACTGAGCAAACGGAAAAGCTCAAAGCCAACAAAAGCTGCCCCGCAAAGCAGTGCTGCAGAGACAATCCAACGCTGGTTTTTAGTATATGGAATACGCAGCCAACCGGCAGCCAACATTCCCGACACGCCCACCAACAAAGAGAGCAGCAGCTCAATTTGATAAGTCGCCGAAGCCGTGATCATCGCCTGCCAATCTGATCGCAGGCCAATTAACACCACCACACTGGCCATATAACCCACCACACCCACCAGCAGCGGCAGCATCTTGACCAGTGGATTAGGTTCAGGCTCAACACCCTGATGCTCCTCCACCAACCGATCAATCAGATTATTTATATCATTACCCATACCCGTAAAGCTCCATCACCCGCTCACACTGTCATTCGCGATTATCAGCGCTAAGTTACATCAAACAGAAAAATATCTAAATGGCTGGTTATTGATTTAACTCAGATGGTAACTTATGTGGACTCCCCCGTTGTCAACAATAAAACCGCTCAACTCAGCCACTATGCACTGAAAGTGCATAGGTTGTGACTGGACTGAAAGTCCTATATTTAACTATTCAAGAGTCATGTTTCCACCACCCTTATTCGCAGGATTCCGATGATGTTCTAGATATTTCTGAACCATTTCATCCGTAATATTTCCTCCGGATACACAACCTAAAGTAATATTGGGGGTTAACCGGGGAGAGTGTACCGATGGGTCATCAGAAGAAGCAGAACCACTATATGTCAGAATTTAAAGGGTCAGCGCTCAAGCTGGCAATAGAGAGTGATCAACCTATAAAGTGGACCCCATAGTCAAGACAGCGGAGGAGTTGGGTATCAACAAGAGTACGTTGCATACTTGGATCAGCAAATACCATAGCCCGCACAAACAGAAGGCGAGTCAGGTTGAAGAAACGCACCTCTATGACGAGATAAAAATATTGTGCAAAGAAAACAAACGGTTAAAGGGGGAGTGCGACATATTAAAAAGCTGCGGCGTACTTTGCGAAGGAAAACAAGCCTCACCAAAAACATTTGCAATAAAATCAAGTGAAGCGTCGGGGCTAAGTTTCAAAGAGTTATTGCATTGGGTCGAGGTAAATAATCTTGTTTAATAAAAAATGGTAGTCACAAAAAAGGGGCAATTCGCCCCTTTTTCATGAAACATTCGGATTAAATAACCTTTGAGAAGCTGCCCGCGCCTCTTTTTTCCCGTAGATAACGGTCAAACAGCATGCAGACATTGCGTATCAACAGCCGCCCCTTGGGGTTGATGGTGATCTCTTCTGAGTCGAGGCTCACCAGTCCGTCATCAGTGAACTGTTTCAGGTCGGCTAGTTCGGCTGCAAAATAGTCGGCGAAGTTGATATTAAACTCACGTTCAATGCGCGGCATGTTGAGGTGAAAGTGGCAAATAAGGCGTGTAATGACTTCACGACGCAGTAGGTCATCTGCACTCAGATCAACGCCTCGGAAGACGGGCAGTTTACCGGCATCAATCACCGCATAATACTCATCCATCCCCTTTACGTTTTGGCTGTAACTTGAGCCCACCATGCTGATCGAGGTGACTCCCAAGCCGACAAGGTCGCAATCGGCATGGGTGGAGTAGCCCTGAAAGTTACGGTAGAGCGTGTCGTCATTTTGTGCCAAACAGAGTTCGTCGTCAGGCTTTGCAAAGTGATCCATGCCAATGTAGACATAGCCAGCTTGTTGAAGGTGCTCAATGGTCAATTGCAGGATTTTCAGCTTCTCTTCCGGCAAAGGCAAGTCATCTTCATTTATGCGCCGTTGTGGCTTAAAGAGTTCCGGCAGGTGAGCGTAGTTAAAGACGGAAATGCGGTCGGGATTGACTTCAACAATGCGATCGAGGGTGCGGCGGAAGCTTTCAACCGTTTGAAACGGCAACCCATAGATAAGATCAACACTTATCGAGCGAAACCCCTCTGCCCTCGCGGAGTTGAGCACCAACAGTGTCTGCTCTTCGCTCTGAATGCGGTTAACGGCTTTTTGTACTTTTTCGTCAAAATCCTGAATACCTAGACTCATTCGATTGAAGCCCAACTCGCGCAGTACCGCCACTTTTTCAGCATCGGCCTCACGGGGGTCAATTTCAATGGAGAATTCTCCTTGATCGTCGCCCACAACATTAAAGTGTTTGCGGGTACAATCCATCAAACGACGCATCTCATCATTATTCAAAAAGGTAGGTGTTCCGCCGCCCCAGTGCAGTTGGGTAACGGGCCGATTATCATCAAACAGTGCGGCCTGCATTTCAATCTCTTTGCAGAGGCGATCAAGATAGGGGGAGGAGCGGCTACGATCTTTTGTGACCACTTTATTGCAACCGCAATAAAAACAGACCGTGTCACAAAATGGAATATGGAAATAGAGTGAAATAGGCTTGGGTTCAGGCAGGCTGCGACTCAGCTCATTGCTTTTCTCAATCCACGCCTGATAGGTTTCAATGGTGAAACGCTCATCAAACTGTACCGCGGTGGGGTACGACGTATAACGCGGGCCTGATTTATCGTAGCGTTTAATCAGTTCCGGATCGAAGATGATTAGTTGATCCATCTATAAAGTTCCTCTGTTTTTTATCACCTGAACCGGTTGATCCAGGGTATTTTTTACGTAGTATAAGCACCGTTTTCGTTGTAAACAACTGTACTAATTGCTCGCCCACTTCTGAATCTCATCTTTATGCTCAAGCAACTGCTCATGGGTCAGTAAAAAAACACCGTCTCCACCACGCTCAAAATCGAGCCACATAAAAGGGAGGTTTGGGAGCTGTTTCTGCAGTGCGGCTTCGCTATTACCCACTTCAACCACCAGTATGCCTTGTGGAGTGAGGTAGTCCGCCGCTTGCGAGAGGATTTTCCGCGTTATATCCAGACCATCCGCGCCAGAGGCTAGCCCAATCGCTGGCTCTTGGTGGAACTCTTTCGGCATTGAGGCGATATCGTCCGCATCGACATAGGGGGGATTGCTGACGATAATCTGATATTTTTTACCGGCCACACCATTGAAAAGATCGGATGGTATCAAATTTAGGCGCGATGCCAATTTATGGCGTTCGGTGTTGATACCCGCAACGACCAACGCATCTTCTGAAATATCAACGCCATCCACCTGAGCATTAGGAAACATATAGGCAGAGGCGATAGCAATGCAGCCACTGCCGGTGCAGAGATCGAGAATTTGGGTCACCTCATCAGGCTCCACCCAAGGGGCGAATTGCTGTTCGATCAGTTCAGCAATCGGCGAACGGGGTACCAATACCCGCTCATCTACATAGAAGGGGATGCCACAAAAAAGTGCTTTATTGGTCAGATAGGCCGCTGGCAGCCGCTGCTCAATGCGTTGAACCAACAGCTCAACAACCGAAACCTTCTCTGCTTGCGTCAAGCGCCCTTCCAGCAGTGAATCCGGCAGCCCAAAGGGCAGATGCAGTGCATGGAGTACCAGCGCCAATGACTCATCCAGCGCATTATCGGTTCCATGCCCGAAGTAGAGTTCATTTTCGGTAAAGCGACTCACCCCCCAACGGATAAAATCCCGCACGGTGTGAAGATCGCGAACAGCTTCGTCTCTCATCGCTACAGCCAGTCATTGTAAAAAAATTCGCCCATTATAGGCATAACCCTCGTGAGATGCAGTGAATATTCATTATCACTCTGCTATCGAGTTGTTATACTCAGGCCAACACGCTCCTGACGGCAACTCACATACAGAAGAAGAACATGGCCCAATATATCTACACCATGAACCGGGTGAGCAAAGTGGTTCCCCCTAAGCGCACGATTATAAAAGATATCTCCCTCTCATTTTTCCCTGGTGCCAAAATTGGTGTTTTGGGTCTGAATGGCGCGGGAAAGTCGACGGTTTTACGCATTATGGCCGGTATCGATAAAGAGTTTGAAGGTGAGGCACGCCCTCAACCTGGCATTAACATTGGCTACCTTTCACAAGAGCCCGAGTTAAACCCGGAGAAAGATGTGCGCGGTAATATCGAAGAGGCACTGGGTGAAGTTAAACAAGCGATGACCCGCCTGGATGCGGTCTATGCCGCTTACGCCGAGCCGGATGCCGACTTCGATGCACTCGCCGCCGAACAGGCAAAGCTGGAGAATATTATTCAGGCCGCCGATGCCCACAATCTGGAGCGCAAGCTGGAGATTGCCGCCGATGCCCTTCGCTTGCCACCTTGGGATGCGGATGTCACCAAACTTTCTGGTGGTGAACGTCGCCGTGTCGCCCTCTGTAAACTAATTCTCTCTGCCCCCGACATGCTGCTGCTCGATGAACCAACCAACCATCTGGATGCAGAGTCAGTCGCTTGGCTAGAGCAGTTTCTGTGTGAATTTGAAGGCACCGTGGTTGCGGTCACCCATGATCGATACTTCCTCGACAATGTGGCAGGCTGGATTTTGGAGCTTGACCGTGGTCATGGCATTCCATGGGAGGGGAACTACTCCTCATGGCTAGAGCAGAAAAACCAGCGCCTAGCACAAGAGGATAAGGGTGAAAAAGCACGCATGAAGGCGATGAAAGCGGAGCTGGAGTGGGTTCGATCAAATCAGAAAGGGCGGCACGCCAAGAGTAAAGCGCGCCTCGCCCGTTATGATGAGTTGGCTAATCAAAATATGGAGAGCCGCAACGAAACCAATGAGCTGTTTATCCCACCCGGCCCACGTCTGGGTGATTTGGTGATTGAAGCCAACAACCTGAACAAAGGTTTTGGCGATCGGCTGCTGTTTGATAATCTCAACTTTACGCTGCCACCGGGTGGCATTGTCGGTGTTATAGGCCCCAATGGTGCGGGTAAATCGACCCTGTTCAAGATGTTAATGGGCATTGAAAAACCAGACTCAGGCGAACTACGTATTGGCGACACCGTGAAACTCGCTTATGTCGACCAGAGCCGTGACGCGCTGGATGGAAGCAAAACCGTCTGGCAAGAGGTCTCGAATGAGCAAGAGATGATCAACATCGGCAATATGCAGATCAATTCACGCGCCTACCTCAGTCGTTTCAACTTTAAAGGGAGCGACCAGCAAAAGAGAGTGAGCGACCTATCAGGGGGTGAGCGCAACCGCCTGCATCTTGCCAAGCTATTGCAAAGTGGTGGCAATGTGCTGCTGCTGGATGAGCCAACCAACGACCTTGATATTGAAACCTTGCGTGCCCTGGAAGAGGCACTGCTGGAGTTTGGCGGCTGCGTGGTCGTCATCTCACATGATCGCTGGTTCCTAGATCGTATCGCCACCCATATGCTGGCCTTTGAGGGCGACAGTCATGTGGAGTGGTTTGAGGGCAACTATGCCGAATACGAAGAGGATAAGAAGCGCCGATTAGGGGATAAAGCCGACCAGCCCCACCGAATCACCTATAAGAAATTTGGGATATGACAGCGTGAGCGTTCAGAGTGCCCCGCTGTCTCAATAAAAATAAAACCTTACCGATACGGTGGGTAGTTACATCAGACTCTTCTCAAGGAGTCTCTGATTAAGCCAGCATAAAACATTCATGACTTGATCAGAGCTTCCTCAAACAACCGCCCTGCGGTCTGGTATAAAATAAAATGATGACATCACAATCCAATCTCACGCTTTTTTCTAAAACAGCACTCTGTTTGCTGCCACTACTACTCTGCATCAGTACGCTTCATGCTGAAACAGTCAACGCAGAAGAGCCATCGCTAGATAGTCCCAGCCAAGAGCTGCTAGCCATCCCAGCGGTCAACGAAAAAGCAGAGGATGAAGAAGAGCAGACAGAGCTCAGCAGAATCACCGACCCAATACATCGCATGTTTATGCAAGGCCAACTGCTCTATTGGTTTAAAGACTACGCTGCGGCCCTAGAGATATGGCAACCACTGGCCGAACAAGGCCATGCAAAATCGCAATCAACCATTGGTTGGTTATATCACCGCGGCCTGGGTGTTGAGCAGGATTACAAGCGAGCCATTGAGTGGTATCGCTTGGCTGCAGCGCAAGACCACATTATCGCCCAACACAATCTGGGGGCGATGTATGAGCACGGACTGGGTGTCGAGCAGAGCTATACCGAAGCGTTTAAGTGGTATCAAATCGGCGCAGAAAAGGCCTATGGCAACTCACTCTACAATCTCGGCTTATTCTATCTCAATGGCCTCGGTGTCGACCAAGATCAGGAGATGGCCATTCACCTGCTGAAAAGTGCTCATCAACTCAAGGTGAACGAGGCAGCAGAGATACTACAAAGCCTGGGTATTGAAGTAGAGGTCGAAAAGCCTATCGAGCACAATCCGCAACCGATGCGCCATAGCATTAACGGCGGCGAAAACAGCACAGAGTAGCCCCCACTGCGGCTACAAAATTCGGTTGATGGGCAAATTTAGGTTAAACTAGCCGCCCCAAAATATTGATTAATCGGCCGCTTTCATGCCCTATTGCAGTGCACTCACACCACCACTCCCCAAATCCAGTCGCGATAAGATCCACTGGGGGCGTTTGTATGGCAGTGCCGATGCTCTCGCCATTAGCGCAGCACTAAGGGAAAAGAAGCAACTTGTACTGCTCATTACTGAAGATACGCCCAGTGCCGTTCGTTTAGAGAGTGCTCTGCGTTTTTATGCCGGCAGTCATGACGATCAGCCCGTCATCCACTTTCCAGATTGGGAGACACTGCCCTACGACCAGTTCTCACCCCATCAAGATATCATCTCCGAACGCCTACTCACCCTGAGCCGCCTACCCCTGCTAGATAAGGGAATATTAATTGTTCCGGTCTCGACCCTGCTCCACCGTCTGCCCGACAAACACTACTTACAGGGCAATACCCTCGCCTTGGATGTGGGCGACAAGCTGGAGATTGAGTCATTTCGTCGCCGCCTGGATGCCAGCAGTTACCGTGCCGTTTCCCAGGTTGTTGAGCATGGTGAGTTTGCGGTGCGGGGTAGCGTATTGGATATATTCCCCATGGGCAGCGAGTTCCCGTACCGTATCGATCTGATGGATATTGAAATTGAATCCATCCGCACCTTCGACCCCGAAACTCAGCGCTCCATCGACAAAGTCAATAGCATCCGCCTGTTACCGGCCAAAGAGTTTCCGTTCACACCAGAGGCAATCAACCGCTTTCGTGAGCGCTACCGGGACGAATTTGCGGGAGATACCCTGAAATCAAACCTCTACAACGACATTACAAATGGCATCGCCCCCGCAGGTATTGAGTACTATTTACCGCTCTTTTTCGATGAGACATCCACCCTGTTCGACTACCTGCCCGACAACACATTGGTCTGCATCGACCACGCGGTACACGAAGCCAGTGAGACATTCAGCACCGAAGTAGTGAATCGCTATCAGCAGCGCCGCCATGATGTAGAGCGGCCTATTTTGCCACCACAGCAGCTCTTTCTTAAAACCGATGAACTCTTCAACCTGCTCAACAAGCTACCACTGATCAATATTCAGCATTTTGAACAGGATGAAGCCGCCGGTAAATTCAACTATGCCACCCAGCAACCACCACCGCTGGCTTTCGATATCCGTGGCCAGCAACCCGCGAAAGCGTTGTTAGCTTTTTTGGGTGATTTTAAAGGGCGTGTTCTATTTGCCGCAGAGTCCGCAGGCCGCCGTGAAGCGTTATTGGAGTTACTGAAGGGTTACGATATCCGCCCTCAGCTCTTTAATAGCTGGCAGGAGTTCATAGAGGGTTCAAGCAAAACCGGCATCGCCATTGCCCCGCTGGAACACGGTTTGCTACTGGATCAGCCACAAATTGCGGTCATTACCGAGCCACAGCTCTTTGGCCAACAGGTTATGCAGCGCCGCCGCCGTAAACGCCGCAACAATGAGGGCGAAAAAGCGATTCATAACCTTGCAGAGCTGCAAGTCGGCTCGCCTGTGGTGCATATCGACCATGGCGTAGGCCGCTACTTGGGGCTACAAAAAATCACTGCGGGGGGCATGGAAAATGAGTTTTTGGCCCTTGAATACGCCCGTAACGACAAACTCTACGTGCCGGTCTCCTCACTGCACCTCATTAGCCGTTACAGCGGCTCAGACCCGGAACACGCCCCGCTCCATAAACTCGGCAGTGTTCAGTGGGAGAAGGCCAAGAGAAAAGCAAAAGAGAAAATTCGTGACGTGGCGGCTGAGCTGCTCGCCATTTATGCCAAACGTGAAACACGCGAAGGCTTTCAATACCGCTACGATCAAGACTTCTACAACGCCTTCGCCGCCCAGTTCCCCTTCGAGGAGACACCCGACCAGGAGCAAGCGATTCTGGATGTTATCGATGATATGTCCTCCACCAAGCCAATGGATCGGCTAATTTGTGGTGACGTGGGTTTTGGTAAAACCGAAGTGGCGATGCGTGCCGCCTTTTTGGCCACTCAAGCGGGCAAGCAAGTGGCGGTGCTAGTACCCACGACTTTGCTGGCACAGCAGCACTTTGAAAACTTCAAAGACCGTTTTGCCGACTGGCCCGTTAACGTTGCCACCCTTTCACGCTTTCGCTCTAAAAAAGAGAGTGATGCCACACTGGCCGGTTTGGAGAATGGCACAGTTGATATTGTCATCGGCACCCACAAACTGCTACAAAGCAGCATCAAGTTCAAGCGTCTGGGGTTATTAATCATCGATGAGGAGCACCGCTTTGGGGTGCGTCAAAAAGAGCAATTCAAAGCGATGCGCAGTGAGGTAGATATACTGACCCTCACCGCCACGCCCATTCCACGCACCCTGAATATGTCCATGTCCGGCATGCGCGACCTCTCCATCATCGCAACCCCACCGGCGAAACGCCTCTCGGTCAAAACCTTTATCACTCAGTGGAACAAGGCGACCATCCAGGAGGCGTGTCTGCGCGAAATTAAACGGGGTGGACAGGTTTATCTACTGCACAACAAAGTGGAGACCATTGAAAAAACGGCGCGGGAACTCGGCGAATTAATTCCAGAGGCAAAAATTGAAGTGGCCCACGGACAGATGCGTGAGCGTGAGTTAGAGCAGGTCATGTCAGACTTCTATCACCAGCGTTTTAACATACTGGTCTGCACCACTATTATTGAGACCGGCATCGACATCCCCACCGCCAATACCATTATCATTGATCGCGCCGACCACTTTGGTCTGGCACAGCTTTACCAGCTGCGGGGACGGGTTGGACGTTCACACCACCGTGCCTACGCCTACTTAATCACCCCGCCCCGGCGCAGCATGACTGCCGATGCCCGAAAGCGAATCGAAGCATTAGAGTCCATCAAAGAGCTGGGCACCGGCTTCACCCTCGCTACCCACGATCTGGAGATTCGGGGCGCGGGAGAGCTGCTCGGTGAAGACCAGAGTGGTCAAATGCATGAAATTGGCTACAACATGTACATGGATATGTTAGACAGAGCCGTCAAGGATCTAAAAGAGGGTCGCCAGCCCGACCTGGAACGACCGCTCGACCACGGTGCCGAAATCGATATTGGAGCACCGACGCTGATCCCGGATGATTACCTACCCGATGTTCATAATCGCCTGATGATGTACAAGCGCATCGCCAGTGCCAACAGTCTGGCCTCGCTGCGCGAGCTTCAAGTGGAGATGATCGACCGCTTTGGATTACTGCCAGAGCAACTTAAAAATCTGTTTAATATCACCAAGCTAAAACTGAAAGCCACCCCCATGGGAATCCACAAAATAGAAATGGGGGCCGGTGGTGGACGCATCACATTCGATGAAAAACCCAACATTGATCCCATCAAAATTATCCAACTGATTCAGGCACAAGCACAACGTTATCAGCTTGACCCCCAGCAACGGCTTAAAATCATCCAGCCACTGGCTGAGGTGACTGACCGTATTGCTGCGGTGGATAAACTACTCTCGACACTGGAAGAGTAGCGATGAAATATGGCAAAAGAGTCTGCATACTGATTGCTGGCCTTGGCATTATCCCCACAGCATCAGCATTTGATGAGAGCAGTTATCTCAGGCCCGGCGCTGAGATCAGCCTCTCCATCGAAAACCACAGACAACCGCTACAAGGCCAGGCCAACACCAACGAAAGCACAATACGCACCCAGCGACTAAAATTAACCGCCTACGAGTCACCCTATCAGTGGCTACAGGGCGGGCTACACATTGGCTACCTGAACGCCTCCCATGATGATCAACTCTGGGCTGCGGGCACCTTGCCTTCGGGGCAATTTGTCGGCATTCAGCTGAGAAAACCACAACAACAACCCAGCCGATTCAACCTGCACTGGTCGCTGGCCTATAGCTATAACCGCCTGAAGGGTGATCAAAATACAACCGTCACCACCCTCAGCTGGCACGACCTAAATGCCGAGTTAGGCCTTATTATGAACACTGCCGACTTTCGCTTCTCCTTGGGTAAATTCTTCGCATGGATCGACGGAACTGAACAACGCACGCTCACCACTATTACCGGCACCAATAGCAGCAATCTAAGCTTTAAGAGCCGCAGCAACAGCGGGAATTATGCTGCGATCGGCTATAAAACCACCCATAATGGCCGCATTGAGTTAATCGCCCGTAGTGGCGCTCAACGCGGCGTAGCACTTTTTTTCTCACATCAATTTTAATTTAGATAGGATCATCACCATGAAATGCAGCATCTACCGTGGAAAACGCCGAGAAGATCACTACGTTTATCTCGCCGAAGCAGATAACTTCGACCCCATTCCAGACACCATCAAGCGATTAATGGGCGAATTTGTCCTAGCGATGGAGATTGAAATTACTCTGGAGAGCAAACTGGCAAGCAACAATGCCGAAGAGATATTGTCAAAAATAGAGGCGCAGGGTTTTTTTCTGCAAGTGCCGCCAAAACATGAGACATTGAATGTAAAAGTAGGCAGCTACGAGCGCAAGCG
>Ga0256839_1000475_pt1 | contig 51949 bp, 48 predicted proteins | sample 354166metaG_FD_185968 | JGI IMG/M metagenome (GOLD analysis project Ga0256839, IMG submission 185968) | Hydrothermal vent microbial communities from Mid Atlantic Ridge, Atlantic Ocean - 354-166 | ecosystem: Environmental > Aquatic > Marine > Hydrothermal vents | place: Atlantic Ocean: Mid... | reverse complement strand
CTTCCGCATCAATGGTAAAGCCAAGGCCATATTTTTTGGCCGCCAGCGCAAGCCTGCGGATTTCCGGATATATCTCGCCCATAACAATTTCCGCCTGGGCAAATTCATAGCGGGGATGCAGGGCTGAAAATTTTACGGAAATACCATCGGCATCATAGGTGTTTTCCGCCGTATTATCCTTGCCAATTTTTTCAATGGCCTGCCTGTAAGCGGAAAAATACCGCGCGGCATCATCCAGCGTGCGCGCCCCTTCGCCCAGCATATCAAAAGAAAAACGCGTGTCCGGCCGATTTTCTTTTCTGCCGCGCTTTGCCGCTTCTTCAATCGTGCGGCCCAGAACATATTGCCCCCCCATGATACGCATGGCCTGCATCACCGCCCCGCGTATGATCGGCTCACCTGATTTTGCAATCAGCCTTTTCATCCAGCCCGAAAAATTTTCCGTGACATCCTCACCTAAATTGACGATACCGCCGGTCATCATTAATCCCCATGTGGAGGCATTGACAAACAGGGATTCTGATTTTCCTTTATGATCAGACCAGTCACCGGATTGAAGTTTTTCTGCAATCAGTTTATCTGCGGTTAAGCCATCCGGCACGCGCAACAAGGCCTCTGCCAGACACATCAATGCCACGCCCTCGCGATTTGACAGACCAAATTCCTGAAGAAAATAATCCATGGTGCCTTGCTCATCACTTTTCAGACGGGATATGGCCACCAGTTCGCGGGATGCGTCAACAATTCTTTGCTGCGCCGCTGCGGACAGGCTTGAGCTTTCCAGCAGGTTGGTGATGCAGGCCTCTTCGTCTGCATGGGTCACCGCCCGTATTATGCCGCGAATTTCGCCAAGATTCTCCGCCCTGTCCGGCGCATTTTCTGCCAAAGAATACATCATAACTCCCATTATCAATTAAATTTATAATATAGGAAATATACCGTACACGCAGTGATATATCCCGCCATACTTGCGGAATATTCAATATTTTATCTATTAAAATGGCTTAATTACAGTTTTTTATGCTGATTCAAAGAAGATGGATATTTAACAGGCCACCAAATTCACGGCAAGGCCGCCCTGAGAGGTTTCTTTGTAAATATCCTTCATATCCTGACCTGTCTGGCGCATGGTCTCGATCACCTTATCCAGCGACACCATATGCTTGCCGTCCCCGCGCATGGCCAGACGGCTCGCATCAATGGCCTTGACCGCGCCCATGGCATTACGTTCAATACAGGGAATTTGCACCAATCCACCGATGGGGTCGCACGTCAAACCTAAATTATGCTCCATGCCAATTTCTGCGGCATTTTCCACCTGCTCGACCGTGCCGCCCATAACCGCCGTCAATGCGCCCGCCGCCATGGAACAGGCCACGCCCACTTCGCCCTGACAGCCGACTTCGGCCCCGGATATGGAGGCGTTTTTTTTATAAAGCGAGCCTATGGCCGCCGCCGTCAGCAGAAAATCATAAATACCCTGCTTGCCCTGCCTGTTGTAAAAACGGTCAAAATATCGCATGACAGCCGGAATAATCCCGGCGGCACCATTGGTCGGCGCAGTCACAACGCGCCCGCCATCGGCATTTTCCTCATTCACCGCCAAGGCCCATAAATTTATCCAGTCGAGGATCACCGCCGGATCACAAAGCTGACGTTCCTGACTTGACCGTAAATCTTCATAATGCTGGGCCGCGCGCCGATCGACTTTTAAGCCCCCGGGCAAAATGCCGCGCACGTGACAACCCCGGTCAATGCAATCTTCCATGGCCTGCCAGATATTATCCATACCCGCCCGCAAATCCTGCGGCCGGGCCAAAGCCGTCTCATTGGCCCACATTAATTCCGCAACGGTCAGATTATTGCTTTCACAAATCTCAAGAAGCTCATCCCCTGTTCCAAAAGGATAAGGCACAGGCGTTTGTTCTGGTTTCGGACTGTTTTTGCCCATTTGCGCCTCGGATAATACAAAGCCGCCGCCAACAGAATAAAAATTATCTCGCGCCAGCAAATTGCCGCTCGCGTCAAAGGCTTGAAAAGCCAGACCATTGGTGTGATGAGGAAGAACATCTTCCATCCGAAAAATCATGTGGGAGGACTCGTCAAAGGCAATCGGTTTTTTACCCAACAAGCTAAGTTTTTTCTCGGTACGAATTTTTACCACCACATCTTTTACGATGGCGCAATCAATCCTGTCCGGCGCATAACCCATCAAGCCGAGCAAAAGCGCCCCATCGGTACCATGCCCGTGACCTGTCAAGGCAAGAGAGCCATATATGTTAATGTGAATAATATTAATTTCAGGAAAAGATCCGGCCTCCTCCATCGAGAGAAGAAACCTGCGCGCGGCAATCATCGGGCCAACAGTATGTGAGCTGGAAGGGCCAATCCCGATCTTAAAAAGGTCAAAAACACTAAAGAACACAGGTCAAACTCCCCTAGAAAAATCCATGAAGCTCAACATAAGCTCTTTCAAACTCTTTTATTTGATATTCGCGCCTTTATCAACAGACTTGATATGATCAAGCACTCGAAACCATTTGTTAGTTTGACATATTTTCATTGCCTGTGACCGTCCCAAACGCCGGATCAGCTGTCTTGCCAATGCTTCAACCGTTTCATCAGCCATACTATTTACCTGCTCTTTCACTCACTATAAATAAAGCGTACTATTAACCTTAACAGCATCACCCTAAATTGTGGCTATTTTAAGCCAGCCATACCCGCTTGACCAGTGAATATTCTGAACTTGAGCATCATTTAAGCCTCCTCCATAACTTTGTCAATGACTAAGTCACTTTTTCGATCCGGGGGGGAATTTTGCCTGTATTTCCCCCAGAGAAAATGGTCTCGCGCACTCATAAACCACAATGAAAAAGCCATCACTTTAGTGCCACAACAGTATGAAGGAGGGAAATCATACCCGATAACTTTTTCGACAGTCGGAAAAGCCACTCCGACCTACCCAAATCACAAGCACGCGAGAACCAAACCGTTGCATATCAAGCTTGTCTATGCCTTATCGCCAGAATAGCTTTTCATAAGCAGAATGTGCTGCTATATTCCCATTATATTTAATATAAAATCTAGATACCGCTCATATAAACAGAATAAAATTCTATGCAGATTGAAAAACGCACTGAAAAACAATTTTCCCTCGACAAGATCGACCGGAAAATCCTGAATATTCTTCAGCTGGACGGCCGGATATCCAATGTCAAATTGGCAGAAGCCATAAACTTAAGCCCGACACCCTGCCTGGAGCGGGTTAAAAGATTGGAGAAAGAAGGCTATATTAAAGATTATGTTGCCCTGTTAAATGCGGAAATGCTGGGCGCGGCGCTGGTGTCTTTCATCGAAGTCTCTCTGGACCGCACAACCACAAAAGCCCTTGAAACTTTTCGCACAGAAATATTGGCCATGCCAGAGGTTCAGGAATGCCATATGGTGGCCGGCGGCTTTGATTATCTGGTTAAGGTCAGAACGCGTGACATGGCTCATTACCGAAAATTTCTCGGCGAAAAACTATCCACCCTGTCTGATATCAGCACCACCCATACTTATGTGGTTATGGAAGAAGTCAAAGATACCAGCGCCGTCGCTATTCCAGACTCTGGCCCAGATTCTGGCCTAAACACCCCCAAATAACCTTTTAGTGAGTAAAACCGAAATCATGACGACAATTACCTTTATTTCTCCCAATGAACAAAAAACCATCGTTAAGGCAGAGACCGGAAAAAGCTTGATGGAAGCGGCGGTCGAGAATGACGTGCCCGGCATTGATGCAGATTGTCAGGGCGGCTGCGCCTGTGCCACCTGCCATATTATCATTCCCGACGATTTTAAGGCCTTGATCCCCGCCATGGATGAGGACGAGCAATATTTATTGGATTTTCTCGACAATCAACAAAAGAACAGCCGCCTCAGTTGTCAGATCGAAATTACGGGCCAACTGGACGGCATGGTTGTTACAGTGCCGGAAGAAAGCTAAGTCATTTACCGCCAGCCATGCCCGTTATGATGCCTGTGGTTACGATGGTGAGGATATCGGCCATAAGGGGCCAGATAAACCACGGTACCATGGGGTGTGATATAAAAATGGGGCGTGATATAAAAATGCGGCCTCATATCATATCTTCTGGCCATTCTGTTATGGGATTTATGGGGCCAGTAACGGATGTCGTGGCCCCGGTAATGTTCATGTTTTCTGTAATATTTATGCGCGCGTTTATGTTTGCGGCCATAGGCATGCTCATGCCCGCGATTATTGTTATAATTATAACGGTTATGGTCGTTGTCATGCCTGTTATAATGTTTCTGCTTATGTTTTTCTGAATGAGCCAAGGCGACATTGGACCCAAGGGCCACCGAACCCAGTAATATCCCAGATAACATTATTGCTGTCATTGCGATTCTTATGATCTGTGTCATTATACGGCTCCTGTTCTTTCATTTCGAATAGAAGCAGAATAGGACAAACCGTCTTAATCATTCCTGAATAGAAAGATTAACCGCCGTTCATACTGATGAATCGTCCCGTAACATATTGATAATGCCGGAGAAATCCATGTCATCCGCGCTCATTTCTGTGAATTTTTCGTATAAATCGCGCGAACAGGCGCCCAGCGGCGTCACCGCGCCGGCAGATGCGGCGGCTTCCTGAGAGAGCCGTAAATCCTTGAGCATCATGGCGGCGGCAAAGCCTGCTTTATACTCATTATTGGCCGGTGATGTGGGCACAGGCCCCGGCACAGGGCAATAGGATGTCAGTGACCAGCATTGGCCGGATGCTTTCGATGAAATAGCGAATAGTTTTTCCGCTTCAAGCCCCAGTTTCTCCGCCAGAATAAAGGCTTCTGCGACGGAAATCATCTGTATGCCCAACATCATATTGTTACAGATTTTGGCCGCCTGCCCCGAACCGGCCTTGCCCGCATGAATGATGTTGGCCCCCATAGAATTCAGGTATTTTTCGGCTGAATCAAAATCCCCCTCTGTTCCCCCGACCATGAAGGTAAGACTTCCAGCAGCAGCGGCGGCAACCCCGCCGGACACGGGCGCATCGACCATTTTCAGGCCTGCGCTTGTGGCAGCAGAGACGACCTCGCGCGCGCTGTCCACATCAATGGTTGAGCAATCCATCATGATGGTCCCGGGCGCGGCGGCGGCGATTAAACCTTCCGCCCCAAGATAGACAGATTTCACATGTTTACCCGCCGGCAGCATGGTGATCACCGCATCCACATTCGTGGCCGCATCCACCGCGCAGCTCGCGGCTGTTGCGCCCACTGCGCAAATATCTGCAACCACCTGCTCATTCAGGTCAAATACCGTCAGCTTGTGGCCGGCCTTTAAAATATTACGGGCCATGCCGCCGCCCATATTACCCAAACCAATGAATCCAACTTTTGCCATCTGCTTATCCTTTTCCTATAGAACCAGTTCTTTATCGCCCAAATGTTGAAAATGTGCCGCGACCATATCATCTGTTACCCCGTCAATTGTTGCCGGGTTCCATGTGGGATTCTGGTCCTTGTCAATAAGAACCGCCCGGACCCCCTCGTAAAAATCGCTCTGGTAAGATACAATATGACTGACGATACGATATTCCATTTTCATGGCGTCATTAAAGGCGAGTTCACCGCCGCGCAATATCTGTTCAATGATGACTTTCATGCTGACCGGCGACATTTTTTTAAGTTTTGACAGGGTTTTTGCCGCCCATTCATGGTCAATGGCATCCAGATGATCCATAATATCTTCGATGGTCTCTTCCCCAAAGGCCGCATCAATCAAATCACGATATTCATCCAAAGGCGCGTCCCCCGGATCGTCGGCAAAATCCGCAATGACCCGGTCAACATCAATGGCATCCGCTATATCCGCTTCGGCCAGACTTGCAACAAAAGCTTCGATTTTTTCAGATGCCATATAAGATGTGCCAATACCGGCATAAAGAATATCTGCCCCGCGAAGGCGCGCGCCGGTTAGCCCCAGATACAAGCCCAGCTTGCCCGGAAGGCGCGGCATGAAATAACTGCCGCCCACATCCGGAATCAGTCCAATGGCCGATTCCGGCATGGCAAACAGCGTTTTTTCCGTGATAATCCGGTGCGAGCCATGAACAGAAACCCCAACGCCGCCGCCCATTGTGATGCCGTCCAACAGCGCAATATAGGGTTTTGGAAAATGATATATCCGGCTGTTCATCACATATTCCGTCGCAAAAAACGCCGTCGCCCTATGATGGTCTTCCGGGCTGTTCTGCGCTAGCGTCTTGACATCGCCGCCCGCGCAGAAAGCTTTTTCACCCGCCCCCTGAATGATCACGGCCTTCACCGCATCATCATCGGCCCATTTCAGCAATGCCTGATCCATCAGTTGGCACATATTGGTACTGAGCGAATTCAGCGCCTTTGGCCTGTTCAAGGTAATAATGCCCAGACAGCCCCGCTGCTCAAAAAGAATTTCTGCTTCACTATTCATCACTTACCTCTTTGGATTTAATTCAAAATATTTCGGGAGATAATCAACCGCATGACCTCATTGGTGCCTTCCAATATCTGATGCACCCTGACGTCGCGCAGGTATCTCTCAATAGGGTAATCCTGCATATAGCCATAACCGCCGTGAAGCTGCAGAGCCTCATTGACAATGTTAAAGCCGGAATCCGTGGCGAGCCGCTTGGCCATGGCGGCAAAATGACTGGCATCCGGGGCCTTTTCATCCACTTTCGACGCCGCCTTATGCAGCAAGAGCCGTGCGGCTTCCAATTCTGTCGCCATATCGGCAATACGAAATTGCAACGCCTGAAATTCATTCAATTTTTTGCCGAATTGCTTGCGCTCAGACATATATTGCACCGTTAAATCAAGGCAGGCCTGCGCCGCCCCAAGGGAACAGGCCCCAATATTCAACCGGCCGCCGTCAAGCCCCTTCATGGCAATTTTAAAGCCGTCGCCTTCGGCCCCGACAAGATTTGATACCGGCACGCGGCAATCTTCGAAATTAACGCTGCAGGTCGGTTGGCTATGCCAGCCCATTTTCTTTTCCTGCGCCCCGAAACTCAGGCCCTTTGTGCCTTTTTCAACAACAATCGCGCTGATGCCTTTGGGGCCGGCGCCGCCCGTGCGCACCATCACCACATAAATTTCAGACCGCCCGCCGCCGGAAATAAAGGCCTTTGCCCCATTGATAATATAATCATCACCATCGCGCACGGCTTTCGTGGTTAAAGACGCCGCGTCCGACCCGGCCCCGGGTTCTGTCAGGCAATAGCTGGCGAAATAATCCATTGATGTCAAGGCGGGGCAATATTTCTGGCGCAGGGCTTCATCCCCGAAATGATCAATCATCCAGCTGGCCATATTATGAATGGAAAGATAGGCCGAGGTTGACGTACAGCCTTTGGATAATTCCTCAAAAACGATCGCGGCATCAAGACGGGTCAAAGCCGACCCGCCCACATCTTCGCGGACATATATACCGGCAAGGCCAAGGGCCGCGGCTTTACGCAGGGCCTCCTGCGGAAAAATATGATCCTGATCCCAGACTTCCGCATGGGGCGCAAATTCTTTTTCCGCAAAACTGCGGGCCATATCCTGCATGGCACGCTGATCTTCATTAAAGTTAAAATCCATTGTCACGTTCCTCACCAAAGACACTTGAGGGGCTTACCAAAGATACTTTAGGACATTATTTCAAGGTAGGGATAGAAAAATCTGCCGCAATTGTGCTTTCCGGCCAACGAGAGGTCACCGTCTTCACCTTGGTATAAAAGCGTACGGCCTCTGCGCCGAACTGGTTATGGTCGCCAAAAGCAGAGGCTTTCCAGCCGCCAAAACTATAAAATGCCAAAGGTACGGGAATGGGCACATTAATGCCAACCATACCGACTTCTACGCGATCGGCATAGGTTCGGGCCGCCGCGCCATTGCGGGTAAAAATTGATGTGCCATTGCCATATTGATGATCCGAAGCCAGCGCCATGCCTTCCTCAAAAGTCTGAACCCGCATCAATTGCAGAACCGGGCCAAAAATTTCTTCTTCGTAAGACGTCATGCCTTTTTTGACATTATCAAATAAGGAACCGCCGAGGAAATACCCTTCTTCGCTGCCTTCCAGAACAAAATCACGGCCATCAACCACAAGGTCGGCACCCTCATCAACGCCCATCTGGATATAATCCATAACTTTCGCGCGATGTTCTTTGGTCACAAGCGGCCCCATTTCCAAATTCTTTTCAAGGCTCGTGCCGATTTTCAACGCTTTTACGCGGGGGGTGAGCATTTTAACCAGCTTGTCCGCCACCTCATCACCCACGCATACGCCCACAGATATGGCCATACACCGTTCCCCGGCCGAACCAAAAGCCGCGCCCATCAAGGCATTGGCAACAGATTCCAGATCCGCATCGGGCAGGATCAACATATGGTTCTTGGCCCCGCCCATGGCCTGGCACCGCTTGCCGTTTTTGGTGGCCGTCTCATAAACATATTGCGCGATCGGTGTGGAACCAACAAAACTCACCGCCTTGATCCGGCTGTCGTGCAGCAATGTATCGACGGCGACCTTGTCACCGTTAACCACATTGAATACCCCCGCCGGGCCGCCGGCCTCGACAAAAAGTTCCGCAAGGCGCATCGGGCAGCCGGGGTCTTTTTCCGAGGGCTTTAACACCACCGTATTACCGGTCGCCATCGCCATACAAGCCATCCATAAGGGGATCATCGCCGGAAAATTAAACGGCGTGATACCAGCCACAACGCCCAAGGGCTTGCGCATGGCATAAAGATCAATGCCGCCGGCGACATTATCAGAAAATTCGCCCTTTTGCAGATGGGGAATGCCGCAAGAAAATTCTGCAACCTCAATACCGCGCAATACAGACCCCATGGCATCTTCAATAACCTTGCCATGCTCCAATGACACAAGCTTTGCCAGTTCCGGCTGATGTTGATACAGCAAGGCGGTAAATTTTGTCATGATGCGCGAACGCTGAAGCACGGAAGTTGCCGACCATGCGGGGAAAGCCGCCTCGGCCACCGCAATGGCTGTTTCAACTTCCGACGCGCTGGCCAGCGGTACCTCTGCAGACTTAACGCCGGTAGAAGGGTTGAACACATCGCTCGTGCGGCCACTTGTGCCGCTGTGATGTTCGCCGCCGATAAAATGGGTATATTGCTTCATGGTCAATCGCCTCAGGTTTCAAGAAAAATTATAAATTGCATATTCTCTAGTTTACTAGAGATAAATTTGCATTACTATAGCAAACTATTCACATTCAATCTGCAAAAATACACATATGGGCCTGTCATGTATAATTGGAACGACTTACGATTTTTTCTGGAATTATCGCGGCGCGGCCGGCTCATCAGCGCGGCGCGAAAGCTCCATGTGGACCATACCACGGTCAGCAGACGTATCGCCGCTTTGGAGCATGAGATGAACGCCCGCCTGTTCGACAAATCCCCAAGCGGCTATAAGCTTACAGATGCCGGCCTGAGGTTGCTGCCTTTGGCAGAACGAATGGAGGCCCAGTCAAATCAGCTTTATCAGGAAATATCCGGCAAGGATGCCCGGCTTTCCGGCACGGTTCGCCTTGCCGCGCCAGAAGGATTAAGTGCGCATATCATTGCCCATAATATCGGAAAATTCCGCGAAATACATCCCGATATCGAACTGGAGCTTATGGCCGAATCTCGCCGAACAAGCCTGTCTAAACGAGAAGCAGATATTGCCATAACCCTGGCCCGCCCCGATAGTGGCCGGGTGATCGCCTGGAAATTATGCGATTACCGGCTGCGGCTTTATGGGGCCGCCCGTTATCTGCGCGCGCATCCGAAAATCACAAAAATGGATGATTTGAATGAGCATGATTTCATCAGCTATATTGATGATTTGATCCAGCTGCCCGAACTGCGCTTTCTGGATCAGATCATAAAGGCCCCCCATGTGGTCTTTCGCAGCACCAATGTCATGGCGCAATATAACGCGGCTCTGGACGGGATCGGCCTGTCAATAGTTCATTGTTTCATGGCCGATCAGGACAGCAGGTTAATTCCCGTTTTGCCTGAGGAGATTTATATTGACCGGGAATATTGGCTTGTCGTTCATGAGGATTTGCGACATGTGGCCCGCGTTGATGCGGTTTGCCATTTTTTGACCCGTCTGTTAAAAGATCAAAATAAAAACATGATGGGCCATATATGAATTTTCATTAAATGGTCTTTCTCGGCAATTAATACCATAACTTAAAATAATCACCGGAGCATTCACATGCCGACCCCTCCTGAAAAACTGGCCGAAAAACTGGCTGAAAAACTGGCCGAAAAACTGGAAAACCAGATGAAACAGGCCATGAGACGGCTTGGCGCATCAGTATCCGTGGTGACCAGTAATGATCATGAACAACGATACGCCATGACGGCGACGGCCGTGACCTCGCTTTCGCTTGAGCCACCGGCATTGCTCATCTGTGTCAACAGGGTTAACGGCCTGCATCATGCCCTATCCAAGGGACGTGGCTTTTGCGTCAATATTCTGTATAGTGACCAACAGGAAATATCGGATAACTGCGCGCGAAGAGATGAAGGAAAAGATAAATTCAGCCTTGGCAACTGGCAAACGGGCGATGAGAATATTCCCTATCTTGCCGATGCCCAATCGTCCATATTTTGCGACCTTGACGACCAACATGATTATGGCAGCCACACAATTTTCATAGGAAAAGTAACAAAAGTCATATCACGGGATGACATTTCCCCTCTGATGTTTCTCGCGGGAAATTATTTTTCCCATAAGGCGTAATATCTTAAAGTGCCGTAATCGATTGAGTCGCCTTAATCAGCCATGCCAATTCAGCATCCGCCAGAAACGGGGATATTTTTTCCCGAACCTGCGCATGATATATATTCAACCATGTGATCTCGGCACTGCTCATCATATGAGCATTAATCAAGCTGGTATCTATGGGGACAAAAGTGATGGTTTCAAATATATTCATGGGCCGTTCTTCATCGTCAAAATGACTGGGCCGGACGATCATGAGGTTTTCGATACGAATGCCATATTCCTGCGCCTTATAATAGCCCGGCTCATTGGACAATATCATACCCGACATTAAAGGCACCCCGAAACCCTTCTGAGATATGGATTGCGGCCCCTCATGCACCCCAAGATAACAGCCAACCCCGTGCCCCGTGCCATGGTCATAATCAAGTCCCACGTCCCACAAGGATTTTCGGGCCAGACTGTCAAGATGCGCTCCGCTGCGCCCCACGGGAAACCGCGCCTGTGCCATGGCAATATGCCCCTTCAGTACGCGTGTGTAACGATCCCGTTGTTCCTCCGTCGCCTTGCCAATGGCGATGGTTCTGGTAATATCCGTCGTCCCGTCTAAATATTGCCCGCCCGAATCCAGAAGATACAATATATTTCCGGTCAGCTCGCGGTTGGTTTCAGGGCTTGACCGATAATGCACAATGGCCCCATTTGGCCCCGCGCCGGAAATGGTGTCAAAACTTAAACTTTGGAAATGCTTTTGCTCACGGCGAAACCCCAGCAATTTTTCGGTTGCCGACAATTCATCAACTGCGCCATCCGCAACCGCGCCCTCAAGCCAATATAGAAATTTACACATGGCGACCCCGTCCCGCAGATGCGCCGCGCGGCTGCCGGCCAGCTCCACATCATTTTTACAGGCTTTGGGCAGCAAACAGGGATCGTCCTTTTCAATGATCTGAGCGCCGCCCTGCTCAAGCCTGTCAAAAATGACGGCATGGGTTCGCCTGGGATCCGCCAAAATACGTTTGCCGCCACGGCCCAGTTTTTTAACGGCGTCCAAAAAATGACCATAAGGCTTGATGGTTACGCCGCGGCCCAAATGATCCCGCAGGTCATCGGATATTTTATCTTCGTCAACAAATAATGTCGCCTTACCAGAATTTTTTAGTATGAGATAGCTTAGAACCAAGGGGGTATGCGCCACATCATTGCCCCGAATATTCAGCAGCCACGCAATAGAATCAAGGCTGGTCAGGACGGCGGCATGCAGGTCATCGGCCTTTAAATCTGCGCCGATCCGCTGGCGTTTATGCCGCGATGATTCGCCGGAAAACTCAAGCGGGTGAGGAACCGCTAACCCCTTGGGCGCATCCGGGCGGTCTGTCCATATTTCATCAACTGGATTGACTTCCACAGCTACAAGGTCAATGTCCTGCCGCGCAGAAGCCATGAATAATTTCTGAATCCAGGCCCGCGTATGAAGGGCCGGATCATAGCCAATCCGGTCGCCCTTTTTAAGGTGAGATAAGACCCAATCCTCTAATTTATCCTCATGAAGCTTTAAAGGCTCATAAAGTTTGGTGTCGACCTGATCCCGCACCTGCAGCGTATATCGGCCATCCACATATATGGCCGCCCGATCCATCGTAACAACGACCAAGCCGGCAGAGCCGGCAAAGCCCGTGAGCCATTCCAGCCTTTTCGCCCGCGCAGGGGCATATTCACATTGATGCTCATCGGCATGGGGAATAAGGAAACCGTCAAGGCCCAGCCCCCGCAGGCGTTGCCGCAGCGCCAATAATCGATCCAGCATTATTTTTTACCACCCAGAATCATTTTAGCAAGAATCATTTTAAAACATTGTTATTAAGCACTTTATCGATGGCCTGTGTCAATGCTGCAAGCTCATGACTTGCCATGGAAAAAGAAGGTGTCAGGTAAATAACATCACCAAACGGGCGTATCCAGACCCCCTCATCGACAAATTTAGCGCGCAATTTGGCGGGGTCGCTGATCTTTTTCATCTGAATGACCCCAATAGCCCCCTTGACCCGCACATCAACCACATCAGGATGGCCGCGAAACTGTTCAAGAGACTGGCTAAGATGACCCTCGATACGCTTCACTTGATCCAGAACAGGCTCGTCACGGAAAATATCCAGCGACGCATTGGCGGCGGCGCAGGCCAGAGGATTGGCCATATAGGTGGGGCCATGCATGAAGGCCTTGGCAGGGTCATCCGACAGAAACGCGCCGTAAACCCTGTCCGTTGCCACCGTGGCGGCCATGGCCACCGTGCCGGCGGTCAGGGCTTTGCCCAGGCAGATGATATCCGGCGTGATGCCCGCCTGCTCGCAGGCAAACATGGTGCCTGTCCGGCCAAAACCGGTGAATATCTCATCCAGAATCAACAGAATATCATTTTCTGCGCAAGCGGCTGAAATCGAGGCCAGAATATCCGCGCCATGGAATTTCATACCACCGGCCCCCTGAACCAATGGCTCCATAATCACGCCGGCGATTTCCCCTTTGTTTTCCTTTAAGAAATCGCTGAATTCTTTCATTTCCGCGCTGTTTTTTGGGAATGGGCGCATAAATTGCTGCTGCAAAAACCCGCTGAAGGCCTTATGCATTCCGCCAGAATCATCACCAGAACCACTGCTGGCATTATCCCCAACCGACATGGCGGCTGTGGTGTCGCCGTGATAGCCGGACTGAAAACAGACAAAGCGATTATGGCCCTGCTCGCCCAAATTGGTCCAATATTGCACGGCCATCTTCAAGGCAACTTCGACGGATACAGAGCCACTCTCGGAAAAAAATACATGATTTAAATCACCGGGCAATAACTCCGCCAGCCGCCGGGCCAGAGTCGCCGCCCCCTCATGAACCAAACCGCCCAGCATCACATGGGACATATTCCTGACCTGAGCGATCATCTTTTCCTGCATCTGCGGATTATTATAACCATGGCAGGCTGTCCACCAGGAGGCAATACCATCAATTAACTTGCGGCCATCGGCAAGCTCAAGGGTAACGCCGTCCGCCGCGACAACCGGCAGGGCATCATCCGCCGTTTGCATCTGGGTATAGGGCAACCAGACATTGCCATATCCCTCGACGAACCAATCGGGCAGATCTTTCTTCATCATTGGCCTTCAGGCGAAATACCAAGACGGGAAAATAATGCCAGATCCGTATTTTGAATTGGGTTGGGGGTTGTTAAAAGCTTCTCGCCGTAAAAGATGCTATTGGCACCGGCCATAAAACATAAGGCCTGCATTTCATCATTCATGGCCTCCCTGCCCGCAGACAAGCGCACATAGGATGCCGGCATAATAAGCCGCGCCGCCGCAATGGTGCGGATAAAATCAAACGGATCCATCTGACCCTCGCCAAAAAGCGGCGTGCCTTCCACCTGCACCAGCATATTGATCGGCACACTTCCCGGATGCTGCGGCAGATTTGCCAAGGTCTGCAGCATGCCGGCCCGATCTTCCCGGCTTTCGCCCATGCCGACGATACCGCCGCTGCAGACATTAATCCCCGCAGAACGAACATTTTCCAAGGTATCCAGACGGTCTTCATAGGTGCGGGTTGTGATAATCTCTTTATAATATTCCGGTGAGCTGTCCACATTATGGTTATAATAATCAAGCCCGGCTTGTTTTAGCTGCGCCGCCTGATCCCCGTCCAGCATGCCAAGCGTCATGCAGGATTCAAGGCCCAGCGCCTTAACCCCCTTGATCATATCGCAGACCGCATCCATATCCCGGTCCTTCGGGCTGCGCCATGCCGCCCCCATGCAATAGCGGGTCGCCCCGTTGGCCTTGGCATTGCGCGCGCCTTCCAGAACTTTTTCGACGGCCATCAATCGCTCGGCATCCACACTGGTTTGATAGCGGGCGGATTGCGGGCAATATTTACAATCTTCGGGGCAGCCTCCGGTCTTGATACTGCATAATTGAGAGAGCTGAACTTTATTGGGATCGAAATATTTACGGTGCATGGTCTGCGCCTGAAACAACAGATCCATCATCGGCAAATCGAAATAGGCCAATATTTCCCTTCGGGTCCAATTATGGCGAAAGCCGTCTGGCCAGATGGCTTGGGTATTGGGGCTTTCCATTATGGAAACAGAATTCTCTTGCTGTGCATCGGGCAGGGACATCGTCACTCCATTTATCAGTATTCAGCTTATTTTGCACACTTTCCCCGAAGGTTACCGAAGAGTCAAGTTTTTTGCTCTTTGATTGACAGAACCATCACGATATCATAAGGCAAAGCTCATAGATTTTTTTCAGGGAATTTTTTCAGGGAATTTTTTTTCAGGTTAGCCATATGAAATCTCTTGATGCCTTTGCACAAAAAAAACTCGCCGCCCTTGCTGATAAAGGATTGCAGCGGAAAATTCTGGATACAGACCGTAGCAAGGACGGCGGCATCCTGCGTAAAGGACGTGAATTAATTTCATTCTGCTGCAATGACTATCTGAATTTCAACCATCATCCAAAGATCAAGCACGCGGCCAAACAGGCCATCAAGCAATATGGTACGGGCGCAGGGGCATCGCGGCTTATTACCGGAAATCACCCGCTCATCAGCCAGCTGGAACAGCGGCTGGCTCAGATAAAAGGCAGCGAAGATGCCTGTATATTCACCGCGGGATATATGGCCAACATCGGCATCATTCCCGCCCTCGCCAATGAACAGGATATAATCTTCATTGATGAACTTAGTCATGCCTGCCTGCGGGCCGGCAGCGAAATGTCCGGCGCCCATATGATATTTTTCCGTCATAACGATATGGCCCATCTGCAAGAGCTTATGGAACAGCATCGGCCGGATTATCAGAAAGCCCTTATTCTCACCGACGGCGTTTTCAGCATGGACGGTGACATCGCCCCATTGGACAGGCTAGGCTGTTTGGCCAAAGAATATGACGGCTGGCTGATGAGTGATGATGCCCATGGCCTGGGCGTCATCGGCGGCGGCAGGGGCAGCCGGTATATTTTTGACCCCTTGCCCGATATTGCCCTGCAAATGGGCACATTATCCAAAGCCATCGGCAGCTTTGGCGGCTATCTTTGTGCCAGCAAGCCGGTTATAGACCTGATAAAAACCCGGGCAAGGAGCCTGATTTATACCACCGCTTTACCGCCGGCCAATGCGGCGGCGGCGCTGGCAGCGCTGGATATCATTGACAGCGACCCCGGTTATTGCCGCCGGCCCATGGACAATGCATTATTCTTCACCAGAACCCTTGGCCTGCCGGACGCGCAAAGCCCTATTGTGCCTGTTATCATCGGTGATACGGCCCAAACCATGGCCTTCGCCGCCGCACTTGAAGAAGATGGCTTTCTGGTTACCGGCATTCGCCCGCCGACCGTTGCCGAGGGTACGGGCAGGCTGCGCTTTACCTTTTCTGCCCGTCACACCCAAAAGCAAATTCTCGCATTGGTTGCATCCCTTAAAAAGCATGATATCTTAACGGCAGGAAATACAGCATGACAAAAGTCATTTTCATTGGCGCGACAGGCACAGATATCGGCAAGACCTATGTGACCTGCCTGCTATTGCGCCAGTTGCGAAAACTGGGCCACAAAGCGCGCGCCATCAAACCCGTCATCAGCGGCTTTGACGACGATGCCATTGATCAGACCGATACCGGCCTGTTGCTTAGGGCCATGGACATGACGCCCACATTGGATAATGCCCGCATGATTTCGCCCTGGCGTTATGCGCCGCCGCTCCCCCCCCATATCGCCGCCCAGAAAATAGGCGAAACAATCAACTTTGAAGAGGTCGCGCTTTTTTGCCAGAAACATATCAAGAATGACCTTGATTTTCTGCTGATCGAAGGGGCGGGCGGCATTATGGTTCCGCTGAATTATCAGCATACGACGCTGGATCTTATGGCACGCCTCGGCTGCCAATGCCTGCTGGTGGCAGGCTCCGCCCTTGGCACAATCAGCCATAGTTTAACAGCCCTCTCTTGCCTCAATCAACGCGGTATAGATGTGGCGGGGTTAATTATTTCCGAATCACCGCAAAGCTATATAAACATTGAAGGCGTCCTTCAGGACTTCACAAAGATCATCCCGAACATTCCCTTAAGGGCCATTAAACGGCATGATCAGACCGAGGAAATCGCTGCCCTCGTCATTTAAGGCTATACCCCCAAAATATTTTTCCAATGCCAGAATTATTTTTCCAATACAGGAATATTTTTCCAGAATCTGCATATTCTGCCGAGCCATATTGTGAGCTAAAAAGCAGAAAACCAGCTTTAGCCGGCCTCCCGTCATATGGCGCGGTTTTTGCAAGCTGACTTGCCTAAGGAGAAGATTATGAGTCAGGCTATTTTGAAAAACACCCTGAAACCCCATAAAGACAACTATGCGGATTATTCACTCATAGAGCTCATTGTGGAAATGGACCTTCTTGGGGTCAGCCCCCAGCCGCTGCTTGAAATCGCCGCGAAAGACATCATGAACCGTCACGGGGCGGAGGGTTATACTTATGTGGAAAAGATGCTGAACCAAGTGACAGAAGCACAGGATGCCGGCGGAATATTTCTCTGGACGGCCCTCCAAAAAATTCTGAATATGCCCTCATTCTCCACTCGCATGACTATTCACTAACTTATTAGTTGTTTATTAACTATTTAAGTTGCATAATAAACTCATAGGTTGCATAGTCCCAACTATCCCTTGAAAGATCTTGCCTGATCTTTCATCTGCCTTGACTGCCCCGATTTAGCTCATAAGCTTCATCGGGGCTTTTTTTTTAATAGCCCCGGAACAGAAATATTCTAGCCAATTTGTGCCAACCAGGGCATGGCCTCAATTAAATAGAACCCCAAATTTTGCAACGAGCCTGTAAAAATGGCAATCCCTGTCACAATCAAAAGCAAACCGATGGTCAGTTCGATAACCCGCATATGCTTTTTGATGCGCCCGGATGCCCTAAGAAACTTGTTAATGCCGACCGACGCTATGATAAAGGGTATGCCCAGCCCCATTGAATAAACCCCGAGCAACGCCACCCCCTCTGAAAAATGCTCCTGCGTTGCGGCGAGGGTCAAAATGGTCGCAAGAATAGGTCCGATGCAAGGCGTCCAGCCAAAGGCAAAAGCCAGCCCGATGACGTAAGCCCCAATCAGGCCTCTTTGCTCACTATCCGTCTGGAAACGGGCTTCCCTATATAAAAAAGGTATTTTAACCAGGCCGGTAAAATGTATCCCGAGAATAATAATCATGGCCCCTGAGATTTGAGAAAAGACCTCTTTATATTCCAGCAAAATGCCCTGAACGGAAGAGGCCCCGGCCCCAAGCGCTATGAATACCGTGGAAAAGCCAAGCACAAAGGCAATAGCCGGCCAAAGCATGGCCCATTTGTCAATTTTATCGCCGTCCTGCAAGTCTTGATAACTATTACCGGTAATAAAACAAATATAGGCCGGCACCAGCGGCAAGACGCAGGGTGATAAAAAACTGAACATGCCGCCGACCAAAGCAATCAAATAAGGGATTTCAATAATTTCCATGAGGGTCTTTTTAAAGACGTCACCAGAAATCGCAAGAGAATTTAAGTAGCGCCGAGATTATTATTGCATTTTTCTGGTGACAAAGCCGCCGAGCCAGCCTGCAGACAGGGCGAGAATAATGGCCATGATGCCATAATATGCCGGCGATTCATGGGCAAAATTATAGATCAGCCTTTCCAGGCCTTTTTTACCCACTTCGAGAGGAGACTCTACGCTGAGGATAACTTCCCCGTCGCGCACCAGATGCACCTCTACCTGATAATCCCCAACAGGCATATTGGCCGGAAAATACAAAATGGCGCGGAATAATATATCATCCAGAACAGAAATGGTGCCTTCTTGCTGGCTGTAAAGTTTTTTGGCCTTCATATTTCGAATAAAGCCCGCGCGGAAGTTTTTTTCTTCTTCTTTTGATACCGGTTCCCTAAAATCAATCTTGAGCCGATCAATGCCCGCGCCCAGCAATCGCTGCTGCTCTGGGGTCAGAATCTGGTTAATGGGCCGCGTTGTTGTCACCGCGTAATAGCCCGGGACATTTTCAAGCGTTCGAAAACCCTTATTGGCCCATATGGGACCAATCATTTCCTTGCGCCGAACGACCACGTCATGACGGCCACTCTGCACCACAACGATAATGTCATAATCTATGCCCTCCACAACAATATTCTGTCCACGACTTCTGGTAATGGCCCGCTCTATGGCGCCAAAAATCATTAACTCGGTCCCGGAAAACTGAGAGGTGATTTCAATAGCATGACTGGACAGATCCGTAACCATACGCTCCGCGCGGGCCTGATGGCTAAAAAACAGGCCGCCGCACAGCAGCAAACGGAACATATGCATTATCACGGGCCTCAATGGCTTCTCCCTACCGGGGTGACAGAATAAACCTCGTCCGGCTCGCTCACCAGATCCACCGCCATTTTGCCGCAGACCACCAGCACAAGTATCGCCAGAAGAATTCTAAGCTGCTCACCTTTTAATTTCAAGCCAACCCGCGCGCCGATCTGCGCGCCGATAACCGCGCCAGTAAGCAGGATAAGGGCCAGCATAACATCAACGGTCTGGGTATTGACAGAATGCAGGAAAGTAACACTTGCTGTCACAAAGGTAATCTGAAAAAGCGAGGTGCCAATGACCACATTGATCGGCATATTTAACAGATAAATCATCGCCGGAACCATGATAAAGCCGCCGCCGACCCCCATAATCGCCGCCAGAACCCCAACAAGCCCGCCAATGGCCAGAGGAAGAATGGCGCTGATATACATTTTAGAGGCCCTGAATCTCATTTTAAAAGGCAAGGCATCCACCCATGTACGAGAGCGCCGGCCCGCCACGGGCTTGTCACCGCGCCGGGTTCTCATAATGCTGCGCACGCTTTCCACGAACATCATGCCGCCAATACCCCCCAGAAACACCACATAAGACAGGGAAATCATCAAATCAACCTGCCCCGTTGCCTTTAATATGGTAAATAACATGGACCCAAAATACGAGCCAACCGCCCCGCCGGCAATAAGGACACTGCCCATCTTGTAATCAATGCCGCCCCGGCGTCCATGAGCCAGAGCCCCGGAGACCGATGCTGCGGTGATTTGATTTGCCTCTGTTGCCACCGCGACGGCGGGCGGCACGCCAATAAAAATCAACAGCGGTGTCATCAGAAAACCGCCGCCAACGCCAAACATACCCGATAAAAAGCCAACACCGCCGCCCATAAACAACAGCAAAAAGATGTTAATCGACATTTCAGCAATAGGCAGGTAAATCTGCATGTTTATAGTTTTTCAATCTTATGTTGATAACAGGCCCCGAGCAAGCTGACCCAACCTTTGTATCCTGAATCAATCCTATACAAAACAACCCAAAAATGATACTGTTTTTAGCATCAATATAGAAAATTCGACTGAAATAATTCAGCGGAAACTTGCGTTATTAATGGCCTTTTAAAACGACTGTTTATTCATAGTTGACCTTTACGTAAAGGTCAACTATGATGGCCCATCGATTCTATTATTATATTTATTGCGGCGTGACATAAGTTTTAAAAACATCTTTCCAATTTTAACGGCTTATCCAAACGAAATAAAATGACAAAAAGAACCTACAGCATTTCAGAACTCTCGGAAGAATTCGGCATCACCCCCCGAACCTTGCGCTATTATGAGGATGAAGCCCTCATCGCCCCAAAACGCGAGGGACAGGCCAGAATTTATTCCACCAGTGACCGCGCCCGCCTTATCTGGATCCTGCGCGGAAAACGGGTGGGTTTTTCAATCACGGATATTCGTGAAGTTCTCAACATGCATTACGGCGAGGGCGGCAAGGAAGAACAATGCCGCGTCACCATCACAGCCTGCAAAAATAGAATCAAAAATTTAGAACAACAAAAAAAAGACATTGATGAAACCCTGGAAGAATTGTCCAGTCTGGTCGATACAATGACAATTTTTATGGCAGAAAACTATCCAGCAGATAACAGTTTATAGAAATCGGAGACATAACCAATGCCAACTTATTCAGCCCCTGTTAAAGACATAAAATTTCTTCTGCATGATTATTTTGATCTGCAAGAGAAAACCCATATCCCCGCCTTTGCAGAGGCAACGCCCGACCTTCTGGACGCCATTCTGGACGAAGCGGCAAAAATCAACGAGAATGTCTTTCAACCCTTAAATCTTTCCGGTGACGGACAGGGATGCCGTCTGGAAAATGGCAAGGTCATCACCCCGGACGGCTTCAAGGAAGCCTATGCCCAATATGTTGAAGGCGGCTGGCAGGGCATGACCGGGGATGTTAAATACGGCGGGCAGGGCTTACCGCAGACTTTGGGATTATTGCTCAACGAAATTATGGTATCCGCCAATTGGGGCTTTGCCATGTATCCCGGCCTGACCAAAGGCGCAACAGAATCCATCTATGCCTGGGGCACGGACGAACAAAAAGAAAAATATCTGCCCAAAATGTATTCTGCGGAATGGGCCGGCACCATGAATTTGACCGAACCACATTGCGGGACGGATTTGGGGCTATTGACCACAAAAGCCGTGCCGCAAGACGATGGCAGCTATAAAATCACCGGCACCAAGATTTTCATTTCTGCCGGCGATCACGATCTGACGGAAAATATCATCCATCTTGTCCTGGCAAAAATTCCGGGCGGGCCAGACGGCGTCAAAGGCATCAGCCTTTTCATCGTGCCGCGCAACATCATCAATGACGATGGTTCTGTCGGCGCTAATAACGGCGTATCCTGCGGCTCTCTGGAAGAGAAAATGGGCATCCATTCCAATGCCACCTGCGTGATGAATTATGACGAAGCCACAGGCTATCTGCTCGGCGACAAGCATAAAGGCATGAAGGCCATGTTCACCATGATGAATGAGGCCCGTCTCGGGGTCGCCATTCAGGGACTGGCCATTGCCGAGGTCGCTCAGCAAAATGCCGCAGCCTATGCCAATGACCGGCTTCAGGGCCGCGCCCTGACCGGGCCGCAAAATCCGGAGGCTAAAGCCGACCCGATCATGGTTCATCCTGATGTGCGCCGTATGCTGATGACCAACCGCGCTTTTATCGAAGGCAGCCGGGCCATGGCGGTCTGGGCCGGCATATTGGTCGATACCACCCGCGAACATCCCGATGAAGCCGAAAGGGAAAAAGCCGAAGAGCTTTTGGCGCTGATCACACCTGTTCTGAAATCCTATCTGACCGATCAGGGCGTAGAAGCCGCCAGCCGCGCCTTGCAATGTTTTGGCGGCCATGGATATATCCGCGAATGGGGCATGGAGCAATTCCTGCGCGATAGCCGCATCGCCCCCATATATGAAGGCACCAACGGCATACAGGCCATGGACTTGATTGGCCGCAAACTGCCCGCCAATGGCGGCGCGGCGATCCGGGCCTATTTCGAGATGGTTCAGACCTTCATTGATGACAATAAAACCAATGATGCCTTAAGCAATTATATCCCCCTGTTGGAAAAAGCCAATGGCCGTTTGCAGGCGGCCAGTATGTGGCTGATGCAAAATGGCATGTCAAACCCCAATAATGCCGGCGCCGGCGCCCATTATTACTTAAATCTTCTGGCCCTTGTGACCATGGCCTATTTCTGGGCCGATATGGCCAAAAAGGCCCATGACATGATTGCCGCAGGCGAAGGCGACAAAGAATTTCTGGAAAATAAATTAATCACCGCAGACTTCTTCTATGGTCATATGTTGCCGGAAACCGCGGCCTTGAAAGCCAAAATAGAAGCCGGCGCGACAAGCGTTATGGGCCTCAATGCCCACTCATTCTAAATGGCCAAAAATTCCTAAATGGCCAAAATTCAAAGGAATTAGAAAATGACTGAAGCTTATATTTATGATTATGTAAAGACGCCGCGCGGGCGCGGAAAAAAGAATGGCAGCCTTCATGAGGTAACGCCTATCGATCTCCTGACACAGATTCTTAAAGCCTTGAAAGATCGTAGCGATTTCAATCCTGAACTTGTCGACGATATTATCACCGGCACCGTATCTCCGGTTGCGGAACAAGGCTCTGTCATGCCGCGTTTTGCGGGTATTATGGCCGGCTATGGCCATCATGTGCCGGGCGTACAGATTGACCGTTTCTGCTCATCGGGCCTTGTGGCCACCAATTATGCCGCTGCCCGCATCATGGCCGGCCAGTCAGACCTGATCATCGGCAGCGGCGCTGAGGCCATGTCACGGGTTCCCATGGGCTCGGACGGCGGCGCATGGGCCGTTGACCCGCAAACCTCCTATCAGATCGGCTTTGCCCCGCAAGGCATCGGCGCGGATCTGATGGGCAATCTTTATGGTTTCAGCCGTGAAGATTGTGATGCCTTTGCCGTGCAAAGCCAGCAGCGGGCCAAGGCGGCGTGGGACAAAGGACATTTTGATAAATCCCTTGTGGCCATCAAAGATAAACTGGGCATGACCGTACTTGACCATGACGAACATATGCGCCCCGAAGCCACCATGGAAGCCCTCGCCGGATTAAAGCCATCCTTTGCCGATCTGGGCGAACTCGGTTTTGACAGCATCGCGCTGAAAAGATACCCCCATGTGGAAAAAATCACCCATATCCATCACGCCGGAAATGCCAGCGGCATTGTGGACGGAGCCGCCGGATTTCTGATCGGCACAAAGGAAATGGGCGAGACACTCGGCCTGAAACCTCGCGCCAAATTCATCGGCTTTGCGGATATCGGTTCCGAGCCTGTTGTTATGCTGGACGGGCCGGGACGCTCGGCCAAAAAAGCTTTGAAGCGGGCCGGCATGACCACAAAAGACATTGATGTCTGGGAAATCAACGAAGCCTTTGCCGCCGTCGCCCTGCGCTTCATTCAGGAACTGGATCTGGATCAATCCTATGTCAATGTCAATGGCGGCTCTATCGCCATGGGCCATCCCCTGGGCGCGACCGGTGTCATCATACTGGGTACCGCGCTTGAAGAAATGGAACGGTCTGATAAATCCACCGCCCTTGCCTCCCTGTGCGTTGGCGGCGGCATGGCCACAGCAACCATCATTGAGCGCGTATAAGAAGGAATATGAAAATGACTGAAATTATCAAATATGAGCTTGATCAGGATGGCATTGCCTTATTGACCATCGATCTTCCGGGCAAATCCATGAATATCATCTCGGCGCAATTGCTGGATGAGCTGGAAAGTCTGGTGACAAAAATTGCCGAAGATGACAATATAAAAGGGGCCGTGATTACCTCTGGTAAAAAAGGCTCTTTCGTTGCCGGCGCGGATCTGGATATGCTGCTTGGCATGACCGACAATATTGCCGACAAGCCGCCTGAGGAAATCTATGCCGGCGCTTACCGGATGAACGGCATCCTGCGTGCCATGGAAACCAGCGGCAAGCCTTTTGCGGCGGCCATTAATGGTTTGGCCCTTGGCGGCGGGCTGGAAATCTGTCTTGCCTGTCATTATCGGGTCGTGGCCGACAACCCAAAAATCAATCTTGGCTTCCCCGAAGTCATGGTTGGCTTGCTGCCCGGCGCGGGCGGCACGCAGCGCCTGCCGCGCCTGATGGGCGTGCAGCCTGCCCTGCCCTTCCTGCTGCAAGGCAAAAATATGAACCCGAAAAACGCCTTGGCCAACAATGTTGTGCATGAAATCGCCCCTGTTGAGGAGGTGATTGCCAAGGCCAAGGCATGGATCACAGGCGGCGGCAAGGCCGTTCAGCCGTGGGATGAAAAACGTTTCAAGGTTCCGGGCGGTCAGGGGGCCTTTAACCCCGGCATTTCACAAACCTTCATGGGGGCGCAGGCCATGGTTCAAAAAGAAACCAAAGGCAATTACCCCGCCGCCGTGGCCATACTCTCCTGCGTTTATGAGGGCCACCAACTGCCCATGGACACCGCCATCAGAATTGAAAGCAAGTATTTTGCCACATTATTGAAAGGCGACGTCGCCCCCAATATGATCCGCACGCTGTTTGTGAATAAACAGGCCGCAGAAAAAGGCATTCGCCGTCCAAAAGATATCCCGCCCATGAAAACCAAAAAACTGGGTATGCTCGGCGCGGGTATGATGGGGGCGGGCATTGCTTTTGTTTCTGCCATGGCCGGTATAGAGGTTATTCTGCTCGACCGGGAACAGGAATATGCCGAAAAAGGCAAAGCCTATTCCGAAGGTCTTCTTGCCAAACGGGTGAAACGCAAAAAAATGGCTCAGGAGAAAGCCGACGGCATTCTGTCGTTGATCACGCCCACCACTGATTATGCTGATCTTGCCGGTTGTGACCTGATCATTGAAGCCGTCTTGGAAGACGTCAAGGTCAAGGCGGATGTGACCGCAAAGGTCGAAGCTGTGGTCGCGGCAGACTGTATTTACGCCTCCAACACCTCGACCCTGCCCATCACGGGTCTTGCCAAAGCTTCCCGCGATGAAGGTCAGTTTATCGGCATTCATTTCTTCTCGCCTGTGGATAAAATGCCGCTCGTGGAAATCATCATGGGCGAGAAAACCGGCGATCTGGCTCTGGCCAAAGCGCTGGATTATGTGGCCCAAATCAGAAAAACCCCCATCGTTGTCAATGACAGCCGTGGTTTTTACACCAGCCGCTGTTTTGGTACCTATGTTACCGAGGCCGTTAATATGCTGGCCGAAGGTGTCTCCCCTGCGCTCATCGAAAATTGCGGTGTCTTCTCCGGCATGGCCGTCGGGCCATTCGCGGTCGGTGACGAGGTCAGTATCGAACTGAGCTATCATGTGGGACAGGCCACGAAAAAGGGCATGGGCGATGCCTATGTGGCCCAGGCCGCCGACGCGGTGATTGAAAAAATGTATCTGGAACTGGGCCGCAAGGGTAAGAAAAACGGCCATGGCTGGTATGAATATCCCGAGGGCGGCACCAAATATCTATGGCCCGGCCTTGGCGAGCATTTCCCGCTTGCAGAGAGCCAGCCCACAGCAGAAGAAGTCACGAACCGGCTCTTGTACCGCCAAGCCATCGAAGTTATTCGCTGCTATGAAGAAGGCGTGCTGACGGCCCCCGAAGACGCGGATATCGGCGCCATATTCGGTTGGGGTTTTGCCCCGTGGACCGGTGGGCCGCTCAGTATGGTTGATACCATCGGTGTGAAAAAATTCGCCGCCGAATGTGATAATCTTGCCCGGAAATACGGGCCCGGATTTTCCGTCCCCAAAATGCTGCGTGACAAAGCCGCCAAGGATGAAAAATTCTATGGTTAAGCTATGAAAACAACAAGGCCCGCAAAGGCGGGCCTTGTAAAGCATTGAATAATAAGCGAACCGATTATTTTACAAAACGGCGTCTCAGAGCAAAACCTGCAAGCCCCAGAAGCATCAGGCCCAGTGATGCAGGCGCATCCACACTGACCGTCCGGGTTGTGATCTGATAGGTTGCCGTACCGCCACCAACAAAATTAAACAGATCCAATGCCGGAATATCATTGACGAAAAAATTCAGGGTGATGGAATTATTCGTGAATAATATTTCTTCGGTATAGGGGTCAGAGTCGGCAAAATCGATTATTGAATCGGTAATTAAGGTAACATCGATAATCATTTCCCCAATAATATCAAACAATATATCCGTCAATGTAATCGAGGCTGTTTGAAAATCAGTAAAGTTCTCCATATGGGTAAGTGTGAGCAGATATCCGGACATATCAACATCCAGATAGCCGTCCCAGCCACTTGGATTGGCTGTTTCATCGGCAATGGTCAGCTCTGAACCTGCGCCAATAACCCGATCATCGGCAAAAAAAACGCGAGGGCCGGCTGATTGGCTAAACGCCTCAAGATCCAGCTCTTCGCCAAAATCCGCCTGAATAATAGCGGCAGAGGCCGCCTGGGTTGAAAATATAAAAAAGCATGCCACCAAAGCATGCCGAACGTAATTATACATTTTAATCTCCTTATTAACTATTTATTAACTATTTTTCTGGTTTACTACTGGCTAATCAGATAATTTCCATGCAAATTACGCACCAATATAATTTTTTTCTTATATTACAATGGGTTAATAAAATATTGCCCTATTTGCCCAGTTCACATTCTCTTATTATTGTAAAATATTCTGACAATGTGTAAAATATTCCGACAGTATTATGAGAAAAACACGATGGTAACCTATAATATCCCCTGCAATATCCCTTGGCATAACGAACCATCCCGACCTTTATCTCTCCTGTGTTTCATATTGGTTTATCTCTGTGTTTTCTTCTGTTATCTTTTTATTTCAGAAATTACTCAGGGAAAAAATAATGACCGTTAAAAAAATAATAACCACTGTTGCCTGCTTTCTTCCAGCCATGCTTTTGATCATGGGGCTGGCTATAAATACGGCCAAAGCAGACTGGATACTGGATATGGAAAATTCCAGCCTGTCTTTTGGGTCGATCAAGAAAAACTCTATTGGTGAAAGCAACGGCTTTTACCGGCTGGAGGGCCGGATCACGGCAGAGGGGGATATCACCCTGCTCATTGATCTGACCAGTGTGGAAACATGGGTTGATATTCGCAATGCCCGAATGAAAGAATTTTTCTTTGAAACAAAGAATTTTCCTCTGGCTGAATTACGCGGCAAAATTGATATGGCGCAATTTGAAAAGCTCGAAATCGGCGGACAAAAATCCGTTGAAACAAGCTTTGATCTTGATCTTCACGGCTTTCAGCAAACATTTGATGCCCAGCTTGTGGTCTTGCGGTTAAGTGACAAGACCGCCGTGGTAATCCCCGGTGAAATTATTTTCCTTGATGCGGGAGAATTTAATTTACTTCCCGGTTTGGAGAGGTTAAAAAAACTGGCAAATCTGCCGTCGATCAGCAGCAGTGTTCCGATTATTTTTCGCCTGAGTTTCAACCAGACACCATAATTAAAGAGCCTATTCCATGTCTTTCGCTTTTAAAACAACCCTGACGGCGATTATATTCGCCGGGATAACATTCGCCTCACCCCATGCCGCTGACCGGGTATCACCGGATATTATGAATTTACTTATCGTCGCATCGGGAAAAGACGGTGGTAAAAATCTTGATATGGTGGCGGAACTTGCCATTGCCGCCAATCCGGGAGCTGAAAAAGATATTCGGAAGCTTGTTTTGAGCCTGAAACAAAATATGACAGAACCGGCAACTGTTGTTGCAAAAGCCGAAGTTGAACCCGGCCCGCAAATCACCGCCAAAGAAGTCCTGGATGTGGTTGAGGAAAAACCCGCCGTCAGCGCGGTAATTATCGAGGAAGACCCCGGTTTCTTCAATTTTCGCGGCTGGAAAGGTGAGGTAGAACTTAATTTTCTGCGTTCATCCGGCAATACAAGCCAAGAATCATTAGGGCTGGGCGGAACATTAAAACGTGAGACAGAACAGCTTCATCATACAATCGATAGCTTTTTCGACTTGAACAAAAATTCCGGCACCAAAGACAAGCAGCGTTGGGGGCTGTCTTACAAACTGGATTATGATTTATCTGAACAACTCTATCTCGTCAGCTTTGCCGGTTATGAAAATGATCAATTCGGCACATTCAGGGAGCGGATTACAACCTCCCTCGGTATTGGTTATCCGGTGATTGACAATGACAGCTATAGCTGGAAAGTTGAAGGCGGCCCAAGCCTTCTATTTACCAGGGACCTGCCCGGCGATGGCTATAACAGCAGTTTCAATGTCTTCGCCAGCAGTATTTTCGACTGGACAATCAATGACCGCAGCAACCTTACCAATACCACTGTTCTCTTTTTTGGCAATAAAAATATCATTGAGAGCAAAACGGCCCTTAAGGTGAAAATCAATGGTGCATTAAGCAGCAAATTTTCATATGACATCTTGTATGATCAGGATGCCCCGCTCGGACGACGAAAAACAGATACGGTGGCCCGCGCCGGCCTGCTCTATGATTTTTGAGGATACGCTAGCCATTCCGTTTCTGATCCATGCGCCATAATGTATCAAAATTGCTCCCTGACGCCAGATGTAAAATGCTGGCATCAAGCCAGTTCTTGCCGAGCCATTCTTTCAATGTCGCCCCGTCCAGATCATCAAATTTTGGCCGGCTAATGGTTTTAAAGCCATCCACATTGGCTTTCACTTCCTCGCCCGTCTTGAAAGATACGCGCTGACCTTCCAATATATCTTTTTCAGTCAGGGCCTGACTGAACTCACTCGTCCACGCTATTTGTTGTTCATAACTACGCGTAAAATCCATAATGTGGTTCAATTCATCCGTGGGGGTTTCACCTTTAAAAAGCGCGATCTTGCCATCCGGGGACAAGAGTGGTGATGTGTCATCAATACAAATAATCGGTTCAGATTTCTCATCCGGCTTGGCAATATAGAAAGGATAGCGCCTGATGTAACTCGGAATGTAACTATTTTCCTGCCAATCACCATTTTCATCTACAAAGAGATTTTGCCCATTTCGAATGCCCAGCACCGCCAACATAACATTTGGCTCATCCGCGGCAAAAACAATCGGAAAGAATTTCGCCGCCATCGGCAGTTCTTGCATGGTAATCGGTACCGCATTTATATTTGCGGCAAACCCGAATTTTTGATCATTTCGCAATTTCAAATCTTTATGCACCGTTTTCAATAATGGTACGATCTGATTGTATAAAGCCGGAAAAATTTTTTCCTGTCTTTCTGCCTCATGGTTTGCCTTTTTTGGGCTTTCATTATCTTTTTTTGTCATAAGATTCTCCTTTATTTTCTGGTGATGACATACATGCCTTGGGTTGCCAGGAAGTTTGCCAGAAACAAGTTATGAAACGGCATCCGGTATCCTCTGGCATTAATCGCCATGGATTGTTCCAGATGAATATTCTGCTGTCCGCACAGATTTACAAAATCCCGAATGGTGCAAAAATGAATATTTGGCGTCGAATACCACGGATGTTCCAAAGTATTATTCACCGGCATGCTGCCGCGCAGCCCAAGACTTACCCGCACTTTCCAATGAGCAAAATTTGGGAAAGACACGATTGCCTTACGCCCGACACGCAGCAATTGTTCAAGCATTTTATCGGGCCTTCTCATGGCCTGCAAAGTCTGGCTTAAAATCACATAATCAAAACAATCGTCCGGAAAAAAAGTTATATCTTCTTCCGCATTGCCCTGAATAACGGAAAGTCCCTTGGCAATAGATTGATTGACCCCTTCGGAACTCAGCTCAATACCCCGGCCATCAACCTGTTTCTGCCGCACAAGATAATCCAGAAGGCTGCCGTCCCCGCAGCCCACATCAAGCACCGTCGCGCCGGGTTCAATAAGCCGCGCAATTTCCAGAAGATCGACCCGAATATCTGATGCCCTTGATTCTTGTTCTGTCATTATATTGATACCCCGGATATTGATACCCCGGTGGCTGTCATTTCCGATTTAAGAAAGCCCCGCACGATATTGAACATCTCCGGGCAATCAAGCAGAAAACTATCATGGCCCTTGCTCATTTCTATATCGGCAAAACTAACCCTTGCGCCGACCGCATTAAGCGCCCGCGAGATATGACGGCTTTCCGATGTCGGATAAAGCCAGTCAGACGTGAATGACAAAATGCAGAATCTGGTTTTCGTGCCGCGAAAGGCCTCCGCCAGAATGCCGTCATGTCCCGCAGCCAGATCATAATAATCCATGGCGCGGGTGATATACAGATAACTATTGGCATCAAATCTGTCGACAAAAGACAAACCCTGATGACGCAGGTAACTTTCAATCTGAAAATCCGCATCAAAACCAAACGCCAGCTTGTCCCGGTCCTGAAGTGCGCGGCCAAAACGATTGGTCAGGCCGGTTTCAGACATATAGGTTATATGGGCTGCCATACGGGCCACCGCAAGGCCGGACTGCGGCCTTTGATCATGGTCAAGATAACGGCCGGAAGCCCAGTTGGGATCGGCCATGATCGCCTGACGCCCCACTTCGTGAAAGGCGATATTCTGGGCCGAGTGACGCCATGTTGCGGCAATGGAAATAACTGTTTTCGCCCTATCCGGATAATCCACGGCCCATTGCAAAGCCTGCATGCCGCCCATGGAGCCGCCGATGATCGAGAAAAGCTGGTCAATTTCTAAATGATCCAGAAGCATGGCCTGCGCCCGCACCATGTCGCCTATGGTAATCACCGGAAAATCTATGCCATATGTTTTTCCCGTGATTGAATTTATCGATGCAGGGCCCGTCGTGCCGGCGCAAGACCCAAGCGCGTTGATGCAAATCACATAATAAGCGTCCGTATCAACAGGCTTGCCGGAACCAACCATATTTTCCCACCAGCCCCGCTTGCCTGTGATCGGATTAAGGCCTCTGACATATTGATCACCCGTTAAGGCATGGCAAATAAGAACCACATTGCTTTTGTCGCTGTTTAATTTTCCCCAGGACTTATAAGCCATGTCAAATGACGTGATCTGTTCCCCGGAATCAAGCAGGAGCGGACGGTTCTGCCCGAGCGTCACCACTTCGGCATAGCCATCAGCGTCAATTTTATCTATTGTATCCTTCGTCATAAAAAACAACATAATCATTATCTGGCAAAAGAACAGTTGAATTTTGCGCCAGATGAATATAATCCAATTGACGTGCCATAATATAATGACAGGCCATAACAAAATAATATCAGGAAACCCGATGACTGGACCGGAACCACGTCCGTGGATAAAGCAGCTTGACGTCTATGTGGGGGGGAAATCCCATGCAGAAGGCGCGGAAACCACAGTAAAATTATCGTCCAATGAAAGCGCGCTGGGCGCAAGCCCAAAGGCCATCTCAGCTTACCTTGAAGAGGCGGAAAAATTACATCGTTACCCGGATGCCTCCTACCATGATCTGCGCGCGGCGCTGGCGGAAAAATATACCATCGAAGCGGGCCAGATCATTTGCGGTATCGGCTCGGACGAAATCCTGAAACTTGCCTGCCGGGCGTATATTGCCCCGGGGGATGAGGTCATCTTTCCCAAACATAGTTTCATGATGTATCCCATCGCCGCCGCAAGCTTTGGCGGGCGGCCCATCGAAGTTGATGATACCAATTATACCGCCAATGTGGATAATATTCTGGCCGCCGTTACGGATCGCACCCGCATCATATTTCTGGCCAACCCCAATAACCCGACTGGCACCTATATTACAGCAAAAGAGGTTGAACGGCTCTGGAAAAATATCCCGGATAATATTCTGCTGATTCTGGATAGTGCCTATGCTGAATTCGTCGAAAAAGATGATTATCAGGCCGGCATTGAACTGGTTCGAAAATCCAGAAATATTTTAATGACCCGCACTTTTTCAAAATTATACGGCTTGGCCGCCCTCAGGCTTGGCTGGGGTTATGCCTGCCCGGAGGTTGCGTCGGTATTAGACCGCATTCGTGACCCGTTCAATGTGCCGTCACCAACGCAAGTCGCCGGAATCGCCGCCTTGGCGGATGCCGGGTTTGAACATAAGGCCCGCGCCCATAACACAAAGTGGCTTGGCATTTTAAGGGACGAGCTGATCGCAATGGGCCTTAAGCCCATACCGAGCGTGACCAATTTCATTCTGATAGAATTCCCTGAAGAAGCTGGGAAAACAGCAGAGAAAGCCAATGAATATCTCCTGAAGCGCGGGTATATTCTGCGTTGGTTGCCGGGTCAAAAATTGCGTCACTGCCTGCGGCTGACCATAGGGACTGAGTCGCAAAACCGCGCTGTGATCCAGCTGCTTAAAGAATTTTTGGAGCATTAAACATGGCCTTATTCTCTCAAATTACCATTATCGGTATGGGCCTGATTGGCTCCTCTATTGCGCGGGCCGTTAAGAAAACAGGCGTTACGGGCCGACTTGTCGCCTGTGACAATAACGAAGAACATTGCCAGATATCCCGCGACTTAAAACTGGCCGACCATATCACCGCCGATCCGCAAGAAGCTGCCCGGGGCAGTGACCTTGTCATATTAGCGACGCCTGTTGGCACTTATGGTGATCTGGGCAAGATCATCTGCCCCGAAATGCAAAGCGGGGCCATCCTGACCGATGTTGGTTCCGTGAAAGGCAGCGTGGTAAAGGCCCTATCTCCGCTCATGAGGGCGGATTGTCATCTTATCCCCGGGCACCCCGTGGCGGGAACCGAACAATCCGGGCCTGATGCGGGCTTTGCCGCCCTGTTTGAAGGGCGTTGGTGCATCGTTACCCCCCTTGAAAACACCCCTGATGACATGGTGGATAAGCTCGAGAAATTCTGGCAGGCATTGGGCAGCAAGGTTGAGCTTATGACTCCGGATCATCATGATATGGTGCTGGCCATTACCAGTCACCTGCCCCATTTGATCGCGTATAATATCGTTGGCACGGCCCGTCACCTCGAAGAAGTCACCAAGTCAGAAGTTATCAAATATTCCGCTGGCGGTTTTAGGGATTTTACCCGTATCGCCGCGTCAGACCCCACCATGTGGCGCGATGTTTTCCTGCATAATAAAGAGGCGGTTCTGGAAATGCTGGGGCGTTTCAGCGAAGATTTGACCGCATTACAGCGCGCCATCCGTTATGATGAAGGCGATAAATTATTTAAATTATTTGACCGTACCCGCCGCATTCGCAAAGAAATCATTGATGCCGGGCAAGAACAGGATATCGCTGACTTTGGCCGTCATAAAGATGACCAATAGATTTTCAATCTATCACAGGACCCAGTTCATAAACCGGAATCGGGCCTAAAAACAATAGTCCCCCCTGCAAGCTGATGGCTAAATCGAGGGTATCTTTCCTTTGATCCGCTCCGGCGCTCGCGCCATCTTGTTTGCTCATCCGGCGTAATTCTTGCAATATCATGGCCCCCGGTTCCTGCTGAAAGGCCGAATGACCGGAAAGAATAGTCACGATATGATCAATGCCATGAATTTTGGCAGCAAACGCACCGAGGGGCTTCAAATCCTGATCCAATGTGGCTTCCCCATCAAGAATAAGGTCCATCTCTCCCGATAAGACAGAAATATTTTTCACATCGACCGTGCCACCGGTATCCCGCCATACACTAAGGCTTTCCTTGGAAAAATCCGGAATTTCCTCGCCATGAAACTGAAGGTCAATTTTAACCTGATCCGCCTTTTTGCCAAAAATACCCACGGGGATTTCCTGAACCACCACATCTGTGGCCTCCAGATAAATCTTCATCAGAACGGGAAGTTCCATATCATTGAATGGCACAGAAGCATCAGGGGCTTCGGGCTGCATGATATGGAGCTTCACCTCCTCGGCAGCCGATCGTTTTGCTGATTCCCCTGCCCCCCATGATACATCCGCCATAACAAAAGAAGCCCTTTGGAATTTCCGGTTCAAGATATCAATTTTCGCCGAAGCACGGGTTTTCCCAATATTCAAGGCCAGGCTCGGGTTTCTGCTGCCGCCAATATATACGGTCGCCCCGTCACTGAAAATAACCCCGTGATTAATATTCCACGGGAATGCCACCAACATGACATGAGGGGATAATATGGATATCGGGGCTTTGTCCTGAGCTGTTTTGACAACCCTCAAGTCATTTAACGATAGCTCCATCCGGTAAGGAAAACCTGAAATCTCAAGATCCTTATATTTTATACTCACGCCTTTTGATTTTTGCTGACTGACCCAAATGCCGAATTTCTCTTCGATTTCCCCCGCCATATAATGCCAGAAAAAAACATAGCCCAAGATCAGAAGAAGAACGGCAGAGGCCAAAAGTTTCAAACGCATATTATTGTCCAGAGAATTAACGGTAATGATTCACTCTTTGACAATATAGAGTGCGCGGGAGACGGGGTCTATGCCGAAGTTCGCCTAATCAGCCTCCAGTAATTTCTGACTGGCTGTTTCAATAACATTTTCAAGTCTGTCCATAAAGACTTCCTTCTGAAGTCCAGCTTCAATAGGCGGCAGGAATTCAATGACAAATTTCCCGGATTTCATTGAGCCTTTTCTGGGCCAATAAACCCCGGTATTGACCGCAATGGGCACCACCGGAATTTTAAGATATTTATAAATACCAAAAATGCCCGACATATAAGGATGCTTCGCGCCGGGTTCTGCCCGTGATCCTTCGGGAAATATGATCACAGATCGGCCATTATCTGTTTCGATACGAGACAGCGTCAGCATTTTCTTCATGGATTTCATACCCATGTCGCGATCAATGATAATATTCCCCACTTTGCGGCAAACCCGGCCATAAAGCGGCACATTCAAAATCTCTTCTTTCATGATGAACGACGGGTCATCAATGATTGAATGCATAACGAACGTATCCAGCATCGATTGATGTTTCATGGCATAGATCACCGGCGTTCTGGAGATAAACTCGCCCCCCCGCACCTCCATCGTCAAATTCTGGATCAGCCGCAGCCAAAAACATACGCTATGAGACCACCCGGTCTGGAAGGCCGCATGCCAGGATCTCGGCACAGCCGGAATATAGAGCATAGGCGCCCATAGCAGGCAACAAAACCCCGTCCACCCATAAAAAAATGCCCTGAAAACAGAAGACCGCAAACTTAACACTATTCCTTGACCCTTTTATTTATTTTCTTCACCCGCCGCGTTTTCCATATGGGACTCATTTGACCCCAAATCAAGTAGGCTATTTCGGAATGAGCTTACCAGAAATTTACTATACTCACGGGCCAATGACATCAGGCGAATATTTTCGGGGCGCCATTGGCCAACGGGATGCGCGATCATTTTTGTATTTGGCATGAATCTGCGCATTTCGATCAAGGCGCGTGGCATATGTTCAAGAGAGGTGACAACCCTTATGGACGACATATGACTTCTGTCCACCCATAGGGCTATTTCCTGTGCATTACCAACCGTATTCTGTGCCATGCTTCCGCTTTCAATACAGCAATCTATCAGATTTTGAGGGCTGCCAAGGACAGCATGCAATTCTTCGTCGGTCACATCTGCATTCACCCCTGATATGAATAATTTTCCGGCCAGCCCCTGTTCCAGCAGGTCAACCGCTTCCTGAAGGCGGCTATTGCCTCCGGTAAGAGCCACGATCCCATCGGTTTTCTCATCTGTGGGCGGCTGGGCCTGAGACAAGTCATAGATAAAGTAAAATAACCCCCCCACCCAAATAAGCGATAAACCCAATATCAGATAAAATATATATTTCATATGATTCTTTCTTCGCGACAGGCTTTAAACCATTCGTCTCAAATCCCGCATGACGGTAATGCGCGCCGTAAGCATCGAGATCGCGGCCGCAATGATTGGCACCACCAACAATATCCCGACTTCGACTGTCGGCAATTCCGGGACTTTAACCAACCCCGAAGCCAAATCACGTGATAAATATATCAGGGATATCAAGGTCACGAAAGCCAAAAGGAGGCCAATGACGCCGCCTTTCAAACCATAGATCATGAAACGATTCTGGTAAGCCCGGGCAACCATGCTATCCTGCGCGCCCAAATGATGCATGATGGCAATGGTTTCACGATTTTCCGCCATACCGGCTTTGGTGCCAAAAATAACCATACAGATGGTCGCCATCACCACCAATAGTAAAATACCAAGCGCCGTATATTCCACCATATCCATCAACCGCAAAAAACGCCCCAGCCATTGCTGATGATCATCCAGATGAATATTGCCTGATATTTTAGATATTTGAGCGTTCAAAGCATCCAGATTTATGTCCACAGCGCGGCTGACCGTAACATCAAGGATATCCGGCACGGGCAGATCACTTGTCACATTGCCCGCCCCGAGCCAGGGCTCCAGCAGCTGTTCGATTTCAACCTCATTAAGCTTGCGTACATGTTCTATACCGGGCGTATTGCGCAAAAGCTGCATCACCTTGCGCACTTCTGTTTCTCGCGTTTCCTGATCTGCCGTCGTGACTTGCACGGTGAGCCGATTGCTCAAGCTTTCCGTCCAATCACCAAATCCCTTATGCAGCATCATGCTGCCCATGAGCGCCAAAGCACTCAAATAAACCATAACAGCCATGACATAGGGCAAAAGGCGGGTGGCTTCGTGATTTTTTTCATCGGGCAGGAAATGAATGGCCTTGGTCATGACATATCATCCCCGGAAATTACTTTAGGGCCAAATTCCTTTTGGTCCAATTTACCGGAATCAAACGCCAGGGAATCAAATTTTTCTTCCTTCAGCTTCGGGGTATTTTCGCCGGCTCTGATCATATGTAACCGGCCTTCCTGAAGATGCAGGCGATCAGCGCCAATCTCTTCCACCAAGCTCATATCATGGGTGGCAATAACCGTCGTGGTACCCAATTTGTTTAATTCAACAAACAGATGCATTATTCTTTTTGCAATGGCCGGATCCACATTCCCCGTTGGTTCATCAGCGAGCAAAATATCCGGCCGTTTGATGACAGCGCGGGCAATGGCAACCCGCTGTTTTTCCCCGCCAGACAGGGTCGGAGGCCGCGACTTCATCCGGCCTTTCAAGCCAACCCATGTTAGAAGCTCTTCCACATGCTCTTCAATTTCAGCCCCTTTCCCCCCGGATATACGCAAGGGCAAAGCGACATTTTCAACAGCGGTCAGATGATCCAGCAACCTGAAATCCTGAAACACGACACCAATTCTGCGGCGCAATTTTGGTAAATCCTCACGCTTTGCGGCCGTTACATCCTCATTAAACATGGTTATCTTTCCCCGCGATGGACGCTGGGCAAGATACATCAGTTTCAGAAGACTTGTTTTGCCCGCGCCGCTGGGGCCGGTCAAGAAATGCAATGATCCCGGCTTGAGGTTAAAGGCAATATCCTTCAACACTTCCGACCCCATGCCATATCTCATCCCGATATTATCAAAATGGATCACTCACTATGCCTCTTGCTGCTATCATCAAATTTACTATTCCATTATCTGGCGTTTAATTAACCATAGCGTTTCACTTGTATGCCGTAAACTCAAAATATAATGTTATTCTGTCATTTTACATAACTTAAGGACTCTTGCGTAAATCATTTCGTCTGATTATACTCTGCCGCAGCACTAAACCCATGATATAACAATAAACACAAGCTTCATATGATCCTGACCTGCCCCGAATGCGCCGCAAGATACGTTGTTGACCCCAAGGCCCTTATGCCGGCTGGCCGGGTCGTCAGATGCGCCAAATGCAAACATAGCTGGAAAGAAGGGCCGCCAGAAGTTGACACGCCGGTAGTTGACGGGACAGAAGCAGAGGGCCCCGTAAGCCCCGCAGAGGAAAGCCCGTCGCCCGCCAAGGGAACCGCGCAGGATGCCGACGAAGATGATTTCGCCGTAAAACGCGCCCGGCGCAAAAAACGTCCGCGCCCCATGCCAAAAGGATCCAACCTGCCGGCTTTGCAAAATCATAACCACGGCGGTATTTTATGGGGATGGTACGGACTTGCGGCGTTCGTTGCGATTATTATCAGCAGCTTCCTGATTTTCCAAAGCACCATAGCTGACGTCTGGCCGCCATCCCAGAAACTATACCGGGCGCTTGGTATGGAAATTGTGCATGAAGCCCAAAACAAGCCGGAATCTGATGCGGAAATTCCGCCCGAAGAATTATTCAAAATAACCAATACTGTCCTGAATAAAGTCCGAACCGGTAAAGTGACAACCTTGACGGTTGAAGGTAATATAGAAAACCGGACAGACAAAACCATTCCGCTGCCCCTGCTCAGGATTTCCTTAAAAGGCGATCAGGGCAAGGTTATTCGGGAATGGACCTTTAAATCATCCGCCGCCACCATTTCAAAAGGCGAGATTGTGCCTTTTGCCACTTCGCTGGCCAATCCACCCGATGCCGCCACCAGCATCAGCGTCACTTTTGCCCGCAAATAATATTCTGCCATAATAAGGCCGTAAAGATAATGTAAATGATTATAAGGTAAGCTTACTCTATAAATTTTACGGAGTGAAGAAATTATGGCGCATATTCTAATCGCAGAAGATGAAATGGCCGTTCGATTGTTTGTCAGTCGGGCGCTGGAGCGCCATGGTCATAGCATCGTTGGCGTCGAAGACGGCGGCGCGGCGGTCGAAGCTCTGGCTGAAGATGCTTTTGATCTTCTGCTCACCGATATTGTTATGCCTGTCATGGATGGTATTGCGCTGGCCCTGAAGGCATCCGCTGAACATCCCAAAATGCCTATTTTGATGATGACAGGATATTCTCACGAAATTCAACGCGCCCACAACCTGGAATGCTTAATCCATGATGTGATCAGCAAGCCCTTCTCTCTGGATGAGCTATGCAAGACTGTGGATACAATTTTAAAAAGTCAGAAAAGCCAGAAAAATCAGAAAAGCCTTCATTAATGTGACATTGCTCTAATTGCGCGGCGCTCTAATTGCGCGGCAGTTTCTCCGGACTGAACTGCATATCCCGATCCAGCAGTTTCTTCAGACGATTTAAAAGCATTAATATTTCCGTCTGATTTTCTGCCGTCTCGGCCATGTTACCGGCTTCCATACTGCGGATTGCATCACGCATCAAATCACCTGTCGCCACAGTTAAATGGGCCGCCTCAATGCCGGCTCTTTGCAGGCGTATTCCCAAGTCATTTACCGTCTCAGCCAATTTATTCTGAAGGGCTATCCAGTCCTTGATATTTTTATGTGACGGCATTATCTGACCTGTCTGCTGCGAGATGCCGCGCCCCCCCGTAATGTCCAATGTCGCAATTTCCAGAGTGATGGATTGCTTATAAGCATAGGATAGAATCCGGCGCTGAGTGTCTTCCAGACTATTGATCGTATCACGGGCGGTGCTGATCACCTGAAACCGCCCATAACTTTGTGCTGACAGCATGTCGCGGCCCTGATAAATAAACCCATGTTCAAGGAAGGTAACCAGTTCAATGGCCTGCTCAAATTTCTTATAATGCATATGAGACAGAATTTTTCCATAGATACGGCGCAATTCTTTAATATCATAGTTATCTTCATGTCGCCCCATATCAGGGGCCGCCCGCATAGAGGATTTCTGATGCCGCTGAAATAAAATGATGGCTTTATCGATATCCTGCAACTGTTGCCTGATGTCATCGTCTGTCTTCTTCTGCAGAATCGCCAGCTTCAAGGCCGCAAAATCATCCAATATGGCGCGGTTGAACTGGCCCGCATCGCCATCTTCCAGCATCAGGGCAATATCCCACAGAATATCTCTTGCGCTGATGATATCACCGTCATCCTTTGGCTTGGTCAACCGCCAGTAAGCTGACCTGAGGGCCATGTAAAATACCGGCGGCGTCTGTCCGTCATCCGGCACAAGTCCCAGAGCCATGAGCTTTCGCGCCAACTTTTTCCGTTGATCCGGCAGGGTTAAAAGCTGCTCTCGGATTTCAACGATTTTTCTGGCATACGGATTGCCGAATTTCTTTTCTGGCAAGGATATGCCGGATATGATTTTTTTCCGGCTTTGGCCCGCCTGATCCACGGCCTCGATCACCATATCAACCTTCTTGCTTGCAAGATCAGAAGATGAAAAATTGACATATGTCTCTGCGTCATATTCTTTTAAATCCGCGATAGGAAGCGTAATGCGATCCAATATATTATTTTGCATATTATGTTTCGCCGCCCCCTCAGAAGCGACAATATCCACATATACCGCCGCAAGGCCATAATCATCCTTGAGGTGCAGAGACAGACCAAACAGGCCGTCATCACTCATCATAGGACGAAAATCCGCCCTTTCGATGACGGGGGGGTCATCCGCCAGGATTAACAGCGGCCATTCCCCGATTTTTCTACTGCCTTCCCTGATTGCCCAGTTTATTTCATCCCGCACAGTGAATTTTGCGACAAAGCCGCCCGCTTCTCCGCTTAAGCCCGCTTCTCCGCTTAAGAAAAGCACAGACTGATCACCGGTCAGCAAGGTCGGCGCATGGGATATATTCTGCATCCGAACCATAATCTCGCTGCCTTCTGGAATGGGGGTCAGCCCGCCCGTTGCTCCATCAAGGCTCAATATTTCCGTGAATTCCTCACGCCCGCTATAGGCCGGCGGGCTCACAATCATGGTGATCTCGGGAACAGGGTAAGAAAAAACAGCTCTTGGTTTGACGGCTGTTTCGATCAGTCTTCTGGCGTCCGGCCCCGCGAGAATCGCGGCAACAGAAAACAGAAAGATGGACAGGACAACAGCCCTCAGGCTCGCCCGCAAGGGCCAGATGACTTTCCCCATAAGGCCGCGCATAATACAGATCATCATCAAGAGAAATAATATGCCATAAACAACTGCCTGCACCAAAGGCGGGGCATAACCCCATAGATCCGCCAGCGATAGCGCAAGATACGCAAGATACAGCGCGGCCGCCTGAAGCAAGCCTGTTAATATAACCGTGTTGTTGCTTAATCTAACCATTTTGGCATTTTATCCAGCCCTATGATATCATCATAACTTGGTCGCGGGCGAACGATGGCATATTCCGTGCCCTTAACCAATATTTCCGGGATAAGGCGGCGGGTGTTATAAGTCGATGACATCACCGCGCCATAAGCCCCCGCAGACCGGATCGCCACCAAATCACCGGTTTCAAGGCCCGGCAAATCGCGCCGGACGGCAAAGGTATCGCCTGTTTCACAAACCGGCCCCACCACATCATAGGCTGACAATGGCCCGCCGGTGTCTTTCACCGCAACAATCTCGTGATAGGCCTCATACATGCTTGGTCTTATCAAATCATTCATGGCCGCGTCAATGATCAGGAATTTACGTTTTTCACCATATTTTAAAAATATAACCTTCGACACCAATATACCGGCATTTCCCACCAAAAGCCGGCCCGGTTCGATGATAATCTTGCAGCCCAGATGTCCGACAATCCTTTTAACCATTTCCCCATATTCCAGCGGCAACGGCGGCTTTTCAGCGGCTTGGTCATAGGGAATTCCAAGCCCGCCGCCCAGATCAAGCACAGAGATTTCATGGCCATCGGCCCGCAATTCCTCAATCAGCGTAACAATGCGCCCAAAGGCCTCTTCAAAAGGCGCAAGATCCGTTAATTGTGAGCCAATATGAAGGTCCACGCCCTGCACCCGAATGCCCGGCAAGGCTGCGGCTTTGGCATATATTGCGCGGGCACTGGTCCAGGGAATGCCAAATTTATTCTCCGATTTTCCGGTGGAAATTTTGGCATGGGTTCTGGCATCCACATCCGGATTAATCCGAAAGGCAATGGCCGCGACTTTTCCCATGCCATCTGCAACGCGGCTCAGTTGGTGCAATTCCGGCTCTGACTCTATATTGAACTGCAATATGCCTTTTTCCAGGGCAAACGCCATTTCCTCCTGCGTTTTTGCAACACCCGAATAGACAATTTTTTCCGCAGCTATTCCGGCCTTGAGCGCCCGGCGCAATTCGCCTTCGGACACCACATCAGCGCCCGAGCCCAGATTTGCCAGGCTTTTGATAATGGCCTGATTGCTGTTGGCCTTGAGCGCATAGCATAACAGAAAGTCATGACCCCTGAAAACGTCACTAAAGACATTATAATGCCGAACCAGTGTTTCCGTTGAATAGCAATAGAACGGCGTGCCGACCTGCTCTGCAATAGCCGTTACCGGCACGCCTTCCACATATATTTCGCCTTGTTGGTAATCGAAATGATCCATTAAATATAGTCTCGACTTTTTTAAGTGTTGCTCTCTGGTTTTTCGTAACCGGGCGGCGGCAATAAATCCCCCCTCTTGCCGCAAGAGGCCAGCCCAAGACATACAAGTCCCGCACAAAAAACCATGATTATTTTCCGCATTACGCGCTCCTCATCTGATTCATATATACCATATCAGAAAAATCTGTTTGGGGATTATTTAATGCCTCACTTCCAAGAACTGAGGTATTTATTCTTTCTGAATTCCGCTCAAGCGCCGCTAGGGGCTGCGCTCCCCCTTGGTCGCTAGGTCGCGAGGGCTCCCGTTTATTTGGATTACGCTCAAGCGCCGCTAGGGGCTGCGCTCCCCCTTGGTCGCTAAGTCGCGGGGCTCCTGAAATCACGCGCTGGATTCAATTCGTGCTTTGGCGGCTTTGACTTGCCGGCGCACCTGATCCGGCGCGGTTCCGCCGAAACTTGTCCGGCTCGCCACGGAGCTTTCCACATCAAGGACAGAAAAAACATCTTCGGTGATGTTTGCATCGACTTCCTGCATTTCGGCCAATGTCAAACCATCAAGGTCGCAGCCCTTCTTTTCCGCCAGCGCCACAAGCGAGCCTGTCACATGATGGGCGTTGCGAAAGGGCATATCAAGCACGCGCACCAACCAGTCAGCCAGATCGGTTGCAGTGATAAAGCCGTTTTCGGTCGATGATTTCATGGCATTCTCATTCACCGTCATATCCTCAATCATACCGGTCATGGCCGCAATAATCAGCGCAAAGGCGTTGGCCGCGTCAAAGGTCGCTTCTTTATCTTCCTGCATATCCTTGCTATAGGCCAGCGGCAGCCCCTTCATCACAATCAACAGGCTGTTAAGTGCCCCGATGATCCGGCCCGCCTTGGCACGGCATAATTCCGCCGCGTCCGGATTACGTTTTTGCGGCATGATGGAAGAGCCAGTGGTGAATTTATCGCTCAAGCTGATAAAATTAAACTGGGCGGAAGACCAGATGACGATTTCCTCGGCCAAACGGGAAATATGAATGGCGCTGATGGCCGCGCCGGAAAGAAACTCCAGCGCGAAATCCCGGTCAGATACGCTGTCCAGACTATTGGCCGTCGGCGCCCGAAAATTCAAACTATCCGACGTCTGCTGCCGGTCAATGGGGAAAGATGTCCCTGCCAGAGCCGCCGCCCCAAGCGGACATTCATTGAGCCGTTCTCTGGCATCGCGCAACCTGCCCCTGTCCCGCGTAAACATTTCAAAATAGGCCAGCAGATGATGACCAAAAGTCACCGGCTGGGCCGATTGCAGGTGAGTGAACCCCGGCAGAATCACATCCGCATGCTGCTGTGCCTTCGCAACCAGCGCCAATTGCAGGCCTTTCAAGGCCTCGTCCAGCTGATCCATGGCATCCCGCGTCCAGAGCTTGAAATCTGTCGCCACCTGATCATTTCGCGACCGCGCCGTATGAAGCCGCCCGGCCGCATCCCCGATAATTTCCGTCAGCCGCGATTCCACATGCATGTGAATATCTTCCAGCTTGGCATCATAGGTGAAATTACCGTCTTCTATCTCATCCTTCACCTGATCAAGGCCGGCAAGAATTTTATCGCCGTCAGCCGCAGATATAATACCTTGGGTCATCAACATATGACAATGGGCTTTGGAGCCTCGGATATCCTGCGCATAGAGTATCTTGTCAAAGTCAATGGAGGCATTGATTTTTTCCATGATTTGTGCCGGCCCCGCGCCGAACCGCCCGCCCCAAAGGCTGTTCGCCTGACCCTTATCCGTAATATTTTCTTTGGTCATATTATCTTTGCCCGTATTTTCCTGAATAGATGAGGTATCTTTTTTAGAGGTCATGCCTTTTCATCTCCAAAGCTGAAATATATCATAACAATATGGCGGGGAATACGACAATACAGCAGTTTAGGCAAGTTTTATCCCTATAATATATCGGCCAGAAGATCAAGAAAACGATCCGATAAAAATCAAATTCATTCGTCTCTTGAGTTATTCCTGTTTCAACTTTATCTTATAGCCGTTACAACATGAAAAAATATAAACAGTGAAAAAATATAATGCATAAAAATTTGATAATGGTTGTCGCTTTTGTCGCGGCCTTGCTGGGCGCAATATACATCATTGGCCCTGCGGATACGGACCTTGATGCAAAGAAAGATGAGTTTTTTCCTCTGGACAGCGGCCTGAAAAATGGCACGGCCCTGTTCACTATCTACGGCGTCCAGACAGACCTGCCCGCTACCGAGATCACGGATGAAGCGGGAAAAATCTTGACACTTGGTGATCTTAAGGGCCAAAATCTGCTCATTAATTTCTGGGCCACATGGTGCGTGCCCTGCCGCGAAGAAATGCCGGAACTTGACGCCCTGCAAGCGGCGCGCGGCAATGAGGACTTTAAAGTGATCGCCATTTCAGTAGACCGGGGCGGGTTGGAAACCTCGCGCGCCTTCCTTGATGAAATCGGCGTTCAGCATCTTGACCTCTATTATGATGAAAAAGGCACCCTCGCCCGTAAAATGAAAACAATCGGATATCCGACCACCATATTAATCACCAAAGCCGGAAAGCAATTTGGCATTTTAACCGGGCCGGCCCATTGGAATTCCGCCAAAGCCCACGCCCTGATTGACCGCCTGATAGCAAATAAATCCGAATAGCACTTGTATTTTTTGATACATTATAACATTATGCCTTAGATTATATATTTAAGGATCAAAAAACATGAAACGCTTCCCCTTTCCAGTCTTAGGCCAGACATTATTTCTCGGCATGGCTCTTTCATCGCCCGCTTTCGCTGATGTGCAAGATGATCAACCCCGCATGCATGACCATGAAATAGAGGAGCTGTTTGTAACAGCTGCACCCCATAGCAAGGCACGGCTTGATGTTTTACAGGGCAACAGCCTGATTGGGCTTGATGAACTGGAACAAAGAATGGAAGCCACCATCGGGGAAACCTTAAGCGGTATCCCGGGTATTTCCTCCAGTTTCTTTGGCAGCGGTGCCAGCCGCCCGATTATTCGCGGCCTTGGCGGCGGGCGAATCCGCATATTAATTAATGGCATTGGCAGCATTGATGCCTCTGGCACATCACCGGATCATTCTGTCGCCGCCGACCCCCTGACCGCAATGCGCATAGAAATCCTGCGCGGGGCCAGCACCTTATTATATGGCAGCAATGCGGTCGGCGGCGTGGTCAATATCATTGATGAACGTATCCCGAGCTTCATTCCGGCAGACCCCCTGTCCGGCCGTGCGCGGCTTGGGTTTGGCAGCGTTGCCGATGACTATTCCGGCGCGGCCTCTTTGACCGCCAAAGTCAGCGGCACCGATGATAAAGCGCTCATCCTTCATCTGGATGGTTATTTTAGAAATTCCGGTAACTTTGATATTCCCGGATATGCGGAAAGTAGCGTTTTTCATGCTCAGGAGGTGACCCAGGAAGAAGACGGCCATGAAGAAGAGACTTTCGGCAGTGTTGAAAATTCAGACGTGGACAATAAAGGCGGCAGCGTTGGCATAAGCTGGGTTCAGGACGGCGCCATGCTCGGGGTTTCTTACGGCGTGAATGACAGCAATTACGGCGTACCCGGCCATGATCACGGCGATCAGGCCGTCCGCATCGACCTTGATCAGAAAAGATTTGACCTCAAGGGTAATCTGGAAAAATCTTTCTTGTTTTTTGAAGAATCCCGTCTGCGTTTTGGCTATGCCGATTACCAGCACACCGAATTGGAGGGGACTGAAATCGGTACTGTTTTTACCAATGAAGGCTGGGAAGGCCGCATCGAATTCATTCAAAAGGGCATCGGCAATATTAACGGCTCAATGGGCCTTCAAATCCGCAGCCGTGATTTTGAGGCCATAGGTGATGAAGCCTTTGTCCCCCCTACCCATACGCTGCAATGGGGCATATTTGCCGTCGAAAAAATAAGCCTTGATCCTGTCACCCTCGAGTTTGGCGCGCGGTTTGATCATCAGTCCGTGGATAATAAAACCCTGAACCAAAAGCGAAACTTTGACAGTTTAAGCCTTTCTGCCGGGGCGGCCATTCACCCGACCGCCACCAGCCTGATGGGCTTATCCATCAGCCGCACAGAGCGCGCGCCCACAGCGCAGGAGCTTTTCTCCAACGGGCCGCATCTGGCCACAAGCGCTTTTGAGAAAGGCAATAGTGACCTGACAGAGGAAAAAGCCACCAGTATCGAACTGACCCTCAAGCAGGAGACAGACTGGTTCTCTGCCCGTCTGAATATCTTTCATACATGGTATAATGACTTTATTTATGAATATTTTACCGGCCTGCAAAATGGGGGATTGAATATTCTGGAATTTCGCCAGAGAGACGCCCGTTTTTATGGCGCTGAGCTTGAAACAACCACCCAAATCTACGCCACTGGCGGGCATCGTCTGGCCATCAATATTTCCGGCGATATCATTCGGGCCAAATTTAGCAACAATGGCGGCAACCTACCCCGTATTCCGGCCAATAGCGCAACTTTCGGTTTGGCATATAGCACAGCAAAACTTGAGGTGAGCGGCGATATCAGACTGGTCAGTGATCAAACGAATATAGCCGCAGAAGAACTTATGACCGAAGGCTATACCGAGATTAACATGGGCCTGAGCTGGCGCCCGCGCGGCGAAGATCAGGATTTGACCCTAAGGCTTCAGGGAAAGAATCTGACCAATGCCGAACGCCGGCAACATACGTCTTTCCTGAAAGACCTGTTGCCCATGCCCGGCCGAAACATCAAACTATCCGTAACATATGGGTTTTAGGCAATAGCCGACCTTTAAGGCACCACAGTGACCGGAATCTTGGCCTTTTGTAAAATGCTGTAAGCCACACTGCCCAGTCCAAGCTTGGCCAGCAGTCCTTTGCTTTGATGGCCGATGAAAATTTGATCTGCCCCATGTTCCTCGGCCAGGGCCGTGATAATTTCGGCGGCATTGCCCACCTGAACGTAAGTCTTAATGGTAATGCCGTCGGCTGATAATTTCGCGCGGGCCGGGGCCATAATATCCTTCTCGGCACTTTCCAAATGCTCCATATGCTGGCTATGGCGCACGGCCAGTTCTTCGACGGACATCACTTCAAATTCCGACCAGTCAATAATATACGCCAAAAGCAGGACCCCGCCGCCGCGATCTTTAAGTTTTTTAACGGCAAGCTCTGCGGCGCGCGCGCCAAGTTCTCCGCCGTCATACCCAACAAGATATTTAAGTTTTTTAGACATATTTTCTACCTCCTGGTTGCATCAACTTATATGTTCATCATAAGGCAAAGACTGATCTCAAATTTGATGCCTGTCAAGTATTTAACAAAACCCCCGTTATTCAACGCATTTTGTTTAATTTCATTGAAGACGAATGTCGCATTTTCTTATGTATTTTGAAAAAAATAACGTATAAACCAATGGTATTAGATATTTTACCAAATAGATCATTTTGCTTTAATATTGGAAAGACAGTCGTTTGAATTTAGCATCCGTTCATATTCCGGGCTCTAAAATAGGGGATGGCCGTAGAAGGGCCAATAAATACCTGAATCAAAAAGCATGTGAGGGCTGTGCCTCAAAACATATATCATTATGTAATGTTATGGATAATGATGGTTTGAATATTCTGTCCGGATTATCAAGTGACATCCATAAAAAGGCCAAACAAGTCATCTGCACCGAAGATGATAATGCTGAATATCTTTTTAATATACGTTACGGCGCCGTCAGAATATCTAAAATGTTGCCCGATGGCCGGCGGCAGGTTACAGGATTTCTCTTCGCCGGAGATTTTTTTGGCCTGTCCTGCAAGGCGCAACACAGCTACACGGCAGAAGCCATTACCCCTGTCGACATATGCCGATTCCCGCGTAAAAAGATTGTTGGCCTGTTTCAGGAGTTTCCGGATCTTAATGAGCGCGTCTTTGACATGACCCGGGCTGAATTAAATTCCACCCATGCGCAAATGTTGTTATTGGGCCGAAAAACCGCGAAAGAAAAACTCTGCTCCTTCCTGCTTGCCATGAGAAAGAAATCTTCGCTTTTGGCAAAGACAGGCGAAGATGAAGTTGATCTTCCCATGGGCCGGTCAGACATCGCGGATTATCTTGGCTTGACCGTAGAAACAGTGAGCCGGCAATTCACAAGCCTGAACAGGCTGGGCCTCATTGAACTGGACGGTGCCCACAGGGTTTTTCTGAAAAACACCGAAAGACTGTCAACGATGGCCGAGGGCGGCAGAATTTTATCCTGAAAACCTCATAAAACTCCTTGACAGTCGGCCTGTTAGCGTTATATTTCGGCCACTTTCATATGTGGGACACGAGTCCCGCCATTAAAAAGATGACATTCGTCATATCCCGGTTCACAAAATACTGATCCATTTCAGTTGCCGGCTATGACCAGAAGATATAATAGGAAACAAAAATGTTTGCAGTCGTCAAAACCGGTGCAAAGCAATATAAGGTTGCTGCTGGTGATATTATTAAAGTAGAAAAACTGGGCGGCGATGCCGGCGCCACAATTACGCTGGACCATATTTTGATGGTCGGCAATGACAAGGGCGTCGAAGTGGGCACACCAACCATTTCCGGAACCGTTGTCACCGCTGAAATCATTGAGCAGGCCCGCGCCGCAAAAATCATTATTTTCAAGAAAAAACGTCGGCAGAATTATCGCCGCAAAAATGGTCATCGTCAGGAATTGACTGTTTTACGTATTCTGGAAATTGGCCCGAAAGCCGTCAAAGCGGCTGCAAAAAAAGCGGCCCCAAAAGCAGCCCCTGCAAAGACAGAAAAAGCGACAGCAGAAAAAGCTGCGCCTAAATCTGAGGCGGCACCGAAAAAGCCTGCCGCGAAAAAAGTCGCGCCAAAAACCGAGGCGGCACCGAAAAAAGCAGCTGCTGCGAAAAAAACTGCGGCCCCGAAAAAAACTGCGGCAAAGAAAACTGCGGCAAAGAAAACTAAGGAGAAGTAACAATGGCACATAAAAAAGCTGGTGGTAGTTCCAACAACGGCCGCGATTCAGCAGGCCGGCGCCTTGGCGTTAAAAAATATGCCGGTGAAGCGGTTGTCTCAGGCAATATCATTGTTCGTCAACGCGGCACAAAATTCTATCCGGCCGACAATGTTGGTATCGGTAAAGATCATACCCTTTTTGCCCTGACCGATGGCAAAGTTCGCTTTTATAAAGGCAAACAAAAACGCAGCTATGTCTGTGTCGATGCCTGATAATCGGTAACAGTGCGATTTCGCATACCGAAAAGAGATCCGACCGAAAGATATCCGAAAAGGGGAATGATTTTCATTCCCCTTTTTCACATTTACAGATAGACTATACGCATGAAATTTCTTGACCAATGCAAAATATATATAAAATCAGGCGGCGGCGGCGACGGCTGCCTGAGCTTTCGACGTGAAAAATGCGTCGAATATGGCGGGCCTGACGGCGGCAATGGCGGACGCGGCGGACATATATTGATCGAAGCCGTTAATGGCCTGAACACCCTGATTGATTATCGTTACCGTCAACATTTCAAAGCCGGACGCGGCGGCCATGGCATGGGCAAAAACCGTACGGGCGCAAAAGGCGCGGACAGCTATCTTAAAGTCCCTGTCGGCACCCAGCTTTTTGATGAAGATTACGGCGTCATGCTGGCCGACCTCACCGAAGAAGGCCAAGTGGTTATGATGCTCGAAGGCGGGCACCCCGGCACCGGAAACGCGGCCTTCAAGTCATCGGTCAATCAATCACCGCGCCGCACTACCCCCGGCGGCCCGGCGGAGGAAATGTGGATATGGCTCAGATTAAAACTGATGGCTGATGCGGGTCTTGTGGGACTGCCGAATGCGGGAAAATCTACTTTCCTGTCGGCGGTATCCCGCGCGAAACCAAAAATTGCCGATTACCCCTTCACAACCCTTAAGCCGCAATTAGGCGTCGTATATGTGGACAATCGTGAATTTGTTGTCGCCGATATCCCGGGCCTGATCGAAGGCGCCCATGAGGGTCATGGCCTTGGTGACAGATTTTTGGGACATATTGAACGTTGCGCCACCATATTGCATATGATTGACGCAACCGGCGATGATGTGGTCAAGGCCTATAAAACCATCCGTCATGAGCTGGACTCATACGGCGGCGGGCTATGCGAAAAACCCGAAGTGATCGGGCTTAATAAATGCGATGCGCTTGATGACGAATTGATCAAAATGTTAAGTGATGAACTGGGCAGCGTGACAAAATCGCCGATTGTGCCCATTTCTGCGGTCACCCATTATGGTGTGCCGCTTATGCTGCGGGCGCTGTTGAAAAATATTGATAACGCCAGAAATGCTGAAAATGCACCGCGCGAAAAATCAGATCGGGAACGACCGGAATCAGATGATTTCGAAACAGATGAGGAACATATTCAAGACGGAGGTTGGTCACCAATCTAACCGCATAATTCTATCGTTAAAGCCACAAAATGACAAAAACATCTGACAACGGCCAGCCTATCACCCGCCACAGTGAAAACTGGAAACGTATCATCATAAAAATCGGGTCCGCCCTGCTGATTGATGCAGAAACCGGCCGCATTCGCGCAGAATGGTTGACATCCATTGCCCGCGATGTTGTTTTTCTACGCGACCAGGGCTATCAGGTGATCATCGTATCATCCGGCGCTATTGGGCTTGGTCGGAAAATTCTAAAGCTGCCCATGAGCAAAAAACTCGAAGAGAATCAAGCCGCTGCTGCGGTCGGGCAAATTGAGCTTGCCGCGACTTACCGTACTATTTTTGCTGATTGCAATATTTCAACGGCGCAAATTCTCCTCACCAGCGGCGATACAGAGGAACGGCGCCGTTACCTGAATGCCCGCAATACCATTAACCGCCTGCTCAACCTGAATGTGGTTCCGGTCATCAATGAAAATGATACGGTCGCTACGGACGAGGTCAGATACGGCGATAATGACCGGCTCGCCGCCCGTGTGGCCAGCATGTGCGAGGCGGACTGCCTTTTCCTGCTGTCGGATATTGACGGGCTTTATACCGCAGACCCAAGCCACCACCCCGAGGCAACATTCATCCCCTATGTCAAGGAAATCACTCCGGAAATAGAGGCCATGGCGGGCAGCCCAATCTCCACCGGCTTTGGGGCCGGCGGCATGGTCACCAAGATTGCCGCCGCCAGAATTGCCGCCGCCAGCGGCTGTCACATGGTCATCACCAACGGGGCGGGCCTGACGCCCATTCAGAAATATATGAGCGGGGCCAGAGGGACATGGTTCCATGCGTCCGGCAATCCTTTGGCCTCCAAGAAAAAATGGATCGGGGCCAGTCTGGATATTTCCGGGACATTGGTTATTGATGACGGGGCAGCCCATGCGTTAAAGTCCGGCAGAAGCCTGCTGCCCGCCGGTATCGTCCGGGTTGAGGGGGCATTTGATCGCGGCGATACGGTTCATGTTAATGATATGTCAGGCACGACCCTCGGGCAGGGCCTCGTCGCCTATGGCGCAAAGGAATGCCGCAAGCTGATCGGCCAT
>Ga0256839_1000474_pt1 | contig 52041 bp, 53 predicted proteins | sample 354166metaG_FD_185968 | JGI IMG/M metagenome (GOLD analysis project Ga0256839, IMG submission 185968) | Hydrothermal vent microbial communities from Mid Atlantic Ridge, Atlantic Ocean - 354-166 | ecosystem: Environmental > Aquatic > Marine > Hydrothermal vents | place: Atlantic Ocean: Mid... | reverse complement strand
TCAATGGGTTATTGCTATACACATTTTACCCGATCAGGAACCCCGATCCTCTCGTTTTGAACCCCTTTTTATCCGTATATCAATGCCTTGCGCTGACCGCTTGGGAAAATTGGGGAGACACTAGGCAGATCTAACGGTGAGGGTTTTGGGATGCTCGGATTGGGAAGGTGGATCGGAATCAGTTTCCAGCCACACAGGGATGTCGACTGTGCCTGCAACCGTGCAGGGTGAGGGCAGGTGGCGTCCTAAGCTATGGTAGGTTGGGATGGGGGATACCTGCAACCCGGATTTGGATCGCGCCGTGGGGGTGGCTTCTATAATTTCCGTCAGCCGCTTGTCCGGCTCAGTTAGCCAAGTGGGAATCATGGCAGGGCATACAGAAACCTTATGCGCTTTGGCCCAACGCAACACAGCGCTCAAAACATGGGCGCCGGGCGTGTCGAGGTCGGCCAGCCGGGTCAGGAGTATGGAAAGATCCAGGGGACGGAAGCGGCGCTCTCCAGTTTCAGCCCACCAACTGAACCCGGAGCGCCACCACCAGCGTGGACATTCCGCAGGAGTCAGTAACACCAGCGGGGGCAAATCGCTTAACTTGCATGGAAGCGCGGCCGGTTTTCCCTGGGGAGTCAAGGAAGTGCACAAGTGGGCGTGTAGATCCCGGCTCCCTTCTTTGGTGTGACGCAACAGTCTGATCAATACTTCGGGAGGCAGCGCCTTGGCCTGATCTAGAAAACGCTTAAAGGCCAGTTTGGCATCGTCGGTAGCCCGATGGCGACCACCGAGGATGTGAGTGGGAGAGCTGGGGCTGAGCAAAAATGAAACGTGGAGGGTATCCCATACTTTCCTTGGGTTCAGGGTCAATCCATGGTGTCGCAGGATGGGGAGATCCCAATACAGGCAATTGTGGCCGACGATCAAGGATGCCTGGTCGCATAGGGTCTGCAATTCGGCGACGGCGGTTTTCAAGTCGGCGTCCGGATGAAGCCGGCGCTTCCGACCTTGCCAAAAGACGCCGATTTCCCGGATTTCGTTGCCGTCACTTTCAATGTCGATGGCCAGGCAGCATCGCTCCACTAGCTCTTTTACATGGTTGGGTTTCTGCGCCAGGAACTCTTGAAGCTGCTTGTCTGCTCCCGTTGACCAGAGCAGGGTGACGGTTTTCTCTGGTGGGAGGTAGGCCCGGAACTCCGGGAGTCGTGCGGGGTGTTTTTGCAAAAATCGTTCGATCGCTTCGAGCAACGCTGGGGGTGGATTGGAGCTGCTCCAGAGTTGCTGGAGAAGGTCAACATTACCGATTTGATCCCAAGAGTGAGCGATGGCTTCTTTGAGGTAATCGGGTAGGCTGTGGGAGTTGGGGAAAGACTGGCGTAGCAATTGAGTCCATTCATCATTCCACAGACTGGCATGGAGTACTCCGTAGAGCAGCTTGGCTAACTGGCTGTAGCCGACAATCAGTTCTTCCGCTATGGTTCGCGTTGGGAGAGGGTAGTGATTCAGCCGGTCACGAGGCGTTTTTCCGAGCCACTGGTTGTACACGTTCCGCAAGCGGCGGAGTAGCCCTGGTTCCTGATTTTGTTGTAGTTGCTTCCAGATCCATTGCAATGCCTGTGAGTGGGTCCGGGGATTTTCCAGGTAAGGAAATAGTTGTTCCAGCGGGTCGGCGCCATGTGCGACAAACTTCCATTTCAGCTCGTTGTGATCGAATTCCCGAAGTAGATTTTGGAGGGACTGTTGGGAAGACACGGTTTTAAACCAAATGATAGTATTCTGTTCTACAGAACTATAGATAGTCCTGTGGCGTGGGCGTATTTTTGCCAACAATCCTGAGTAACCCCCGCCATGCCGGGAACAGTTACCGTTTAGTGCGCCGGATGAAGCCCCGGCAGGTGTTTCCGGTCAACCGGCGAGAATGTCGGCCACGCACGCCGTCAGCCGTTTGGCGTAGGGGATGTGGAGGAACTCGTTGGGGCCGTGGGCGTTGCTTTCCGGCCCCAGAACCCCGGTGATGAGGAACTGGGCCTGGGGGAAGCGGTCGCCGAGCATCTTCATGAAGGGGATGCTGGCCCCCAGCCCGATATGGGCGGCCTTGTGGCCGAAGTGGGAAAGCGAGGCCCGGTCGCAGGCTTCCAGCAGCCAGGGGGCAGGCTCGGGGGCTTCCCAGCCGTCACCGCCCTGGTCGAAGCGGATGTCGATGTGGGCGCCGAAGGGGGGATCGCGCAGCACCGCCCGTTCGATGGCCCGTTTGGCGTCTTCGCAGCGCACCGGCGGCGGCAGGCGGAAGGACAGTTTCAGGCGGGTATAGGCGCGCATGACGTTGCCGGCGCGGCCGGCGGGCGGCAGGCCGTCCTGGCCCACCACGCACAGGGTCGGGCGCCAGGTGTTGTTGAGGATCAGTTCGTAAGGGTCGTCGGCGAGGGGGCGCAGGCCGGGGAGGGGGTGCAGCCCCTTCACCATCGACAGGCCGAGGATGTCCGCCGCTTCCCGGGCCTGGCGTTTGCGGATCTCGGGGATCGTCACGTGCAGCTCTTCCAGCAGAACCCGGCCGCTGGCGGCATCTTCCAGCCGATCGAGAATCCGGCGCATCACCGCGAAGGACTCGGGGGCGATGCCGGAGGCGATACCGGAATGGGCGGCTTCTTCCAGCGTGCGGACGGTGACGGTGCAGCCCTGCATGCCGCGCAGGGAGGTGGTGGACCAGAGCCGTTCGTAGTCGCCGGTGCCCGAGTCCAGGGCGATCACCAGATCGGGAGTGCCGATGAGGTGACCGTATTCCTCCAGATAGGGCGGCAGGTGGGGGGAGCCGCTTTCCTCGGAGAATTCGATCAGGATCAGGCAGCGGGGATGCGCGCTTCCCTGGTGCCGCAGCGCCTTGACGGCGGCGACGGCGGCGAACAGGGCGTAACCGTCGTCGGCGCCGCCGCGGCCGTAGAGCCGGCCGTCTTCGATCACAGGCCGCCATGGTCCCAAGTCCTCGCGCCAGCCTTCCATCTCAGGCTGTTTGTCCAGATGGCCGTAGAGAAGCACGTTGCCTGGTTTTTGCCCGGGAATCTCCACCAGCAGTAGCGGTGTCAGCCCCGGAAGTGCCAGGTCGTGGACGGTCCAGTCGGCCTCCTTGTGGTGGTCGAGCCAGTCGAGGGCCAGCCGGCGTGCCCGTTCCAGGTGGCCGGTTTCGGCCCACGCGGCGTCGAAGTCCGGCGACAGGGCGGGGATACGGATGTAATCGGCCAGGGTGGGGAGGATCTCTTCTTCCCAGAAGGTGGAAACGGTTTCCAGAGTGGGCATGGATGGGATGACCGGGCTCAGTTGCGACAGGATTAGTTTACCTCATTGCCGCCGTTGGGGAAGTCTGGCCGGACGGTAATCACCCGGAGGGAGGCACACGATAGATAAGGTTGACTTATCCCCTGAAACCCGGGAAATTGTGCATTTCCACATAAAAAGAAAAGGGGGAGAGCGCTCCATGCAATATGTACTCTATCTGTTGCCGCCGCTTTTGGGGGTATTCGGCTTGTATGCCGCCTATCGTATTTTTCAGCTGGTGAAGCAGACCCCGGCGGGCTCCGGCAAAATCGCCGAGATCGCCGAGCAGATTCACTTGGGGGCGATGGTGTTCATCCGCCGGGAATACCAGATTCTCGCCGTTTTCGTGGCGGTGCTGCTGGCGCTGTTGTGGAAGTTTCTGGGCTGGCAGACAGCGCTGTGTTTTCTGGTCGGCGCCACGGCATCGGCCACCGCCGGTTACATCGGCATGAATACCGCCACCCGGGCCAACGTGCGCACCACCATGGCGGCCAGCCAGGGGAATGCCGCCAGGGCTTTAGAGGTGGCCTTCTTCGGCGGCTCGATCATGGGGCTGGCGGTCGCGTCTCTGGGGCTGTTGGGGCTGGGGTTGATGTATCTGTTCTTCGGTGACGATCCGGAAACCGCCCACGCGCTCCACGGATTCGGTATGGGGGCCTCGGTGGTGGCCCTGTTTTCCCGGGTCGGCGGCGGGATCTACACCAAGAGCGCCGACGTGGGCGCCGACCTGGTGGGCAAGGTGGAAGCGGGCATCCCCGAGGACGACCCGCGCAATCCCGGCGTGATTGCCGACAACGTGGGCGACAATGTGGGGGACGTGGCCGGAATGGGGTCGGACATCTTCGAATCCTACTGCGGCGCCATGATCGCCACCATCGCCATGGCCTCGACCATGGCGGTCGAAGCCATCGAACCGCTCGGTTCACGCGGTGCCTTGATGTTCCTGCCGTTGGCATTGGCTTCGGCGGGGCTGCTTTCGTCCATCGCCGGCATCTATCTGGTCAAGCGGGCCTCCCACAAACCCGCCGACGAGGCGCTGCGGGTGGGCACCATGGGGGCGGCGGCGATCTTCATCGTGCTGGCCTTTTTCGTGATCGTGATTTCCGGCGTGAGTCTCAAGGCCCTGCTGGCGATTTCGGCCGGGACCCTGGGGGGGATCGTCATCGGGCTGGTGACGGAATATTACACCGGTGGCAAGCCGGTGGAGAAGATTGCCAATTCCGGCGAGACCGGGCCGGCGACGGTCATGATTTCCGGTCTGGCGACAGGGATGCAGTCGGTGGTGGTGCCGATTCTGACCATCAGCGCGATCATCTTCCTGGCCGACAAGCTGGTGGGGCTCTATGGCGTGGGCATCGCTGCGGTGGGTATGCTGGCCACCGTCGGCATCACCATGGCCATCGATGCTTATGGGCCGGTAGCCGACAACGCCGGCGGCATCGCCGAGATGGGGGGGCTGGGAGAAGAAACCCGCAAGATCACCGATTCCCTGGATGAGTTGGGCAATACCACCGCCGCCATCGGCAAAGGTTTCGCCATCGGTGCGGCCGCCCTGGCGGCACTGGCCATCATTACCGCTTATGGTGAGACCATCTCCAGTCAGATGCCGGAATTCACCCTGGATCTTGGAGATGCCGACGTGCTGGCAGGGCTGTTCATCGGCGGCACCATTCCGCTGCTCATCGCTTCTGTCACCATGACCGCGGTGGGGGATGCGGCCTTCGAGATGATTCAGGAAATCCGCAGGCAGTTCCACGAAATTCCGGGGCTTCTGGAAGGCAAGGCGGATCCTGACACCGCCCGTTGCGTGGACATCGCCACCCAGGCGGCCCTGAAGAAGATGGTGCTGCCGGGGGTGATCGCCGTGGCCGCGCCGGTGATCGTCGGTTTCTGGTTGGGCCCCCAGGCCTTGGGGGGGATGCTGGGCGGCGCTTTGCTCGGTTGCGTGTTGATGGCCTTGATGATGGCCAACGCTGGCGGCGCCTGGGACAACGCCAAGAAATTCGTCGAGAAGGGCAATCTGGGCGGCAAGGGCTCAGACGTTCACAAGGCCGTGGTGGTGGGGGACACCGTAGGCGACCCGTTCAAGGATACTTCGGGGCCGGCGATGAACATTCTCATCAACGTCATGGCCATTGTCAGTCTGGTGATTGCACCGTTGCTGGTTTGATCAGGCCAGCACCCCGGAGAGGCCATCGACCACGAATTGCATGGCGATGACCGAAAGCAGCAGGCCGGTCAGGCGGGTGACGACGCCGATCCCGCCTACGCCCAGTAAACGGTGCAGCCAGCGGCCAAGGTAGAAAACCACGAAGGTGACCCCGCAGGCGGCGAGGATGATCTCCGTCAGAATCCATAAGGGAATCTGGCGGAGAGGATCTTGCTGCCAAACGAGGATGGCGGTGATGGCGCCAGGTCCTGCGAGCAGGGGCGTGGCCAGGGGAACCAGCGCCACGTTTTCCTTGTGCAGGCTTTCCTCTTCCTCGGCGGCGGAGCTTTTGATTCCCGCCGGAATCAGATTGAGCATCTGCAGGGCGTAGATGAAAAAGATCAGCCCGCCGGCAAGCTGGAAGGCGGGGAGGGTGATGCTGAAAAACCGCAGAATTGAATCTCCCGTCAGACCGAACAACATCAGAATGGCGGTGGCCGTTCCGCAAGCCGTCGCGGCGATGGCGGTCTGGCGGCCGGGAGGGTGATGGGCGGTCAAAGTGAGAAAAAGCGGCAGGTTTCCAACAGGATCCATGATGATCAACAAGGGAATGAACAAGGTCAGGAATTCCCCGTTCACCATTGCCCGCTCATCCCAGTTTCAAGGTTCTGACAGGGCAGCGGGTGTTCACTTTCTGGTGGGAGGTCAGCACCACCAAGCCGCCGTTTTGCAGGTGCCGGTCCAGCAGCGACTGTACCCAGGCGACGCCATGCACGTCCAGTGAGGTGAAAGGTTCGTCGAGGATCCAGAGGCTCGCCTGCTGGACCAGCAGTCTCGAGAGGGCGATGCGCTGCCTTTGACCCGCCGACAATGCGCGGGTGGGCGCCTCCAAGTGGGCGCCCAGGCCCGCGGCGGAAAGGATGTCTTCGATCTCCACGTCTTCCCTGGTGCGATAGAGGCGGGTGACCAGGCGGAGGTTTTCCAGCGGCGTCAACTCTCCCTTGATTCCAGGGTGGTGTCCCAGATAAGCCAGGTCCTGCAGGAATTCATGGCGCACTTCGCGAACAGGCCGCCCCTTCCAGAAAATTTCCCCTTCTTCCGGTTGGCCAAGGCCGCTCAGGATACGGAGCAAACTGGTCTTTCCGCAACCGTTGGCACCTTCTATATGGAGAAGCTCTCCCGCATCGAGACGAAAGTTCAGATCCTGAAACAGCAACCGGTCTCCCCGCACGCATTCAAGCGCCGCCACCTGCAGGCAATGGGAATCTTGCATGAAAAAACCTATACTTTGATTTAGCTTTCGTTCGTCAATTCCAGAGGAACTTCGATCAATCGTCATTTTTACCAGGGGAGCGATCTTGTGTCAGACTACTCGTCGAGCTCGACGCCCTTGGCGGGTTTCTCGCCGGCGTTCGATATGACGAGGACCGAGAATCATCACAGATGCTTTTGGACACCCCACCTTACCAATTGATCCCCGGCGGATTCAACTCCAACGTTCGGGGAAACCGCATGAACCGATTCTCTCAACCCGGCGGGGCAAACCCTCCTCCCGAAAGGAGAGGGGATTCCAGGATCTTGCAAAATCAAGCCTGAACGGAAAAAACGGGATGAAACAAATTTTCCGAAGAAGCGCCTGTGACCACGATTAGAGCACTCCATTTGCGCTGGCAACTGGTTCTGATTCTGGCCAGTATTCTGGTTCTGTTGTGGAGCGTTTTGTCCGGTTATTTCTATTTGCGCGGGATTCGTTCCCTCGAGGAAGAGGCCCGGGCGCATTTTCGATTTGAGATCGTGCGACTGGCCGATCAGATCGAAAAAGCACTGAGCAAGGGAGACCGGGAGGCCGCAGCGCGCATCTTGAACCTGGGGAAGCGGGAACCCAATGTCGAGTCGTTGATTTTGCTCGATGGCGGGGGAAACGTGTTGGCGGCGAATGATTCCCTCTGGCAGGACAAGAAAAAGGTCTTTCTGGAGCCTGGGTTCGATATGAATGCTTTTCTGGCGGCAAGCCAGCGACTCGAATCGGGCTTGTTCCTGACAAGGGATCATCGGGGTATCGCGGCTTATGTCCCCGTATCCGGGCGTCGTGCCGCCGCTGAAGGCGCCGGGGAGGGGGGGACGGTGCTGTATGGGCGTTACGGCCTGCAAGCGGCCAAAAGCAAGATTCTGGCCGATGTGGGGTATTCCGCCCTCGCCTTGCTCTTGATTCTGACATTGGCCATGTATTGTCTGTGGAAGGTGCTGGACAAGATTCTGCTGACGCCTCTCAAGCGTATGACGGAAGCCGTGGCGCGCTTTGGTGTGGTGGGGGAACAAATTCCCATGGTGGTGCGGGGGAAAGGGGAACTGGCGCAACTCGCCTCGACTTTCAATCAAATATCCGCCCGCCTCGGATCGAGTCAGGAAAAGCTGTCTCGACAACGCGCGCTCTACGACAGCTTGGCGGAGATCAATCAGGTGATCATACGTGCCTCCAACGCCGATGAAGTCATCCAGGCGTTATGTCGGGTGGCGGTGGAGCGGGCGGGCTTCCTCATCGCCTGGGTAGGCAGGCCCGATCGAACCTCTGGCCGTATCGTGCCGGTGGCCCATGACTGTTCCATGCCGGAATCTTCGCTGTATCTGCAGGATCTCGAAATCCTCCTGGACGAAAACACACCCTCCGGCAAAGGCCCCACGGCCACGGCGGTGAGAGAAGACCGGGTGGTTCTGATCAATGATTTTCAGCGCAGCGACATGACCGCCTTGTGGCGGGAGCGGGCGGAGCGGTTTGGCATTCGGGCCAGCGTGGCGATACCCATCCACGAAAAGGGGAAAGTGACGGCCGTTCTCAATGTGTATGCCGCGCAAGCGGGGTTCTTTACCGGTGAGATTGTAAAACTGTTGAACGAAATGGTGGCCGATGTCTCTTTCGCGCTGGATCATTTCGTTCAGGAGAATCTCCGCATCGCCGCCGAAGCCGCGCTTCGCCGGAGCGAGGAGTATTTGTCCCTCACCCTCGATTCCATCGGCGAGGCGGTGATCGTCACCGATGCCGAAGGCAGGATAGAACGCATGAACACGGCCGCGCAGGACTTGACCGGCTGGCGGTTGAAAGAAGCCGGCAGGCCGTCCATCGACCAGGTTTTGATGCTCATCGATGTCCGTTCCGGAAAACCGGTGGACAACCCCGTTTCCCGGGTGCTCTCGCAAGGCGGCACCGTTTCCTTCGACGAGGACATCGCCCTGGTGTCGCGGGAGGGAAAAATTTCCCAGGTTGCCGGCAATGCCGCGCCGATCAGGGGGAAGGAAGGGGAACTGCGGGGCGTGATACTGGTGTGTCACGATGTTAGCGACCGTTACGCCTTGCAGGAAGCGCTCAGGATCAGCGAGGCCCGTTATCGGCGCATGTTCGAAAAAGGCAAGGTGGTCGAGTTGCTGATGGATCCGGATAACGGCGTCATCGTCGATGCCAATGAAAAGGCCTGCGAATTTTACGGTTACAGCAGGGTGGAAATGCAGGGCATGCCCATCTCCAACATCAATCTCCTGCCCGATGAGGAGATTGCGGAAAAGCGCCGGTTGGCGCTACGGGAGGAGCAAAGCCATTTCCATTTCCGTCACCGTTTGAAATCCGGAGAAATCCGGGATGTGGAGGTGTATGCAGGTCCGGTGCAGGTGGAGAGCCGGCTGCTTTTGCATTCCATCGTTCACGATGTGACCCGCCGGTTGCGGATGGAACGTTTCATCCGTCTGTTGACCGAGGACGTGGCCGACAAGTTGGGCGAGGATTTTTTCACCGCCGTCGTCAGACAGTTGGGAGAGAGCCTGGGGGTGAATCTGGCGATGGTGGCGCTTTTGAAGGAAGATGGAAAAGTCGCCCAGCCGGTGGCGCTTTGGATAAACGGCCGCAAAGAGGCGAATCTCATCTATGAGCTGGCGGGCACGCCTTGCGAAGACGTTTTGTGCAGCAAGGGAATATTCATTCCCGAGGGGGTGAGAGACCGCTATCCAGCCGACCGGCTGGCCCGGGAGTTGGGCGTCGAAAGCTATGCCGGCGTTCCCCTCCAGGACAGTGGCGGCAAGGTTTTCGGCCTTCTCGTCGTGTGTCACACCGAACGGATGAATCTCGAGAAAGACGAGATCATCCCGATTCTGGAAATATTCGCGCTCAGAACCGGGGCGGAACTGCAACGCTATCTGGCCGACGAGGAAATCGAACGCCTGGCTTTTTACGATCCCCTGACGGGGCTTCCCAATCGCCGCCTGTTGCTGGACCGGCTGCAGCAGGAGCTGGGTGTGGTGAAAAGAAATCAGGGTTGGGGCGGGCTGATGTTCCTCGATCTCGATCATTTCAAACATCTCAACGATGCCTGGGGACATCCGTTGGGGGATCTTTTGCTGAATCAGGTCGCCGAACGTCTGCATCGGCTCTTGAGAACCGGGGATACGGTGGCCCGGATCGGGGGGGATGAATTCGTCATCCTGCTGGCCGATCTGGGCGGCGACCAGGAAACGGCGGCCGGTCACATGCGCTCGGTGGCGGAAAAAATCAAGGATGAAATCGCCGCCCCGTTCGATTTGGAAGGGCGCCGTTACCATACCTCGGTCAGTATCGGCATGACCTTGTTCTGTGGTGGCGAAGAGCGGGAAGAGTTGCTCAAGCAGGCGGATACGGCCATGTACCGGGCCAAGGCGTCCGGCCGCAATGCGATTCGTTTCTATCATCCGCAAATGCAGGCCAGCGCCGACATCCGGCTGGAATTGGAGAAGGCGTTGCGGGCGGCTTTGGACTGCGGGGAGTTTGAGTTGTTCTACCAGCCCCAGCATTGCACCGCCGGCAAGCTGGCGGGCGCCGAGGCGCTGTTGCGCTGGCGGCACGGCGAACGGGGGTTCATCCCCCCCAATGACTTCATCCCCATCGCCGAGGAGAGTGGGTTGATTCTCACCCTTGGGCGGCAGGTGCTGGAGATGGCCTGCCGGCAGATGCGGCAGTGGCAGGACCATGGCTGGCTCGATTGCGTGGATCACGTGGCGGTCAATATCAGCCCCCGCCAGTTTCACCAGACCGATTTCGTGGATCAGGTGACCTCCATCGTGCGGGCGAGCGGTATCGCGCCGGGCAAGTTGATGCTCGAGCTCACCGAAGGCATCCTGATCGAAGACATGGCCGACACCATCTCCAAGATGAAGACCTTGCGGGAATTCGGGGTGCGTTTTTCCATCGACGATTTCGGCACCGGTTATTCCTCGCTGATTTACCTCAAGCGCCTGCCGCTCAACGAACTGAAAATCGACCGCTCGTTCGTGGGTGATATCGAGTCGGACGCCAATGACCGGGCGATCGTCGAGACCATTCTGGCGATGGCGGAGCATCTGGGGCTGTATGTGGTGGCGGAAGGCGTCGAGACTGAAGCCCAGCGTGATTTCCTGAAGGCGCACGGGTGCCGCTATTTCCAGGGATATCTGTACAGCCCGCCGGTGTCTGCCGCCGACTTCAGCGGGTTCTTGCGCCGCCGGAGCGAAGAAGCGAAGCCATGATGGTTTCGATCAGCTTGGGGCCCCGATAGATCAACCCTGTGTAGAGCTGAATCAGCCGGGCGCCCGCTTTGAACTTGTCCAGGGCGTCCGAGGCATCGAGGATGCCGCCGCAGGCGATGATGGGCAGATCGTTCCCAAGAAGACGATGCAGTTGGCGGACGATGCCTGTCGACTTGTCCCTGAGCGGAGCACCGCTCAGGCCGCCGTTTTCCCCCCCATGGGGCAGGGAGGCCACCGCCGTGTGGTCGAGGGTGGTGTTGGTGGCGATGACCGCATCCATGGCATGGCGAACCAGGCACTGCGCCTGCTCGGAGAGTTGTTCCGGCGTCAGATCCGGTGCGATCTTGACCGCGATGGGAATGCGTTTGCCATGTTTTTCCGCCAGCCTGGCGCGTTTTTCGTTCAGCCTTGACAGCAGGGTGTCCAGTGCCTGACCGTGTTGAAGATCCCGCAGCCCGGGGGTGTTGGGCGAGGACAGATTGATGGTGACATAATCGGCCAGCAGGCAGACCTTTTCCAGCCCGGTCAGATAGTCCTCCACCGCTTGGTCCTGGGGCGTGTCCTTGTTCTTTCCCAGATTGACGCCGAGAATGAATGACCGGGGACCCAGCTTTTCCAGATTGGCCACCAGGTGATCGACGCCCAGATTGTTGAAGCCCATGCGGTTGATCAGTGCCTGGGCCTGGGGAATCCGGAACAGCCGGGGGCGGGGATTGCCGGGTTGGGGCCTGGGGGTGACGGTACCTACTTCGATGAAACCGAACCCCAGGGCGGCGAGCCCCGGAATGTGGTCGCCGTTTTTGTCCAACCCCGCGGCCAGACCGACAGGATTGGGGAAGCGCAGCCCCATGACTTCGGTTTCCAGGGACGGAAACCGTTGCCGCAGCGGATTGAGCGGCCCCAGTTTCGCCAAAAGATCCAGGGAGGTCAGGGTGAGGTGGTGGGCGGTTTCGGGGTCGAGCCGGAACAGCAGTGGACGCAGCAGGGAGTAGAGATTCACAAGGGATGCCGTATCAGTTTGCCAGGGTCAATGGAACGGGGTCCGGAGTCGGGATGGCCGCCCGGATCCCCGCCAGGCGCTGGGGATCCAGCTGGCGGGTGCGTCTCCCGCTTTGGCACAGGGCGCCGCGAAAGCCCAGATAGTCCGGGGTGAGCGGTAACAATCGCGGGATGTCCTCCTGTCTCAGGGAACCGGCCAGACCTGTCAGCAGATCATGATCCTTGGCCACGGTGACGAAGCGGCGCAAAAACGCCAGATCGCGGATCCGGGTCAGGGAACCCTTGTTCTTGCGGGCGGTATCGAGCATCACCCCTTTGAAGCCCGCTTCGGCGATCGCCCCGATCAGGGGCAGGGCGATCAGATGATCGGCGAACAAGACCGCGATCAGGGAAAGGTGTTCCGTCAGAGGTTGCAAGGCTTCCAGCACCGGTTCCAGCTCACCGCCGGGGAAGAAGCCGATCTTGACGTAATCGACGCCCAGATTTCCCGTTGCCTGGACCGCCGACGCGATCTTTCGGGGATGGAGCGGGAGGTCGCCGATGGTGGCGCTGAGGCAATGTTCCGGGAGGGTTTCGACGATCTGCCGGATCTCTTTTTCTCCGAGCGCGCCCAGCGCGCCTTCTCCTGGATTCTTCAAGTCGATCAGATCGACGCCGGCCCGGGCGGCGAGGAGTGCTTCCTCCCGGTGGGTGACGCTGGCGAGCAGTGCGGTCATGAAATTTCCCGTTTCGATTCGAATTGAGCGATCTTTTCCATCAGCCAGTCCCACGCCTGCCGTTCACGGGGGCCCGCGGTCTTGTCCAGACCGCTTTGCAGGTATGACAATTCGGCCTGGATCTTCTCCCATGGCAGGCGCTCCAGCCGGCTCACCAGAATCGCCGCTTCGATCACCGCGTGCTGGGCCCGGTTGAACCCCCTGAAGGGGGCGTGGCTGGCGCTGTGGACGATGCGGCAATGCAGCCGGGGGCGGACGGGGTCTTCCTCGGTTCGTTCCAGTTCCACCTCGGTGGTGGCGAGGGCGTCACGGAGACGGTAGCCGGAAACCCGCTGACTCGGTACCAGGGGCCAATCGCGGCGTCCGGTGAGACACCCGGCGAAGATCCTCACGTCGTCGGTGGCGTTGACCACGGCCTGGCCGGCCGACAGCAGGTTGTCCAGGGTCCTGGAGGGGCGGAAAGGCAGGATGACGAGCGACCGCCCGGCGTCGGGGGCGGCGGTGTGAATCCCCATGGGGGCGATATGGGGGATTCCCTGAAGATCCCAGGTGATGACGATGGTCTCCAGAATCATGAGGGGTTTTTTTTCTTCAAGGTGGCACCGGCGGGTTTGTAGGCATGGGGATCGACCGATTCCTCTTGGGGGGGATCGGTCGCGCATCCCCAGTCCAGCATTTCGTCCTGATTATACCGCTTGCCGAGCTGCCAGGCGATCTGGGCGCGGGCCAGCTCCACCCCCAGATAGAAGGCGTGGCCGCCGTCCGTTTCCACCCCGAGGCGGGGGAACAGTTCGAAAGGGTCGGTGGCGCTGTGAAAGCCGTCGCGGTTGAAGATGTGCAGACCTTCTTCGGAAATCTGAATGCGGTAGCTGGGGTCGCGGATCATCGCCGCCAGCTCCCGGATTTCCTCCAGCCGGTAGGGAAAAGGCTTGGGTTCGTGGAGGCTCATCAGCCCGGGATGGACGTGTTTCGGCAGCATGTTGTTTTCCCGGGCGTGGTAGAGGATTCTGCGGGCCAGGTCGGCCTCCGGGATGGCCCGGCGGCAGTGGCCGCTGACCTGGGTGGCGAGAATGTTGTGGATGTCGAGTTCCGAGCAGATCCCGAGCAGCAGGGTGTTGATCCCCACCGTATCGGCGTGGGTCAATTCGGTCAGGTTGCCGACGCCCATCAGCATCTCGGCCTGGGGGTGGCGCCGCCTCACTTCGTGATAGCGCACCAGGGAGGCGCTGAATCCATAATGAATGGGTTCCAGAATGGGGTCGAGGATGTAAGGTTTACCCGCTTTTTCCAGGGTTTCCACGGCTTCGTCCAGGGTTTCCAGGGTGGTGGGGGGTTGGGGAATGACGATGGGAACGCTGGCGACTTCTTCGGCGATCCACAGAGTGTCTTTGTGCAGGCTGAGCATGTAGTCGGCCCCGGCCCGGCCGCCTCGCAGCAGATCGTCGGGGTCGAGAGAATCGATGCTGGTCAGGTGACCTTCCGCCTTGAGGGCCTGAAACACCTCTTCCAGGTGGGGGAAATTGGTATTGGGCAGGCAGCCCACGTCGATGACATCGGCGCCGTGACGGCGGTGCCAGTCCGCTTCCTGGAGGATTTGGTCGAGGCTCATGTTCGGCGCTTCGGTCAGTTCCGCGAAGATCCGGATGTCATAGCGGGACAGATCCGGCCTCACCTCCTTGTGACCGAAGAAGGCGGGCAGGTCTTTCAGTTCATTGGGGCCCCGCTCCACCGGCACCCCCAGTTTTTCCGAAAGCGCCTGCAGGTCGCCGCGGCAGCGCCCCGGCACCAGAATCCGGTCGGCGCCGAAGGTGTCGGTGAGGCGCCGGGCGATCATGTCGGCAGTCATCAGGGCCGCCACCGTCAGCCCCAGTTGGTGGACCGTATAGTCGAACGCCGGTTGCATCGCCTGGAGAATCTGGCGCAGTTGTTTTTCCGCCAGTTTGCCGGTGAGGAAAAGGATATGTTCGCGTTTTTCAGCCACGATGAGCGCCACGACGAGGAATGGGATCCCTATATGCTATCATCGACCTTTCATGAAATGCCGAATCCGGTTTTCCGCTCATGACTTTCCTTGAACGACTGCAGCAACCCAAGCCCATGCTCATGGGTATCCTCAATGTCACGCCCGACAGTTTCTCCGACGGCGGCCGTTATGTGACCGAAGCTGCGGCCACCCGTCAGGCGCTGGCGATGGCAGGCGCCGGCGCGGAGATCATCGATGTCGGCGGGGAATCGACCCGCCCCGGTTCAGACCGGGTTGCCGCCAGGGTGCAGATCGAGCGGGTGGCGCCGGTCATCCATGCCCTGAAACGATCCCTCCCGGCCCATTGTTTTATCAGCATCGACACGAGCCTGAGTGAGGTGGCGGAGGCCGCCATCGACGCCGGGGCCGATTTCGTCAACGACGTTTCCGCCGGGCGCGATGATCCCGCCATGTTCGATATGGTGGCCCGCCGCAGGGTGGCCATCGTCCTCATGCACATGCAGGGAACCCCCAAGACCATGCAGGAAGCCCCCTCTTATCAGGACGTGGTCGCCGAAGTGCGTGGGTTTTTGTTGCAACGGGCCGAGGTGGCCGGACGGGCCGGTATCCCCCGTGAATCCATCGTCCTCGATCCGGGGATCGGTTTCGGAAAGCGCAAGATCGACAATCTGCGATTGATGGCGCATTTGGAGGACTTCGTTTCCACTGGTTTTCCGCTGCTTTTGGGCGCCAGCCGCAAACGCTTCATGGGGGCGATCCTGCAGGTGCGGGAGCCCACCGAACTGGTGGCGGCCACGGTGGCGACCACCACCCTGGGGGTGATGGCGGGTGTGAAGATTTTCCGCGTCCACGACGTTGCGGAGAACCGCCAGGCGCTGGAGGTGGCCTGGGCCATTCGCCAGGCTCGATGAGTATTGGAGAACTCCGTCATCTATCGGGGATGAGGCAGGTGGTCCGCTTCGAAAAACGCCGTGAATACTTCCCTGTAGGCTCCACGCCGGCCTCCCTGCCGGCGAGGCTTTAGAATCGGACCACCTGCCTTTTGGATCGGGGCGTTACATGTTTGAATGACGTGGGATTTGATGAGTATTGCCCTATTGTTGACTTTGATGGTAGGTTTGGGGCGTGTGAAATCCACTACGGGAGGAACTCATGGGCTGGCGTAAGCGTGGAGCGGAAGAAACCTACGGTGAAACGGAAATCGAGGCCCGGCTCAAGGAGGAATTGCCCCATTGGTACTACGAGAAAGGCTGGATACGCCGCAAGTACAAGACCTCGGGTTGGAAAGGAACCTTGATGGTGGTTAACACGGTGGGGCATCTGGCCGAGGCGGCTTTTCACCACCCGGATCTGACGGTTTCCTACGCCTTTGTCATCGTCAAACTGACGACCCATTCGGCCAAAGGCGTCACCGACAAGGATTTCGAGCTGGCGGCCAAGATCGAGGAAGTGGTCATGTGGCGGCCGGGGGAGGGCAGTGCCCTGGAAGGTACACCGGAAGATCCCAGGTTCAAGTACCTCAAGTACGATTGAAGGGACAAATTTCACCACAGAGACGCCGGGAGCGCAGAGAAAAAATTGCTTTCAAAAGCTCCGTGTCCTCTGCGCCTCTGTGGTGAGCGCAATCAGATCTTGCCGTCCAGGCCCATCTGATAATACTTGTGGGTGATCTTTTCCTGGTTCTCCAGCAACCAGTCGATATCCGGCTGGTGATTCATCGCCTTGTGGATGGCCAGGGCGGTGGCCTTGCGGTGGATGTCGAACAGCGCCTTGTGATCGCATTCGTAGTCTTCGTTCCCCACCATCGGATTCAGCCACACCGAGCAGATGATGCCCAGATTGTTGGCCTTCTCCTTGGGAATATCGCCTGCGCGCACCGCATCCAGCACGCCATTGGCGATGGCGCCTTGCACGGTGCCCATCAGGATGTTGGTGTAACGCTTGGCCATCTTGCCCTTGACGGTCACTTTGCTGACCATCAGGGTGAGCGGGCGAACCTGGATGTCGGTGTTGAGAATGGCGAACACCCGGCTGTGGCCGGGAACCTGGTCGCCGGTGAGGGTGGCCAGGGCCGTTCCCACCGGGCCGTCGAGTTCGCCGATGATGACTTCAGGTTCTGCCGCGGTTCCGGGAGGGCCGCCTGCAACCAAAGCTTCGCCACTGCGGAAAACGATTCTGTCGCTCATTGATATCACTCCTTGTCAGGATGAATTTGAAAGTAGGTTAGCTTAAGTCCTCAGCGTGGAATGTCAAACCCGCAAAAGCGGGTATACTAGCCCCATTTGGCGTTTTGCGGGGAGCATTCATGAAAATGGAACAGATTTTTTCCGAATTGATCACAGCGGTGGGCGAGGATGTCGGCAGAGAGGGGCTGGTGGACACCCCGAAACGCGCCGCGGCCGCTTTCCGCTATCTAAACAGTGGATACAACCAGACCCTGGAAAAGGTCCTGAACGAAGCGATCTTCGAAGCCGACACCGAGGACATGGTGATCGTCAGGAACATAGAATTGTATTCCCTGTGCGAACACCATTTGTTGCCTTTCATCGGCAAGTGTCATGTGGGCTATCTGCCCCAGGGGAAGGTCATCGGGCTGTCGAAAGTGGCGCGTATCGTGGAGATGTATTCGCGCCGTCTGCAGATCCAGGAGCGTCTCACCAAGCAGATCGCGGACGCGATCCAGACCGCTGTCGATCCCAGGGGCGTGGCGGTGGTGGTGGAAGCGAAGCACCTGTGCATGATGATGCGGGGGGTGGAGAAGCAGAACTCGGTGATGACCACCTCCACCATGTTGGGATTGTTCCGGGAGAGGATCAGTACCCGCTCCGAGTTTCTCAATCTGTTGGGCCGCCAGCTCTGATTCGTGAAAAAAGGCGTTCTTCTGGTCAACCTGGGCAGTCCCGATGCCCCGACGTCTGGCGCGGTACGCAGATATTTGCGGGAATTTCTCTCCGATCCAAGGGTGGTGGCGCTGCCCAGGCCGCTGTGGTTGCCGCTGCTTCATGCCGTGATCGCACCCCTGCGCGCCGGCAAGGTGGCCAGGGCCTATCGGAGTATCTGGACCGATGCCGGCTCTCCCCTGGTGGTCCACATGCAGCGCCTGGCCGGGGCATTGGAAGAAGAAAGCGGCACGCCGGTGGTCGCGGCGATGCGATATGGCCGGCCGGGTCTGGAAGCGGGCGTGGAGGCGCTGCTCGGCCAGGGGGTGGAACAAGTGACCGTGCTGCCCCTCTATCCCCAGTATTCGGTGACCACCACCGCCACCGTGTTCGACCGCCTGGCGCAGATTATGGCGGCACGGCAACGGGTGCCTTCGTTGTGTTTTCGCGACCAGTACCATGCGGAGCCCGCCTACATCGACGCGGTGGCGGGCAGTATCGATTCGTATTGGCAGGCGAACGGCAGGCCGCAGAAGCTCTTGATGTCCTTTCATGGATTGCCGGAAAAAAGCCGGGATCAGGGCGACCCCTATTATGACCAATGTGTCCGCAGCGCCCGTTTGATCGCGGTGCGGCTGGGGTTGGAGGAGGCTTCCTGGGAACTGGTGTTTCAGTCCCGTTTCGGTCCTGCCGACTGGCTGCGCCCTTACTGCGTCGAGGTGCTGCGGCGGTTGCCGGAAGCAGGGGTGAAGGAGGTGGACGTGGTGTGTCCGGGATTTTCGGTGGACTGTCTGGAAACCCTGGAAGAGATCGCGCATACCAACCGCGGGATTTTCCTTCAGGCGGGGGGGAAGCGATACCGTTACATACCGGCCTTGAACGCCGAACCGGGGCATGTCCGGATGCTGAAGGCGTTGTTGTCCTTCGATGGGGGTTAAGGACTGTCGAAAACGTGTGCCGCAGGGGGGCAGTGAATGAAATACGACCGTGATTGTGTCTTGTGCCGGGTGATGCGGGCCATGGCCTTCAGTGGGTTGGGCGCGGCCGTGGGGGGCTACGGGGCTTTGTTCCTGTTCGGGGCCAGCAAGGAGAACGCCTTGCTGGCGGCTGTCGCCGGCGCTTCCGTCCTGGTTCTGGGCTTGAGCGTGCGGGAAAGACGCTGATCAGAACCAGCTTTTCAGCCATTTCGGCACCCCGGGATCGGGCCGCCGGGCACAGGGAGCCAGCGCTTCCGGCGCCGATCCGCGGATGAAGGGGAAGCGTCTGGCGTTTTCGCACTGCTCGTCGGCCCGCAGCCCGGAATCCGGATCGATCCACACCCATTCGATTTCGCCAGGTTGCGTGAGAGTCAGGCTTTCGCTGGCGATCTTGCCGAATACCCGCGACCATAACTGCAAGGCGCCTCTGGCGCCGGTCAGGCGGGTGGGGCGGTTGTCATCGCGCCCGATCCAGGTCACGCCGAGAAAATCCCCGCTGAAGCCGGCAAACCAACTGTCCCGAAGGTCGTTGGTGGTGCCGGTTTTTCCCGCAACCTCCAGATCATCCGGCAATATCCGGTAGGCGCCACGTCCGGTGCCTTCCCTCATGACCTCCATCAACAGCGTATCGACCAGATAGATGGGGGGAGAGTCGATGGTTTGCCGCAGGGTCAGGGGGTAGCGCTGGAGCGCTTGATTGTCGTTCGACAGTACCGCGCGGATGGCGCGAAGTGGCATGGCGAATCCCTGATTGGCCAGGGTCAGATACATTTGCGTGACTTCCAGCGGGGTGAGGGAGGTCGCGCCCAGCAGCATCGAGGGGTAGAGTTTGATCGGTCTGCCGACTCCAAGCTGGCGGACCGTTCTGGCGACGTGGGCCAGCCCCAGTGCCATGCCCAGATGGACGGTGGCGAGATTGTAGGAATGCGCCAGGGCTTGATGCAAGGGGACCATTCCATGTTGTTTATGATCGTAATTCCGGGGGCGCCAGTTTGTGCCGTCGGGGTTCTTGATCCGCACCGGTTTGTCCGGAATGGGGGTGATGACCGTATAGCGTTCCGGCTGCCGGAGCGCGGTGAGGTAGACTGCCGGCTTGATCAGGGAGCCTATCGGCCGAACGCTGTCGAGGGCTCTGTTGAAGCCGGCCTGCCGGGGGTCGCGGGCGCCGTTCAAGGCCACGATCTCCCCGTTGCCGCGGCGGACGATCACGTTGGCCGTTTCCAGCCCCTTGATGCGATAGCCCTTTTCCAGGCTGGGAATCACCCTTTGGGTGCTCTTTTCGAGGGTCTCCTGAATCAGGATGTCCAGGGTGGTGAAAATCTTGAGCCCTTCGGAGGTCAGATCCTCCTCCTTGTATTCCAGGGTCAGCTGGCGTTTCACCAGGTCGAGAAAAGCCGGGTAGCGGGCGCTGGGGCGATGGAAGTAAGGCGTCACGCCCAGGGGCTGGCGTTTGGCCCGGCGCAGGGTTTTGGCGTCGATCACGCCTTGTTGCCGTAACAGGTCGAGCACCAGATTGCGGCGTTTCAGTGCCCGCTCGGGGTGGCGGCGGGGATTGTAGTAGTTGGGGCCTTTGACCATCCCCACCAGCAGGGCGATGTGTTGGGGCTCCAGCTCATTCAGGTGCCGGCTGAAATAGAATTCGCTCGCCAATCCAAAGCCGTGAATGGCTCTGGCCTTGTTCTGTCCGAGATAAATTTCGTTGAGATAGGCTTCGAGAATGGCGTCCTTGGAATAACGGGCTTCCAGAATCAGGGCCATCAGGGCCTCGTTGACTTTCCGTATCAGCCGCCGCTCCGAGGTCAGATAGAAATTCTTCACCAGCTGTTGTGTCAGGGTGCTTCCTCCCTGAACGATCCGGCCTGCCCGGACGTCCGCCCAGAGGGCGCGGGCGATCGCCTTGGGAGAAATGCCGTGATGGTGATAGAACTCCCGGTCTTCCACGGCCAGAAGGGTTTTGATCAAAAGGGGAGGCACCTCGTTCAGCTTGACCAGAATGCGGTCTTCCTTGCGGCCGGGATAGAAGCTGCCGATTTGGACCGGATCGAGCCGCAGCAGCGGGAGATCTCCGCCCTCGTCCAGGGATTTCATGCGTGCCAGGTGGCCGGCGCGAAAATCGAGCCTGACTTTCGCGCTTTCGTCGGCGCCGTCGGGAAAATGGAAGCGCCGGGTCCGGATGACGAGGCTGCCGCCGCGGCGATAATAGCTGGCCTCGCTGCTCAACTGGCGGTCATGGCGATAATTGAGCAATCCCAGGATGCGCTCGATCTGCGACCGCGAAACTTTCAACCCGCTGTAGAGTTCCACTGGGCTTGCGTAGACACTGGCAGGCAACGCCCAGCGCCGGCCTTCGAATTGATGCCTGACGGTGTAGTCGAGATAGCCCAGATAGACGGCCGATACAAAGAGTATCAGGGCTGTCCCGGCCCATAAGGTTTTCTTCAACCAGGTACGTATCGGGTTGGGTGGGGTGCGGTGCTTCGATTGAAGGCGGCGCCCCTTGCGACGGGTTCCCTTGGTCATGAAATTCGTCCTGTGCTGGAAACGGAGTCAAGTCAGATGGAAAGAATCCATATGCTACCGGGATGACGAGATGACTGCGAACGTGTGTCCCGCAGATTCATTTCCATGATGAGAATGAGGAATACAATCCTGAACGGGGAAGAGTCTGTTTTCTATGGATGGCCGGAAAGGGTGAGGCTTTGGGATCCTTGGGGCAGCAGTTCATTGAGCGCCAGAATGTTGCGCGGAAGCAACGTTTCCACCGGCTTGCCCAACAGATATCCCTGTCCATAATCGACCCCTGTCCGTTTGAGAAATTCCAGCGCCTGTGAATTTTCGACATACTCGGCAATGACCTTCTTTCCCAGGTTATGGGCGATCTTGACCATTGCGTTGACCAACACTTGGTCGGTTTCATCATTCATCAGGTTTTGCACGAACTGGCCATCGATCTTGAGGTAATCGACCGGGAAGTTCTTGATGTACTCGAAGGAATTGAAGCCGGTGCCGAAGTCATCGAGTGCGAAGCTACACCCCAGGGAATGGAGCTTGGCGATCATGACGCGGGTATGTTCGAAATTGGCGATGGCGGCGGTCTCGGTGATTTCGAAGACCAGGCGTTTCGGTGCCAGCCACGCGCTTTGCAGTTTCTGTTCCAGAAAGGGCAACAATTGATGGTTCTGGAAGGCGTGGCCGGAGAGGTTGATCGCCAGGGAGATATGGGATTGCGATTCGGGAAGCGTGGCGAGGAAATCGATCGCATGCTCGATGACCCACATGTCCAGGCTGTGGATCAGCCCCATGCGTTCCGCCGCCGGTATGAAGATATCCGGCGAGAAAATGCGCCCTGCTTCATCTTTCAGTCGCAGCAACACCTCGTAATGACTGATGTATCCATCGGCAAGGCGGACGATGGGTTGGAAGACCAGAAAAAAACGATCGTTCTTCAGCCCCTCCCGAAGCAGGGGAACCCAGCGTACATCGTTGAAATGGGTGGCGGCCATGTCCTCGGCATCGAAGACATTCACCAGATTGCGGCCATGGGTTTTGGCGATGTAACAAGCCTGGTGGGCCTGGGCGATCAGCTCATTGGGGTGGTTGATGTTCTGTGAGGGGGTGAGCGGCGCGATGCCGATACTGACGGAGATGTGATAGCTGTCGTTTGGTGTCATGAACCAGAAGTCGTCCACCGCCTGCCTCAAGGATTCCGCCAGTTCCAGCGCCTTGTCGCGCTGGATGTTGGGGAGAAAGATGCAGAATTCATCGGCGCCTATCCGGGCGAAAGTACAGTTCGTGGGCAAAATCTGGCGCAACAGATTGACGATTTCGACCAACAGGCGGTCCCCCGTATCGTGTCCCTCGATGTCGTTGATCACATCGAAACGATCGATGTCGAGATAGAACAAGGCGCCGCTTTGTTTGTAGGCCTGGCAATGATGGATGGCCAATTGGAGATTCTGTTCAAGATGACGGCGATTGCCGACGCCTGTCAATTCATCGTGCAGAACCAGATATTTCAATCTCGCCGCCAGGATCTTGTGTTCCGCCAGTTCCGTCAGCATGTGTTCCTGTTGCTCGCGGGTCTGGTCCCGTTCATGTTTGAAGGCCAACGCCAATTGAACCAGGGGAACGAATTCCTGGGCCCGGATGGGTTTTTCCACCCGTGTCACCCCCCGGCTTTCGAGCGGCTCCAATGCCTGTAACTGGGGATCCTCCTTGGCGGGGGAATCCTGAAGGATAATGAAGGGGATGACGAACTCGCTGTGCTCACCCGTCAAGGCCTGGCACAGTTCCACCAGCTGACAATCCGGTAGAGGGTGGCCGAGAATGATCAGGCCGAGGTCGGAAGGGTTCTGGTGAAACCTTTTGAGCGTGGAACGCAGGCTTTCACCATCCTGGGCACTGAGCACCTTTTCGAAACCACTCTCGCTCAAGATGGTTTCGATCTGCTGACGATGGCGGGGATTCGATTCAGCGATGATGATGGACTTGTCGAAGGCTTTTGTTGAAGGTGGCATGAACAGTGTCGAGCCGAATAAATTGAGGTTTGCCGGGGGGATTTTGTGACAGAGTTATCATTTCCTTTCTTTATAGCCTATTTTTAGACTGTAAGCTACATAGAGGCCATTATTCCCGGCAATTTTCCCGGCTGAAGAAACAGGGTATGACACACTCATTCGGAAACATTCCCCAAAGCTTCCAACTTGGTATCGAGACGCTGTTGACAGGGGATGTGAAGCTGGCTTCTCCCCCCGAAATCTATCTCAAGATCAATGAGATCCTCGACGATCCCGCCAAGACCCCCCGGGACGCCGAACAGGTGATTCAGTATGATCCCGGATTGTCGGCACGGCTGTTGCGCCTGGTCAACAGCGCTTTTTATGGCTTCCCCGGACAAATCACTTCCATCTCCCGGGCCATCACCATCCTGGGTATCAGGGAGCTGAGAGATCTGGTATTGGCTACCGTGGTCATGGAGCGTTTCGGCCACCTCCCCAACACGTTGATGACCATGCGGGAGTTCTGGCGTCTAAGCGTGCGTCTGGCCCTTTTGGCCAAAGTGATGCAAAAACATGTCGCCCAGAGCGGCCGGATGGAATCGGTCTTTCTATGTGGCTTGCTGCATGAGATCGGCCGTTTGGTAATCTATGCCAAGATCCCCGAATTGGCGCGGGCGGCCATGCTCCTCTCGGAACAGCAAAGCGTCGAGGAAACGGACGCAGAACGTGCCGTCTACGGTTTCGACCATTATCAGCTCGCCGCCGAATTGGCCAGGCGTTGGAATCTGCCCCCGGTGATCGTCACCACCCTTTATTGCCACGGCCATCCCGAGGATGCCGAAAGCTTTGATTTGGAGACCGCACTGGTTTCCCTGGCGTGCCGCCTGAGCCTGGATGAAGTGAGAACGCCGCAACAACTGGAGGCGGTGCTTCCCGGCTTGAGGAAATTCATGGAGCCGTTGCGCCTGGACAGTGGCCGGCTGCCCCGGATTGTGGCTGAAGCCGATGAAAATTTCGAAACGGTCTTCAGGGCGTTTTTTCAGGGCTGAATCGTCAGGGGGTTCTGTGACTGAAGATCGATAGCAAGTATACTTCGGCCTGGTCGTGTGAATAATAATACAAGAGGGAGGAAACATGAGCGTTAACACGAGCACGGGCCAAGCCGGGGCCAACTTTTCCCGCCGGCCGTTGATCAGCCACCTGCGCGGTCTCATATACGATCATACTTTCGCCAAATTGACCATCAACTGGTATCGGGCTGTTCTGGAAAGATTGCCGGAAGGTGCCGAGGTATTGGATGTGGGTATCGGTACAGGGGGAGCGGTCATTGCCAATGCCGACCTCATCCGTGGCAAGAAGCTCAAGATATTGGGGTTGGATATCGATCCCGACTATCTCAAACGGTGCCGTCAGGCCCTCGCCAGGGCGGGGCTTTCCGATCATGTCAAGGTTCGCCTGGAATCGGTCTATGACCACCAGGGAGGCCCCTATGATGCCATCTATTTCAGTGGAAGCTTCATGTTGTTGCCGGACCCTGTGGGCGCCTTGAGGCACGTTCTGGCGCAGCTGAAACCCGGCGGGCGGATCTATTTCACCCAGACCTTCCACGATCAGCGTTCGCCGCTGGCGGAAAAAATCAAGCCGATGTTGCACCGTGTGACCACCATCCATTTCGGTCAGGTGACTTATCTGGAAGACTTTTGTGAAGTGCTGCGACGGGCCGGGGCGGAAGTCGTAGATAAGGTACTGCTGAAGAAGCTGCGCAATACTTCTTTCCGTTTGATCGAGGCGGCGCCCGCATCGTCGCGGCCGAACGCCTGACCGGTATTTTCATCGTCTTGTGAACCCTCCATGATAGATCCATGACGAAACCGCAAACCCCCTTGCTGGCCGCGGATGTGGTGATCGAACTGACCGATCGCCGGGAGCGCCCCATCGTGTTGATCGAAAGGAAGCACTCTCCCGCCGGTTGGGCGATTCCGGGAGGCTTTGTCGATCTCGGCGAGACAGTGGAGCATGCCGCCATTCGGGAGATGGAAGAAGAAACCGGTCTGCAGGTGCGGTTGACGGCCTTGCTGGGCGTCTATTCCGATCCCCGGCGGGATCCCCGGGGGCACACGGTCACCGTGGTCTACGTTGGTGCGGCAACGGGTCGGCCAAAGGCTGCGGATGATGCCAAAGAGGTGTTGATTTCCGATCCTTATCATCCCCCTTGTCCACTGGCCTTCGATCATGCGGGCGTCCTGGCCGATTATCGCCGTTACCGGGAAACGGGGGCGGTGGCGCCTCTGCGGCCAAACGGTTGGGGTGGAGAATGGCCGCTCTGACCATTGGTCAGGTGGCCAAACTGGCCGGTGTCCATGTCGAGACGATTCGCTACTACCAGCGTATCGGTTTAGTGCCGACGCCTCCAAAACCCATGCAGGGTTTCCGCCGCTACGACGACCAAACGATCGTAAGAATCCGTTTTATCAAAAACGCCCAGAAAATGGGTTTTTCGCTGAAAGAAATAGCCCGGCTGCTATCTCTGGCCGGCGATGCCTGCGGTGAAGTCAGGCGGTTGCTGGAGGAAAAAAAAGCGGATGTCGCGGCCAAAGTGGAACAGCTGGAAAGGTTGCGGGGAATCCTCGAGCAAAGCATGGCCCTGTGTGAGCGCGATTCCGGTGCGGGGTGTCGTCTGCTGGAGAAGCTGATGTCGGAATCTTCTTGACGCTGTACCCGGGATGGATTTGCGATAGGGACAGGGCTTCGATTGACCCTCACCGGGCTTGTTTCACCAAGCGCTGTTTTTCCCGTTGCCAGTCCCGTTCCTTGGCGACGGCGCGTTTGTCGTAGAGTTTTTTTCCCTTGCCGAGCCCGATTTCCAGCTTGACCAGGTTTTTTTTCCAATACAGCTTCAATGGCACCAGCGTATACCCGCGCCGCTCCACCGAGCCGATGAGTTTGTTGAGCTCCTGCTTGTTGAGCAACAGTTTGCGGGTGCGGGTTGGGTCCGGCTGGATATGGGTGGAGGCGGATGCCAATGGTGAAATGTGGGCGCCGAACAGCCACGCTTCGCCGTCCTTGATCAGGACATAACTTTCCTTCAGATTGACCCGCCCGGCCCTCAGACTCTTGACCTCCCACCCCTCCAGTACCAGCCCGGCCTCGTAGGTTTCTTCGATGAAGAAGTCGTGCCGCGCCTGCCGGTTGACCGCGATGACGTTGCTTTCGCTGTTTTTCTTTTTCTTACCTGACATGATTTTGTTATTTTATCTCAATTCGAGCCCGGAACGCTGGAATTTGACCCGGAGAGACAATGCAGGACAGGCGGGGGACTCGCCAACGATGGTCGTCTTCATTGATGTTCGTCCTGGCCGCGACAGGATCCGCGGTGGGGCTGGGAAACATCTGGAAGTTCCCCTATCTGGCGGGAAAGCACGGGGGCGGGACATTCGTCCTGATCTACCTCGCCTGTCTGCTGCTTTTGTGCATCCCCATCATGGTGGCGGAAATTCTGATCGGCCGTCATGGAAGGCGCAACCCGCCGGTCAGCGTCGATATTCTGGCGCGGCAGGCCGGCTCGCGGCTGAGCTGGCGTTGGTTGGGCATGGCGGGGATGGTGGCGGGTTTCCTGATTCTTTCCTATTACAGTGTCATCGCCGGCTGGACCTTGTTTTACATCTTCGAGATGGCGATGGGTGTCTTCGGCGGATTTGACGCGCTGGAAGTGGAAAGGTTTTTCGCCGAATTCATCGCCTCGCCCTGGCAGCAGATCGTTTGGCACTCCCTGTTCATGACGGCAACCTTGGTGATCGTCGCCCGTGGTGTCCAGGGAGGGCTGGAAAAAGCGGTGGAACTGTTGACCCCGGCGTTGTTTCTCATTCTGTTGATTTTGATCGGCTATGTTTTGGGAACGGGGGAGTTCATGCACGGAGTGGCCTTTCTTTTTACCCCGGATGCTTCCAAATTTACTGCGGAAACCGTGTTGGCGGCCATGGGACACGCCTTCTTTTCTCTCAGTATCGCCATGGGGGTGATGATGGTCTACGGCGCTTATCTGCCCGATGGGGTCTCCATCGTCAAGGCCAGCCTGATCGTGGCGGGGGCCGATACGGTGGTGGCCATCATGGCGGGGCTGGTGATCTTCCCGCTGGTTTTTTCCAACCATCTCCCGCTGACTTTCGGCCCGGGGCTGATTTTCAAGACCCTCCCCCTGACCTTTGCCCAGATGCCGGGCGGAACCTTGTTTGGTGGCTTGTTCTTCGTCTTGCTTACCATCGCCGCGCTTTCCTCTTCCATCTCGCTGATAGAGCCCACGGTGGCCTGGTTGGTGGAAGAGATGGGTTGGACCCGGGGTGCGGCCTGCTGGTCGAGTGGAGGGGTATGCTGGTTTCTGGGACTGGGAACCGTGTTTTCGTTCAATGCATGGCGCGGTTTCACCCTGCTTGACCGGACTTTCTTCCAGTGGCTGGATTTTCTGACTTCCAATTTGTTGTTACCCTTGAGCGGGTTCGTGGTCGCGGTTTTCATGGGGTGGGTCGTGCGGCCCGAGCTGTCCAGATCGGTGCTGAACTGTGGTGACGCCGTCTTCGCCGCCTGGTGGATATCGATTCGTTTCGTGGCTCCCGGCGCGGTGATGTTGATATTTATGCAGGCGATGGGATTGTTATGAGGAAAGTCCATAAAAACGCATTGGTTCGTTATTCGGCCGCCAGGATGTACGAGCTGGTCGATGCCATCGAGCGCTACCCGGAATTCTTGCCCTGGTGCAGCGCGAGCAGGGTGATGCTGAGGGAAGACGACATCGTCGAAGCGGAGTTGGAAGTCGCCCGCGGGGCGTTCCATCACCGCTTCGCCACCCGGAATATCGTCATCCCCGGCCGGGAGATTCGCATGACCCTGCTTCATGGTCCCTTCAGCTATCTGGAAGGTTTCTGGCGGTTTCAGCCGCTCAGGGAGGATGCCAGCAAGATCACTCTGGATCTGTCTTTCGAAATGAATTCCAGGCTTGGTGCCTTCGCCTTTGGGGCCGTGTTCAACCAGATCTGTGAAACCATGGTGGGCGCTTTCACCCAGAGGGCCAGGGATCTCTATGGCTGATTGGGTGGAAGTGGCCTATGCTTTGCCCGGGCGGCAGTGGTTGCTCAAGGTTCCCTGGGAAAGGGGGATGACGGCGGGTGGGGCCATCGAGCGTAGCGGCTTGTTGGAAACGTGTCCGGAAATCGATCCGGCCGGAATCCAGGTGGGCATATTCGGTATGGCCTGCCGTCTGGATCGGATCCTCGAGCCTGGAGACCGGGTCGAAATCTATCGCCCGCTGCTGATCGACCCGATGGAATCCAGACGGCGACGCGTCCGCGAGAATATATCACCACTTTCCGGGGATGATGCTTCTCTATGAAGTGAAGCGGGTAGTGGCGGTGCGGGTTGTCCGGGTTCGAAGGGGGAATGGTTGAGCTGTGGTTTCCAGAGTCGGCAGCGGATGGAAAGGTTGCGTCCGCCGCGTTTTCCGCTCAAGTCGAAGTGGAGTTATTGAGGTGGTGGCGTTCAGCGAGTAGTTTTTCCAGCTCCGGGGAAGGCATGGGGTGTCCGGAGAAAAAACCCTGGACCAGGCCGCATCCGATTTCCCTTAATAGTTCAAGTTGCTGTTTGGTCTCAACGCCTTCGGCCACGACTTTCAGATTCAACGTTTTGCTCAGGGCCACCACGGCGCGGACAATGGCCTCGTCATCGGCATTTTTTGCGACGTCTTTGATGAAAGTCCGGTCTATTTTGATCGTATCGACGGGGAAAAGCTTCAAAGAACCAAGGGAAGCATGGCCGGTGCCGAAATCGTCCATCGCCATACGGATACCCATTCTGTCAAGATATTCTATGTTGGCGCGTAAATCCGGGTGTTGAGATTGGCCGAAAGCCGATTCCGTCAATTCCAGCTTCAGTTCCGACGGGTGAACCCCGGTTTCCGTCAGAATGGCTTCCAGTGCTCGGGCGAATGAGGCATCGCCTCCGTCCTGCAACAGTTGCGTGACAGAAATATTGACCGACAAATGCAGATTTTCCCGGCATAATCCCTTGGCCTTCCACGCCTGTTTTTGCCGGCAGGCCTGGCGCAGCACCCACAGGCCCAGGGTGTGGATGAACCCATTGGACTCGGCCAGGGGGATAAAATGATTTCTGGAAATCTCCCCCAGCTTGTGATGATGCCAGCGCAACAGGACTTCCGCTCCGTATAGGCGGCCGCTGTCGATTTCATATTGAGGTTGATACAGCAGGTAGAATTGATTCGACTCCAGGGCGGGAGGCATGGATCGCTCCAGGGCCAGGTTGAAATTGGCCTGGGTGTGCAGATCACGGCCGTATACCTGGAAGCCTCCCCTGCCTTTGCGTTTGGCTTCATACATGGCGGCATCTCCCGCCTGCAACAGTATCTCGAGCTCTTCGCCGTGGTCCGGCCAAAGCGCGATTCCGAAACTTGCGTGGATGACGTATTCACGTCCTTTCAAGACCACTGGAAGTGAAAGTTCCGCCAACAGTTTGGTCGCCACAGATTCGGCTTCCCGCCGGGCATCGCCGGGATTCAGTTCGTTCAGCAGGATGACAAATTCATCTCCGCCCAGGCGGGCCAGGGTGTCGGTGGATCTTGTCTGTTCCCTGAGCCTTTCTGCGAGTATCTTGAGAAGCTCGTCGCCGGCGCCGTGTCCAAGGGAGTCATTGATGGCCTTGAATCCATCCAGATCCAGAAACAAGAGGGCGAAACGGGTGTTGTCCCGCTTCGCCCGTGCTTTCGCGGTTTTGAACCGGTCGGCCAACAGGCTGCGGTTCGCAAGGCCGGTGAGGGGGTCATAGAAAGCCAGCCGGTGATTCGAGGAACCGGATTTCTTCGTCCCTGACTGGATGTCCAGGTTCCAGATACAGCACCAAGACGCCCATCAAAATTCCATTGTTTGTCAAGGGGACGTTGTAATGGCCGTGAGGGGGCATGCCCTCGAAACGGATTGTGTGACGGCCATCCACGCACCCTGCGTATTGTATGGAGCGGGTGGCCCCCGCCTGGCCGCATAAACATTGTCCCAGGGCGATCTGGTGGCAGAGTGTCAGCAAGGCTGGATGCATCCGCCGATGGACAACCAGTTCCAGATGTTCCTTTTCGGGATGGTATAGAAAAATGCCGGCCTGATCACGCAGGGGCAGCCATGGAAGTTCCAGGATGATGTCCAGGGATTCGAGCAGAACCGATTTGAGGGTTTTTTCAGACAACCGGATCGTCAGTAAACGGTTGAGAATTCGTTGACCCTCCGCGTGATTTCGTGCGGTATGGTGGGCGGCTGCGCGAAAACGGGTGTCCCGTGACAGGCGGGCCGCCAGTGGGAAGACGAGGCCCGTCATGACCAGGGTGGCCAGCAACGTGCGCCAAGGGGAGGAAAGGGAAGGGAACAAAGGCAGGATCGAGAGCAGGGCCATTTCCGCGACGGCGATGTCCAGCACGATGCGGAATGGGGAGACCTCCGGGGATAACAGGGCGGAGGCGAAGCTCGTGGTGGTGATGACCAAAACGCCTATGCCGATGCCTATGACGATGGATGAAGTTTCCAGGGTCCATCCATCGGCGGGAAAAAGCTGTAATTCTCCAGGGAAGCGGATTGCGGCCATGCCGGTATAGTGCATTCCACTGACAGCCAGCCCCATGACCAACGCTTCCAGGGGTAATCTCCAGGCCGGGGGAATGGGCAGCCCCGTCAGATGTCCCTGGCCGATGGTCAGTGCGATACAGGAACCTGAAATGGCGACCAGGATCGATATAAGGACAAGATTCAAATCGTAAGACAGGGCGGGGGTGACTTCCAACGCGGCCATGCCGATGTAATGTATTCCGCAGATGCCGGTTGCGATCGGCAGTGCCTGGAGAAGTATCTGTCTGGGCTCTGAGCGTTTCTGCATGAAACGGACGGAAACATAGCTGGTGACACTGGCGGACAGTAATGATGCAAGCGTCAGCCAGCCATTGTAATTCAGAGGGATGACCTTGGCGGTGGCCAACATGCCGGTGAAATGCATTGACCAGATGCCCAACCCAAACAACAGGGATATGAGTGACTCCGCAACGCGGGGGTGTTTGACCGTACCCAGCAGTGGCAGCCATTCCAGTGTGGCGTGGGCGGCGACGATAGCGATAAGAACCGACAACAGAACCAGGTTGGGATCGTATTGCATCGGCAATTTGTTCTTCCTGAAAACGCGCGGGGAATTGGGTGGTGAGGATCGGTTCGGGTGTTTTGAGACTTGGTCCTTCGTTTTTCCGCATAGGTGAAGCGGGATTCCGCTTCAGGCGGATTTAATGTTCATTCCGGGAAGTCCCATCAAAGGGGAAAGAGAAAATTCTAATTTCCCTTTTATGAATGGCGGATGAATTCCGTAGCCGGGCAATCAGTATGGAGTCGGGCTATGGGGGAGTGCGGGATTTTCCGGCGGTCCGTTCAACTGAACAGGTTTCGCCAAAAGTCTCCCAGCATCTCGAAGATGCCCTTTTCTATCTTGCGGGGCGGGATGGTGACCGTCGTGATCTCGGGTTCGGCCAGACCGGATTTGGGACGGGGGCGGAAATCCCCTTTCAAGGCGGCCAGTCTTTCCTGATCGTCGAAAAACAGGGTCAGATGCTGAATGAATCTCGGCCCGCCGCCTTTCTGGAAGCTGTAGACATAGTCCCACCGGTTCGGGTGCAGGGGATCCTTGAGCAGCGGGGTGCCGAGCAGATAACGGACTTTGTTGGCGCTCATGCCCGGGCGAAGCTGGTCCACCTGGGACTGGGTGATGACGTTGCCTTGCGGAATATCGATCTTGTAGGCACAAGCGGATAAAAACAGACTTGCAAAACAGGTAATAAGGATGAGATGCTTTCTCATTGATCGTTGTCCCGGCGCCCGGCAAATCGGAAATGATACTCGATTGCCGCCGGGTCTGCATGTCCGGCGGTTCGATCGAAGGGGTACAAACCCATCCCTGTGGGAAAGGGGGGCAGAGATTGTATGCAACTGGCCGGTATGCCTGATGGATGGGGAAATTCAAGTTTGGAGTCAGTGTGGAATCCCAGGATCTGAGAAACGTTGGATTGAAAGTCACCCTGCCGAGGATGAAAATCCTCGAGATATTGGAACGCCAACACAAGGAAGGTTGTCATCTGAGCGCCGAGGACGTGTACAAGATCCTTCTCGACGAAGGGGAAAAGATCGGACTTGCGACCGTCTATCGGGTGCTGACCCAGTTTGAAGCGGCCGGCCTGGTGCGCCGGCATTATTTCGAAGGCGGCAATTCGGTCTTCGAACTCAATCGGGGCGGCCACCACGATCACATCGTCTGTCTCAAATGTGGCCGCATCGATGAATTCACCGATCCCGAGATCGAGAAGCGCCAGCAGGCCATCGCCGATCAGCTTGGATTCGAACTTCAGGATCACAGTCTGATCCTGTACGGTGTCTGTTCCCACTGTCAGAAGAAAAAATAATTCATGTTCAGACCGTTGCCGCTCTTTTTGGCCCTGAGATACACCAGGGCCAAGAAACGTACGCACTTTATTTCCTTCATCACCCTGACATCCATTCTGGGGATCACCCTGGGCGTGACCGCGTTGATCACCGTACTTTCGGTGATGAACGGCTTCCAGTCGGAATTGCGCCAACGCATCCTGGGGATGACTTCCCATGCCTCGATCACAGGTTACGATGGCCGGCTTCGGGACTGGCGCGGACTTTCCCGTCGTCTCGAAAACAGGCCCCATATCGTCGGCACGGCCCCTTACGTGGAAGGGCAGGTGATGCTCACCTATGGGCGGCGGGTATCGGGCAGCATGTTGCGGGGCATTCTGCCACAGCGCGAGGCGCAGGTGTCGGCGGTGGTGGACAAAATCACCCAGGGAAGCCTGGAAGCCTTGCGGCCGGGAAGTTTCGGGATTGTGCTGGGGGCCGAGTTGGCCCGTTACCTCGGTGTCTGGGTGGGGGACAAGGTCACCGTGATCACCCCGCAGGTGACCACCACGCCTGCGGGCATCCTGCCGCGTCTCAAGCGCTTCGAGGTGGTGGGTATCTTCGAGGTGGGGATGTACGAGTACGATCGCAACATGGCCCTGGTGAATATCGAGGATGCTTCGCGCCTGCTGAGACTGGAGGGGGCGGTGTCGGGACTCAGACTGAAACTGGACGACCTGTTCCTGGCGCCTCAGGTGGCCGGGGAGCTTTCCCGGGTTCTGGGGGCGGGTTTCTTCGTGACCGACTGGACCCGTCTGCACAGCAATTTCTTCCGTGCGGTGCAAATGGAGAAGCGGGTGATGTTCATCATCCTGATGTTGATCGTCGCCGTTGCGGCTTTCAATATCGTTTCCACCCTGGTGATGGTGGTGACCGACAAGCGCGCCGACATCGCCATCTTGAGAACCCAGGGAATGACCCCGGGTGCGATCATGATCGTGTTCGTCTTGCTCGGATCGATCATCGGCCTGTTCGGAACCCTGGCGGGCATGGCGGGGGGGATTGCCCTGGCGCTCAATGTCGAAACGATCGTTCCGGCTATCGAGCGGCTGTTCGGCATTCATTTTCTCTCGGCCGATGTCTATTACATCAGCGAGCTTCCCTCCGAGCTCCATTGGGAAGACGTATGGCGCATTTGCGGCCTGGCTTTCGCCTTGACCCTGGTGGCGACCCTCTATCCGGCCTGGCAGGCTTCCCAGGTGAAACCGGCCGAGGAGCTGCGGTATGAGTGAGCAAACGGTTTTGTCCTGTCAGGGATTGGGGAAGGTGTTTTATCAGGGCGCGCAGCCGGTGGAGGTGCTGCGGGGCGTCGACCTGAAAGTGGGAAAGGGGCAGCGAATCGCTATCATGGGATCTTCAGGTTCCGGCAAGAGCACCTTGCTGCATCTGCTCGGCGGGCTCGATACGCCGACCTCGGGGCAGGTTCTGTGGGAAGGCGTGGATATATCCGGTCTTTCGGAGCGGGAACTGAGCCATCGCCGCAACCGGACCCTGGGTTTCGTGTACCAGTTTCATCATTTGTTGCCGGAATTCAACGTCCTCGAAAACGTCGTCATGCCTCTTCTGATCGGTGGGCGGCCGATTTCCGAAGCGCGCAGGCAGGCGCGGGAGCTGCTCGCCAGGGTGGGGCTGGAAAATCGTCTGAGCCACAAACCCGGCGAGCTGTCGGGAGGGGAGCGTCAGCGGGCGGCGGTGGCCAGGGCGCTGGTGCCCAGGCCGCGCTGCGTGCTGGCCGACGAACCCACGGGAAATCTGGACCGCAAGACCGCCGCCAGAGTGTATCAGTTGATGTTGGAGCTCAACCGGGAATTCGACATCAGCTTCCTGGTGGTGACGCACGATCCGTCACTGGCCGAGCGCATGGATGTGGTGTTGAAGCTGGAGGACGGCCGCCTCGGCCCGACAAACTGACTCATATCCCCCGCTCGGCGCGTTTCCGCCAGCGCTTGATGACCGCATAGCGCCACAGGGCGCGTATCGCGGTATAGCCGATCGCCGCCAGGGAAACGCCGAGAATCAGGCTGCCCAGCAGCAGCGGCCACCAGATGTCGCCTAGTTCATGCAGCGCCCCGCCGAGCGTGAACACGTCCGGGGAAATCTCGTTTTCCGTCCCCAACACCCACGAGCCCAGTTTGTAGGCGGCATAAAACATGGGAGGCATGGTGAGCGGGTTGGTGATCCATACCAATACCACCGAGATCGGCAGGTTGGCGCCCACCAGCAGGGCCAGGACAGCGGCCACGATCATTTGACCGGGAATGGGCAGGTACATGCAAAAGAGCCCCACGGCGAAAGCCATAGCGGTAGATCGGCGGTTGAGATGCCACAGGTTGGGGTTGTGGAGGTGATCGCCGAGAAACTGGAGGTGCTTGTGCTCCTTGATGGTGTGATGTTCAGGTAAAAAGCGCTGGATGAATTTTTTGGGCATAGACGATTCCTGGTGTTATCCGGGCTTTCGGCACAGGCTCCGGAATACACGGGGCCGAAGGCCAAATGCCTGGGTGACTTCCGCTATAGTTTAAGCATCGATCACCGCATTATACATAATTTATGTTCCTCCCAGCGGGCCCCGGCTTTCTGGCGGGCTCTGTGTTGTTACTGGCCGCGCCGAAGCTGCCCGATTGGGGGTGGGGGGTGGCGGCCGGCGGAGTGGCCGTTTTGCTTTTCGCTTTCCGTCGCTGGCCGCTGCTTGCCTGGATGAGCCTGGGCATGGGCTGGACTTTGGCTTATGTGCACCTGATGTGGCATCCACTCGCCCCGGCCCTGCAGGGCCGGGATCTGGAGGTGGTGGGCACCGTGGCCGGTCTTCCCGTCCCGATACGCGGAGGCTGGCGCTTCGGCTTTCTGGTCGAGAAGGAGGTTCAGGGCAGGCAGATACCCTCGAGAATCCGGCTCAGCTGGTATGGGGGAGAGAAGGTCGCCAGTGGCCAGAGGTGGCGGTTGACGGTCCGGTTGAGGGAGCCTCGGGGGTTTTCGAATCCGGGCGGTTTCGATTATGAGAGATGGCTGTTCGCCCATCGTATCGGTGCCTTGGGATATGTGGTGCGCCGGGGACGAAACCGGTTGCTGGAAGCGGGGGCCGGGTTGGCCGGTATCCGTCAGAGGCTGGCGGACGCCATCGATGCCGCGTCCGGTCACGAACCGGCGGGTGGGGTGGTCAAGGCGCTGGCCGTGGGGGCGCGCAATGGAATCGATGATCCCCAGTGGCGGATATTGAGGGCCACGGGAACCGCCCATCTGGTTGCGATTTCAGGGTTGCACATCGGCTTGGTGGCGGGGATGATGCTGTGGCTCGTCCGCGCGACCGGCCTGGGGCTGGGCTGGGATCGCCGCCGGGTTCACCTTGCCGCGGCTTTGGCCGCCTTCCTGGCGGCCTTGATCTACGCGGCGCTGGCCGGCTTTTCACTGCCCACCCAAAGAGCGCTGATCATGCTGGCTTTGGGGCTGGGCGGCTGGCTGTGGCAACGCGATCCTTCACCCTGGCGAATCCTCGGTCTGGCCTTGTTGGGGGTATGCCTGTGGGATCCGCTTTCCCCGTTGAGTGCCGGTTTCTGGTTGTCCTTCGTGGCGGTGGGGTGGATATTTTACCTGACCACGGGAAGGCTGCGGGCTCCTTCCGCGGCAATGGCGGGGTTACAGATCCAGGGCGGGTTGCTGTTGGGTTTGGCTCCCCTCTCGGCATTCTTTTTCGGTCAGGTGGGCTGGAGTGCACCTTTGGCCAATGCGGTGGCGGTCCCTGCGGTGGGATTCGTGGTGGTGCCCCTGGTGCTGCTTGGATGTCTGTTTTGGTGGCTCGAACCGGGGCTGAGTGCTGTCTTGTGGCAGTTGGCAGGCAGCTGTCTGTCCTGGTTGTGGCTGTGGCTGGAATGGCTTTCCGAACTGGGGGAGGGGATCTGGCAACAGCCTCCCCGGTCTCCGGGAGTGGTCGTCCTGGCGCTTTCGGGGGTGGCCTTGCTGCTTATGCCGCGTGGGCTGCCCGGGCGTTGGTTGGGCGGCGTACTGCTGCTGCCTTTGTTGTTTCCCCCGGTTCAAAGACCGGCCGACGGGGAGAGCCGGGTGACCGTTCTGGATGTGGGGCAGGGGCTGGCCGTGGTGGTGGAAACCGCCAGTCATGTTTTGGTCTACGATACCGGGCCGCGCTATAGCGATCATTTCGATGCCGGCGCCGATATCGTCACCCCTTTCTTGCGGGCCAGGGGATGGCGGAAGCTGGATCGCATCCTCGTCAGTCACGCCGACCGGGATCACAGCGGCGGCCTGCCCGCGCTCGCCGGTTTGTGGAAGACGCAGGTCATGACCAGCGTTTCCACGGCATTCCCGGAAATCCCCAGCGTTCCTTGCAGGGCCGGTCAGCGTTGGCGGTGGGATGGCGTGACATTTCGTGTCCTTTGGCCCCGGCCGGGCGCCCAAGGGAGCGAGAATGATCTTTCCTGTGTGGTGAAAATCGAAACGAAACGCGCCTCGGTATTGCTGCCGGGTGACATCGAGGCACAGGCGGAAAGTTCGTTGCTGAACGACTATGGCGGCGGGCTGAAGTCCGACGTGTTGGTCGCGCCCCATCATGGCAGCGCCACCTCCTCCAGTTGGCGGTGGCTGCGCGCGGTCGGGCCCCGCTATGTCCTGATTTCCAGTGGCTACCGCAACCGCTTCGGTTTCCCCAGCCGAAGAAATCTGGAGCGCTATCGTGATCTGGGGGCGCGGGTGCTCAATACCGCCACTGCCGGGGCGATCGAGATCCATTTGGGGAAGGGGGTCGGGATATCACGCCACCGAATGGAGAACCGTCGTCTCTGGTCATGGCGTGCCGGAAACCACCCCCTTCCCATCGGTCGAAGAAAGGGGAAAATCCGCGACTAATGGATGATCTGTTCCGACTTGAGGATCTGCAGGGCCTGGTCCAGGCCAGTTCGATCCGCCTCGATCCTGACGGCTTCCGGGGTTTCGGTGATCCCGCCGCCGGTTTGCGGCCACAGAACGATCAATCCCGCATGGGTCAAGGCTTGCGCCACGTTTTCGCTGATTTCCGGCAGCTGATCCGGATCCAGCACTGTCGCGGCGTGTCCGGTGTCGAACAGGCGGCGTTCCAGCCGATAAGCCAGATCCTTTCCCGAGGCGCCGACCAGTTGCACCACGGCCGCCTTCTGGCCGAAACGGATGGCGCGTTCCTCCGGCGTGACGGGGTGTCCGGCTTCGCTTCCTTCGCTTAGACCGGTGATCATGCCCGCACCGACGGTCACATTGGTGAGCCGGTCGATGACGATGAAGGCGCCGGTTCCCTTGCAAACCTTGTAGGGGTCGAATACCAGGGGGGCATTGAAGGCCATTTCGCACAGGCCGATCTCGTTCATCTCCAGCCGTTCGGCCGGCCCTTGTTCCAGGGTATTGACGTCGGTCCGATGGACGATTCTGGAGACGGAACCGGTGACGGTCCGGGTGGCCTGTTTGATGGAGTATTGACGCCCGGGTATCAGGGGTTTCTCGGTCATCCACACGATGTGGGCGCAGCAGCGGTCGGAGACGTGTGGCAGGCTGTCGCGGTGGACGATCATATCGCCGCGGCTGACATCGATTTCGTCTTCGAGCGTCAGGGTGACGGCCTGGGGAGGAAAAGCCCGCGCCAGGTTGCCATCGTAGGTGACGATTTCCTTCACCCGGCTTTTCTGCCCGGAAGGCAGAACCATGATTTCATCGCCCGGCTGCACGATACCCCCCGCGAGCGTGCCGCTGAAACCGCGGAAATCCAGATTGGGGCGGATGACGTATTGCACCGGGAATCGCATGTCGCGGAAATTCCGGTCCTGGGAGATCTCCACCGTTTCCAGTACTTCCAGCAGGGCGGGGCCATCGTACCAAGGCATGTGGCGGCTGGAATCGACTACGTTGTCGCCTGTCAGGGCCGACAGGGGAATGAAGCGGATGTCGGGGATTTCCAGTTTGTCGCTGAAAGCCAAGTAGTCGCGGCGGATGTCTTCGAAGACGTCCTGGCGCCATTCCATCAGATCCATTTTGTTGACCGCGACGATGACGTGCCGGATCCCCAGCAGCGATACGATAAAACTGTGACGGCGGGTCTGGGTGAGGACACCCTTGCGGGCGTCGATCAGGATCACCGCCAGATCGCAGGTGGAAGCGCCGGTGGCCATGTTGCGGGTGTATTGCTCGTGACCGGGGGTGTCGGCGATGATGAATTTGCGCTTGGCGGTGGAGAAATAGCGGTAGGCGACATCGATGGTGATGCCCTGTTCCCTTTCCGCCTGCAACCCGTCGACCAGCAACGCCAGATCCACCTCGTCGCCCGTGGTGCCCATGCGCTCGCTGTCTTTTTTCAGGGATTGCAATTGATCCTCGTAGATCATCTGGGTGTCGTGGAGCAACCGGCCGATCAGGGTGCTTTTGCCGTCGTCCACGCTGCCGCAGGTGAGAAAACGCAGCAATTCCTTGTTCTGGTGCTGCTTCAGATACGCTTCGATATCGGTTTCGATGAGGGATTGGCTTGCCATGTGTGTCTTCGGGTAATGAATCGGGGTGTTAGAAGTAACCTTCGCGTTTCTTTTGCTCCATGGAGCCTGACTGATCGTGATCGATCAAGCGCCCCTGGCGTTCCGAAGTGCGCGCGAGCAACATTTCCTGGATGATTTCCGGCAAGGTGGTGGCGGTGGATTCCACCGCCCCGGTGAGGGGATAGCAGCCCAGGGTGCGGAATCGGACCATTTTCATTTGCGGGGTTTCACCCGGTTCCAGGCGCATCCTTTCGTCATCGACCATGATCAGGGTGCCATTGCGTTCGACCACCGGCCGTTCCTTGGCCAGATAGAGGGGGACGATGGGGATATTTTCCAGATAGATGTAAAGCCATACGTCCAGCTCGGTCCAGTTGGAGAGGGGGAAGACGCGGATGCTTTCGCCCGGGTTGATCTTGCCGTTGTAAATGTTCCACAATTCCGGCCGCTGGTTTTTTGGATCCCAGCGATGATGGCGGTCGCGGAAGGAATACACCCTTTCCTTGGCCCTCGATTTTTCCTCGTCGCGGCGGGCGCCGCCGAAGGCGGCGTCGAACCCGTATTTGTCCAACGCCTGTTTGAGCCCTTCGGTCTTCCAGATGTCGGTATGTTTCTGGCTGCCATGGTCGAAAGGGTTGATGCCCAGGGCTTCCGCCTCGGGATTTCGATAGATGAGAAGGTCGAATTCTTCGGCGATCCTGTCGCGAAAAGCGTACATTTCGCGGAACTTCCATGTGGTATCGATATGCATCAGGGGAAAAGGCGGTTTGCCGGGGTGAAAGGCCTTTCTGGCCAGATGCAGCATGACGGCGGAATCCTTGCCGATGGAGTAGAGCATCACCGGGTTGTCGAACTCGGCCGCCACTTCGCGGATGATATGGATGCTTTCGGCTTCCAGTTCCTTCAGGTGCGATAGTTTGTTCTCTGTCATGAAATCGCCTGCGGTTGGGGAAATCCGATTAAGTCTAACACAAAAAACGTTCGTGACTTTCTGTATGAGAATCTCTTGAATCTTCCTTCGAATCGTTTGGCATGGGGCAAGGGTCGGTGTATCTTAGCCCGGATATTTCATCATTACTGAGTAAAGGGTTATCCAGGTGCAAACGCCCCCTTACCCCCATTGTTTGTCGGCGTGCCGGGGACAGCACTCAGATCCATTTATGGAGCCAGGGCTTGGGCTGCCTGAAGGAAAATCTCCCGAAATGGATGATGGGACGCCAGAAGAATCCGGATTCGGCGGGTATTGCGAATCACCGAGGCCCCGATCTTCAAGAGCCTGGAGCGGATGGTGGCGGTGGTGGCTTTGGCCAGTTCGGTCCCCGTCAGGGCCAACGCCTTGAAGCGCTGCATCAGGGTATAGGCCAGGCCGGCCAACAGCAGCCTCAGCCAATTGGCCAGAAACGAGTGGGCACTGGCGCGGATGCCCAATCAACTTCCAACTTCAGCACCCCGCCCTCCGAACCCATGGCGCCACCGGTAAAATCCGCCTCGATCACCCGGCGGCCAACACGCCCAAATTCCATTCGTTCTGCGGTACATTTTGGCATCGGCACAATCTCCCTGGAATTGTTTCAAAACCCCGATTTTATCGGGAGGTTATACTGACCCCTGGTTGATGAAATATCCGGGCTAGAGCAGTAAGTTTGGAGGATTTTTTGTACTTTGTACTGGGGAAAAGCCGGAAACAAGAAAGAATCAGAGTGCAACTCGTATCATCCACTGATATATCACTCGCTGGATGTGGCGGCAGTCGCGAGAGCCTGGCTGGCCCAAAGCCCTTCCCTGATATGCCATTTTACCCGCACTGCCCAGGTTTCCGATAAAGCACTCAAAGCTTGGATTCTCTTCTTCCTGGCGCTTCACGATATTGGGAAATTCGATATCCGCTTTCAAATCAAGGTCACTCTGCTGGCAAAAGAGGTTTACGGAAAATGTCCTAATCCCATTATTGCGCGGAATTACTGGCATGGTGAATATGCCGCCTACTGGGCTTGGCATGACATGGGCGAAAGGCTGCATTGGAAACCGGATGACGATGAATTTTCCTTTCTAATGGAGGATCCACCCGGTGTGGCCTTCTGGAAAACCTGGGAGCCCTGGATTCGCGCCGTGGCGGGGCATCACGGCATGGAGCCGCCCGGTGGCATTCCTTCCGGCTCTGCCCCGCAGGTTTCGTCTGACATCATTACCCAAGACCATGAGGCGCGCCTTTCTTTTATCCGCGCCATGGAAAAACTGTTTCTTGAACCTGCCGGTTTGACGCTGGAAGACGAACCACCCCAATGCAACCTGGAATTTCTCGCCGGTTTTTGCTCGGTCTGCGACTGGCTGGGTTCCACCACCGAAAACGCCGAGGGTAAATCGCGCTTCGATTATGTGACCGAACCCATGCCGCTGGAAGACTACCTGAACAAGCGCTTGCCAATCGCTGAGCGGCTGCTCCAGGAAAGTGGCTTGCTGGTAAAAACAGTTACTCAGGGTGGTATGAAGGCGCTTTTCCCACAGTTCGATACACCGCATCAGGTGCAGACCCTTGTGGACGATCTACCCGTTAAAAACGGCTTGACGCTGATCGAAGCACCGACCGGGTCGGGCAAGACAGAAGCAGCCCTGGCCTATGCCGCGCGTTTGCTGGCGGCGGGCAAAGCCGAGAGCATCATCTTTGCCTTGCCCACGCAAGCTACGGCAGACGCCATGTTGGAGAGGATCACCGAGATTGCCGGGCGACTGTTCGATGATCCCGATGTGGTACTGGCGCATGGCAAGTCCCGTTTCAATCCAAAATTCATCGACCTGAAAAAGGCGGCGGAACGCAGTCGTCGCTACCCGGATCGGGAACAGGAAGCCGGTGCACAGTGCGCCCTGTGGCTGGCGCAGAGCCGCAAGCGCGTGTTTCTCGGGCAGATCGGTGTATGCACCATAGATCAGGTGCTGGTGTCGGCGCTGCCGGTAAGACACCGCTTCGTGCGCGGTTTCGGGCTGGGCAAGAGCGTGCTGATCATCGACGAGGTACATGCTTACGATGCCTATATGTACGCCCTGATGGACAAGGTGCTGCGGCAACAAAACGCGGTGGGCGGCAGCACCATACTGCTGTCCGCCACCCTGCCATTGCCCTTGCGGCAACGGCTGTTGCAATCCTGGGATGCCGACACCGGAAAACTCTCGGCGGAAAACGACTACCCCCTGATCACGCAGGTTCAAGGCGGAGAAGTAAACCTGTATCCGTTGCCCGACTCAGAGCTATCGCGGTTGACCGAAGAAGAAACGCCACGACAGGTCGAACTCTCATGGCTGGAAACGGACAACATGTTGCCTGATGAAACCATGGAACAACGCATCATTGACGCCGCCGATGCCGGCGCCAATGTAGTGATCATCTGCAATCTCGTCGCCGACGCCCAGCAATTGCACGCACGCTTGTCCGACCGTACCAACAAGCCCGTTCTGCTGTTCCACTCCCGCTACCGCTTCAAGGATCGCCAATCCATTCAGGAACAGGTGATGCGCCATTGGGGAAAGAAGAAACCACGCTTGCAGGGTGGCATCTTGGTGGCGACCCAGGTAGTCGAGCAAAGCCTGGACCTGGATTTCGACTGGATGCTCACCCAGCTTTGCCCCATCGACCTGTTGTTTCAGCGCCTGGGTCGGCTGCACCGCCATGAGCGGCCGCGTCCGGCGGGGTTCGAGCACGCTGCCTGTACGGTATTGCTGCCCCCGGAACAGCGATACGAACTGCACAAAGTGATCTACGGCAACGGCAAGGCGCCCAACTCACGAGTGCTGTGGCGCACTGAGCAGATGGTTCGACAGCACCCTGAAATGACCTTTCCCGAAGCCTACCGCCCGCTGATCGAAAAGGTGTACGAGGACGAACCCTGGCCGGATGAACCCGAGGAAATCGCCCAGGAGTATGAAAAATTTTGGCAAGCGGAAGACGGCAGCCGCGCCGTGGCGCGTTACATCAGCAACATCGAAAACGCCTTCGACGACAACGACGACAACGTCAGCCTGCTTACTCGCGACGGTGAAATGAGCCTGAACATCCTGCCCATCATCGAAACGGACAAGGGGCGGTGCTTTCTGGATAACGATCAGCCCATCGCGGAACTGGAGGCCTGGCAACAGGCCGAGCAAATCATGCGCAACACCCTGCCGGCGCCACGTTCCTGGCAAGGGCTGGGGCTGCCAGAGCCATCGGCGGCGGACGGGCTGATCTGGCTGCCCATGCAGACTGTCGATGGCAGGTGCTGGCGCCACCATACCGACAAGGCAACATTCACCTATGACACCGACCGTGGATTGAAGATGGAGAAATCATGAACCTGCTCGCCGATCCCTGGATACCCATCCAGCAACAGGGTCGCACCCGGCTGCTCACCCTGCAACAACTGCTGTGCGAGGAAGGCGACTACACCATCGCGCTGCCGCGCGATGATATGGAGCTGGCCTGCCTGCAATTGCTGGTTTGCCTCACCCAGGTCTTGTTCTTGCCTGAAAACCGCGAGGCTCTGCTGGGCCGCATGCGTGAACCATTGAGCGACGCTGAATATCAGCAAGGCATCGAACCTTATACTGACTGGTTCGACCTTCGCCATGAGCAATGGCCGTTCATGCAGACGCGAGGGGTAATCGCCAAGGAGCCCACACCCATTCAGAAGTTGTTCGTCGGTCTGCCGGAAGGCAACAACCATGCATTCTTCAACCAGCCAGGGGAGATTTCAGCGATCAGCCAGGCAGCGGCGGCCATCGCCTTGTTCAATCAGGCCATGAATGCCCCCAGCATGGGCGGCGGATTCAAAGGCGGCTTTCGGGGCGGCGCGCCAATCACCACTTTGCTGGCTGGTCCCAGTCTGCGTCATACGATCTGGTTCAATGTACTGCACAAGCAGCAGCTGAAACATATCCTGCCGAATATCGACGAACCCCGTGAGAACGACAAACCCACCTGGGTTGATCCCATCAAGGCGAAGTCGAAGATCGCGGCCGGTGAGATCGGTCTGTTGCGCGGTCTGTTCTGGCAACCCGCCCATGTGGAATTGCGGTTTTCTGAACAATCAACCATTTGCGATGAGTTGGGTGTCACCTCTGAGCCAGCGGTGACGGGATTTCTGAAAGAAAAATTCGTGTATGAGATTGTGGGCGACTGGATTCATCCGCATTCTCCCCGTGTTTACGACCTGAAAAAGAACACACTGAAATACCTTTCCTTCACCACTACCGCTCCTGCCTGGACTCAGCTCAACCATTTGCTGGTGGCTTCCGAAAACAAAAAAGAGGCCCACGAACCCGCCGAAGTCGTGAAGCAATTTCGGAAAGACTTTGCAGAACCCGGCCAGCTCATCGTCGGTGGCTACCGCAACAAGCAGGCCTCGATCCTGCAACGGCGGCACGAGTTTTTTCCGCTGCGACCCGGCTGGGACAAGAAAGGCGAGAAAATCACTTTTCTCGTTGAACGCGCACTGGAAATCAAGACCCTGCTGCGCAACAAACTGTTTGGTTTTGCCAAAGCCAGCGGCGCCACCGGCGTCAACGAAAAAGCCGAAGCTTACTTCTACCACCAGTCCGAACCCTTGATCCACCAAGCCCTACGTGAGATCGACTGGAACGAACCCGACCGGCAACTGGCGCGCCTACGCGATGAGTTGATCGATTTGAGCTGGAAAATCTTCGATCAGGTTACCCGCCCCTATGCCCACGAACCCAAGATGATCCAGGCTCTGGCCACGGCCAAGACCACGCTGGGCGCTGGTTTCAAGAAACTGAAAGGTACCTCGTCATGAATGAAAAAATCGACTTTGTCGCCGTTGCCCGGCGGTATGAATCCCTGCCGCCGGGGCCGAAGGCGGAGCTGCGGCGCGCGGGAAAACCCGAAGACCTTGCTCTGATTCCGGCGTTCTACCGCTTGCTGCCCGGCATTCAGACCAACCCGCAATGGCATCGCACCGTTTTCTTTCTGCCCTTTGTGCATCATGCGGACAAGGCGCTCAACCTGGGCCAGCAGTTGCACAAAAGCGGCATCAGTGAGGAACGGCTGTTCCAGGTATTGCGCTCCACCGCCCCCAACGACCTGATCCAATTGCGCCGCCTGGTACAGCAGGCCGAGCCTTCCGCCGACTGGGCGCAGCTTGGCCCCATGCTCTATTTCTGGAACGAGCAGAACAAGCGCCGCCTCGTCGAAGACTATTTCACGCCTATCAAAGATAAGGAGCCCCAATCATGAGCGACAAAAACTTCATCAATTTCCATGTGCTGATCTCCCACAGCCCGTCCTGCCTCAACCGCGATGACATGAACATGCAGAAAATCGCCATTTTCGGCGGCGAGCGGCGCGTGCGTATCTCCTCACAGTCACTCAAGCGCGCCATGCGCAAGTCCGATTATTACAAGGAACATCTGGGCGAGCCGTCGAAACGTACGAGGGAACTGGGGCGTCTGCAGGAACAGTTTGTCGATGCGCTGAAAGAACGCTATCCGGAAGAAGTCATTGTTCAGGCGCTGGAGTGGATTTCCGGTAAGGAAGGTTTGTCCGAATTGTCGGTGAAAGAAGTGGCGGTTGCGCCCTGGGCGGTGGAGGAAGTGGCGTGGTTTTGCGATGCCATCGAACAGGCCGGTGAAGACGCCGACAAGAAGAAGCTGGCAAAGCAGATCGAAAAAGACGCCGCGCCACTGCGCGCGGCCCTGTCTTCGGCTGTCGATATCGCGCTTTCCGGGCGCATGGCCACCTCCGGCTTGATGATCAACATGGATGGCGCGCTGGCCGTGGCCCACGCCATCACCACCCATCCTGTCGATTCCGATATCGACTGGTTCACCGCGGTCGATGATCTGGTGGAAGAGGAGATGAATCAGCGGCTGGTGGGTGAGGCCGAAGAAGGTCAGGGAGAAAAAGGCTCCGGCCATCTCAACACCCAGGAATTCAGCTCGGGCGTGTTTTACCGCTACGCCAGTCTGAATATCCCGCAATTGCAGGAAAACCTCGGCGGCGCCTCGCGGGAACGGGCGCTGGAGATTGCCAGCCATGTGCTGCACATGCTGGCCACCGTCGTGCCCAGTGCCAAGAACCAGAGCACCGCGCCCTTCAATCTGGCGGATTTCGTCATGGTGAGTTTCAGCGATATCCCCGTATCGCTGGCCAATGCCTTTGAAAAGCCGGTGCCGGTTAACGGTGGTTATCTGGCGCCTTCCGTCAAGGCACTGAAAGAATACTGGCGGCGCATCCACAAGGGTTATGGCCTCGATGAGCAGGTGGCGGCTTTTGCACTTGAGACAGAATCCGACGGTGAACCCGAAACCTTTGCCAGCCTGCCGGAGCTGGAAGCCTGGGTGAAAGCAGGCGGGCAATCATGAAGACCTTCGTCGCCCTCAAGCTCCAGGGCGTGATGCAGGCTTGGGGCGGTCATACTTTCGAGGATTTTCGCCATACCGAGCTGATTCCCACCCGCAGCGCCCTGCTCGGTTTGCTGGGCGCCTGTCTGGGCATCGACCGGCATGATGCCAAACGCCAGACCGAACTGGCGGAAAGCGTCAGCATCGCGGTTCGTGCGGACCAGCGTGGTGCCTGCACCCCCATGCGTATCACTGACTTCCACACTGTGCTGGACGCCCGCAAGGTGGATGGCAAGATCAATCCCCATCCGGTGGTTTCACGGCGTGAATACTGGTGCGATGCCTGCTACACCGTGCTGCTGGAAATGCTGAAGGGCGCTCCCTTTGATGCCAAGCAACTGGAGCAGGCATTGCAAAAGCCTGTGTACACTCCATTTCTTGGCCGGCGCTCCTGCCCGCCGTCGCGGCCTCTGTACGAAACCACGCTGGAAGCCGCCGATTTCGAGTCGGCGTTCGACCTGATCGAGCCCCGAGCAGGCGTAATCTACAGTGAACAGCAACCCGCCGATGGCGGCACCACTTATCGCTTGCGTGATACACCCCTGTACGACCGCAAGCGGCAATTCGCTTCGCGCCAGCTTTATATCTCCAGGCAGGGAGGGCAGCATGCACCTGAGTAAGATTCATCTGCATCCCGGCCGGCTGGACAATGCCTGGGAATGGCACCGCGCCCTGTGGACGCTGTTTCCCGGCATCGAGCGGCAAGCGAACGAACCTGCGCCCTTTCTCTACCGGGTCGAAACAATGAACCTGGCCCAGGGCGCGCAAGTGTTGATGCAATCAACGATCAAGCCGGTAAAGCAATCGGATCGCGCCACCCTGCTGGCCACCCGTGACATCGACCCGAAACCTGTTGCCGGGCAGACACTGGCGTTCTCCCTCACCGCCAATATTACCAAGGCCATCCGCGATCAGGACAACCCAGAGCGCAAGATCCGGGTGCCGCTGATTCAGGAGGCGCAGCAAATCGACTGGTTGAAACGCAAGCTTGCAGGGGCCGCTGATTCTGTCGGAGGGTTGAAAGTGCAACCTCACCCACCGACTTATTTCCGCAAGGGCAGGTGGCCGGGGAAAATCGTTGCCGTGAGTATGGAGGGCGTCATGACCGTCAAAGACCCCGAACAACTGCTGACATTACTGAAGAAAGGCATCGGCCCCGCCAAAGCCTTCGGCTGCGGCCTGCTGCTGGTGCGCCGGGTTTGAGGACATGCTACACTTTGTATGACAATTGTCATACATGCGGAGACCACAATGAGTACAGCCCGAATCAATGCCCGGCTGGATGAGGAAACTGCCCGTGACCTGGAATTTGTCCGCGAAGCCTTGGGCGGGCTGTCGGTAACCGAGGCGGTGAAATATGCCTTGAAGCAGGCAGCAGAGGAAATTCGTGACCGCGAGCGGGCGCGGGTGCAAAAACAAATCTGGATCGACAGTGGGTTCGTCGGTGGCTTTGAAGGGCCGGAAGACTTATCGGCCAACTACAAACAGTACTTCGCCGAGATAATGGATGAAAAATACGCTGACGAGCAACAGTCTGATCGTTGACAGCGGCTTCTGGATTGCCCTGGCCAACCCGCGTGATCGTCACCATGCACTCGCAACATCGGTATTGACTGAATATGAAACACAACTGTTCATCAGCACTTGGCCGGTCATTGTCGAATCCAGTCACCTGATCTTCAGACTGGCAGGGCAAACGGCGCAGTTCCGCTTTTTGCGTAACATAGAAGCTGGTGGCTGCGATTTGTTTTCCCTTGGAGAGGGTCACTGGCCGCGGCTGACCGAATTGATGCACCAGTACCGCGACCTGCCCATGGACCTGGCCGACGCCTCCCTGGTCATACTTGCCGAAGAACTGGGCCATGGCCGCATTCTTTCCACCGATGAGCGGGACTTTCATACCTACCGCTGGAAAAATCATGAGCCTTTTGAGAACCGGCTGTTATGTTTATGACTGAGCTGACCCCGCTCTGACTCCTAACTCAGAGTTGACGCATTACGTAACACATACTATACTCAAATCCAATGATCCGAACCTTCCGTGACAAAGCCACCGCCCAGGTGTTTTCCGGGCGCTATGTGAAAAAGTTGCCACGGGAGATTCAGCCCCGGGCCTTGAACAAGCTGCGTCTGCTACACAGCGCGGTGACACTGGACGATCTGCGAGTTCCTCCTGCCAATCGGCTTGAAGCGTTAAAAGGCAGCCGAAAAGGCCAATGGAGCATTCGCGTCAATGACCGGTGGCGTATCTGCTTTCGTTGGAATGACGGACAAGCATGGGATGTGGAGATCGCTGATTATCACTGAGGAAGGTATCATGAGTATCGCTATTGAATCACTGGACAGCCTGAGCATTACCTCCAATAACGATGCACTACCTTTATCCACGCCAGGTGAGATCCTGTACCAGGAGTTCATGGCGCCTTTGGATCTGTCGGCCAATGCCTTGGCGCGGGCGCTGCATGTGCCACCCAACCGGATAACGGCCATCCTGCGTGGGCAGCGTGCCATCACCGCCGACACGGCGCTGCGTTTGGCGCGCTATTTCGGGACCACAGCCGAGTTCTGGCTCAACCTGCAAACCGACTACGATCTGCGTCGCGCCCGCCGGGACAAGGCGGTCCGGATCAACGACGAAGTGAGCCCACACGCGGCATGATCCTGTCCCCGCCATGTCCTTCCTGCCCCTCAAGCCCATCCCCATGAAAGAACGCGTCTCCATGATCTTTGTCTATTACGGGCGCATCGATGTGAAGGACGGCGCCTTCGTGGTCATCGACAAGAATGGCGTGCGCAAGCATATTCCGGTGGGTTCGGTGGCTTGCATCATGCTCGAACCCGGCACCCGCGTCTCCCATGCCGCCGTGCGGCTGGCCGCCCAGGTGGGCACCCTGCTGGTCTGGGTCGGCGAGGCCGGCGTGCGGCTCTATGCCTCCGGCCAGCCCGGCGGCGCGCGCTCCGACCGCCTGCTCTACCAGGCCAAGCTGGCGCTGGACGACGAACTGCGGCTGAAAGTGGTGCGCAAGATGTATGAACTGCGCTTTGGCGAACCCGCCCCCGCCAAACGCAGCGTCGAGCAACTGCGCGGCATCGAAGGCGCGCGGGTGCGCAAAACCTATGAACTGCTGGCCAAGCGCTACAAGGTCAAATGGAACGGCCGCCGCTACGACCCCAAGGAGTGGGAAGCCGGCGATGTCGCCAACCGCTGCATCAGCGCCGCCACCGCCTGCCTCTATGGTATCACCGAAGCGGCCATCCTCGCCGCGGGTTATGCCCCCGCCGTGGGCTTCATCCACACCGGAAAGCCATTATCCTTCGTGTACGACATTGCCGACATCTACAAATTCGACACCGTGGTGCCCGAGGCCTTCAAGATCGCCGCCAGCAACCCGGCCAACCCCGACAAGGCCGTGCGCCTGGCTTGCCGCGACATCTTCCGCGAAACCAAAATCCTCAAGAAGATCATCCCCGGCATCGAGGAAGTGCTGGCCGCCGGCGGCGTCACACCGCCCAAGGCACCCAAGGAATCCATCCCGCCCGCCATCCCCGAGCCCAAGGGCATCGGTGACGCCGGCCACCGCGGAGGCTGACCATGGCCATGCTCGTCGTTGTCACCGAAGCTGTCCCGCCCCGCCTGCGCGGACGTCTCGCCGTCTGGCTGCTCGAAGTGCGCGCCGGCGTCTATGTGGGCAATGTCTCCAAACGCGTGCGCGAAATGATCTGGGAACACTGTGAATGTTTCCTGGAAGACGGCAACATCGTCATGGCCTGGCAAACCAACACCGAATCCGGCTTTGATTTTCAGACACTTGGTGAAAATCGCCGCATGCCGATAGACCACGATGGCCTACGGCTGGTGGAATTTCTTCCGGTAGAAGAGGAAAAAACGCCATGACCACGTTCTTTAACAACATGAAATCATTAAAAATCAATGACTTGGAATGCACTACTGTTGGGGTGGTATTCGGTAGAATTTTTCAGTCTGATTTTTCTATTTAACATCAATCAGTTATGATTGGTGCGTTCCCCACACCCGTGGGGATGAACCGCCAACCATGTTATAGATAAAGGTGCCATAGGGGCGTTCCCCACACCCGTGGGGATGAACCGTATTCCCGGCTCTGGAACCCGGCCGCTTCGTCGCGTTCCCCACACCCGTGGGGATGAACCGAATGGGAAAAAATAGCGTTTTTTCGCTGTTTTGCGTTCCCCACACCCGTGGGGATGAACCGCCAAGAAGCCAAAGCAGAGATCAAACCACCCAGCGTTCCCCACACCCGTGGGGATGAACCGTTAGGCAGAACGGCGAGGTTACACAATCGTGGGCGTTCCCCACACCCGTGGGGATGAACCGGTGAGCGGATCTGGAAAACCCGATCCGCTCTCGCGTTCCCCACACCCGTGGGGATGAACCGCTTATGCTAAGGGGCCGCATATTGTTTATCAGGCGTTCCCCACACCCGTGGGGATGAACCGCGACGGTAGGACAGGTAATGGAAGGGCCGGGCGCGTTCCCCACACCCGTGGGGATGAACCGTTCCTCGTCAGGGTGGTAACACTGAATATCAGGCGTTCCCCACACCCGTGGGGATGAACCGCCCATCTAAAGAAGCAGAAAAGTAAACTCCGGGCGTTCCCCACACCCGTGGGGATGAACCGCGATATGGTCATAATTGCAATGACGGTTAATAAGCGTTCCCCACACCCGTGGGGATGAACCGTTGGCGGAACAGATCGAGCTGATAGCGGAATCGCGTTCCCCACACCCGTGGGGATGAACCGCCGAGCCTCCAGTTCACGGGTCTTTTCCTGCCGCGTTCCCCACACCCGTGGGGATGAACCGATTCGATAATATTTGCAATTTCGTGAAATCCCGCGTTCCCCACGCCTGTGGGGATGAACCGCGCAAAAAAAAAGGGCAACAATTTGGGCAGAAAGCGTTCCCCACGCCTGTGGGGATGAACCGTAATCGAGGGCGAGCCTCATGTCGGTGCCGGCCTCCCGAAGGCGACGCATGGCCCGAGTGACTTCGCGGCCGTCGATGTGGATGCGGATCACGGAACACCTCCCTCGTCTATCGGTCTACAATACGCTAAAGGCCGCGCCTGTGAGCGAAACCGCGGGGGACAGGATCCGATGCGCAGCGTTAGCGAGGCCGGAGCCATCCTGGGAGGTGCCGGTCTGCGGAAGCAGGCGCTGCCTTGCCTCACTTTCACTCCCCTTTTTCGGTCTTGCTGCGCAGTAACACGCCTACCCGAAACGCGTTCAAGCGCTTGTCGTTGGCGTTCATGAAGTTGTAGAACAGGCTGCCATCCTTGTTGACGCGGATGATCGCGGCCAGCTGGCGTTTGCCGCGAAACAGGCCGATGAAGCGGTGCCGCAACGTTTCGTCCTCGTACAGAGCGGGCGTTGACAACTAGGACATAAATTGTCCAAGTTATGCTGAAGGCAACCTATCAGTCTAACACGGCTCAATATTTCAGGAAATTATTGTCAGAGTCTGGCGTCTCCCCATTTTTTCACCTGATTCCCGCCAACAAGCCACCGGATTCGTTGAAAAGGTCGTCAATGGGAGGGTCAGTGATGCCAGGAGCGGGGTGTCGCCGCCACCAGTGGTAAAAGATGG
>Ga0256839_1000473_pt1 | contig 52115 bp, 52 predicted proteins | sample 354166metaG_FD_185968 | JGI IMG/M metagenome (GOLD analysis project Ga0256839, IMG submission 185968) | Hydrothermal vent microbial communities from Mid Atlantic Ridge, Atlantic Ocean - 354-166 | ecosystem: Environmental > Aquatic > Marine > Hydrothermal vents | place: Atlantic Ocean: Mid... | reverse complement strand
TTGTGGCTTTTGAAAATATGATCACTCATTTGTAATCATAGCATATCTTCAGTTCAAGCCTGACTCCAACCGATGCAAGCATCGGGGAAATCTTTTCGATTATAGATGACAGAATTTTCCAAAAGTGTTGCTAACATCACAAGTCTTTTTTCTTGTAGTGTAGCATAAGTAAGAATACATTCCTATTTTTTTATTAGATATTTGGTGTATGCTCTTTTTATTGCCTTGCATGGTGCAATTGTACCCTGCGGTTGTCGTCGATAGAAAAAATTTATGTTAAGAAAGATATATCTAGATGCCTAAGAAAGCACCATCTTAGAAAAACTATCCGCATCAAGCGATGCAGATCCTACCAATACACCATCCACACCGGTAATGCCTGTAATCTCTTTAAGATTTTCAAGTTTGACCGAGCCGCCATAAAGCAGTGGTTTGTCATTGATCTCTTTTTTCAGTGCACTGTGTGTAGCGGATATCTTTTCTACTGTAGCAGAACGTCCTGTACCAATCGCCCAGATAGGCTCATAGGCTACGATGAGGTTTTCATAGGTAACATCTATGCCTTCAAATTGTGCCGGCAGGTACTCCATCACTGCATCAAACCCTTTTTGGCGTATCTCTAAAGGTTCTCCTATACAATAGATAATTTCAAAGCCCTGCTCTTGAAAAAATGAAAACTTTTGAGCTACTTTCTCTTGAGACTCCAACAGATATTCACGTCTTTCACTGTGCCCAATGAGAATCGTTTTGATACCAAACTCATCGAGTTGCTCAACTCCTATTTCGCCTGTAAACGCACCATTGTATGCAGGGTAAGCGTTTTGTGCACCTATAGTAAAATCACCGCTATATACATCCAATGCGGTAGAGGGGGGGAAGATATATACTTTATCTTCGGTTTTTTTAGTATGCAGTTTTTCACTCAACGCTTCAAGATATTTTTGTGTACTTTGGCGTGTGTGATTGGTCTTGAAATTTGCAGCATATATCATACTCTTCCCTTTGCTCTTCTATAAAATTTTTAGCTCTTAAGCGCTTCAAGTCCCGGTAGAGTAGCTCCTTCTATAAGCTTCAAGCTTGCCCCTCCGCCTGTGGAGATAAAGGTCATTTCATCTACATCACCTGCACGTTGTACCACATCAGCAGTATCTCCACCGCCTACAATCGTGGTTGCATGTGTCTGTGCAATATTGTTTGACATAGCCATGCTTCCTTTAGAGTATCTATCCATCTCATAAACGCCCATTGGGCCATTCCAAATAATTGTTTGCGCATCATTAAGAGCTTCTCTATAGAGACGTGTACTCGCAGGTCCGACATCTAAACCCATCCAATCTTTGGGAATCTCCTGTACAGGCAAAAACTTTACTGTTGTATTTTCAGAAAACTCCTGAGCAACTACCACATCGACGGGCAGATAGAATTTCACTCCGAGTTTTTTAGCTTTTAGAATAATATTATTCGCCTCTTCGAGTAAATCATCTTCTACCAAAGAGTTACCCACTTCATGGCCGTGAGCTTTAAGAAACGTAAATGCCATACCTCCGCCAATAATAACTTTATCCACTTTGGTAATAAGATTGGTAAGTGCCTGTAGCTTGCCGGATACTTTGGAGCCACCTACTACTGCCACAAAAGGGCGCACGGGATTCTCAAGCACTTTAGAGAAAAAATTGACTTCTTTGCCCATCAAAAACCCTGCTGCCTTATGCTCTTTGTCAAAAAATTTGGTAATGGCATGTATAGAAGCATGCTTCCTGTGACAGGCACCAAACGCATCATTCACATAGATATCGGCAAAATCTGCCAACTTTTTTGCAAACGCTTCGTCATTGGATGTTTCACCCGCTTCATACCGTAGATTTTCCAGTAATAACACATCTCCTGCTTCAAGCTTTGCTGCTTTACTTTGAGCATCTGCGCCTACTACATCTTCTGCCATATAGATATCTCTTTTTATTTTAAGTAGGGTATGAAGTCTCTTGGCTACAGGAAGCAAAGAGTACTTCTCTTCATACTTTCCGGGCTCCGGTCTCTCATAATGAGAGGCCAATATAATTTTACAATCTCTATCTATACAGTAGCGAATTGTTTGCAGAGCCGAACGAATACGCCTATCATCAGTAATATTTCCAAACTCATCTTTGGGAACATTAAAATCACATCTTATAAATACTCTTTTCCCTTCTATCTCCAAATCTTTTAGTGTTTTCAAGTCTCTTTCCTTATTTACTAATATGTACTGCCATATCTACAAGTCTACAGGAGTACCCCCACTCGTTGTCATACCATGAAAGTACCTTTATCATATTCTTGCCAATGACCTGAATCGTATCTAGCGGGACTACCGTACTTAGCTCTTCACCGACAAAATCCATAGAGACCCTGTACTCCTCATCTACGCCGAGAATTCCTTTATGAGAACCCTCTGCCGCTGCTTTAAATGCTTCTTGTACAGATTCTAAAGTGACGTCTTTAGCAAGTGTAACTGTTAGATCCACGATAGATACATCTGCCGTAGGAACACGAATCGCCTGTCCATTCAGTTTTCCTGTCAATGTAGGCAATACTTTAGAAATTGCTTTTGCTGCACCTGTACTTGTAGGTACGAGATTGCTCGCACCTGCTCTACCTTTTCTAGGATCTTTTTTATGTTTGGCATCCAATATGGGCTGAGAAGAAGTATAGGAGTGTATGGTTGTCATCAAGCCGTTTTCTATCCCAAAGGCATCGTCAAGTACTTTGGCTACAGGTGCCAATCCGTTTGTCGTACATGAGGCATTGGAAATAACTGCCTCCCCTGCATACTCCTCTGCATTAGCACCCAATACATATGTAGGAGTATCATCTTTAGCAGGAGCAGAGAAGAGTACCTTTTTAATACCGTTATCCAAATACGGCTTTACGGACTCTGCTGTCAAAAATGCCCCCGTACACTCCAGCACCACTTCAGCGCCGGCAGAAGCAAAATCAATCTTACTTAAATCACGCTGAGAAAATAGTTGTGCTTTGGTACTGCCGATATGTAAAAAACCGTTTGAGACGGAGACATCGTGACGTGTTCCGTGCACCGAATCATACTTTACCTGATACGCAAGCATCTCCTCACTAGCACTTGCATTGACCGCTACAAGCTCTATGTCATCTCTATCTGCTATGATACGTGCCACGCATCTTCCGATTCTACCCAATCCGTTAATTGCTACTTTTACTGCCATGTGAATATCGTATTCCCTTCGCTCTTAGAATTTATTATGTAATATTATGGTAAAATTATGCAATATTACAGTAAATAAGGTTAGTTTTTGGTTAATGAGTCCAAGCCTATCGTCACATTTTATGGGGGTAGTTTCGATCCTCCGCATTTAGGGCACCAAAAAATTGTCCGGCTTGCGATTGAACATTTAGAGATAGACAAGCTTCTTGTAGTCCCTGCCTATTTAAATCCCTTTAAAGATACCGCCCACGCTTTGCCTTCGCAACGTCTGAAGTGGTGTCATACACTCTTTGACTCGATTGACAAAGTAAGTGTGGAAGCCTATGAGATTGAAGCAGGTAAACCCATGTATACTTTCGACACCGTAACATATTTCAGCAAGGTGTACCGTGTCAAGTATCTTATCATCGGAGCCGATAACCTAGAGAGATTGTCACAATGGCATCAATTTGAGTGGCTCAATGCCAATATGACTTGGGTCATTATCACACGCGACGGCTATGAACTGTATACAAACCACCTTAGAAAGTGGAAAGTACTGACACTTCAAAGTGATGCAAACTCTACCAAAATTAGAGAGCAGGGTGCCCTCCACTATATTGACAAAAAAATAAAAAAATCCGTACAAGACGTACTTAAAGGAAAAAAGCAAATGAACATAGAAGAGAGAGTCAAAAACATCGTAGTCGTACTTGATGAAAAAAAAGCAGAAGAGATTGAAGTGTTTAACCTTGAAAAGGCTGAATATATCGCGAAACGGGTTGTCATTGCAAATGCACTTAACAGCAAACATACGACAGCCCTTTTTGAGCACCTAAAAACAGTTCTCAAAACACATGAAGATACCATTTTGGCTGCCGACATAAGCGATGAGTGGATAGTGGCTGATTTAGGGGATATCCTTATTCATATCATGATACCGGAGTATAGGCAGCGCTATTCATTGGAGCAATTTTTAACCCAATTGCTTGAAAATCAACAAAAAGAAAAAGAGCGTATTTAAAAGACATAATCGCTTGAACCGCCCAAAAATGCTAAAATAAAAAACAGAACTATGGTTGCCAAAGGTGCCAGAAAACACCCTATACAGTAGCGATTTTTAAAAAGATAAAAAAACAACGCACCCCATGCTATTATGATCAATATTTCATGCGCTATAAAAAGCGGTACTATAGCCCTTGTTATATTTCCTACAACGCCCAATGCGACAATCACTGCAAATGTCCCAAGCGAAATCAAGATTTTTTTCAAGTTTTTCTCTTGCCTATAGCGATAGTAAATCAAAGCAATAGTTGCCAGTGTTGCCGACATAATCAACATTTTCACGATATACTCTTTACTCTCTTGTTTCTCATCTTGTCACAGCTTCTCTACTACCTTGATACCAAGAAGTCTCAACCCCTGTTTGATTGTCTTGGCAGTAAGATCTGCTATGAGCAACCTGCTCATTTTGACCTCTTTTTCTACCCCGTCTTTTAGTATAGGATTCTGCTCATAAAAACGCATAAAGAGTGTTACTAACTCGTAGAGATATGTCGTAATCAAATGGGGGCTTGCATCTTCTGCCGCACGCTCCAAAACATCTTCAAAGCGTAATAGCATCACGACAAGTCTATGCTCTAGTGTATCGCCAATGACAATCTCTCCCTTTATAGAGCCTCCATGTCTTCTAAAAAGACTCCGGATTCTTGCATAGGCATACTGCATATAGAGTGACGTATTCCCCTCAAAAGAGAGCATTTTGTCCCAACTGAAGATATAGTTTGATTCACGATTGATAGATAGATCGGCATATTTTACTGCTCCAATTCCTATAATCTTTGCCAATGCATCTATCTCTTCTTTACTGTAATCCTCTTTGTTTTTAATGGTTTCACTTGCTTTGACAACAGCTTCATCAAGCAAGTCAATCAACTTGACGGTACCGCCGTCACGTGTTTTAAAAGGTTTACCCTCTTTATCCATCATCGTACCAAAGGCAATATGCTCAAGTTTTACATTTTTAGAGACGAAACCTGCCTCTTTTGCTACCATGAAAATCTGCTTAAAATGTTCACGCTGTCTTGCATCTACCACATAGGAGATACGTCTTGCACCCAACACCTCTACTCTATAACGTAACGCTGCAAGGTCCGTTGTAGCATAAAGGTATCCGCCGTCACCCTTTTGAACAATGACGGGTGTCTCTTCTTCTTCCAAAAAGACACACTGTGCTCCATTGCTTTGTACAAGCATCCCTTTTGCATCTAACGCCTCTATCACCTTAGGGAGTGCATCATTATAAAAACTCTCTGCCCTCACATCATCGGGTCTTAGATTGACATCAAGCTTGTCATACACCTCTTGACAATGTCCCAAAGAGATGTCAATAAACTTTTGCCATAACTGTAAACAATGTTTATCACCCGATTGTATCTTTACCACATATTCTCTAGCTTTGTCCGCAAACTCTTCATTGGCATCAAACTCAGCCTTGGCATCTTTATAAAACTGTTCTAAATCTTTTAAACTTACCGAGCCATCTTCATCTTTCATCTCAAGATAAGCAATCAGCATACCAAACTGAGTACCCCAGTCCCCAATATGATTTTGGCGAATCACCTCATCTCCTAAAAAGCTAAGAAGATTTGCGAGAGTATCGCCGATAATCGTAGAGCGTAAATGTCCTACATGCATCTCTTTTGCCATGTTTGGGCCTGAGTAATCTACCACTACTTTTATAGGATTGTCTCGTTTTTTTATCCCCAAGCGCACATCTTGTAATGCTATCTGAGACTCTTTTGCCAACCAGAGAGGATTGAGCCATAAATTGATAAACCCGGGCCCTGCAATTTCTGCTTTAGCAAGCATTCCCGTACAATCTAATGCATCCAGAATATTTTGTGCTATCTCTCTAGGATTTTTTTTCAATTTTTTAGAAAGTGCCATGGCACCGTTAAACTGATAGTCTCCAAACTCCGGTTTGCTGGCTTCAGAGACCATTACAGGCTCATACTTAATATCCGCTTTTACAAAAGCATCTTTAATTATATTGTGAATATGTGATTTTAATTTCATAGATTTTCCGTGTGGATGGTGTAGTGGTTACGAAAACCTTCACTCGTAACCGGGTAGGGAACAAGGCATTAAACGTTTTCGCTTTTTTTCTCCTCTTGCTTGCCTGATTGTACCTCTTCAATAGTTGTTTCAATCTTTTGATCTTCCGTTTTGGCAATCTCTTTAGGCTCTTCATCATCTTCTTTGATTGCTTTTTTAAAATCTTTAATACCTTTACCCATGCCTTTGGCTAAATCAGGAATTTTTTTCGCCCCGAAAAGAAGCACTACTATTGCTAATACAATCAAGAGTTCTGGCATACTTGGCATACCCATAGTCAATCCTTTAATTTTGTTACAGTGAACATTAATTTGAATTATTATACAGCAAAATGTTTAAGTTTACTCTTCACCAAACCACTCTTTGATAAATTTTTCTCTTGACTCTCTGCTTTGCTTTAATCTCGCAGCCTTGCTCACGGTAACAAATTGCTTGGCAGCAACCTCAACACTGTCATTAATAATGGTAAAATCATATTCTCCCGCAGCCGCTATTTCGCTTTTAGCATTCTGTAGACGTTTGGCTATTACAGCCTCGTCATCCGTAGATCTCGCACGTAAACGTTTTTCTAGCTCTTTAAGCGTTGGCGGGGTAATAAACACGGAGGTGGTTATATCGTTCATTTTAGCACGTACAAGTCTATGTCCCTGCACATCAATGTCAAAAATAACCAATTTCCCCTCTTTCAGTGCCTCTTTAACGGGTTTTAACGATGTGCCATAATAGTTACCGTGTACCTGAGCATATTCTAAAAAATTGCCTGCCTTGATATCTTCTTCAAAATCTTCTCTATCGACAAAAAAGTAATCTACCCCGTCAACCTCACCCTCTCTTTTGGCTCGTGTGGTTGTTGAGATAGAAAAATAGTACTCTCCTATCTCTTCCGATGCAGCATTTATAACCGTACTTTTCCCCGAACCGCTAGGACCGGATAGGACTAAAATAGCACCTTTTTGCATCAAACCTCACCTTCTATTTGGATTGTAATTTGTACAGCTTTTCCTTTTAGCAAGCGTTTTCGCTCTTTTTTCTTTAACGTGCGCATTGCCATTTCAACTGCTTGCACGATAAGATCGTCTTTTTTATGTGCTATTTTATTTTTTATTTTCTTGGATGCTCCGTTTTTGACTTTTTTCTTCTTTGACTGCTTTAAAAACTTAGACTCCTCTATAAAAGGGGTTAGATCATGCTTTATGCCGACTGCTTCAGTCTTGTCAAATATCTCTTTCTCCGCGATAATCTTAAGTCCTTGTGCAGTCAACTGCTCTTTTATCGCCTCGATTTTGCGAGCCTCTTCACTTAGTACTTTATCGTTGCCGTTTCTCTCTGTCTCATCCAGATCAAGCAATGTTTTGATCTTTTCTACCTCCTCTTTGTCAAGTACCTTCGTGCCAGCTTGTTTCTCCTCCTTTTTTCCCTTATAGCTGCTCTCTAGTATCTCTAAAATTTCAGAGGGTAAAAAAGGTTTTTGTATACAAAAGTCAAATCCTTCAATATGGATATTTTCTTTGGTAAAAAATACCTTTTTCCTTATAGAGAGATATCTCTCTAACTGCTCTACTTTTTTCGTATATGAAGCCTCATCTACAAAAACAAACTCATAACTATCGCGTTGAGACTCTTCCGGCTCCGTAATCTCTTCTAATACAATAGAGCGATCACGTATACAAAGAGACAAAAGTCTAGAAACTACCGGATTGGTATTGATGAGTAAAATATTCATTTTTTTCTCCATAAGTATGTTGTTTATGATTATAGTGTAACTCTGATTAGGGGTTGGTTTGTTAAGCAGTGAGAATAAAGGTATCTATCAAAAGAGATGGTACACCCATCAGGATTCGAACCTGAGACCTTCGGTACCGCAAACCGATGCTCTATCCAGCTGAGCTATGGGTGCATATTTGGAGTGCAATTATACCAGAAGTATCTTTATTTTGTCTCTAGTTTGAGACTTCAATCACCACCAATGCAAGAAAGACAAATCCTAAATAGCCGTTGACAACAAAAAAAGCCTTGTCTATTTTTGTAAAGTCTTTTGCCACAATATAGTGCTCATAACTAAGCATTGCAGCACTGAAAATTACAGCGAGTTTAGCCCATATACCCAACTCGGAACTATTGACGAACAAAGCCCAAAAAAAGAGTGTCAAGAGATGAAAAAAACGTGCAATCCAAATCGTTTTTTTTATACCGTACTTGGCAGGGATTGAGTAGAGATTGTGTGCTTTATCAAATGCCATATCCTGTAAAGAGTAAAGCAGATCAAAACCCGCCACCCAAAACATCACACCAATAGCCAGATAAAGAGACCATAGAGTAATCTCTCCACTAATTGCCACAACACCTGCTATAGGGGCCAATCCCAAAGAGAGTCCCAAAATAACATGGGCAAGAACAGAAAATCGCTTAAAATGCGTATAAGCACCCAGTATCGCCAAAATAGGAAAAGAGAGTTTAAATGCCAATGCATTAATATAATATGCCGTAAGAACAAATCCGCATGCATTGATAAGAATAAAGGCTATGATTTGATTTTGCGATATTCTACCGTCAACCGACGGTCTTCGGTTGGTACGGGGATTTAATATGTCAATATCTCTATCAAGCAATCTGTTGACACCCATCGCAAAATTACGTGCAGTAACTGCTGCAAGCGAAGCAAGCAATAGTAGTCTCCATCCAAACCAGCCACTCCCACTCTCATGCAATGAAGCAACAAGCATGGCAATAAAAATAAACGGTAAAGAGAATACGGAGTGCTTAAACATCACCAACTCAAAAAAGTCGGACAGAAGCTTTTTCACCCTGCCTCCTCTTAATAATTTCTCATTTCTCATTTGAACGACTCTAATTATGGGTGCGGTATTTTAAGTGTTGAATTCATCGACCATGCAATAAGAAATACCAAAAAAGAGATAATCGCGCAAGATGAAAATATCTCGTAGGAAAAAAGAAGATAAAGCACCCATAACAAAATCGCGCCCAACGGTGTAGGCACGCCTTCAAAATATTTGGCAACCTCCCCCTCTTCTACCTTAAGATTAAATTCTATCAATCTTCTTAGACCGGAAATAATATAGAATATAAAGACAAACCCCACCGTAATCTCCGCAAAAACACTCGTTATGCTAGGCTTCATTGCATAAAAAAGCAAAAACGGAGGCATCACAACAAAAGAGAGAAAATCTGCAAAAGAATCCAACTGTATACCAAATTCACTTGAGAGCTTATACCTTCGTGCCAATTTACCGTCTAATATGTCACACGCACCTGCAATCCATGCCACAATAATCGCTATAAAAAAGTTACCTTGTACAATAAAATAAATCGCTATAATCCCAAGAGCTACATTGAGATATGTTACTAGATTTGCAAGATTAAAACGATTGTGTTTATCAAATAGATCCATACTCTGCCCTCCATTTAAGAACTCTTATTTTACCTTGTTTGGTGTTATGGTATGATTATATATGCAAAGCATTCGACAACTAGCGATTATCGGTCCCACTGCCTCGGGAAAAACATCTCTTGCTATTAAAGTTGCACAGAAGCTCAATGCCCATATTCTCTCCCTGGACTCCTTGGCAGTTTATAAACAGATAGATATTGCCTCAGCTAAGCCAAGCCTTAAAGAGCGTAAAAGTATTCGGCACTTTGGTATAGACTGTATCTATCCCCATGAACATTTTGATGTAACACTTTTTATCCGTTTATATCAAGATGCCTATTGCATATGTGCACAAGAGAAGAGGCCCTTGATTATTGTCGGCGGTACCGGTTTTTATCTTAAAATCTTAAGTGAAGGGATCAGCCAAATGCCCTCCGTATCAGATGCTACAAAATTGAAAACAAAACAATATCTACGGAATCTACACTTAGCCTATGCCTTTCTTTATGATTTAGATAGACGGTTTATGGCAAAGATAGAGGCAAATGACCGGTACCGCATAGAGAAGGCTTTGCATATCTATTTTGAAACATCCCTCATTCCCACACAATATTTTATGCTCCATCCTCCCAAACCTATTATCACTACACCCTTGCCTATCTATAGTATTCACTGGGAGAGGAAACTACTAAGAGACCGTATATCAAAACGTACTAAAGAGATGTTAAAAAACGGTCTTATCGATGAAGTGTCTAATTTAGAAAAAAACTACTCAAGATCTCTACACTGTATGAACTCTATCGGTATCAAAGAGACACTTGCCTATCTAGACGGTATCTATGACAGAACAATGCTTTGTGAAAAAATCACTATAAACACTGCACGCCTAGCCAAGCGGCAAAACACATTCAACAACTCACAATTTAAAGATGTGATAAAAGGGAGCATAAAAGAGCTAGAGAGGCTGCTCTTGTCATACCCTAAATAAACAAATTGCTTCTTTATACAAAGCTTCCTAGAGAAGCGTGTAAAATAGATAAAACAGTAGCTTCAAAATTGCCTTTTAGCAACAGTGTGACTACCTGTTTTCTATAGAATCACTCTTATTGCTTAATATCCGCTAGCAGATATCATATAATACAAATAAGATACAAGCGGCTGTATGTATAAAATGGCTGTTACGGTTGCTACGGTAGCAAACCCTATAATTACCATCAGTGGTTTGGATATATTATAATAGACAATATCCACACTTTTTACCGGATCTTTGAGGAACATATAGACAACAAGTTTTAAATAGTAGTATGCAGCAACGGCTGAGTTGAGCCCCATAATTACAGCCAGCCAAATATAGCCTGCATTTACTGCTGCTTGCATGACATAGATTTTCCCCCAGAAAACCGAAAATGGCGGTACACCAGCGAGAGAGAGCATAAATATCGCCATGATTACCGCTCCCATCGGCATAATCTGAATCAAACCTGCAAATTTCTCAAAAGGATGATCATAGCGTTTATGGAAGCGTCTTACTTTGTGACGTGAAATCCATAACATGGCAAATGCACCGAGGTTGGTAAACATAAAGAGTGCATAATAGAGGAATATCGCCGTATTTCCCTCTGTAGTATCCAGTGCAAGTGCTGCCATAATAAAACCTGCATGAGAGATAGACGAGTATGCAAGCATACGCTTAACATCATCTTGTACCAGCGCCATAACATTTGCAAGCGTCATAGTAATCACTGCCAAAATCAATATGGTCCATCTTACCCACTCAAGACCCAAATCAATATACATACCGAAGATTCTGATACTTACCACAAAAGCTGCAACCTTAGGGACAACCGACATATACCCGGCTAGCGGTGCCGATGCACCTTCATAGACATCCGGAGCCCAGGTATGGAACGGGAAGAGTGAAAGCTTAAATCCAAAAGCCACCAACAACAGAATCGATGATCCGAATATGGCTATCATAAGCCCTGTCTCACTCATACGTGTAGCCATAATTTCTGCAATTTTATAGAGTTCGATTGAACCTGTAAGGGCATAAAGCACCGCTGAACCCATTGCAAAAAAACCTGCTGCCATAGCACCCATCGTAAAATACTTCACTGCTGCCTCATACGAGTTTGCTCTGTTGTGCAGAGCAATCAATGTATACAGTGCCAGTGATGCCGTCTCAAGTCCTACAAAAATCAGTATCAGATTGTCTGATGCTGCCATAAACTGAAAACCTGCTATCATAAATAAAAAAAGTGCAAAAAACTCGGGATATGCAAATTCGTGAAATCTTTTTGATGTAAGTGCCAATGGTATAAATATCATCGACCCTCCGATAATCATTAATTGCGAGACGATAGAGATACCGTCAATAAGCATCACATCGAAAAATCCGCGTTCATTGACATTTAATCCTAAAACCGCACCAAAATTGATAAATAAAATTAACAATGTCAACATCACATAGAGTGTTTTATCAAGCTTTTTATTGATCAAATCAATCGTCAAAATAATTAACCCGCCTGCAATAGCAATAAGCATCGGTGCAAGGGTAATGAGGTTAAGGCTCTCTAAACTTACATTAATAGGCTCTAACATTATTTACCTCCTGCAATTGATAGAGTGGGTCTACCCGATTCAAAAGAGTTTGAAACATGAATCATGTCTTTTGCCTCTTTTGTAATCGCTTTTTCATCCATGAATGCCAACAGTGCATTTACCGAATTATTAATAGGTTCCAAAACAGGTTTTGGGTAGACACCCAACCAAATGACAATAGCAACCAGAGGAACAAGAGACCATGTCTCTCTCGCATTTAAATCTTTAAGTTTTTGATTTGCTTCATTGTTAAGCGGACCGAAAAAAGCCAATTTCATCACCCTTAGCATATATACCGCACCCAAAATAATAGATGTTCCCGCAATGATTGTGATCATGGGAGATACTTTATAAAATCCAAGTAGCACAAGAAACTCACCCACAAAACCGATAGTAAGAGGCAACCCGACCGAGGCCATAAGCATCACGCCAAAAATAATAGCAAATTTCGGCATTACCGATGCAAGACCGCCAAACTCGGAAAGAAGTTTGGTATGCCTTCTGTCGTAAATCATACCCACTAACATAAACAGTGCACCTGAGACAATACCGTGAGACAACATTTGAAATATTGAACCTCCCAAGCCCTCTGCATTCATTGCAAAAAGCCCCAACATAATAATTCCCATATGTGATACGGAAGAGTAGGCAATGACCTGCTTCATATCTTTTTGTGCATATGCTATCATTGCCGTATAGACCACCATAATCAAAGAGAGGACTGCGATAGGGGTAATGGCCATCACCGACGCATCGGGAAAGAGCGGAAGCGAAAATCTCACGAACCCATAAGTACCCATCTTCAATAATATTGCAGCAAGGATTACTGAACCAATAGTAGGAGCCTGCCCGTGAGCATAGGGTATCCATGTATGGAACGGAAACATCGGTACTTTAATAGCAAAACCGATAAAGAATGCTGCAAAAAGCCAAATTTGATAGTCAACAGGCAGTACCAACGCATACCAATCTGTAACGGCAAAGGACCATACGCCTGTAAGATTATGATAAATATATGCCATAAATAACATACCTACAAGCATTAACAGTGAACCCGTAAATGTATAAAGGAAAAATTTAATAGATGCATACACACGAAGCGGTCCACCCCATGCACCGATAATATAAAGCATCGGAACAAGTGAAAGCTCCCAGAAAAGATAGAAGATAATGGCATCAAGCGCGACAAAAACACCTATCATTGTCATCTCTAAGAAGAGTAGAGAGATAATCATGTTTTTGATATTTTTAGTCTCTCCCATCGATGCCATACCAATGAGTGTCATTAATGCCGTCATCACGATAATAAAGAGCGAAATACCGTCTGCACCGAGATAATAAGAGATCCCAAAATCAGGAATCAGCGGGATCATCTCTACAAACTGTATCCCCGGATTATTCATATCAAAAGAGAACCATAACCACAACGTCAATAAAAAGACAACCAAGGTCACGGCAATACCGTATGCCCTGATACTCTCTTTTGTTACCACAAACCCTAGCAATCCTGCAACTGCTGGGAAAAAAACCAAGATACTTAAAATATTTTCCATTTCCACTCCCTACATAAATATCGCTGAGACCGCAGCGACTGCCAATAATATTACTCCGCCAACAGCCATCCAGTTGAGGTAATTCGAAAGATTACCTGTCTGCATACTTCTGGTTTTATCCCCCGTAGTATAGAAAAATTTGGCAATATTGTCGACAGTGGCATCCACAATTTTAAGATCGACTCCTGTCCAAAATTTCTCCGAAATCATACTGTACGGTTTGGTAATGAACTCTTCATAAAACTTAGGTACATAGTACTGATTTTTAAGCAATTTATAGAAGAACCCTTGCTCTTTGGCTTCATCACGCTTCCATGCTTTATCCCCTGTTCTTGCATACTTCATGTAAGCATAGGCAATACTCGCAAGCACAATAAAGATAACCAAAAGCCCCAAATAGATAGCTAGATGGTGTGTATGTTCCGACATCTCATACTGTACAGACTCCCCTATATGATAAATAAATACTTTATAAGCGGACATAAACCAACCTGTAATAAGCGCTAATACCGCTAGAGGAAACATTGCTACAAGTGCAAAGGTATACATCTCGTGCGGATGAAAACCCAAAGGGGTATGCCTATCCTCGCCATGGAAAGACAAAAATACCTGTCTAAAGGAATAAAATGCCGTCATTCCCGCAGTAACGACAAGCATAAACCACAATATATATGTCTGTTCATTAAAGGCCGTTTCAATAATGGCATCTTTTGACCAGAAACCTGCTAAAGGGGGTAAACCTGCCAGGGCGATAGAGGCAAACCCCATATAAAGCCATGTCGCTCTCATCTCTTTTTTCAAATTACCCATTTTAAAGAGATCCAACTCATCATTCATGGCATGCATTACATTTCCTCCTCCAAGGAATAGAAGTGCCTTAAAGAAAGCATGCGCTGCAAGATGGAAAAGTGCAATCCAGTAAGCACCTAGTCCCGCCGCTGCAAACATATATCCCAGCTGCGAAAGCGTGGAGTATGCGATGATTCTTTTAAGATCACGCTCTACCAAAGCCATTGAAGCTGCATAAAAAGCAACAAATGTACCTAAGCTCGCAATAAACATACTTACCCCTGATACCTCAGGCATTGCATACAAAGGGTTAGATCTAACAACGAGGAATACCCCTGCTGTTACCATAGTCGCTGCGTGGATTAATGCAGATACCGGTGTGGGACCCTCCATTGCATCAGTAAGCCATGTATGAAGCGGAAACTGTGCCGATTTTCCCATAGCACCGATAAAGAGTGCAATAGCTGCTCCCGCCAAAACCGTTTCGCTCAGGTATGGAAGCTGTGCAAAAACCTCATCATACCGTAAAGATCCCGTATTCCAGTAAAGTATAAAAATACCAATAAGCATCCCAAGGTCGGCAATACGATTCATAATGAATGCTTCATTTGCTGCCCATGAAGGCGATATAGAAGGATTTTCCTCTTTTGGCTTGTCCTCTTTGTGATACCAAAAACCGACAAGTAGCCAAGAACAGACTCCCACGCCTTCCCAGCCTATAAAAAGTCCCAAAAAGTTATCCGACATGACAAGTATCATCATTGAGAATACAAACGCCGAGAGGTATGAAAAAAATCTATTAAAACTTCTATCATGATCCATGTAACCTATGGCATAGATATGAACCACCGTAGAAACAAGGGTGACGACACTCATCATCGTTACAGAAATATGATCTACCACAAACCCAAATCCAACATTAAAATCACCGACAGCTATCCAATCCATCATTCTAACATGGATAACCTCACCGGTCATATAGAGATTGGCTGCCAACAGTGCAGAAGCTAAAAATGAGATAAAAATTAAAATAGAAGCCACAACTCCTACAAAAATCTCTCTCTCTTTCATACCAAAGAGTGAAGCAAACAGCGACCCTGCAAATGGTGCAAATAGTGCGATATATACTAAATTTTCCATATTATCCTCTCATACTTGCTAAATCATCTAAATCAAGCGAACCGTGTTTTTTATACAGTACAATCAAAATACCTAAACCTACTGCTACTTCGGATGCGGCAATAGCAATAATAAAAAACGCAAACATCTGTCCCGTAAGATCATTATAGTAGTGAGAAATGGCTGCAAATGCTATATTGACGGCATTAAGCATAATTTCTGTTGCAAAAAAGAGCATAAGCAGATTTCGCCTTCTAAGCACGCCTATTAAACCTATGGAAAATATAATCGCCGAGACAATTAAGTAGTGGGATAACCCTATCATTCTTTATCCTTTTGTATCATTATTTCATCCTTGGCATCATTGTCAATTTCCATATTTTCGGTAATGGAATGATTCATCTTTTTCCCTGCTAAAATAATACCTGCAATCATTGCTACAAGCAACATCACGGCAGCAACCTCAAAAGGAACAAGATATTTGGTAAAGAGAACCATACCCACATCCTGAGCATTACCGACACCTTCGGTCATAGGATAGAGTGCCTGTATATCGTTTGAGTGTATCGGTGCTGCAAACATCAACACAAGCACCAGTGCCGACATACCCCCCAGCAAAAAGACAACAAAACTATTCGTATTTTTCTCTTTAATATCTCTGGTTGCATCAAAAAACATCATTGCAAAGGCATAAAGTGCAATCACGGCTCCCACATAAACAATAATCTGAATCACTCCAAGAAAATCTGCACCCAAAAGGAAGAAAAAACCTGATACCAGTACCATAGCTGCTGCAAGTGACGTCATCGAATAAAGTATGTTTTTACTCATGACCGTCACCGAAAACAGTCCTATAGTTAAAAAGGAGAACAGGTAAAAAGCAAATCCCTCTACGGTCATTAAGGATGTTATAAAATTTTCAAACATAACTACCCTTCTTAGTACGCCAATGGCGTTTTTTTGATATTTTCGTCTGCATTTGGAGAGATAGCACCGAAACCATCATACTCTTGTTGCAAATTCAATTTGTCTATAGGAGTCAACATATCCTCAAAAAAAGAAAAACCTGCTCTTTGTTCTGATGCGTTTTCATACCTAGGACCGTGTACAATAGCCAATTCCGGACACACTTCGGCACAATATCCACAAAAGATACAACGTCCAAAATTAATCGTATACTCACTGACCTCTTTGCGTTGCTCCTCATCGTATCTCGTATCCATAGCTATACAGTTTGAGATACAGATCTTTTCGCAAAGACCACATCCGATACATCTGTAATTTCCCGACTCCAAAAGTCTCAACATATCATGAATCGCTCGATATCTAGGAGAGATAGGCATTTTTTCCAAAGGATACTTTACCGTGTGCATATCATTTTTAAACAGTGCCTGAAGCATATTTCTAAAGACAACCCAGAGCCCTACAAAAAGTTCACCTTTGAATGTTCTTTTTGCTACCTGCTTAAATTTGCACCAACCGCCTTGAGGTGGCTTACCTACGTCAAGCGTCACATAAGACTGTGAACCTACATTTCTGTTTTTAAATTGTGCTAAACTCATCTTATCCCCCTTATAGCAATACTATAATTGCTGTAATCAACACGTTTAATACAGCAATCGGCATCAATACTTTCCAACAAAACCACATCAACTGATCGGGCCTTACATGAGGCCATGCCGCCCTCACCCATAACATTAAAAAGAAAAAGAATGCAATTTTAAGCATAATCGTCAGCCATCCTATTGAAGAAGAGGCATCATATCCACCTAAAAATACAATCGCTGCAATTACGGAAATCGTAATCATATTGGCGTATTCCCCTATGAAAAACATCCCCCATCTCATTCCGGAGTACTCTGTTGCATACCCTGAAACGACTTCAGCCTCATGCTCAAGGAGATCAAAAGGTGTTCTATTCGTCTCTGCAAAACCGGCAATTAAAAAAAGTATAAATGCCACGGGCTGTTGCCAAATAAGCCACGAAGAGACACCGCCGCTTTGATACATATTAAAATCAACAAAAGAGAGTGAACCCACTAGCATCACCGGTGCCAATATTGCAAGTGCGGTAATCACCTCATAAGATAAAAACTGTATTGCAGTTCTTGCTGCTCCGATAATACCCCATTTGTTTGCCTGAGACATTCCTGCCAAAAGCGGTCCGTAGAGTCCTGATGCCATCATCCCCAGTACAAACAAAATACCGATATTTAAATCAGATGCGATTGAGGGAACAAACGTACCGCCAATAAAAGGAATAAAATCAGGCACGGTAAAATCAGGGAATACAGGTACTGCTCCAAGTGCGATAAATGCTGTAGCCGCCGTAATGAGCGGTGCTACCATAAAAATAAGCTTATTTGCATTTTGGGGAATAATATCCTCTTTTGTAAACAGTTTAATACCGTCAGCTGCAATTTGAAGCAATCCGTAAGGACCTACATGCATAGGACCTAAACGTCTTTGCATAAATGCCAAAACTTTTCTTTCTATAAACGTTCCAAACCCTGCCAATGCTGAAATAATTGCCAAAATGATTACTGTTTTAATCAATACGCCAACCCACGTAACTTCCGGCAATAGATGTGTTGCTTCCATATTTTATACCTTTCTTAGTGTTACTGTTTGATATCTTAAGCCGTCAAAGAGATCATAAATGCCTTCAAATGCTTTATAGTCGGGGACCTTTACGATATCTCCCGTCATTTTATCATCTACAATCACATCCAAAGTAATACTTCCCTTTTCAAATACCACTTCTACTTTTTCACCTAAACTCTCTGATTTTTCTTTACTCACATAGAGTCCAAACGGTTCAAAAATCTCATGCGACTTATCCGTAAAGTCATTAAACTGTCTTGCAGGATTACATCTATAGGCAATCTCTCCGTCCAATAGAGCTTGTTCATCAAATCGCTCTACTTTGGGAAGAGGTACTTCTTTCGTACTATTTTCCAACCTGTATCCCCTGTTATCCGTACCATCATTTTCAAAACAATTGGGAAGCGCATCAAATTCGATAGCTCTAAATCCTTTATCTTTTGGCAAATCTTTTGTCCAATCTATTGTCAACTCCGGTGCACCCGTAAACACTTTCACTAAATCATTCAACTCATAACCGTTGTACTCAACTGCCGCATTGGTAGGCAAGACCCGTTTTCCGATGTTACACAGTGTCCCTTCTTGTTGGTTCATCGCAGGCATATCCAAATCACCGCTGCCCAAAGCCGAGAGTACAAAATCTGCTTTTTCATTATATCCTACGGTATAACCATCGGCTTCATCATCTAGATCACAAATAAGCGCAACGCCAAGTGCATTTGATTTAGGTGGTGCCATGACGACGTCAATGGGACAGGTTGCCTCTATTAATGCTACCAGTTTTGCAATATTTTCTGCTTTATCGTGATAGTAGAGATCTTCTCCCAACATCATTGAAAAGCGCTCTTTCTTCTTCATCATTTTTGCAAAAGCATCATCAAACTTGGACGCATCGCCTCCTAACAAATCCACAAGAGCGTTTGTATCTACGGTTATCTCTTTTTCTACAGTCTCTTTTATCTTTTTGGTAACCTCTTCTTCCTCTCCCGTCTCTTCGTTTAATACCTTCTCTTTTACGCTCTTTTCAACTTTCTCTTTGACTATTTCCGTACGTGTACTTTTAAAACTATCAAGATACTCTTTCACGTCCGAAGGGAGTTTCTCTTTGTCTGCAAACAGCTCAAGTACCAGATAGAGCGCTGCCTCTTCAAGCCCCGCTTTATGATTAAATACTTCTATACTTTTCCCAAATGTAGGAATCAACGTATCGCCTACGGGATGAAAATAGAGTCCTGCTCCCTTATTAAGCTTTTGTACGTTATTGAATGCATATTTCATTGCAGGCGAATCGTTTCTCAGCGATGCCCCTATAGAGATAACAAAATCACTCTCTTTCATTATAGTATCCGTGTCTGTAGACCAAAGCATATTTCCGGATGCTGCCTGATACTCACGTAAAAATTTCTGAAATGCTCTTACCTCAGGGTTATAGAGCTTAATGCCCGTTTTCTCTTTAAGTCTCTGAAGCATCATCGCCTCTTCATTGGTAATCATGGCATTAAAACGGATGGTTTTTGCCTTTTTAAATGCCTCTATGGCTTTTTGAAAGGCCTTTTCGTCTTTTTTTGCCGTGGTATTTTGAAAATCATAGGCAAAACGTGCAGATCCATCCAAAGATACATAGTTCCATTCGTTGGTAACTCGGTAAATTTTTTCCGTTCTATTTGCTATAGAGGTCGGTTTTACCTCATAGTAAATTTGGGCACCGTCACTGGAGTGTGCAGCAACAGCAGGCACTCTTTTTAAATCCCACGCATTTGACTGATAAACAAAGTCACGTGAGACCAATGCACCTACAGGACATACGGCGATACACTCTCCACAGTCCGAACAGTTTGTCTCCCCTGTACCGTTACTAGGTGCAATCACCGATTTTTGCAGTTTATTCCACATCGCATAGGCATCCTTAGGCATGCTCTCTTTATAGGCTTTATCTACAGCTTCACCGCCTCGTTTTGCCGTAGTAATAGCTGCATCGCCTATCATATCTTTACAGACCGTAGTACAACGTTCACAAACGATACATAAACCCGGGTCATAATGGAGTACGGACGACCAGTTTGTAGTTTCTCTTTTTGTATCGGGTATTGCATAGGATTGGGAATCTACTTCAAGCTCAAGCGTATAGTTCTGCAGCTCACACTCTCCAGATTTGTCACATACCCCGCACTGTAGAGGATGATTCACGTCATACACTTCCATAATAGCTCTACGCTCTTCAAGAATAGTCGGTGTCTTTGTGACAACCTCCATGCCCTCTTTGACTTTGGCATTACACGCATAGACCTGCTTTCCGTCCGCCTCTACTAGACAAATTCTGCATGCCAAGGTCGGAGAGCACCTTGTCAAGTAACAAATAGCAGGAATAAACACATTATTTGCTCTAGCAGCATTTAGGATAAATTCTCCCTCCTTAGCCTTGTATGTCACGCCGTCTATTGTGATATCAACCATAGTATTTATTGTTTGTACTTCACCCATATTTTTTCCTACTCTTTATTATAAATTATCGACCTTCTACAATACAAAAATAATAAGCGGTCAATTCTTGAATTTTATAAATTTAATTAGAGGATAACAGATATGCACTTAATACTAAAGTATAAATTTACATTCTATTTGATTTCATGTTAAAATGTATCAATTTTAAACACCGTAAATGCTCCCCCCCCCAAACCTCGCCTCTACGTATGCACCGTTTATGGCATCGTCTAACACGGAGGTAGTTGAAAAAACGCTTATTACAAGATAAATATTTTTTCTATTACTTTCCATTTATGTCACCTAAATACTCACTGACTAGATACTTTTTACACTATTTTGTTATCTCATGTATGTTTAAAACGGCTCATGGTATTGTTCTACAAAATTTTATAACAAAGGATAGATATATGGCTTCAAACGAAATATTTGATATAGCAATCATTGGTGCAGGACCTGGAGGCATGGCAAGTGCCATTGAAGCAAAATTGGCAGGTATTCATAATATCATAGTAGTAGACAAAGCAGAGACACACAATTATATGATCCACAAATTTTACAAAAAAGGCAAAAGGGTCGATAAAGACTGGATGGGTATCAAATTTGAATTTGAAGGCAATGTCACATTTGAAGAGTGTTCAAAAGAGGAGTATATCCAACAGATGGATGATCTACTTGCTTCTCACGGTGTACTGGACAAATTTGTCTATAATACAGAGGTCGCCTATGCGAAAAAAGGCGAAGACGGATTATTTCATATCCCGTTTGGTCAAGATATCGTCAAGACCAAAAACGTAATTGTCTCTGTCGGAAGAATGGGTAAGCCAAACAAACCGGGCTACAAATTTCCAAAAGCCATTAAACCCCGCCTCAATTTCAATCTTTCCGATGTAAAAAACGGTGAAAGAGTTATGGTTGTAGGGGGTGGAGATACTGCTGGTGAATATGCTTATGGGCTGGTTGAGCAGGATGATATGCAAGATTGTGTTGTTACCTTAAACTATAGAAAACCGGAAATCACGAGAATGAATCCAGTCAATACGGAATTGACCATGAAATATATCAATAACGGCAAACTCCTTAATAAAATGGGCGTGGATGTCGAAAGTGTTGAAGCTACGGAAGATGAACTGGTTAAGGTAAACTTTACGGACGGTACAAGTGAAGTATATGACAGAGTGGTCTATGCACTTGGAGGAACCAGCCCAAAAGACTTTCTTGTCAACTCAGGGATAGAGACGGGAAAATGGGATGAACCGATTATTAATGAAAAAACAATGGAGACAAATATCCCCGGACTTTATACTATCGGTGACGTGGTGACTGATCAGGGGAGTATTGCGCTTGCATTCAACCATGCATCATTCGCTATCAATGACATCGCTGCCAAAAGCTAATAAGCTATCTAAGACCTACAAAGGTCTCTTAGAAAGAGACCTCTCTTTTTACGATAAATCCATAAAATATAATGTTCTAGACCTTCTCTTCGGGGCTCTTTGTTTCTGATTCTGCTGCCGCTTTCTCTTCTAGCTCTTTGGCAAAAGCTTCTGCACGCGCTTTACGTTCCTCTTCAGAGAGTTTTTTGACTACAACAGTCCAATCCACTTCATTAAATTTTAGAGAGTTCAACAGTTCATGACCCGTTTCTTTAATAACATCTGCAGATTTTTGAATAGAAGAAAAATCTCCCACTTCAAAAAGAAAAATCCCCACCTCGTCTACCTTAAGACCTTTATCGATTAATTCTACCATTCTGTCATAAAAGTCATCGTGCAAATGTCTTAAATCATATCTCTTCATTATCTATCCACCTCTCCAAATACAATGTTCGTTGTACCGATAATGGTCACAACATCTGCCAAATAGGTGCCTACAAGCAACTCTTGCAATAGCCCCGTATGGAAAAAACTAGGTGCTCTACATTTTAATCTATAGGCATAAGGGTCACCTTCGGATTTTATATAAAAACCAAGTTCGCCTTTTGGTGATTCTGTTGGAACATAGACTTCTCCGCGCGGTGGTCTCATCCCCTGCGCTACCAATACAAAGTGCTGCATTAGGGCATAATTTTGTGTCATAATATCCTCTTTGGTTGCAGAGATATATTTAGGGGCATGTGCCATAAGTTGGGGTTGGGTCTCTTTATAAATAGGAATAAGCTGTCTTAGGATACGCGTAGATTGTCTCATCTCTTCCATATAGAGTCTAAATCGTCCATAAGAATCACATCTGTCTGAGACGGGTATGTCAAAATCAAGTTCAGGGTAGAGCTCGTAAGGTTCCTCTTTTCGAATATCGTATTTGACACCCGATCCTCTAAGCATAATACCCGTACACCCCCAGTTGAGTGCATCTTCAGCAGAGATAACGCCTACATCTTCCAGACGCATCTTCCAAATACGGTTTTCATTGAGTAGTGCACCGTAGGTATGTTCAATCTCATAATCTACTTTGTCACAAAATGCTGCAAGATTTTCTAGCCAACCTTCCGGCAAATCAAGCGGTACACCCCCTATGCGTACGGCCGAGTGCGTAAGCCTGGCTCCACAGTAATCCTCCATCAAGTCCATACCAAACTCACGTTCACGAAAGGCATACAAAAATACCGACATAGCTCCCACGTCCAATGCATGTGTAGCGATAAAGAAAAGATGTGAAATCACGCGGTTAAGCTCTAAGAGCATGGTACGAATTGCCTGAGCACGTCTAGGTGCCTCAATACCCAGTAGCTTCTCTACTGCCAAAGCATAGGCATAATTGTTAGATGTGGATGCGATATAGTCAAGTCTGTCCGTTGTCGGCAAAAACTCATTATAGGTCATATTCTCTGCCATCTTTTCAATACCGCGATGCAAATAGCCAATGTCCGGATAGGCTTTCACCACCTGTTCGCCATCGAGCTCCAGCACAAGCCTAAGTTGACCGTGGGCGGAGGGGTGTTGGGGCCCAAAGTTGATTACCATGGTATTGTCATCACGCTCAAAATTAAGATTTTCAAAAAACGGTGTTAGTTTATTAGGTACTTGCATAAAGGCCCCCTATTTCCTTTCATCTAACTGTTTAGATGCTTTTTTATTGTAATTTACCAAGAGTGTTTCACTATACTCTATCGGTACTTCTTTATCTGCATTGTACTCCGTACCAAAAGGCACTTCATACCCTATACGTGAAAAACGTTTGGTGTCTTTCATATCTATTTTGGCAGGATCTCTATTCTCAGGCCCTATAATATCTCTGTACTCCTTACCAAAAATTTTATCCACTTCATACCATGATGCGGCCTCGTCTCCAAAGAGAGGATATGTCTTAAGTAGAGGATGCCCCTCCCAATCATCCGGCATAATAATCCGTTTGAGGAAAGGGTGATTGTTTACCTTGATACCAAACATATCAAACATTTCACGTTCCGCAAAATTGGCAGAGTTAAATAGCGGGACTATACTCTCTATAGCTTCTCCTTTTGCCAAACGGCACACAACCCTTACTCTTTTTGCTTCATTGATATTCAATAACTGCCAAAAGAGCTCGAATTCATTCTCTTTTGCCAGATAATCCACTGCCGACTGCTCTGAACACTGGGTGTAACCGCACTGCTCTTTTAGGATTTTTATCACTTCAAAATTATCTTTGGGATTGATATGAAGAACCATCTGTCCAAGCTGTACCGAGCTTGAAAGCACCAGATTTTCCAAGGCTTCAAGCACCTTTGCAAAATGAGTTCCCTCTACTACTTCCGATTGAGGTACCTTAGGTACTACATGATACCTGTCTGTATAATATGCTTTCTTCTGAACATTATCTTTAGGAACATATTTACGCATTAGATTAACCTCGCTCTTTTTTTACTTGTCTGCGTTGTTAAGTCCTGTTTCTGATTTTTATTCATATTTGCAGACTCTCTACGTATCTTTTTCTGAAGCATCATCAGAGCATACTGAAGCGTCTCCGGTCTAGGTGCACATCCCGGCAGATAGATATCTACGGGAATAATACGATCCACCCCCTGCACCGTCGCATAGGTATTGAACATACCGCCGGTATTTGCACATGACCCCATAGAGATAACCCATTTCGGTTCTGTCATCTGATCATAAAGCCGTCTGGCAAACTCTGCATGCTTTTTAGAGAGTGTACCGGCAAGGATCATCACATCTGCCTGTCTAGGACTTGCCCTAAAAATCGTCCCCATTCTGTCAAAATCATAACGGCTTGCCCCCGATGCCATCATCTCAATCGCACAACAAGCCAACCCATAAGTAAGCGGCCAAAGCGAATTTGAACGTCCCCAGTTTACAAGTTTGTCTACCGAAGTTAAAGCGATGGGCAATCCTGCCGAGCTTGTATAATTTACTTGATGCTGTGCCATTCGAGTGCTCCTTTCTTCCATGCATATATAAATCCGATTGCTAACAGCAATATAAACAACATCATCTCTACAAAACCAAACCACCCAAGCAGTTTAAAGTCAATCGCCCAAGGGAACATAAAGATAATCTCCACGTCAAACAGTATAAAAAGAAGTGCTATGAGATAGAACTGTGCCGAAATAGTATTGGGCTGTTTGGTCACCTCAGGACCACACTCATAGATACTTAGTTTAAGTTTTTCCGTATCGAGTCGTGCCATTTTACGTGATACGAAACGTGCGAGCCACAAAGTGGCGGAAAATGCCGTCACCGTCAATATAAACAGCACAAAAACACCCAAATACGGATGTTCGGTCATTACATGTGTCATACTCTTTCCTCTTCTTTTTTATCAATCTTTTGCTACTGTCTCAAAGAACCGTTTCACTCTTGATTAAAATATTAATTCTATACTATCTGAAAGATAATTAAACCATTTTTTACTCTCTAGGGTTTTAAAAATTACTTTTCTTAATGTAACTATGTGAAACAAAGCAAAAGAGATTTATAATGCCGGGACTCTATTTTAATCATAAAAGAGGAACATCATGGCCATATTTTCTAAAAAAACGACCGATCTACTTTACCTGACCGTACTGGCCTCCGTACTTTTTTGGTTTGCCTATACAAAGGGGTGGATACTTGCAAATTTTGATTCTATTAATGCAAAAGAGGCGATAACGCTGCTGGAGAACGATGAGAATGTAATACTCTTGGATGTCCGCACGATCAAAGAGTATAAAAAGGGACACCTTCAAGGTGCTACACTCATACCTCTCTATGCCTTAGAGGCGAATCTCGGTATGCTCAAAAGAGATAAAGAGAAAAAGATTATCGTCTATTGCCAATCCGGCAATCGTTCCGTTGCCGCCTCGCGTATATTGGAAAAAAAGGGCTTTACGCCACTCAATGTAAAAGGCGGTATTTCAGCTTTGATCAAAGCCAATGCCCAGATAGCAAAATAGGGGGTTGGTCTTGTCTCTTTTCCTCACGGAAAGAAGGAAAGAGACCCTATGAAGCTTTTTTAAAGTTCTATATTCAAGGCATGCAGAGTCTCATAGGTAATGCCACCTGTTGCAAGCCCGTTCTCTTTTTGGAATTTTTCTATCATCCTTCGCGTACCCTTGCCCAATATACCGTCTGCTTTGCCTACATTGTATGATTTTTCGTTGAGTGCGTTCTGGATTTTTTTTATCACATCTTTTGTCATGTTTGTCTGACATAAAATACGCTCCCAACTTACACTGGAGTCTGCAATTTTTTTACGTTTTTTTATCGTTTTATATTCAGCCTCTATAGGTGTTTTAACCTCTTTTGCTTCAGCAACAAGTTTTTTAACTTTTACCAATTCATAGGTTGCAGGTACCTCCTCTTCTTCTATGCTTGCCGGTGTATCAAGCACGGTTTTGGTAATCTCTTTCGTAACAGCTGGTGTCTCTACCAAACATACCTGATTTCCTGTTTTTTTCCAGCCTTTTTCTATTTCCGTATCGGCACCTACCCACTTAAATGCAGCCGGCGTCTCAAGCACTCTCTTTTCTACGGTTGTATAGACTGCCGGAATAGTTTCATGCTTAAGTGTCGGCTCTGCAATCAGTTTTTGCACCGCAATGGTCTCCATCACGGCAGGAATCTCTTTTATCTCGGTTCTTGCAGGTGTTTTAAGTACCTGCTTTTTGATTGTTTCAAATTTTGCAGGTACTTTTACCAAACACATAATATCTCCCGTAGCCCCGGAGAGTTTCTGTGCGGGGTTTTGTCCCTTTTTCCATACCGTCTTCTCCTCCTCTACGAGGATCTTCTCTTCTACGGTTTCATATTCTGCATCTATCGCCACCAGCTCTTTGGTAGCGGGGATAACCTCAACCTGCTTCTCTATCGTCTCAAACTCTGCGGGAATCACCTCCGTGGCATTGCGCTCTTTTTGTACAAGTATCTCCTCCGTCTTCGTTGTATACACAGCCGGCTTATAGATCTCTTTAAAACAGCTATTCGGCGCGGCATTGTCCAGATCAACACCCTGTGCTTTAATCGCATCGATTAATGCCGGATTGACGGGAGATGCCCCCTTTTTCAGAGCTGTTTTCCATACGCGTTCGGCAGGCTGAAGCTCTATTGTTTCGATCATATCTTTATAGGTTGCCGGTACGGAGATAAGCTTTTTGGTAGCAGGTATTATCTCTACCTCTTCCTCTATAGTCTCATACTCGGCAGGTACTATCGTAATCGCCTCTGCCGCCTCTTTGATCATAATCTCTTCGCTTACGGTCTCAAACTTCGGAGGATTCACAACCTTGGCATAACACTCTCCCGGTCTTGCATCAGGAGGGGTGAGTGACGCCTCTTGTGCATGTGAGAACATAAAAGGCAACAATATTCCTGCCAACAATGTCGAATATCTCATTTCTATCCTTTTTTTACTTTGATTTTTTCACATATATTATATCTAAAATACCATTACTCTAATGTTAAAACGGTTATCTTTTCCCTTGGCTAGACTTTAAAGCCCATACTCTTGGAGGCTTCAAAGCTTGATCCCGTCTCCTTTTCTATCTCTTCTAAAAAATCTTGGTTAGAAAAAACCGACTCCGTGCGTACTGCTACTTTATAGGCAGTATTTTTGATGACAAGGTGTATCTGTCCGCCTGTCAGCTCATAGCGTGCAAGTCGAGCCATATCAAAGCCCTCTTCATAGTCCGCATTTTCGGGTAACATATACTGCCAAAGACGCAAACGCTGTTTTTGGTCCGGCTTTTTAAACTCGATCTTATAGTTAAAACGACGTGAAAAAGCTTTATCTATATTACCCGGCAGGTTGGTAGTAGCAATCAAAATCCCCTCAAACTTCTCTATCTGTTCCAAAAAGATGTTCTGCATCTGATTGTGCATCTTGTCTGCCGAACTTCCCGTACCTTCACTGCGTGCAGAGAGAAACTGATCTGCTTCGTTAAGCAACAAGACGGGATCAACCTTTGCCTTGTTGCTCAGCTCTTTAAAATCATCAAATATTCTGCGTACATTCTTCTCACTCTCGCCTACATACATTGACAATATCTTAGAACAGTCAAAAGACAAAATAGGACGCTTAAGCGTTTTCGCCAAGCTCATTGCAGTCATCGTCTTCCCTGTTCCTGCAGGACCATAAAAGATTATACGTGCATCAATGCCCTTTCGCTTCTCTTTAATCCCCCACTCACGCAGTTTTTTATACACCTCTTTGTCCATCTGTCTTACGAGAGTGTCCAGTGTCTCTCTTGTTTTGGGGTGAAGCACCACGTCATCGAGTGTGGTTGCGGGTTTGTGATACTCAAAGATCTCTTGCTCTTCTACCAGCTCATTGAGCTTGAGTTTGGCTACTTTTTTCTTTTTTTTCGGGTGAATAATACGTTGCATCACCTCCTCTTGCAGATAAAAAGAGCGACTTACGCCTCCAAACATATTGAGTATCTCCTCATAGTCTATAATCTCTTCGGTTATTAGCTTTGCACCCTCTTCGAGCAGGGCACGGTTTTTTATCTTCTCGTACTCATCAAAGCTTATAAGCTCTATGAGGGTGTTCATATCCCTAAACTGCCCTTCTCCTCCCGAATACTCCTCCTTAAGCAGTGCCAAAAAGATACGTTTCTCTTTTTCATCGAGCTCTTTTTCTTTAAAAAACTCCTCCACCACAATAGGTGTTTTGGTCATCTTAACCCGCTCTTGTATGCGAGCAGTGAGCATAGAGAGCTTATTTTTTAGACGTTCTATACCCAAAGAGTTGTCTGCAAAGCCTTGTTTAAAGGTAGCAATCTTATGCAAAAGAGAGACCATATCAAACTGATCTTGCAGATACTCAAGATGGTCTGTGTAGGGTTTGACTTCGGGCAAAAATATCTCTAATGAGCCCTCTTCTAAAAGTCTAAAAAGAGAGACACTAGGCATCACATAGGCAGCGAGCAGCTCCAGCTTAGAGGTCTCGTGTGCTTTTACCTGCCCAAAACTCACCTGTATAATCCAGCCTAAATCAAGCAGATTTTCCACAAGACCCAGTTTTTGCAGATAGAGATAGCCCTTTGTAGAGAAATTCTCCTGTAGCATCTCCAAAACAGAGACCTGTTCACTCCCCAGGACATACTGCTTGCAGATATACTGCACCAACCGTGCCTCTTCTTCGGTACATTTGAGATGCTTATAGATAGAAGTTTTACCCACCTCTTCTGTTTCGATAAAGTCAATAAGATGTTTCAACGGTGTTCCTAATCTTTAGATTATTTAGTCGGGTATCTATCGGATATTCATTTGGATACGTATATATTTGCTACCTATATCTCCGTAGGTCATTTGACGGATATGATTTAAAGTTTTTTCTTCTCTCAACATGCTTTGATTATAGTCAAAAGGTATGAAAATGTCAAACTCTTCTATAAACTCTCTAGCCGTCTGCCGGTTCACGCGCTTCGCGCTAAGATTGGCATCGGCGTGCGAGCCTACAAACTATACGCAGGTATCGTTTGCTTTACGGCTTTTGCCTCCGGAGGTTCCTTCGCTTAAGGCTCCTCCCCTTTAAATCGGGTCATTTCTTAATAATCTAATTTCAAAAAACAATACCATGTATATAATAAACAAAATTTGCTATACTTTATTTACCAAAAATAAAAGAGAATGATGCAGATTTTCAAAAACCTATTTTCTAAACCGCTATCAATAAAACTCAAAGTCACCTCCCCTAACGGCTTTCACCTTAGACCTACAGCACGTTTTACCACTCTAGCCAAATCATTTGAGTGTGATATAAAAGCGAAGTTTAAACATAAAACAGTCGATGCCAAAAAGGTAAACTCCCTACTCTCGCTCTCCTTGGAAAAAAATGACACTTTTAGCCTGATAGCCCGAGGCAAAGAGGCGCAAAAAGCACTTATGCGCCTGCAAGCACTTTTTGAGACACTGATGCAAGAAGATAGAGAAACAGAACAAATCAAAAAAGAGCACTCCTGCTATGAGGGTGAGATTTTAGAGGGGGAAATCATTGCAAAAGGCGTGGCTATCTCTCCTGCTAGTGTTTATAAGACCGAAAGAATACAGCATGAAAGCACGCTCAACTTTCAAGATGCGGTAGATAAGAGTATCAAAGCTTTAGAAGAGAGATATGAGACTCAGAAAAAGAGCAATAATGCAGAGATCTACTTGGCACAAAAGGCATTACTCTCTACGCTGGCAGAAAAGTGTAACTCACTTGAAGCCCTAGAACATATGATCGCAGAAGAATCCGCTACACTTAAAAAGACAAAACACTCAGCCAAAATAAGTGACTATCAAGATATTTTACAACAGGTCAAAACAGCTTTGGGACTAGAGATAAAAATGCACTTTGACCAAGGTGATTTTATACTGCTCGCTGATGATTTACTCCCGAGTGAGATCGCATTACTCTCTAAAACACGGATCCAAGGCGTCATACTTAAAGAGACGGCAATTAACTCGCATACTGCCATACTCTTACGCGCTTCGGGTATCCCTTCGCTCATCGCAGATACTTCGCAAATACCCTTAAGCTCAAAGATTATTTTAGACACTTATGCAGGCGTTGCGGTACTTCACCCAAGTAGTAACGATATACATAAAGCAACACTCTTACAAAAACAGCACAAAAAAGCCAAAGAAGATGCTGCCTCTAGACGCTTTGAGCCTGCATCCACCATACGTGGAAAAACCGTCAAGGTCTATGCCAATGTAGGAGATCTGCTCTCGGCCAAAATCGCCAAAGAGGAGGGAGCCGAAGGTATCGGACTGTTACGTTCTGAGTTTTTATTTACATCAACCAAGCCTAGTTTAGAGTCACAAATCAAAGCCTATAGGGAGATTTTCGATACCTTTGAAGAAGTTACCGTACGTACGCTTGATGTCGGAGGAGACAAAACCTTGCCCTATATCAATATCCCCTTAGAGAAAAATCCTTTTTTAGGGATACGGGGTGTACGGCTACTTAAAACGCACCCTAAGATACTAGCAGAGCAACTGCATGCTATATTTTTAGCCGCCCAAGGTAAAAAAGTAAAAGTCATGTTTCCTATGATCTCTACCGTAGAAGAGTTTCGCCAAGCCAAAAGCTTTGCCAAAGAGGTAGCACAAAAACACAATATAGAGATCGGTCAAATAGACTTCGGCATCATGATAGAGGTACCCTCTACCCTTTTTCTTATACCTGCATTCAACGAAGCGGTAGACTTCTACTCCATAGGAAGTAACGACCTTGCACAGTATCTTTTTGCTATAGAGCGTACCCATCCTCTTCTTAAGATAGATGCACTTTCCCCCGTTATCTTTTTCGCACTTGAAAGTGTTGTCAAACAGGCAACAAAACCTGTCAGCATTTGCGGTGAACTAGCAGCCGATAGCGATGCTATAGAGAGGTTGGTCAATCTAGGATTTCATACGCTCTCTGTCAACCCAAAAAGTGTCGCACAGACCAAGGAGATCATACGCCATGTTTAACCTATTGCAAAAAATAGGCAAAGCCTTGATGACCCCTATTGCCGTTTTACCCGTAGCTGCTTTGCTTCTTCGTTTAGGCTTTGGAGATATCCCTGTGATAGAGGGACAAATAGCTTCTATTATGAAGTCTGCCGGTGATGCCGTCTTCTCTCACCTTGATCTGCTCTTTGGTATCGGTATTGCTTACGGGCTTGCCAAAAATAGCGATGGCGCAGCAGCACTCTCCGGTGCCATAGGGGTACTTATCGCCAAAGCCGTTTACCTCAACATTGACAAAGATGTCAATATGGGTGTCTTTGTGGGTATTATTATAGGGGTACTCGCCGGAGTGCTCTATAACCGATTTAGCGATATAAAACTCCCTGAGTTTTTAGGCTTTTTTGGAGGCAAAAGGTTTGTTCCTATTATCACTGCGGTTTCTGCCATAGCCGTAGGCGTATTGGCCGGGTATTTCTGGCACTTTGCGCAAACAGGCATCGATGCCTTTTCCAATGCCATTATAGGATTGCATGAGATAGGTACCTTCATCTATGGTACGCTAAACAGGCTACTCATTCCTCTTGGCCTTCACCATATCTTAAACTCCGTCTTTTGGTTTCAGCTAGGGGAATATAGCTATCTAAAAGAGGGAGTAGAAGTTGTCGCAAACGGAGACTTGCACCGTTTCTTTGCAGGAGACAAAACTGCAGGCGTGTATATGTCCGGTTTTTACGTGATAATGATGTTCGGTCTTCCTGCGACGGCATATGCCATCTACCTCAACACCCCTAAACCTTCGCGAAAACGTGCAGGTGCTATTTTAGCAGGCGTTGCCTTTACCTCTTTTCTTACAGGTATTACTGAACCGCTAGAGTTTTTATTTCTCTTTGTTGCCCCTTTACTCTTTGTCATACATGCACTTTTAACAGGTCTTGCCCTTGCAGCAGCACAGATTTTAGAGATCCGTGCGGGGTTTGGATTTTCTGCAGGGTTTATAGACTACCTTATCAACTATAAACTTGCCGCCAACCCTCTACTTATCCTACCGCTTGGCGCTCTCTTTGCACTTATCTACTTCTTTGTGAGTTACTACACTATCAAAAGCTTTAAATTCAAGATATTTGAAGAGGATGAGAAAGAAAAAGTACCACAAGCTGATACGCTTGCAGAGGATTTTATTAGCGCGCTGGGGGGGGAGAAAAATATTGTTCAAACAGATGCATGTATCACACGCTTACGTATGCATGTAAAGGACAATACGCACTTAAAAGATGAAGATTTTACCGCTTTGGGGGCAAAAGGGGTTATCAGACCCGATAGAAAATCTATACAGATAGTACTGGGTACGCGTGCAGAACCTATCGCTGAAAAAATCAAAAACTCTTTAGAAAAAAAGCAGCATAGAGGACAAAGTATTAGCTAACTATTAACCAATTTGGGTTATACTTATGTAAATGATATTTAGGGTCTGCATGCAATGAACAAACTGATTATAATGGTATTTTTACTACAGGGATGCACTTTTTACAACCCATTTACCCCTTTGGAGGTAGATAAGGTAACCGTAGTAAAATATAGCCCCTATCTGCGTGAACACAGAGCATTTATATCTCGTACACACCTCAAGATACTCGACAACAATAAAAAATATCTCTTTTTCTACAAAAAAGACACCAATGACATCGCCGTGCTTGTACAACGCAAAAATACCTTCTTTTTATACACGCTTTCAAACCCTAAAGAGAAGATTTACACCCTAATGACGCTTCGACAAGAGGGGCACCTATATGCACTAAAACATTTTAAATCCATGGGGTATGAGATACTCTCCTCTCCTGCCTCCAAAGGGTATATACTCACCGTATCGTACAAACGCTATAAAGGGATCAAAACACTTTTATTTGAATCAAAAGATTATACCCGCTTGCTCCATCTCTACAGGCAGGCCATTTCAAAATATCGCTTCAATATAATAAAAAAGATTCAAACACCACTACCCAAATCGTTGATTTTGGGCTACTACAGACAGTATAGAAAAAAGACAACCGATCCCAAAAAGCTAAGAGAGCTTAACAAGATTGCAAAAAAATTACAGATTAAAATACCCCAACCTTCGCAAAAAAAAGTACAAAGCTCTACTTTGACACCTAAAAAAACAGAGCAGAAAATCATACCAAAAGAGAGAGAAGAGGAAGAGATTCAAAGTAAAAAAAAGAGTGCTTCTTGGTATGATTTTGCTATCAATCAAACAGAAAAACAACAGACGGCTCTACCCTACACATACTATCTGCACAAGGCCTCACTGGATGAGCTAGAAAGCTATCTTTCAAAAGATTCAACCCAAAAAAGCGTTTCAGCTTCAGCATATAAAGCCTTGCTACGCAAAAAAGAGCATCTACAAGAGCAATGCTTACTTAAAGAGGGAAGCCTTGAAGAGCTTATCGCCGCATATAAACGCAATAAAAATCCGGTATTTAAAGCGCGTATTTTCTCTCTTATAAGAGAGAAACAACTAAAATAGTATCTACTTTATATCACTATATATGCAAGATTTAATCTGATCTTTGTACCTTTATGCTCTTGGCTCTCTATCTTAATTGCTATTTTTAACTCATCACACAATTTTTTAACAATATGCAACCCTATACCTATCCCCCGCTCCTGCTCTTTATAGTAACGGTTAAATACCTTTTGAGGATGTTTAATGCCTTTGCCTGTATCTTCTATTATTAAATCCTTCTCTTCGGTCTTAATAACCACCTCTCCATCGTCTACGTTATACTTGCCGGCGTTACTCAAAAGATTTACCATAATCCGTTTAAATGCGTCTTTGTTTGTATTGAGCTTCATGTTGTCTGCTTCAATCTTATAGTTTACGTTTGGATAGAGTACTTCAAAATAGTGTACCTGTTCATCGAGTATCTCTTTTAGAAAAAAACTTTCCGACTGTGTGGGTACGCCTTTAAGAAAAATACGTAAATTATCCTGCAAAGAAAGAATATTTTGAATATTATTCTCAAGCCTCTCTATTTTGGGGTTCTCTCCAATCTCTTTTTTAAAAAGTTTTAAGTTGATAAACATAGAACTAATAGGAGTGTTAAAATCATGCAAGATATCTTTGACAAACTCTTCATTGATCCGCAAAGCATTACGCAGCGGCAAGAGTGCATAAAAAGAGAATAAGAAAGAGACAAGTGCAGCCAAAACAGAATAGATAAGAAACCTCTTTAAAAGCTTTTTCTCAAGCCTCTTTGTCCACGCGAGATAACTTTCGTAGGGATAGACAATTTTCATTAAATATTTTTTTGATGTCGGTACTTTAAAATAGCCGTAAAAATCACCATCTTTATAGAGAATATTCTGCTCTTTGTCTTTCTCTTTTTCTACAAAATCGGTAGAAAAGCCTTTGCACTCTGTCGTATAGGCACATAGTTTCATCTTCGTATGGATTCTCTCATCAATTTCAACTTTTTTGATCTGATACTCATTCCAGAAATTGATAAGGAGCAAAATCTCCAAGAGGATTAAAAATATGAAAAAAGTTTTAAGAAAAGACTCTATCTCATAGGTTTTCAATCATATACCCTTGAGAGCGTATATTTTTTATCTCTATACCCAATTTGTTTTTTAGTTTTGCGAGATTCACACGTAGGGCATTGGGGTTTGGCTGTTCAAGAAACTCCATGAGTGTGTAGCTATCTACGATTTTATTTTGTTCTATCATCAAGGTATGAAAAATATTTTGTTGTACCTCTCCCAAACCGATAGTTCTGCCGGCTTTTTTAAGCTCTCTTGTAAGCGGATTGTAGACTATATCGTTTAATCGAATCAGACTATTTTCTTTTTGATACTTACGCTTAATACGTATCACCAGCTCTTCAGGGTTGAATGGTTTTTTGATATAGTCGTCTGCTCCTACATCAAAACCTTTTGAGATAGAGTTGATATCCGTAAGTGCTGTAATATAGATAGCCGGTGTCTTATCCCCTGCTTCCCTTAAAGAGTTTAAGACATCAAAACCGTTCACGCCGGGCACATTCACATCCAAAATATAGAGATCATAGGTATGCTTAAACGTCAAATCAAATACATCGGCACTTTTATGGGCAATATCCACCCTATAATCCTCAAGTTCCAAAAACTCTTTAAGACTCTCACAAAGTATACGATCATCTTCTAATAGTAATATTTTCATAAAATAAAGTATACTAAAGTAAAATTAAAAAAATATTATACTGCAAGCTTACTATTTCTTTTTTTTGGGCATTTTCATCACAACAAAAAATGCTACCAATATCACAGCATACGCGAGATAGTAATAGATATCATTGCTTTGCGGCATTAGCTTACCTCCATAATTTTATCCCCTGTTTTTACAATAGTATATTTTTTTTCTATTGTTTTGACATCACTCTCGTCTGTAATCAGTATAGGCGTGACTATATCTTTTGCATGCGACTTAAGATAGGATAGGTCTGCATCAATAATAGTATCTCCCGCTTTGACCATATCACCCTCTTTGGCAACAGGAGTAAAGCCCTCTCCATCGAGTGCTACCGTCTCAAGACCGATATGCACCAACACTTCCAAATCTTTATGTGATTTGATACTGTAGGCATGGTTGGTAGAAAATATTTTTGAGACTATGCCGTCTATGGGTGCAGCAAAACTTCCTGTTACCGGTATGATTGCCACTCCGTCCCCTGCCATTTTTTGTGAAAACACCTCATCATTCACCGACTCTAATGCCACAATCCGTCCATCTGCCGGTGCGACAATGTCTCTATGTTTACGTTTTAAAAATCCAAACATCTATCTGCCTCTTTATTTAGAATATTTTTCACTCTATTGTAACATGACTTTTTAAAGTTTCCTGCACAAAACCTATCTGTTTAGACAACTCTATAGCTCCGTTATCCTTGTATATTTTGTCTCACCGTCTATGATTGTTTGCATCACATGAAAGGCTTTATCAAAGATCACAATATCTGCATCATACCCTTTTTTGAGTTCACCTTTTTTAATCCCTAACTTTTGTGCAGGTATCTTGGTTACCGCATTAACGGCCTCGACAATACCCATACTGCTATGTTTACACATATTTGACAAAGCTTCGTTCATCTTAAGCACAGAGCCTGCTAAGGTACCGTCACGTAAAAATGCCTTACCCTCTTTAACCTCTACCTCCTGTCCGCCTAAATCATACGTACCGGACTTCATACATCCTGCACGCATAGCATCAGTAATAAGCATAAGCTTGTCGCCTTTGAGCCTATATGCCACATCAAGTGCACTCGCATGCGTATGTACCAAATCTGCGATGATATCACAGCTTACATCACTCTCAAAGACTGCACCGATAAGACCAGGATTACGATGATGGTAGTTTGGCATAGCATTAAAGAGATGTGTTGCATGACAGATGCCCCACTTGAAACTCTCCATAGCTTCATCGTAATTTGCTTCACTGTGTCCTGCGCTAAGTATCACATGCGGATACTCTGTTGCTATCTGCTTTACAAATCTCTCTGCTCCCTCCAACTCCGGTGCAAGAGTAATCATCTTGATGATATCCATATACTTTTTTATGAGTTGAACATTAGGTATTTGAAGATGGTTTTTATCCTGTGCCCCATGCCTCAAAGCATTGATAAAAGGGCCCTCTAGGTGTACACCTATGATCTTTGCGCCACTTACGGCGTCTTTATACTTTTTTATATTGCGTAAAGCCTTGTCAATCACTTCCGTAGGCATTGTCATTGTTGTTGCCAAAAACGAAGTGGTTCCTGTCGATATGAGAGTGCCGGAGAGCTTCTCTATAGCCTCAAAAGTGGCATCCATGACATCTGCACCGCCTGAACCGTGTATATGCATATCTATAAATCCTGCACTGACATAGTTGCCTTTTGCATCTATCAGATCTATATTTTGAGTGTTGCTCAATGTGTCTATACCTATAATTTTATTGTCAAAAAGGAGTATCTTCTCTTTGACAATCTTGTCACCGACAATGAGCTTGGCATTTGTAATAGCTTTCATCTACGCTGCTTATAGAGGATGTGTCGATTTTTTTAACTGACGTTTTAAAACTTTCCCCGTAGCATTTTTTGGCAAAGCCTCAATGATATGAATCTGCTTGGGTATTTTATAGTTTGCAAGATGCTCTTTCATATACTCTTTTAATATCCTCTCATCTATATGCTTTACACCCTCCTCCGGCTCGATATAGGCCACAGGTACTTCACCGCTCTTTTCATCCGGTATACCGACAACAGCAGACATACCTACCCCCTCAAAGCCATCTATCACCTCCTCTATCTCGCGAGGATAGATATTAATCCCTTTGGAGATAATAAGATCTTTTTTTCTATCAACAATAAACAAAAACCCTTCATCATCCATATAACCTACATCTCCGGTTAATAGCCACCCGTTCACAATGGTTTCTCGTGTAGCTTCAGGGAGGTTAAAATAGCCCTGCATCACATTATCGCCCCTTACGATAATATCTCCGATACCGCCTCTTGGCAGTTCATCCATCTCCTCATCGACCGCCTTTATCTCATAACCATAAAGTGCCGTACCGACCGATCCTACCTTTTGTTTCTTAAAGGTGTTCATAGATACGGCAGGACTCGCTTCGGAGAGTCCATAACCCTCAAGCAGTGTTGCACGTTTAAATTTTTTAGCCATTGCATCGAGTGTCTTTGGCTGTAAGGGCGCTGCACCCGATATAAACGCACGAACGGCATTAAACCACATAAAGTACCAAGGAAGCTTCGCCTTGGCTATGGCATTATAAACATCGGGAATTCCGAAAAAGATAGTAACGCGTTTTGTGAGCATCTGCTTAAAAATATTGGAAAAGGGCTGTAGAGACTTAATAATCACTATGCTTGCTCCTACATAAAGAGGGAGCATCACCCCTATAGAGAAGGTAAATGAGTGAAACATAGGAAGAAAGACTATCGCTCTGTCTCTTGGTTTTACGTTAATGGTTCTTCTACCCGATTCCGTGTTGGAGAGAATATTTCTGTAACTGAGCATCGCACCCTTTGGTTTACCTGTAGTACCGGAGGTATAAATAAAGACTGCGATATCATCCAAGTCTTTTTGGACCGGTTCAAAGTGCTCTTTGGTATGCACAGGATGTTTACCGTACCTGAATCCCTCTCTCTCAGTCTCCCAAAGTATCCCCTTACAGAGTGTAGAGGCCTGACTCTTCTTCATTACATTTTGATATACCTCTGATGCAATGACATAGTTACTTTGAGAGTTTTGTAAAATATAATCAAGCTCTTCTTCTTTTAAAAAGGTGTTCACGGGTACAAGAATAGCACCTATTTTTGCGACTGCAAAAATAGCATAAACAAACTCGGGACAATTACGCAAAAAGAGTGCTACTTTATCGTTCTCTCTTACGCCTTGCTCTATTAAATATACCGCAAGCTTATCTGCTTGCTCCAAAATGTCGCCATAGGTAATTTTACTCTCATCTACGAACAGAGCCGTTTTATTTTTACGTTTTTCCCCATGGTGTTGAATCAATTGATAAAAATGACGAAATCTATATTTCATGCTAATACTCGTATGATACGCCTATGGTACCGAGAAATGCCCCGCCTCCGGTAAACGTGCCTCCATTGGCAAGCACCGGATTATTGGTAATCGTGGTATTTGGCTCTATACGAATAGCCTCTTTGCTATCATAAAGCAGTGCAATGCCCCATGAAAAATTTTCTGTTTGCCGATACTTCATCCCCATAGATACTATTTTTGCATCTGTGTCCGGTGTTTCAAACCCCAGTGTATTCACAGGTACGGGCGTCTCATCTATGGCAAATCCGAACATGGCAGTTATCTTATCCATATCGATAGTCGCACCGATGCGAAAGGTGTTAGTATCTTTCCAGTTTTTGGGTATAGGGGTATCAAAAAAGCTTTTTAAAGCGCCAATATCTGCACCTCCATACTCAAAATCCAAATGCTTGTATGTTGACCAAAAAGTTCTTTCATAATTCAACTCCAAAGTAAATTTTTCCTGCCATGTTTTAGAGACGGCGAGATTCAAACTCGCAGGTAAAGGTACGGATACGGAGGCCTTTGCATCATATACCAGCTGAGTACCGGAGAATAGTTTTGCATTTCCTTCTTGATCTAAATCTATATTGGAGCGATAGGTCAGTGCAAAATTGATATCTGACGTTGGCTTGTAGAGCAGTGCCGTATTGTATCCAAAAGCAAAGGTATTACCCTCCATATCACGAGAAATTTGCCCTGTACTTTTTACAATACCTTCGCTATAGACAAACCTCACACCGCCTGCGATACTAACATTATCGGCAATTTTATAGGAAAGATTCGGATTGATCTCTATCACCTTAAGACTAAACTCTTCAACAAAGGATTTTTGGGGTTGGCTCTCCCATCTCTTTGTAAGTCCTCCGGGGATTACCATACTCACACCCCACCTAAAGTCACCAATAGGTTTTGCTACATAATGTAAAAAGGGAATGGGAATATTTTCTATCTCGGATTTCCCCGAATAGGGATCTATCAGCGTATATATGTTAGAAGGCAAGTGCACCAGTGTAACTCCCCCTTCGACATAACTTCTGTCTGCTTTTAAATAACTGATATTTGCAGGGTTGTCATAGTTGGCATCGGCCCCTGTAGTATATGCAATATTTGCCCCTCCTAGTGCCATAGAGTTTAAAGATTGCTCCGGAATTTTATACCCTCCGGCTACTGCTGCCGATGAGAGCACCGCACACCATACCAATGTTTTCGGATTAATTTGCATCATCTTCTCCTTTTCAATACTTACTCCCGGATAAACGCATACAGTGCTTGAATCTCCTCTGCCCAAATCGACTCATCTATAGTCTCCAAAATAAGCGGTATATCATCCATGCGATCGTCATGCATAATACACCTAAAAGCATCCCAACCTATCTCACCCTGCCCCAAAGAGTGGTGCCTATCTACCCTGGAGCCTAGCGGCGGTTTAGAATCATTGATATGCATTCCCATGAGATACTCAAACCCTACCGTCTTTCCAAAAGTATCCATCGTTTCGGCATAGGCCTCTTTTGTTCTTAAATCATATCCTCCCGTGAAGGTATGGCAGGTATCTATACATACCCCTACACGGCTTTTATCCTCTACCTTCTCTATAATATGAGCCAAATGCTCAAATCTATATCCCAGATTACTCCCCTGCCCTGCGGTATTTTCTATCACCAGCTTGACATTTGAATCCTTGGTTGCCTCTATGGCTCTATTCATTGATTCTGCTATAACATCCAGACAATCAAGCTCCGCTTTCATTAGCTTATCTCTGTATTCAGGATCTTTTTTAGGTACCTTAACCAGATGTGATCCCGGATGAAAATTGAGCTTATCTAAACCCAAGATACGGCAACGCTCCAATTCGTCGATAAACGCCTCTCTGGATTTTGCAAGTTTATCCGCATCAGGGTGTCCAAGATTAATCAGATAGGAGTCATGGGGTAGCACATGCTTAGGCAAAATACCGGATTTTTCCAAGTTTGCGTGAAAGGCATCAATGCTTTTTGACTCTAATGGTTTTGCCACCCATTGTCTTTGGTTTTTGGTAAAAAGTGCAAATGCTTTTGCTCCTATTGACATGGCATTGAGCGGTGCATTCTCCACTCCACCGCTTGCACTTACATGTGCCCCTACATATTTCATGAACCCATCCTCTTTACTTGAATAGCAATATGATTGATTCTATCATGAAAATATATCTCTTTATTGAAAACAGTGTATTTAATATCATATTGACGGGGCTTGAGAATATTTTGGGTAAAGCCGTTACGTTTTTTTTGTAATCCCTCTGCATGAAAAATAGCCTTGGCTCTAAAAATATTCTCTATCAGATCATCGGGATAACTCCGGTTTAAGACCTTCGTGTTGAAATCTTTTTTATCCATACATGCCAATACGCCCATACATATCTTTTTCGCCGTAATTTCCAACTGCATCAGTGCCTTGCCGCTTCCGTAAATCTCTACTTTTATCTCATCTTTATTCTCATAGACAAAACCCAAATCCGCATATTTAAAAGAGGGCGTTTTAAAAAGGATAAATGCACTCTCTTGCTTTCCATACTCCTTAGGGGCACAGCCATGAAAGAACCCTAAAGAGAGTGTCAAAAATACGTATACTGCTTTTTTGCATCGTAACATTCTCTTTTTTCCTTTGTGTTTTAAAAAAGTATACCCTATTTTAAGAGTGATTTAAGCACTCAAAAACTATAATCTCGACCACAAGTAATCAAAGGCCCCATCGTCTAGCGGTTAGGATCCATGGTTTTCATCCATGTTACCGGAGTTCGAGTCTCCGTGGGGTCACCACTTTTTCTTGTACTTTTTATCGGCCCCATCGTCTAGCGGTTAGGATCCATGGTTTTCATCCATGTTACCGGAGTTCGAGTCTCCGTGGGGTCACCACCATACAACAGATTTTACAATCATGCCGAATTCTACTATAATACCCTAAAAAAGTTTGCCTATGATACGCACCTTAACCATACTCATACTTCTTATAGCGCCTCTTTATACGCTGGCTGGCTCCTTCTATACTGTCAACCTGGCAATCTACAAAGAGATAAAAGAGATCAACCAAACATTGTCAAATTTCTCTCCGGCTCTACGCGACACAATAGTGATAGAAAAGGACAAACATATCTACAGGGTTAGAACGGTGTTGACAAAAAAAAGATCCCTCTTGACAACACTTTTGCCTCATTACAAAAAAGTCTTTCCCCATGCCTCTATTGTAACCACTTTTTTCCCCAGAAGGCCTACGCATTCCAAACACGCTTCAACAGAAAAATCAGCTAAAGATGAAGAGAATTTTTATGCTTTGCTGAAAGATAAAACATTTTATCTTGCTCCCGTACTCAGATCTTCCAAAGATAAAAAATATTTAATCAAGGTAGTATTTGGCAATACTCAAGTAAGCTACACGCCTATTTTAGGCGATATACCCCCTATGACTGCTCTATATAAAGTAGAAGGAAACAGGTTATTTTTATACCAAAAAGGACTCTTTAATCCCAATATCTACAGCCTGCTTGAAGAGAGCAGATTTAAATACCATCTGATAAGTTCATGGGTTGGAAACAAGAGGATAAACTATCTACGCTACTACCTGAATTTGCATGATGCGAAGGCTTATATAAACTTACGGTAAGTTTTCATAGTAACATGGTGGAGAATATCGGGATCGAACCGACGACCTCTTCGCTGCCAGCGAAGCGCTCTCCCAGCTGAGCTAATTCCCCGGGATTTTGTAGAGATGTATTGTAGCTCAAGGCAGATAAAATCTGCCTTGATTTAAGGTTTGATACACCTTTTTTAACTTAAGTTTATATCATAGGTGACAAGTTCACCCCGTTTGAGTCTAGGAATAATATCTGTCTTGATCTTACGAATAAAAAAACTTTTTTTTGCAAAAGGAATCTCTGTGTCGGAGACAATACTTTTGAGTTTTCTGTCATACTGTTTTATCAGAAAATTCTGCAGAAGATGTTTCATCTCCTCTTTGCTCATTACACGGTATGTCTCGTCAACCAAAAGACCCGAAAGCTTTGGATGCTCTTTTTGCCCCTCCAAAAGAGCAGAAAAGAGATCGGCATACTCTCCAAACATATCTCTATCTACCACATTCAAAACCATATCGATAAGCTCCGGTTTCTCCAACAGCGTTTTTAAAATACTTAACTGGGCAATATCGTCTCTACGCTCGGCAAAACGCTCTTTGGCTTGAGAGATACGTGTTTGATTGTTGAACATCGCAGGCGCTATGCCCAGTAGAGTAGATGCCAGAGGGATATAGGCATCCTTGACAATCTGACTTAATCCTCCCAGAAACTCTTTGAGGGCTGCAAAAGCTGCCTCTTTCGCACGGGGATCATGAAGATCATAGCCTTCGCATGTCTTCTCTATAACAAAGGGTATCATCGGCTTTGCCTTGCGTAGCAAGGCAGCTACTTTTTCACTCTCTGCGTTAGCTATCATATCGGCAGGATCCTCTCCTTGAGGGAAAAGTACCACCCCTCCGTCAAACCCTGCTTTACTTAACATAGAGGCCGCTTTCAGTGCTGCTGCTATACCGGCCTTATCTCCGTCATAAGCTAAAATAATTTTAGGTTCTCCCTTGCGTAACATCGGCAAATGCTCCGGTGTCAACGCCGTACCCATCCCTGCTACTGCCTCCGTAAAACCTGCCTGATGAAACATCACGACATCTAAATAGCCTTCGCATATAATCAGCCTTTTATTTTTATAAATACTCTCTTTTGCCAGATGATACCCATAGAGAAGTCGAGACTTGTTAAAAAGCTTTGTCTGCGGAGAGTTAATATACTTGGCCGGATGATCGGTAATTGTCCGACCTCCAAATCCTACAATACCGCCATTAGGGGCATATATGGGAAAGGTGATACGTTCGGCCAAGCGTGCATAATATCCCCGCTTGTTTTCACCCATTGCGATAATGCCTGCTTCTACCGCTTTTGGCAAAGATAACAGTGCCGACTCCAAAAACCGTATTACCTCCTTCCCGGAGGGAACATACCCTATCTCAAAACGCTCTATAGAGCTTTGACTGACACCCCTGCTCGTGAGGTACGCTTTAGCTGTGGGGTTTTGATGAAGATTTTTTACGTACCATTGGCCAATTGCTTCCAGTACGCGCTTAATATCGGAGTAGTCGGAACTTCCCTTGGTATAATTAAGTGAAAAGTTAAACATAGAGGCTAGTTTCTCTATGGCTTCAGGATATGAGAGTTTTTCCATCTCCATGATAAACTTGATACTGTCTCCCCCTACCCCACAACCAAAACAGTGATAGATCTGCTTAGAAGGACTTACGACAAAAGAGGGTGTTTTTTCTCCGTGAAAGGGGCAATTCGCCTTGTAGTTTGCCCCTGCCTTTTTAAGCTCTACGTAAGACCCTACAACATCGATAATATCTATACTGTTTTTAAGAGATTCTATAGAACTGTTGTCAATCATAAAAGAATTATATCTAATTCGCTATAATATATATCGTAATCTCAAAGATCAATCCGGCAAGGATAAGTTTGGAACCTATTTTACCCGCATACGATGATCCTCTTTTTAGTATCATGCTGATCGTAACTCTGGGTCTTGTTATTGCAGTATCTACCTATGCTTGGGGAGTCTACAAACAACAAAAAGAGAAAGGTTATCTGCTTAAATTTCTGGATAAATTTGAGACATCCGAGTGTACACTTGATACGCATAGCATGCCTTTTGAAATGCATATGCTAAAACCTTTGGCGCTCCTTGCCAAGGCATTTGAAACCTCAGGAGAGTACCATAAAGCCATCTCTATCTATCTCTACCTTATCAAAAATATCCCTGAAGAACACGATAAACTAGAGCTTATGGAGCGACTGGGACATACCTATTTGCATGCAGGATTTTTAGAACGCTCCAAACAAATCTACAAAGATATTTTACGCAAAAAACCACGCAATGTAAAGGTGCTCTATCAATTGGGTATCGTATATGAGATGATGCATAAATATAAAAAAGCTCAAGAGATACTCCCCCCTCTTGAGCTCCTTGACGAGGAGACTTATACGCTCAAAATCTTTTTGGATTTACTGCAAATACAGGCAAACAGATCCAGTACCGCAGAGCATAAGATAAAACGACTCAAGCATATTTTAAAGGAGGAGCCCAACCTCTACCGCGAAGTGACAGCTGCCTTACTCAAACTCGATATCAAAGAGGCGTGGGAGATCATTGACCCTATGCGTATCAAAGAGATACTCGATATACTTTGGTTCTTACCAAATTCACAACTCGATTTGGATATAATCAAAGCCAATCATGCACTATATACGCTCTATTATGCAAAAGGATATTTACAAAAACCTTTGCAGAAACCATGGAAGAGCGGCGTATTTGCCCTTGACCTATTAGCCACGGCTAGGCAATATGGATTTGACCAGGGCGAATTGTACTTTTCTTATTTATGCAAAAAGTGCAAACAGAGTTTCCCAATGAGCTTTAAACGCTGCCCAAACTGTATGGCAATACACTCTGTAGAAGTAAAGGAAAATATTGGAAAAACAAGTCCGAAAACAGATTACTCTCTACTGTGACGGTTCGAGTCTTGGCAATCCTGGACCCGGTGGATATGGCGGTATTTTAGAGTATCACGGCAGGCAAAAAGAGTACTCCGGGGGTGATACCTATACCACAAACAACCGTATGGAACTTCAAGGGGTGATTGAGGGGCTTAAGCTTCTCAAGGAGCCTTGTAACGTAGAGGTAGTATCGGACAGCTCATATGTGGTCAAAGCCATTAACGAATGGCTTGACGGGTGGATTAAAAAAGGGTTTAAAAAGGTAAAAAATGTTGATTTATGGCAAAGGTATCTGGAGGTATCCAAACCTCATCAAATACACGCTACGTGGATAAAAGGCCATGACGGACACTTAGAAAACGAACGTTGCGACAAGCTCGCGCGTGATGAAGCAGAAAGGATAAAAAAGAGTATGAATTTGCCGGGAGATAAAGGATAGAGAATGCATGATTACAGCCAACTGGAAAAAAAGCTAAACTATACATTTAAAAACAAGCAGTTGATTATTGAGGCTTTGACACATAAAAGTCACAAAAAGCCTTACAATAATGAGCGGCTTGAGTTCTTGGGAGATGCAGTACTTGATCTGATTGTCGGAGAGTATCTCTTTAATAAGTTTCCGAAATCCAATGAGGGTATTTTATCCAAAATACGTGCATCGCTTGTTAATGAAAGCGGCTTTACACTGCTTGCTAGAAAAATTGATTTGGGTGCTTATATCTATCTCTCTCTTGCGGAAGAGAACAATAACGGAAGAGATAAACCTTCTCTTCTCTCCAACGCATTTGAAGCGGTAATTGGTGCCATCTACCTTGAAGCGGGGTTAGAAAAAGCCAAAGAGATTTCGATTGAGTTACTTGAGGCGTGTCACCCTAAAATCGATTTACAATCTCTCTCAAAAGACTATAAAACAGCTTTACAGGAGTTGACACAGGCAACACATGGTATTACGCCTGAGTACGTATTGTTAAGTACCTCGGGACCGGACCATCAAAAAGAGTTTGAGATAGCCGTTATACTGGATCAAAACACCATTGCCACGGCAAAAGGAAAAAGTAAAAAAGAGGCCCAACAGCGTGCTGCAGAGATAGCACTCAAATCATTAAAGGAATCAAATAGATGAATAGCTTTGGAAGAAAACTCACCCTAACTACTTTTGGGGAGTCCCATGGAAAAGCGCTGGGATGCATACTAGACGGTGTGCCCGCAGGACTTCATATAAATGAAGATTTTATACAATCCGAACTAAACAGACGCAAACCGGGAAAATCAAAACTGGAAACAGGCAGAAAAGAAGATGATAAGTTTGAAATACTCTCCGGTGTTTTTGAGGGGCTAAGTACCGGCACACCTATTGCGATGATCATTTTTAATACCAACCAAAAATCAAAAGACTACGAGACTATCAAAGATCTCTTTCGCCCAGGCCATGCCGATTTTACCTACTTCCACAAATATGGGCTGCGTGACTACCGTGGGGGAGGACGCTCTTCTGCCAGAGAGACTGCTGTGCGTGTAGCCGGAGGTGCTATCGCAAAGCTTATACTTAAAGAGTTAGGCACCAAGATAGAGTCCGGTCTTTGTGAAGTAGACGGTATTAAAGGCACCATACAAGACTTTGCCTATGCCAAAACCTCAAAACTCTATGCCCTAGATCCTGGAGCAGAAGCCGCACAGCAGCAGGCTATTTTAGATGCCAAAGCCAAACACGACTCTGTAGGCGGTGTAGTACTTACTATTGCCACAGGGGTTCCCGTGGGACTTGGCGAACCGATTTACTATAAACTTGATGCTCTTTTAGCCGAAGCGATGATGAGTATCAATGCAGCAAAGGCAGTAGAGATAGGAGACGGGGTTGCCTCTACCTCCCTTAAAGGAAGTCAAAATAACGACGCAATCACTCCTGAGGGGTTCACCTCCAATCATGCAGGCGGAATACTCGGAGGGATCAGCAATGGAGAAAAGATCATAGTCAAAACGCACTTTAAGCCTACACCAAGCATCTTTCAAGAGCAAGAGACGGTGACTACCGACAATAAAGAGGCAACATGCAACCTTAAAGGGAGACACGACCCCTGTGTTGCCATACGCGGTGCCGTAGTATGCGAAGCGATGATGGCACTTGTTTTGGCTGATATGGTACTGCTTAATATGGGCAGAAAAATGGAACATCTAAAAGAGATATATCAAAGGAAAAACGGATGAAAAAAATAGGTTTAGGGCTTATAGGGCTCATACTGGCAGCGGCTATCTACTATTTTGCAATTGGGGCTTCCCGGCTTACACAAGAGGTAAGGATGCACGTAGACACTCAGCTTGCTTCATTGCAAAAGGAGGGATTTAAGATAGAGCAGAGGCACATCAAAGAGAAAAAAGAGCATTTTATTATCTCGTTTGACGATACCCGAAAAATATCTACTTTTTTGTATCGCAAAGGCGTACAGATAACCGCTGAGGATGCAGAGATGTTCAAAGGGCTTAAGTTGGGCGTAGATATACACTATCTTCCCGATATCTCTTCTCTACTCTCTTTGGATATCTATCCTCATGCCTTACCCCACGTTATTACTACATCTTTACGTGACAAAAGAGAACTGCTCAAACAGATAGAAGAGATATTGAAAAACAAAACATTGCTTATACACCTTATGCTTAATAAAACTGCGAGCAGTTTCAAGGGTCATATGAAGGACATCAATGAGACTATCAAAGATGCACAACAGATGGCTACACTGCACTCAAAAGAGTTAACTTTTGAAGGTAAAATAACAAAGAATAGTATATATGCATTTAAACAAACATTACAAAATCTCTCTTTCATACTCTCTGATGGATTAAAAATCTCTTTATCGGGTCTCAAAAGCAACTATAAAGTCACGGGAAAAACACTCTATGACTACACAACAAACTACCAGATAGAAGAAGCTGTTGTTGATATACAATCTATCACACAGATACGCTTAAGAGATATCAGAGTGGACTCTGCCTCTATTGTCAAAGAGAATCTTGCATCCGGAACGATGAAAATAAGCATTGCACAGACAAACATCACAAACAGTAAAAAGCCTTATGATTTGGAACATTTCAATTTTGAGGTGAAAGCATCCAATATTGATATTTCAACCATAGATCAAATGCAACAAGCAGATCTATCAAATGAAAAAGTCATGAATAGTCTTTTAAAACAACTCTTCTCAAAAGGTGTAGTGTTTGAAGTTACCGCTTTATCACTAGAGCATATTAAAAGCGATGGAAAAAAGATAGAAGGGTTTGATCTAGCTGCACAGCTTACATTTGCCGAAAATTTTGATTTTCCTGCTTTAGAGAGAAACCCTTTATCTGCACTAAACGCAATCAACGCAGATGCAAAACTAACATTTTCAAACGAGCTGTTTGCACTCATGGCAGAGCAACCGCCAATTATGATGGTACTTATGATGTTCCCGCCTAAAGACAAACATAACAAAAAAGAGTATATACTTGAGCTAAAAAAGGGTAATGTTACTGTTAATGGGAAAACAGTGATGTAAACTGAGTTAAGAAGAGAGTATAAAATAAAGTAAATATTCCCTTTCTTAACATTTAACTACTAGATAAAATCCCAAGTTCATCCAAACACTTTACGCTAAACGTTTTACGATGTATATCGCACCTGCCGTATTTGGCTAGTGCCTCTATATGGGCTTTAGTACCATACCCTTTATGTTTTTCAAAGCCATACTCCGGGTATTTTTGGGAGAGCGCAACTATTTCTTTGTCTCTTGTTACTTTTGCAAGGATACTGGCAGCAGAAACCTCAGGCACCTTGTTGTCTGCTTTGATCATAGTCTTAATATTTGAAACCCCAAAAGTACTATTACCGTCAAAGAGATAGTCAACTCCTGTCAAATACTCTTGAATACTTAGTAAACCGATATGTAAACACTTGGATATTCCCATCTGATCTACCTGATGGGCCGAAAAGGATATGATATGATATCGAGAATTTTCAATAATACGCGGATAGAGTGCTTCGCGTCTTTTCTCTGTTAACTTCTTAGAATCCATCAACCCCTCGATCAAAGAAGTCATCACTACCCCTGCCATAACCAACGAGCCTGCTAAACATCCACGTCCCGCTTCATCAATACCGCAAAGGTGTTTATTATTGACTGTTGTTTTAGACATAAGGAGTACTATCCTTGGAAAATATGTAGGAAATATGTGTATCGTTGCTTGGAAAAGTTCCAAGCAACATATGTAATGTAACGTTTATAGCGTAATACTAAAAGTATTCATACTTAGTTGTAACAGGACAACTATTCTCAGATTTCTCTTTTTCATCTATTCTATTACCTTCATCATCATAGGTAAATGTTCTAGTCTCTATATTATTTCCACTGGTATCGGTCACTGTTACCTTAATAATCTTGCCATCAGCATCTGTGTCATAATGATGGATTCTGATACTTCCATCCTTATATTCCGCTTTACCTGAGACTAGCACGCCATTTTCATAACTAAATGTACGTTTCGTACCTAGAATATCAACTGTTACGATATCTCCTGTGCCGTCTGCATTTATATACTCTACTCTCGATGGCTTAGAGAGCTCTTCTGTGATAGGTGTTTTATTTTCTATTGTTGTTGTTCTACTGATAACCGTACCGTTTTCATCATATGTATATGTCCTTACCGCATAAGGGTTTTCCGTTACATCATTCTTGTCTGTGACATTTTTATACTCTGTTATCTTAATAAGATTTCCATTATTATCATACTCTCGTATTTTAACAGTCACCTCACCGAGACAATTGGTAATAATCTCTTTTTTTATCACATCGCCTGTAGCTGCAATTACCTGATCCTCCACATCGTCTGCAACTGTAATATTTCCCTCTTGATTTATTCCGCCGTTAGTAATGGTACTTTCACCTGTTGTAGCTTCTTGGGAAGTGTTGTTTGACTTTTTACTGCAACCTACAAAAAGGAAAGAGAGCAATAATACTGCACATACCTGTTTCAATGTTAAATTATTCATGGTATCAACCTTGTTAAAAATTATATTTTAATCGTCATATGAAGCAGTAATCCCGATACGATAAATAGAGATGACAATAACCTTCATTGCGATAAAATATTATGCAACTCGGCTATCTTTAAAGAAAGACCCGTAGTTTTCTGCCCTATCCTCGCGGTATAGTTTAGCGATAATATAAGCTTAACAAAAAAAGTTTAAAATTCTATTAAAATACTCTGTTTTATAAAAGCAGTACATAATTTTTATCGACATCATCTACTATCAATATCATATCTTCTCCATCTGTCATATACTCTTTTTGCATACTACTTTCGACCGTTTCAATCTCTTTCATTTTTCCTGTACGAGGATTAAACCATGATACTCGGACTTTATCTTTTGCTATTGTATTGAATTTTACAGTTACGGTAGTATCTTTAGGTAGATAAATAAAGGCATACCCCTCTCCCCTTGTGGCTACAATATTCTTCTTTTTATAATCCTCTACTATTGTATTATCAGGAACCCTACTTAATATATCTCTACCCTTCATCAGTTTTACGATATATCCCATCTGTCTAGCACCCTCTGCCTCTAGTGCATCTTGCCAACTATTAACTGTGGCATCAATTCCTCCTTGAGGCTTTTCTTTTTTACCTTCACTCATTTGCCAGATAGAGTGATGTCCGTATGTATGGCCAAAGGCTCCGGAGAATATTTGTTTATAAGCTATTTCTCTTACGTCTGCATCATCAAACCTATGACCTGTTCTTTGACCTATTCCTTTAGGTGCCGAACTATTGATCTCTTTATAAAAACACTCCTCTATCGTCTCATACCTTGGTTCACCGTCAAGTGTTGGTTTGGATGGTTTTTTCTCATAATCTTTACGCAATGTAGCTATACCTCGCTGCACCGGTGCACAATGCCCGGACTGAAGCATATTAAATGCCAACCAATTCTCATTATGAAACCATGTACTAGAACTTACTGCACCTGTGGGATGATAAGCTATCAGTTGAGAGTCGCCTACAATATCGTATAGTGTACTGCCTAATTTACTCCATATATTTTGCACTCTGGGATCCTCTGCTTTACTATCACCGCCAACAATCCAGACAATATTTTTTTTCTTTGGGTCATGATAACTTTAGAGGCTTTTTTCTAAAGATCTGTAACAATAATTTATACAGATCTTCACCTCTGTGATTGAACCTGAACTCACACTCTTTGAGATGCAAGTTAAAGTTCTTTTTATCA